>Ga0210383_10005820_pt1 | contig 10796 bp, 8 predicted proteins | sample IncBWC14OmetaG_FD_160072 | JGI IMG/M metagenome (GOLD analysis project Ga0210383, IMG submission 160072) | Forest soil microbial communities from Barre Woods Harvard Forest LTER site, Petersham, Massachusetts, United States - Inc-BW-C-14-O ...
CGAGATCCAGCCGCTGTATGACTACCTGGCCGGCCGGGGCAGCTTCGTCAACCTGGACAACTACCGTCCCGACTACCTGCCGATCTTCAGCCGTGACGTGCTGCGGCGGATCGCCGCCAGCGATGACTCCTGGGAGACCATGGTCCCGGAGCAGGTCGCCGCGCTCATCAAGCGCCGCGGGTTCTTCGGCTACGTCAAGCCGGGCGCCCGGGACTGACCCTCAGCCGAGGCGGTAGTCCTGCTGCGTGCTCGCGTAGCGGGCGAAGGCGTCCAGGGCCTGCGGGTTCGCCATCGCGTTGCGGTTGGCAGCGTCGTCAGGCTTGGCGCCCAGCAGGATCTTGCGGACCGGCACCTCCATCTTCTTGCCGGTCAGGGTGGCCGGGATCGCGGGGACCGCGATGATCTGGTCGGGGACGTGCCGGGGCGTGTACTCGGTGCGGAGCCGGTCGCCGATCTTGCGGCAGAGGGCGTCGTCGAGGACGGCCCCCTCGGTCAGCGTGACGAAAAGCGGCATGAAGAAACCGCCGCCGGGCAGGTCCAGGTTGACGATGAGCGCGTCCGCGACCTCCTCGACGGACTCGAGCGCGGCGTAGATCTCCGCGGTGCCGATACGGACGCCGTACCGGTTCAGGGTCGCGTCGCTGCGGCCGAGCACGAAGCAGCCGCCGCGCTCGTTGACCCTGAAGAAGTCTCCCTGCCGCCACACGCCTGGGAAGTCGGCGAAGTACGTCCGCCGGTAAAGCTCGCCGTCGTCGTCGTTCCACAGGCAGACCGGCATCGACGGCATCGGCTGGGTGATCACCATCTCGCCGACCTCGCCGGTCACGGGCTCGCCCTGGTCGTTGAACGCGAACGCGGAGACACCCAGGTGACGGGCCTGGATCTCGCCGGCGTAGACGGGCAGCGTGGGCATCCCGCCGACGAACCCGCTGCAGATGTCGGTTCCGCCACTGCCCGTGCACAGCCACAGGTCGGGCTTGACATTGCGGTAGAACCAGGCGCCGCACTCCGCCGATACCGGTGAGCCGGCCAGCATGATGGCGGTCAGCGCGGACAGGTCGTACTTTTCCGCGGGCACCAGGCCCGCCTTGGACAGCATGTCGACGTAGGCCGGGCTCGCGCCGAAGAGGGTCACCCGCGCGTTCTGTGCCATCTCCCACAGCACGCCCGGGCCGGGGTAAGCCGGGTTCCCGTCGTAGAGCAGCGGCCGCACGCCCAGCAACAGCGAGCTGACCAGGAAGTTCCACATCATCCAGCCGGTGGTGGTATGGAAGAACAACCGGTCGCCTGGGCGCAGGTCCATGTGGAACGTCTGCAGCTTCAGCTGCTCGATGAGGATGCCGCCGTGGCTGTGGGTGATCGCCTTCGGCAGCCCGGTGGTACCGGAGGAGAACAAGATCCACAGCGGATGACCGAACGGCACCTGCTCGAACTCGAACTCCGCGGCCGGCACCGGCGGATGGTCCATGACCTCATCCCAGGCCTGGGCCCGGGGGTACCCGGCGATCGCCTGCCCGGCCGGTCCGGGCACGTGGATCACCTGCTCGAGGCCGGGCAGCAGCGCGATGATCTGCTCCATCTCGGCGCTGCGGTCGTAGTCCCGGCCGCCGTAGCGGTAGCTGTCTACGCAGAACAGGACCTTCGGCGCCAGCTGGCCGAATCGGTCGCTGACCCCGCGCCAGCCGAAGTCGGGGGAGCAACTGGTCCAGACGGCGCCAATGCTGGTCGTGGCCAGCATCGCGATTACCGTCTGCGGGATGTTCGGCATGCAGGAGGCGACCCGGTCGCCGGGGCGGACGCCCATGGCGCGCAGCCGGGTGGCGAGCACCCGGACGCCGTTCGCAAGATCGGGCCAGGACAGGCTCGCGAGCGCCGTGGTTTCCGACTGGCAGTACAGCGCGTCCTCGCCCGGCCGCTCGTGGCGCAGCACGTGTTGCGCGTAGTTCAGCCTGGCCCCGGGGAACCAGTCGGCGCCGGGCATGGTCCGGGTGCCGAGGACCGCCGTCGGGGAGACCGAGGCATCGATGCCGCAGTAGTCCCAGACCGCCTGCCAGAATCCGTCGAGGTCGGTCACCGACCAGCGCCAGAGCGCGTGATAGTCGCCGAAGTCACACCCGCGCTCGCGGGCGAGCCACCGGCCGAACGCGGTGACGTTGGCGCGGCCGACGCGATCGGGCCCCGGCGTCCACAGCAGATCACCCTCGCGAACCTGGCGTTGCGGCTCCACATCGCAGACGGTGCCACAAGCCAGGCCATCCCGGCAATATGGTCACCGCACAAATGCGGGCCGGGGAAATACTGGCTGGCGCGCCTGCCTGGGCTCAGCCCTCAGGCAGCTGACCTCACCGCGAGCGAGCGGCGCAGGTCCTCGAGCTGATCGGCCAGGAGCCGGCGCACCGAGCCGGCCAGGCTGCCGCTTTCAGCCTAAGCGCACGGCCGAGACGTCCGGTGGCACTCCGCCTGAGGCATCATCGCGGGCCGTTGGCTCGTGTTTCGGTTCAGTTACGAATCGATGCCAACTCTGATCCGGGCTTGCCCGGCCCCTCGGAGCGGCCTTGAATGAGGATTCATGCCGGAGCTTCCTGCTGATCATGGCGAGGCAAAAGACCGATGAATCCGGGTTCAGTACTTGAGGTGCAGGGCGTGACCGTCCGTTTCGGCGGACTGACCGCACTGGACGCGGTCTCGCTCACCGTCCCGCCCCGGCATGTCCTGGGCGTCATCGGCCCGAACGGGGCGGGCAAGACCACGCTGCTGAATGTGCTGTGCGGTTTCATCCGGCCCGATGCCGGCGAGGTGCTGTTCGGCGGCCGCCCGCACAACGCCAGGCCGCACGGGCTGGCCCGCCTCGGCGTGGCCAGGACCCTGCAGGGAGTCGGCCTGTACGGCGGGCTGACCGCGCTCGAGAACGTCATGGTCGGCGCGACCTGCCGGGCCTCGGCCGGATTCTGGTCCGCGCTGCTCTCGCTGCCGCGAGCCAGCCGCGACGAGCGCAAGCTCCGCGAGGAGGCCATGCAGGCCCTGGACCGCGTCGGTGCCGCGCAGGTGGCGCAGGCCAGGCCTGGTCAGCTGTCCTACGGCATGCGAAAGAGGATCGCCCTGGCCCGGGCCCTGGCGGGCAAGCCCGGGCTGATCCTGCTCGACGAGCCCGCGAGCGGCCTGGACGAGGCCGAGCTGGCCGAGCTCGGCAGCCTCATCCGCGACCTGGCCACCGAGGGATCCCTGGTCGTGATCGAGCATCACGTGGACCTGATGATGTCCGTCTGCGACTCGATCGTGGTCCTCGATTTCGGGAAGGTGATCGCGACGGGCACGCCGCGGCAGGTTCAGGACAATCCCGCCGTGACCGCCGCCTATCTCGGCACCGCCGACGATCAGGCTCCCGCCGCCGAAGGCCCCATCGACGAGGCTCCCGCTGATGAGTAGCGCTGCAGCGGAGCACAACGGATCCCCGGCGCTGGCCGTCGAGGGGCTGGTCGCGGGATACGGCGGGGTCGTCGCGCTGGACGGAGTCAGCATCTCGGCCGGTACCGCGGCCATCACGGCGGTGCTCGGCGCGAACGGCGCGGGCAAGACGACGCTGCTGCGCGCGGTCAGCGGCATGATCAGGCCCCGCCGCGGCCGCGTCCTGCTGGGCGGCACCGATCTGGCTGGCCGCAGCCCCGAGCAGATGGTCAGGGCCGGGGTCGCGCACGTGCCCGAGGGGCAGGGCGTGATCCCGGAGCTCACGGTCGAGGAAAACCTGCGGATCGGCATGATGTCCTGGCCCAGCGGCCGAGGGCGGGCGCCTGCCGGTTCCGCGGGTCCCCGGAGCTCCCGGGCCGAACGGGCGGCCGCGCTCGACGAGGCCTACGGACGCTTCCGGCCACTGGCCGACCGCCGGCGCAAGCTGGCCGCCACGCTGTCCGGCGGCGAGCGGCAGATGCTGGTCATAGCGCGCGCATTGCTGTCGCGGCCACACGTACTGCTGCTCGACGAGCCCTCGCTCGGCCTCGCGCCTAGGATCATGGCCCAGGTCATGGACCTAGTGGTCCGGCTGAGCCGGGAGCAAGGGCTCACCATCGTCCTCGTGGAGCAGAACGCGCGGAGCGCGCTCGCCATCGCCGATCACGGCGTGGTGCTCAACCTCGGCCGGGTCGTCGCTTCCGCGGATGCCCAGACGCTCGCCGCCGATATCGCATTGCGCCACCACTACCTCGGGTTCTAGCCACTTATAGGGGAGCATGCCAGTGGTCGAGTTCCTCCAGTTCACGCTCAGCGGGGTCGTCTTCGGGATGATCTACGCCGCGATAGCGCTGTCCCTCGTGCTGATCTGGCGAGGGACGAGGCTGCTGAACTACGCGCAGGGCGGGATGGCCATGTTCACCACCTACGTGGCCATCGAGGTCATCTACCACACCGGCTCCTACTGGGCCGGGTTCGTGGTCGCGCTCGCGGCCGGCGTCGTGCTCGGCGCGGTATGCCAGCTCACCGTGATCCGGCCGACCATGAACAAGCCGCCGCTCAACGCGGTGATCGTGACCATCGGGCTGCTCATCCTGCTCGAGGGCCTGGCCGGCATCTTCTTCGGCGGCCAGTACCGGTCGTTCCCGGCGGCGTTCTCGATCACCGGGCTGAAGGTCGGCACGACGCCGCTCGGCGTGTCGCGCTTTGACGTGTTCGTCGTGGCGGCGGTGCTGGTGACCACGCTGGCGCTGGCGGCGGCGTTCAGGTACACCTCGGTCGGGCTGCGCATGCGCGCGTCGGCGTTCAACGCCACGATCGCCCGCCTGTCGGGCATCCGTGTCGCGCGGATGCTCACCATCGGCTGGGCGCTGGCGGGCCTGCTCGGGGCGCTGGCGGGCGTGCTGGTCTCGCCTTCGACGTTCCTGTACCCGAACAGCATGGATGCGATCTTCGTGTTCGGCTTTACCGCGGCGGTCATCGGCGGCCTGGACAGTCCGGTAGGAGCGGTGGTCGGCGGGCTGCTGCTGGGGATCGCGCTCAGCTACGTGGCGGGCTACCTGGGCTCCAAGGGCTCCGAGCTGACCTCCCTGGTCGCGCTCGGCATCCTCGTCGTGGTGCTGATGATCCGGCCCGACGGGCTGTTCTCCGCCACTAAGGTGCGGCGGGTATGACCATGGGGACGCTGCCGCGCAGGCTCGGCGTCGCTGTGGTGATGGCGGTGATCGTCTGGTTCCTCTCCGTCAAGCTGAACACGTTCCGCGATTACCAGATCGCCGAGGTCGCGACCGAGGTCACGGCCGTGGCCGGGCTCACCGTGCTGACCGGGCTCAGCGGCCAGATCTCGCTGGGCAACGGGGCGTTCATGGCCATCGGCGGCTACACGACGGCACTGCTGCTGATGCACCTGAACTGGCCCTTCTTCGCCGCGCTGGTGGCGTCCGGCGCGGTCGCGGTCGCGGCCGGGGCCATCGTGGGCGTGGCCGCGGCTCGGCTGCGCGGTCCGTACCTGGCCGGCGCGACCCTCATGCTCGGCGTCGCGCTTCCGAGCGTGGCTTACGCCTGGCCGGGGGTCTTCGGCGGAGACCAGGGCCTGAACGTCGCCTTCACCACGCCCGCCTTCCTTGGTGCGACGTTCCCGCTGACCAGGTGGCAGGCCTGGGTCAGCACCGCGGTGGCGCTGGTCACCCTGGTGCTGCTGGCGAACCTGTGTTACAGCAGGATCGGCCGCAACTGGCGCGCGGTGCGCGACGACGAGGTGGCTGCCGCGCTTGACGGCGTGAACGTCGCTGTGACGCGCATTCTGGCCTTCGTCGTGAGCGCCGGATGCGCCGGGCTGGCCGGCTCGCTGCTGGCCATCGTGACCAGCCTCGTCGCGCCGGGCGCCTTCACGATCACACTCTCCATCTCGCTGCTGACGGCGGCCGTGATCGGCGGCCTCGGCAGCCTGCCCGGCGCGCTGTGGGGAAGCCTGGTGATCGTCCTGGTGCCCACCTACGTCACGGACGTGGCCACCAGCCACGGCCTGTCCAGTTCCGTCGGATCCAACATCCCGATAGCCGCCTACGGCGTGGTCCTCATCCTCGTCATGCTCATCTTCCCGCAGGGAATCCAGGGCGGGCTGCGACGTCTCCTCACTGCTTTCACAGGTCCTGACCCGAAGACCCGCACCCGGCACGACGCATCCGCGGCCCACGTCACGCCGTCGGCCGATGACGCGTCGGCCAGCCAACATGAGAAGGAAGGCACTTCATGAAACGAACTCATCGGCTTCGCTGGCAGGCCGCGGCCATCATGACCGTGGCCGCGCTCGCCGTCGCCGCCTGCTCGTCGAGCTCGAGTTCGAGCTCGAGTCCCAGCTCAGGCTCAAGTTCAAGCAGCTCAAGCTCGGCCCTGACCGCGTCCGCGCCGGGCATCACCCCGACCACGATCACCATCGGCAGCCACCAGCCGCTCACCGGGCCGGCCGCGCCCGGCTATAGCGAGATCGCTCCCGCGTCGGCCGCGTACTTCGCCTATGTGAACGCGCACGGCGGCGTGTACGGCCGCAAGATCATCTACAAGTACCTCAACGACGCGTACGACCCGACCACGACGGCGTCGGTTGTACGCCAGCTGGTGCTACAAGACAACGTCTACGCGCTGTTCAACGGCCTCGGCACGCCCACGCACCTGGCGGTGGTGAGCTTCCTGAACTCCGAGAAGGTCCCCGACGTCTTCGTCGCCTCCGGTTGCGAGTGCTGGAACCAGCCGACGACATACCCGCAGACGTTCGGCTGGCAGATCGACTACGTGCGCGAGGGGAAGATCCTCGGGCAGTACGTGAAGCAGCACTTTGCCGGCAAGAAGGTCGCCTTCTTCTACCAGGACGACGAGTTCGGCATGGACGGAGTCAAGGGACTTGACTACGAGATCCCGGCCTCCATGGTGGTAAGCAAGCAGAGCTACGTCGACACCAACGTCAACATCGCACCGCAGGTCGCCGCGCTGCGCGCCTCTGGCGCCCAGGTCGTCGTCGCATTCTCGATTCCCGCCTTCACCGCGCTGCTGAAGCTGGACAGCCTCAAGCTCGGCTTCAGCCCGCAGCTGGTCGTCAGCGACGTCGGCTCCGACCCGATCACGCTGTCCGGGCTGCTCGAGGCGTTCGCGAAGCAGGGCGGCGCGACCGTCAACGGTAACCAGCTCACCAACGGGATCATCACCGATAACTACCTCCCGGCGCTCAACACCAGCGACAGCTGGTACGTCTTGTTCAAGAAGATCCACGACCAGTACGAGCCCAAGGCGCCGCTAGACGGCAACTTCTTCTACGGTATGGCCGTCGCTTACACCTTCGTGCAGGCGATGCTCAAGGCGGGCCGGAACCCGACCCGGGCGGACCTGGTGTCGACGATCCAGGGCGGGCTCCCGCAGGGCCCGGTGGTCTCCCCGTTCGCTTACTCCTCGGCCGACCACGCGGGCGCTACCGGCGCCTACATGGCCGTGATCAAGAATGGTGTTGGGGTGCAGCAAGGACCGGTGCTGATCACGGACACGTCCGCTTCGGGCCCGATCACCACGTTCACGGGAACCCAACCGCAGGCACCGGCGAGTGGTATCCCATCGCCGTGACACCGGATCGGCCATCCCGCCCGAAATGAAGCAGGGATCAGCCGAATGACAGCCGAAATGAGCCGGATGGCGGGCGGGCGCGCCCGCCCGCCATCGGCGCAGCCCGGACGCCAGCCCGACGAACGGCCGCCGGCGGTCAGGTTGCTGACCGCGGCCGAGGAACTGTTCGGTGAGCGCAGCTACCACCGGACGACGGTCGCGGACATCTGTGCCCGGGCCGGGATGGCTACCGGCAGCTTCTACTCGTATTTCGGATCCAAGGCGGAGATCTTCGCCGCCGTGGTCCGGGCGATCAATACCGACCTGAGGCGGGCCATGAAGGTGGCCCTGGAGAACACCGACGGCGGCCAGCGGGCCAGCGAGCGTGCCTCCTTCCGGGCGTACTTCGACATGCTGTCCCAGCGCCCCTGGATCGACCGCATCGTCCGTGAGTCCGAGTTCATCGACCCGGGGCTGTTCCGCGAGTATTACGAGCACCTGGCCCGGGGTTACGCGCGCGGCGTGCGGGCCGCCCAGATAGCCCACGAGGTGGATGCGCGCTACGATCCCGAGGTCATCGCGTTTGCCTACACCGGCGTCGGCAACTTCGTCGGCATGCGCTGGGCCGACTGGACGGCCGGCGGCCGGGTCCCCGAGGACGTTCTCGATGACGTGCTCGAGCTCCTGGCCCGGGGGCTGGCCCCGCGCGACCCGCCCGCGGAACCCGGCCCCGCCTGACCCAGTAAACCCACCGGTGTGGACAACCCTGTGGAAGGTGTGTTGACGGTGCTGTGTGGGCTTGGCGAGACTCCGCCGCGGGGACGGATGGACAGCTCAGCTGAGCGCCGCGGGCGGCAGGCCGGCCGCGTCGGCCGGGATCCAGTCCAGCGGCCGCGAGCCGAGGGCGGTGAGCTCGCGAAGCTGCATGGCGCACCACGGCGAGATGGGCTGCCGGCCGGTGCGCACCGCTTCGCAGAACTCGTTCCAGTCCACCCACCTGGCGTCCGCGACTTCCGCCGGATCGGGATCAGGCGGGCTCTGCCCCCTCAGGTCGGCGGTGTACGCCGTGTAGACCGGGCAGACCTCGTTTTCCAGCACTCCGTTAGCCATCCGCGCCTGGTATCGAAACCCGGGCAGGACCAGCGTGAGCTTAGCCGTGCCGATCCCGAGTTCGTCCCGTATCCGGCGGAGCACGCTGCCGGACATGGGCTCGCCGGGCAGCGGGTGCCCGCAGCAGGTGTTGGTCCACACGCCGGGCCAGGTTGGCTTTGACTCGGCCCGCCTGGTCAGCAGGAACTGGCCGGCCTCGTTAAACAGGTAGCAGGAAAACGCCAGGTGCAGCGGTGTCTGGGCGTGATGCACGGCCGTCTTGTCCGCCGTGCCAATGGCGTAGCCGGCTTCATCCAGAAGGACGACGCTTTCCACGGATTCCAGCCTGAGGGGTAGTCGGGGAAACAGGGCAGGGGTGCACACTACCTGGCCCGGCACCCGCCCGGGTCCAGCCCGGCCGTCTGGGGTTGCCTTCATCACCCTTGAGACGGCGGAAGGCACCCACCGGTTGACGCAGGCTAGTGCGAGTCGCGTGGCACCTCATGCCCACTAGCGCCGACGAGGAAGTCCAGGTCAGCGCCCGCGTCCGCCTGCAGCACACGCTCGGTGTACAGGCGGGTCCAGCCCCGGCTGGCCGGCGGCGCCGGCGGCTGCCACCCGGCGCGGCGGCGGGCCAGCTCGTCGTCGGCAACCTCCAGCGTCAGCATCCGGCCCGGTACGTCCAGGGTGATCCAGTCCCCGGTCCGGACCAGGGCCAGCGGGCCGCCGGCCGCGGCCTCCGGGGCCACGTGCAGCACGACCGTGCCGTAGGCGGTGCCCGACATCCGGCCGTCGCAGATCCGCACCATGTCGCGGACGCCGCGCAGCAGCAGCTTCTTCGGCAACGCCACGTTGGACACCTCCGGCATGCCGGGGTAGCCGCGCGGGCCGCAGTACCGGATGACGAGCACGGTGTCCTCGTCCACGTCGAGCTCGGGATCGTTCGACACAGCGTAGTAATCAGTCGGCGAGTCGAAGACCAGCGCCCGTCCCCGGTGCTTGAGCAGGTGCGGCGACGAGGCGGACTGCTTGATCACCGCGCCGTCCGGGGCGAGGTTGCCGCGCAGCACCGCGGTGCCGGTCCCGGCCGGCTGGAACGGGTCGGCCACCGTCTGGATGACCTCGCGGTTCCAGCAAGGCGCCCCGGCCACGTTCGCGCCGATCCCGGCCCCGGTCACCGTCAGCGCGCCGGAGTGCAGCAGGCCGGCCTCGTCTAGCTCGCGAATCACCGCAGGCAACCCGCCTGCGTAGCAGAAATCCTCCATCAGGTACTTGCCGCTCGGCTGCAGGTTCACCAGGGTCGGCACGTCCCGGGCCAGCACGTCGAAGTCGTCGAGCGTCAACGGCACGCCGAGGCGCCCGGCGATGGCGAGCAGGTGGATCACCGCGTTCGTCGACCCGCCGATCGCCGCGTTGACCCGGATCGCGTTCTCGAACGCCGCCCTGGTCATGACGGCCGACGGCCGCAGGTCCTGCTGGACCAGGCCGACGATCACTTGCCCGGCCCGCTGCGCGGTCTCGTACCGCCGCGCGTCCACCGCGGGCCAGGTCGCGGAGTACGGCAGCTGCATGCCGAGCGCCTCGGCCATCGAGGCCATCGTGGACGCGGTTCCCATCGTCATGCAGTGCCCGTTGGACCTGGCCATGCAGCCTTCGGCGAACGCGCATTCCTCCTGGGTCATCCGCCCGGCCACCAGGTCTTCCTCGAACCGCCACACCGCCGTGCCCGAGCCCACGTCGGTGCCCTGGTACTTGCCGCTGAGCATGGGCCCGCCGGTGACCATCACCGCGGGCAGGTCCACGCTGGCCGCGGCCATCAGCAGCCCGGGCGTGGTCTTGTCGCACCCGGACAGCAGCACCACGCCGTCCAGCGGGTTGGCCCGCATCAGCTCCTCGGCCTCCATCGCCAGCAGGTTCCGGTACAGCATGGCCGTGGGCCGCAGCAGCGTCTCGCCCAGCGCCATGGCCGGGAACTCGAGCGGGAACCCGCCCGCCTGCCAGACGCCGCGCTTGACCGACTCGGCCACCCGGTGCAGGTGGACGTTGCACGGCGCCAGCTCCGACCAGGTGGTCGCGATGCCGATTACCGGCCGGCCGTCGAAGACCTCCGGCGTGAACCCCTGGCTGCGCATCCAGGACCGGTGGCCCATCCCGGCCCGGCCGGTCGCGCCGAA
>Ga0210383_10005822_pt1 | contig 10795 bp, 10 predicted proteins | sample IncBWC14OmetaG_FD_160072 | JGI IMG/M metagenome (GOLD analysis project Ga0210383, IMG submission 160072) | Forest soil microbial communities from Barre Woods Harvard Forest LTER site, Petersham, Massachusetts, United States - Inc-BW-C-14-O ...
ATCAGGCTGTCGCGGTCCCGGCTCCCGTCCAGCAGGCTGATCACGGCCGCGGCCGGCCCGAGCCCGCCCAGCGCGACCGCCCGCCGCGGATCGACGCCGAACTGCAGCGTGTCCCGGTCCCGCCACAGTGGCAGCAGTCCCGCCCTCAGCGCTGGTCTCACGCTCACATGCTGACACCGCGGTGTGACATTTCGCGCCGGACGACCCCTTACCGGTGGCGGCCGGCCCGGCCCGGGAACCGCCAGCCCGGCCCGGTGGCCGCCACGATGGTCGTGATCAGCGCGGCCAGCGGCAGGGCGGGCACCCCGTCGGCCGCGGTCGCCACCAACAGCCCGCACAGGCTCGCCCCGGCCACCAGCCCGATCAGGACCCCGAACCGCCGTAGTCCGTCCGGCGTGTTCTGCCCGGGGCTGGCCAGCGAGGACACCAGCACGGTCAGCGTCCCGGTCAGGTAGGTGGTCGATACCTCGGTCAGGCCCATGTCCTTGACCGCGGAGGACTGCATGCCCATCGCCGCGGCCAGCGTGGCCAGCAGGCTGAACTGCGCCCATCCGGCCGGGGCGGCCCCGGTAATCTCCCAGCCCACGGTGAACCCGGCCAGCAGGGTCAGCTCCGTGAACAGGACCCAGATGACGTGGGTCGGCAGCACGTCGGCCCGGTTGGTGTCCGGGCCGGACTCGGCGTGCTTGACGCCGTGCGCGACCCAGGTGCCCAGGGCCACGCCGGCGATGTAGCCCGCGATCGAAACCGCCGTGTGGCTGGCCAGGGTCAGCGACCCGCGCGCCACGGCCAGCCCCCACAGCACGATGTTCCCGGTCATGACGCTGGTAAAGACGGCGCCCAGCCGGGTGAAGCTGGCCACGTCGGCCGCGCCCGACGCGAAGGTCAGCGCGATCGCGATCACGGTCAGGAGCTGCTGTCTCGGCCTGGTGTTCATCGCCCGATACGTTAGTCCGGGTCGACCCGGACGGCGCGCGCCCAGGCCGGCGCGTCCGGCGCCCCCGCCCCGAGCAGCCCGATCACCACCCGCGTCCCCTTCGGCGCCGCCGTCGGCCACGGCGTGTACCCGTCGGTGAGCACGACCGTGATGGCGGGCCGGGGCCGCAGCGCGACCGCCGCCGCGATCCCGGTGCCCATGTTGGTCCCGCCCCCGCCGACCAGCTCGACCTGGCGGGCCGAGCTGACCCGGTGGGCCGGCCCGGCGGCGTAGTCGCAGGCCAGTACGCGGACCTGCCGGGCCATGCCCAGCGCCCGCAGCAGCCCCTCGACCTCGGCCAGCGCCGCGGCCAGCAGGTCCTCGGTCATGCTGCCCGAGGTGTCGCAGACCACCGCGACGTCGGGCACCGGCCGGCGCAGTGCCGGGAGCACGACGTTCCCGGCCACGGCGGCCCGCCGCGACGGCCGCCGGTAGGAGTAGTCGACCGCGCCCGAGACCTCGGCCACGGCCCGGCGCACTTCGGCCGCGAGCACCTTGCGCCAGTTGACCTTCGGGTTGAGGATCTCCTCGGCCCAGCGCAACAGCCCGCCCGGCACGTTCCCGGCCTGCTTGCTGTGCGCGATGACGTCCTGCGCCACCTGCCGGCGCAGCAGGTCGGCCTGCCAGGCGGGCCGCGCCGACGGCCCGTCGTCCGGCCGCGGGACCCCGTCGGCGCCGCTTCCGCAGTCAAGCCAGTCACCCGCCGCCACCAGGCTCATCTTTTTTTCGGCTGCGCCGTCCTCATTTTTATTTTTGCCCGAACGGTCCGTGGTGCTCGCCACGAAGTACTGCTCGGCCAGCAGCCCGTCCGGGGCGCCCAGGTCGGCGGGCAGCACCGGCCGTCCGGGCAGGTCCAGCCCGGCCGGGACCAGGTCGTCGTTGATCTCCGCGTCGGCTGCCTGGACCCAGCGCGGCGCGTCGTGCAAGGCCACCCCGGCCGCCTGGGCCCGCTCCGCGTGGGTGCGGAGCAGGTGGCAGACGTGGTGCACGAGCACGCTGCCCAGCTGGGCCGCGGTCCAGCCCGCGGTCAGGTCCGGGTCGGCCCGCATCCGCCAGCTCTCGTCCACCGACACCGTCCCGCTCCCGGGCGCCGCGACCACCTCGGCGCCGAACAGCCCGGTGGCCAGGTACGGGAACCGGTCGGTGGCCCACAGCCGGGCCGCCGCCAGCCCCTGGATCCCGCGCTCAGTCATAGCGACTCAGCCATTGAGCAAGCCCGCGGCCCGGAGTACCGGTGCGAACAGCCGGACCTCCTCGGGCAGCGCCGCCCCGTCCGGGCGGCACCGGGCCAGCACGCGCGCCGCGGCCGCCGCCATGTCCAGCGCCGCGTCCGCGGCCAGCCCCAGGACCTGCCAGCCGGCCGTCCAGCGTTCCGGGGTCGGGTTCGAGGCGACCGCCGAGGCGATCGAGGCCAGCGCGGCGTAGGCCCGGTCGCCGCGTTCGGGCAGGCGGAACGAGGCCGGGTCGGCCAGCACCTGCTCCGGGTCGGGCAGGTCCATCTCCACCAGCCAGGCCAGGAGCTCCACCCCGGCGCCGTCGCCTACGGCGCCCCGGATCAGGGCCGAACGCGCCTCATCCGACGCGCCCGCCGCGCCCGCGGCCGCCATCAGGCGGCCCGCCATCTCCCAGGTTCGCGGGGACGGCCAGCCGCGTCCGGCCGCGGCCGCGTCGGTCGGCGGGGCGCACGCCAGCGCGGGCCGGACGTGCAGGAACGCGGCGACCAGGCCGCGGGACAAGATCTCCTCGGCCTGCCAGCCGTCGGGCAGCAGCGGGATCGCAGGCGCCGCCCAGCCGCCCGCCAGGCCGTCGGCCACCGCGCGCGGGCTGGCGTGCCAGGACAGGTGGCACAGCCGGTTGGCCAGCGGCGCGGACAGGTCCCAGCCGTCCGCGGCCTGCTCGGGTGGGTTGGCCGCGGCTACCACCGCGACCTCGTCCGGCAGGGTCAGGTCACCCACGGCCCGTTCCAGCACCACCCGGAGCAGCGCCGCCTGCACCGCGGGCGGCGCGGTGGACAGCTCGTCGAGGAACAGCAGGCCCTGCCCGGCCTCGGCCAGCCGCCGGGCCCAGGCCGGGGGAGCGAACCGGACCACGTCGCCGACCACGATCGGCAGCCCGGCGAAGTCCGAGGGCTCCCTGATCGAGGCGATGACCGTCTCGCAGGGCAGGTCCATGGCGTGGGCCATGGCCCGGATGGCCGACGTCTTGCCGGTTCCGGGCGCGCCCCACAGCAGCACCGGCACCCGGGCCGCCACCGCCACCCCGAGCGCCTCGGCGGCGGGATTGTCACTCATATGCCTCCCAGTGTGGGACATCGCCTGGACTGCCCTGCACCACCAGCGGTTCGGGATCCGCGCCCGGCGCGCGCAGCCCGAGCACGCGGGCCGTCGGCCAGCCCGGCTCCTGCACCGCGACGATCAGGTGCCGCCCGACCCGGGCCAGCCCGCAGGCCCATACCGAGGCCAGCCACCCGGCGGGCAGGCTGACCCGCAGCCGGCGGTCCGCGCCGTACCCGGTCAGCTCGCTCGATCCCCAGCTACGCCCGGCGTGCAGGCTGACCACGACCTGGTCGGGGTCGATCCCGAGCCACTCCTCGGCCACCGGGGCCAGCCGCCCGGTGATCGCCGCGACCAGCGCGGGTCGGACCTGCTCCCCGCCGTCGCGGCCCGCGTGCGCCGCGGCCACCTGCCCGATCAGCCGGACCTGGAACCCGTATCCCAGCGCGAGCAGCGACAGGACGTCGTTGCGGCGCCGCTGGGCCTTGCGCCGTTCCTCCCCTATCTGCCGCTGCCGGGCGCCCGCCCGGGCCAGGGTCGGCCCCGGCTGGCTGGCCAGCCGCATCGGCGTGCTCCGCGCCGGACCGGGCGGTCCGGTCACCGAGCTGTCCGCCTGCTCGGCCGCGAGCACGTCGTCCCAGTCGATCGCGATCTGGTCGGCCGGGCCGCGGGGCCCGATGGCCAGCACCGACAGGTCGTCGACGTGCCGGGCCCAGGCCTGCGCCACCTCGATGCACCGGGCCTTGTCCCCGCCCAGGGCGGCGAGCACCAGCTCGCCCTCGGCGTCGGGGTGCGACGGCAGGTCCAGCGATCCGGCTTCCCAGCGCACGGTGTGCCGGCCGGTCCCGCACGGCACCTGCGTTTCGCAGCTAGGCAGGCAGGTGAACCACGCTCCGTTCGGCACCGGATTATTCACGGCCGGTACCCCCAGCACAGCGGCACCGTGGCGCGGACCTCAGCCGACTGCCCGGTGGCCAGCACGTCGATCCAGGAGCAGGACCGGGTCAGCGGCGGGGTCAGCCGCAGCGTGAACGTGGCCTCGCCTCCCTCGTGGTACCAGCCCGCCGGACGGGCAGCATGCCAGCGCCCGGCGCCGTCCCGGATCCACATCGACAGCGGGAAGGCCATGTCCAGACCCAGCGCTCCCTGCTGCACGCCGGGCAGCTGGCCCAGCGCCAGCGTGTCCATCCAGGTGCCCCCGTCGAAGTTGTGCAGGCCGAGCAGAACCAGCCTGATGCCCTCCAGTTCGGGCAGGGCGGCGGCCAAGGCGGCGAAGCCGTCCCCGGCCGTGGCCGTCTCGGGTTTCCTGCGATGGTAGTGCGTGAGCATGCTGAGCCAAGGTTCGGGCAGGTCCGGCGCGGGTGCCGCGGTGATCCCGTGCCCGTCGATGCGCAGGCTCGCGCACAGCGCGGCCAGCCGGGCCGGCACCGGGCTGCGAGGGGACAGGACCTCGGCCGCTTCGAGCGCGGCGATCGTGGCGCCCAGGCCTGCGGCCACGTTGGTGACCAGCCCTGCTAGCTGGGCCCGGTGGGGCGGGGTGGTGGCCAGCGGGGAGTGCCAGTTCACCTGGTACTCCGGGGCCAGCACGAGCAGCCGCTCCGCGATCCGGTTCAGCAGGTGCTCGCCGATGCTGAGGTTGATCTCGCTGATCTGGGGCTCGGGTCGTTCAGCCCGGCGGCCCAGGTCGACGCGGACAGCCTGCTCGCCTGGCGCGGTGATCTCGAGCCAGCCGATGTCGGCCGGCGGATCCGGGCGCAGGGTCAGGTCGCAGGTCGATTCCGGCCGTCCCTTGGTGGCGAACACCAGGTCGTAACGCTGGCCCCGGTCGTCGGTCACGGTGATCGCGTCGACCGGCGGCAGGTCGTGGTGCCGCGAGCCCAGCGGGTCCCGGGTCCGCCAGGCGGCCGTGAAACGGGCGCCGGCCGCGGTGTGCGCGTACGACATGAGGTCGAGCTCGCCGCTGATCAGCTCGTCGTGGAACAAGATCATCTGCCCCACCGGGACGTACCGGCCCGGGCCGTCCGGTTGGGCTGGGCCATCCGGTTGGGTTGGGCCACCTGGCGGGGCGGTGTCCGCCGCTGCTGCGGCGGGCGCCGGGGCCGGCACGGACGGCATCAGATGGCTCATCCGGGCCAGCGGACGGCCGCCGGCGAACCGGCGCGGGCCCAGGCGCGGGCCCAGGTGCGGACCCGCTGGGCTCCGCACGGCCACCTCGGGGAGGCGCCGCGTGGCTACGGCGAGTTCCACGTCGGCCAGGATGGCCTCGGCGGTCTGCAGGTCCAGCGCCCCGACCGCGGTCAGGGCCCACGCCGCCCGGGTCAAGGTGATCGGCGCGGTGATGAACGGAGCGTCGGCCGACCCCGGTGCCGGCGGCGAAGCCAGCGCGGGATCGCGCAGCTCGGCCTCGGCCAGCAGCCGCAGGTAGGTCTCCGCGCGCTCGCGGTTCATCCTCTAATTGTCCGGCATGTCCCGGTCCGTCCCGACCGGCACACGCCGACCCCTAAACCTGCACCCTGCTGGCTTATGCGGGCGTCCCGGTGTCGTCCAGGTTGTCGTTGCTCGTGCCCTGGCGGGCAGCGGGGCGCGTCAGGCCGTGGTCGTGACGGGCTGGGTCGCGACTGGCTGGGTGGCGACTGCCTCGGCCGGGGTCCAGCAGCGGACGATGTCGCGCATGGACAGCAGCCCGGCCACGTCGTTGCCCTCGATCACGACCAGGTGCCGGAACCCGCCCCGGACCATCTCCGCGGCGGCCTGCTCCAGGGTCCAGTCGGGGGAGGCGTACACCAGGTGCTCGGTGCGGTGCTGCGCGACCAGTTCGGCGTCGGGATCTTCGCCCGCGGCGATGGAGTCGAGGAGGTCACGTTCGGTCAGGATGCCGATGCCCGCGTGCTCCGCGTCGATCACCACCGCGGCTCCGATCCGGCGCTTGGACATCATGCGCGCCGCCTGGCGCAGCGTGTGCGTAGGCCCGATGGTAAGGACAAGGTGGGACATGCCGTCTCGTACCTTCACGAGGTATCGCACCCCCTTGGTTCCGGCGCTTGTGAACTTGTGACGCCCATCAAGCATCGGTGATATCACCTCAGAGAGCAAGACCTCCGTTACTCAGCCGGGCCAGCACGTCGTCGTGCAGGTGGCCGTTGGTGCAGACCACGCTGCCGCCGTCGGGCCGGGCCTCGCCCTCCAGTGAGGTGAACCGCCCGCCCGCCTCGGTGACGATGATCTGCAGCGCGCACAGGTCCCACAGCGACACCTCGGGCTCGGCGGAGATGTCGCACGCGCCCTCGGCGACCAGCATGTGCGACCAGAAGTCCCCGAACGCGCGGGTCCGCCACACCGCCCGGGTCAGCCCCAGGAAGTTGTCCAGCATCCCGCGTTCGGCCCAGCCGCCCAGGCCCGAGTAGGACATGGACGCGTCGCCCAGCTTGGTCACCCCGGACACCCGGCAGGGCGACGCCTTGGTCAGGCTGCGCCCGGTCCACGCCCCGCCGCCCAGCGCGCCCCACCACCGGCGGCCGAGGGCGGGCGCCGACACCACGCCCACCACCACGTCCGGGCCGTCCATCAGCCCGACCAGCGTGGCCCAGACCGGGACGCCGCGCACGTAGTTCTTCGTCCCGTCGATGGGATCCAGGACCCAGCAGCGCGGCCCGAAGCCGGACCGGCCGAACTCCTCGCCGAGCACCGCGTCGCGCGGCCGGGCCCGGCGCAGCACGTTCCGCAGCGACTCTTCGGCCGCCTGGTCGGCATCGGACACGGGCGTCAGGTCGGGCTTGGTCTCGACCCGCAGGTCGAGCGCCCGGAACCGCCTAGTCGTGATGTCGTCGGCGGCGTCTGCGAGGACATGCGCGAAGCGCAGGTCGTCGTCGTAGCGGACCACCCGCGAAACGGTACCGCCTGGGACATCTCCCTCGCCAGCAGACCCTTCCCGGGCGCGTCATACTGGAATGCGATGAACGACAACCCGGACGGCCTTCTCGCCGACCCGCCGGTCCAGCTGCAGGCGTTCGTCCGCGACGGCCGGATCACCGCGATGCCGGCCAAGCGGCCCCGCCGGCGGCTGCTGCTCGATCAGGTGGCGCAGGCCTTCGAGCCTGGCCGCCGCTACCCCGAGCCGGTCGTGGATGAGATCCTCAAGACCGTCTTCGACGACCACTGCACCCTGCGCCGGTACCTGGTCGACGAGGAGTTCCTGTCCCGGACCGCGGACGGCGTCTACTGGCGCTCCGGCGGCACAGCCACCTAGCACCGGTCGCCGCCAACATCTGGTAATCGTGCACCGGCCGGGTGCTGGTCCCCTAATGTCTTTCCCCGCTGGCCGCCTCCGGCTGATGTCTTTCCCCGCTGGCCGCCTCCGGCTGACCGTCGCCCGCCCCGAGTCACGCTCGCCCCGACCCGTGCCCGCCCCTCATGTCACTCCCGGCCCGCATCTCGGAGGCGGCCAGAACGCGGGTCAGGTGGCGGGGTCGAGTTGCAAGCAACGCTGGTCTCTCTAGCACCACGGGCCGCAGGGATAATCCTCACCAGGCCGGACTCAACCGACCCGATGGAACATCGGGCCGGTTATAACCGCCCCAATGGGACATCGGGCCGGTTACGGTATCGGGAGCCCAGTGAGGCTACTAGCCAACCTCAGTCGGACATATCCGGCAAAACCGGACAAACCGAGCAATTACGGTGGGCCGGAAACCGCGGCGACTCCCTGACCGGAGCCCTAATCGGTTTCTTCCCTGCTGCGTAGGAGCCGGCGCAGCGAGTCCAGGCGCGCCTCGGCGTGGTGCTCGCGGGCCCACTCCTCCAGCCCGCAGTCAGGGGAGAGGTGGTCGTCGCCCGGCGGGCACGCGGCCGCGCCCTCGGCCAGGTCGCCGAACGCCTCCACCACCCGGTCCAGGCTCACGTTCCCCAGCCCGAAGCCGCGCAGGCCCGGCGTGTCGATCAGCCAGCCGTCGCCCAGCGGCAGCGCCACCACGGACGACGAGGTGTGCCGGCCCCGGCCGGTCACCGGGTTGACTACGCCCGTGGTCCGGGCCGCCGCCGGGACCAGCGTGTTCACCAGCGTGGACTTGCCCACCCCGGACTGCCCGATGAGCACGCTGATCCGGCCGGTCAGCACGTTCCTGACCCGGGCCAGCGTGCGCGGCGCCAGCGGCCGCCGGGTGGTCAGCATGGGCAGGTCGAGCGGTGCGTAAAAGGCACGGACCTTGCGCGGTGAGGCCAGGTCGGCCTTGGTCAGCAGGAGCAGCGGGTCGAGGCCGGCGTCGTACGCGGCGACCAGGCAGCGGTCGACGAAGCGCAGCCGGGGCGGCGGCTGGGCCAGCGCGCAGACGATCACCATCTGATCGGCGTTGGCCACGATGATTCGTTCGGTCGGATCGGTGTCGTCCGGGGAACGCCGCAGCGCGCTGGTCCGCGGCTCGACCCGGACGATCCGGGCCAGCGAGTCGTCGCCGCCGGACGTGTCGCCGATCAGCGCTACCCGGTCGCCGACCACCACCGAGCCCCGGCCCAGCTCGCGGGCCTTCATGGCCACGACCAGCCCGTCGTCGGTCATGCAGCCGTACCGGCCGCGGTCTACGCTGGTCACGAAGCCCGGCACCGCGCCGGAGTGCGCGGGCCGCCGCCTGGTGCGCGGCCGGGAACCGCGGCCGGGACGGACCCGGACGTCGTCCTCGTCGAGCCGCTCGTACCGCGAGCTCAGCGGCCCGCTCCTAGCATGTCCGCCCACACGTCGGTGAACTCGGGGAACGTCTTGGCCACGGTCTGCGCGCCGGCCACCCGCAGGCCCGGCACGGCCAGGCCCAGCACGGCCGCCGCCATCACCATCCGGTGGTCGTCGTAGCTGCCGAACGGCCCGTCCGCGGCCAGCGCCCGCAGGGGTCGTGGCCGGACCCGCAAGCCGTCGGGCAGTTCGGTGATGTCGCCGCCGAGCGCGTTGATCTCCTTGGCCAGCGCGGCCAGCCGGTCGGTCTCGTGCCGCCGGGTGTGCGCCAGGCCGGTGAACACCGACGGCGTGTCGGCCAGCGCCGCCGCCGCGGTCAGCACCGGCGCGAGCTCGGCGACGTCACGCAGGTCGGCGGTGATGCCGCGGACCGTGCCCGGCCCCGAGACGGTCAGCCCGTCCGCGCCCACCTCGCACCGTGCCCCCATCCGGGTCAGCACGTCCAGGATCGGCCCGGCCGCCTGCAGGCTGTCAGACGGCCAGCCGGGCAGGGTGAGCGTCCCGCCGGTCACCAGCGCCGCGGCCAGGAACGGCCCCGCGTTGGACAGGTCCGGCTCCACGGTGACCGACCCCAGATCCAGCCGACCAGGGCGAACCCGCCAGCCGTCCGGTCGGTCTTGCGCACCGGACCGCGTCTCGGTCACCTCGGCCCCCGCCGCCTGGAGCATGCGGACGGTCATGGCGATGTGCGGCGCGGAGGGGATGGGCGGGCCCTCGTGCCGGATCTCGATGCCCTGGCCGAACCGCGGCGCCGCCAGCAGCAGCCCGGAGATCAGCTGCGACGAGCCGGACGCGTCCAGGGTCACGGTGCCGCCGCGGACCCCGCCCTGCCCGAGCACCGTGAACGGCGCCGCGCCCCGGCCGTCGTCCTCGATGCGGGCGCCGAGGTCGCGCAGCGCCGCCAGGATCGGGCCCACCGGGCGCTGCCTGATCCGCTCGTCCCCGTCGAAGTGCACCTGCGCCGAGGTCAGCGCCGCGACTGCGGGCAGGAAGCGCATGACCGTGCCGGCGTTGCCCACGTCGACGCTGACGCGCGACCCCGCGGGCGGCTGCCCGGCCGTGACCCGCCAGCCGGAAGTGGACCCGGAAATGGACCCGGAAGTGGACCCGGAAGTGGACACCGCCGGGGCGTCGTCCGCGACCTCGGTCCCCAGGGCCCGCAGCGCGTCCGCTGCGAGCAGGGTGTCCCGGGCCCGCAGCGGATTCGCGATCCGGGCCGGCCGGTCGGACAGGGCGGCCAGGACCAGGGCCCGGTTGGTGATGGACTTGGAGGCGGGCAGCCAGATCCGGGCGCTGACCGGACCGGCCGCGGCGGGCGCGGCCCAGGCCCCGTCCTGGTCGTCGGCATGCATAACCCTGAGGTTATCGTTTGCTGGCCCGTCCGCCGGCGCGGGAGCACGCGCCTGGCACTGTGTCCGCTCCGCAAGTTTGACGGAGCGGGATTTTGGTTATGAAATGCCAATCCAGGTTAACGGGACGTGTCCGGATTCCATTCACTGAGGGAAGTTTGCATGTGCGGTCGCTTCGTGTCGGCGCGTAAGCGCCTTGAGCTCCTCGAGGAGTTCAGCATCGAGCGGGACCGCGTCGCCGACGGACCCGACCCGGAGCCCGGTCCGGACTACAACGTGACGCCCACCCGGCGGGTGTACGCGGTCATGGAACCACGTCCGCGCGACGAGGATCCGGAGCGGCCGCAAGCGCGCGAGCTGCGCGTGGTGCGCTGGGGCCTGATCCCGTTCTGGGCCAAGGACGCCTCGGGCGGCGGCAAGCTCATCAACGCGCGTGCCGAGACCGTCGCGGTCAAGCCCGCGTTCCGGCGCGCCTTCG
>Ga0210383_10005823_pt1 | contig 10795 bp, 18 predicted proteins | sample IncBWC14OmetaG_FD_160072 | JGI IMG/M metagenome (GOLD analysis project Ga0210383, IMG submission 160072) | Forest soil microbial communities from Barre Woods Harvard Forest LTER site, Petersham, Massachusetts, United States - Inc-BW-C-14-O ...
GGTGAGCCTTTCGATGATCTTCATCGGCCCACCACACTTCGGACAGCACCAAAGATCGGGGAAGTCTTCGGTGGAGGAAGCGTGTTGTTCGGCTTGCGGCTCTTGTACCGCGGGGTTTCTTAAAATGAGAATCTTGCTTGCGAACAACGGGATTGCGTACTACTTTTTTTAGCCATTTTCAAATTTCCTCATTTGATTTTGGTTAGGGGCGTCTCAGTGCTCTGACACTGAGGGGTCGCGTTTACTGCTCTTTTCTCAATTCCCCTTCGAAGCCTCCTTTCGTTGCACAAATCGTTTCACAAAAATCGACCAACCCTGCCCAATAACCCCAACGGTTGCCGACAACCGCACGCGCAACCTCCTGATTCTGTGTGCGCCATCGGTCGAGGGGCGGACTGTCACGGCAGAGGTCGCGAGTTCGAGTCTCGTCGTCCCCGCCACTCTTGTTCAATGGTCTTTCCGACCAGAACTGCCAGACATCAGGTCCCTGTTTACGACTGACTCTCAAGAGACTTCGGCGTTGCATCGTGATCCTCCTGCGCCGCAGTTGCGGGGCAGAGGGATTGTCGGACATCACCAAACGATGCGACGAGATTTCGGGCCTGCTGAGTCACCCGAGTGAATTTCTTTGCGGCGGCAACGGTCGCTGGTGCCCGACAATTGGTGGGCTTGCTGAGTACCGATTCCAGGCAAGAGCCAACATATTGCGGCGCGCCGAATATGATCTACTCGAAGATGATCGTTTTATTTTTGTAGAGGAGAATTCTGTTTTCGATGTGCCAACGAACAGCGCGGGAAAGAACTATTTTTTCAAGGTCCCGCCCTTTTTCCACTAAGTCTTCGATGGTATCCCGATGAGATATCCGCGCAATGTTCTGTTCAATGATGGGGCCCTCGTCGAGGATTTCTGTGACATAGTGCGCGGTGGCGCCAATCAATTTTACGCCGCGCTCGTAAGCCTGGTGATGGGGTTTCGCTCCGATAAACGCAGGGAGGAATGAATGATGAATATTGATAATGGGCATGGGATATTGGGTGATGAAATCTGTCGAGAGTATTTGCATGTAGCGGGCGAGTACGACCAAATCGATGTTATTGGCGTTCAGGAGTTCGCGTTGCTGAGCCTCGGCTTGCGTCTTGTTTTCCTTGGTCATGGGAATGAGATGGAAAGGGATGCCATAAAAATCGGCATGTGCCTTGGTGTCGGGATGATTGCTGATGATCAACGGAAAATCGCAGGCGAGTTCTCCGTCGCGCTGGCGATAGAGGAGATCGACGAGGCAATGATCGTATCTTGAGACGAAAATGGCCACGCGGGGACGGCGATTGCCCTGTGCGATGCACCAGTTCATTCCGAACTTGTGGGCCAGCGGACCAAACGCGCCTTCGAAGTCTTTCATGTCCAAGCGGAAACCGTCTAGTTCCCACTCGACGCGGGCCAGAAAGTAACGCTCCGCTCCGGCCTGGTGCTGTTCGAAGTGCAGAATGTTGCCGTCGTAACGATAGAGGAATTCGGCGATGGTGGCATTTAGGCCGTTGCGTGTAGGACACTGCACCAGGAGCACGGCGGTATCTTTCATGAGAAACCCTCCTTCTTGTCGCCCAATTGTAAGCGATAGCATACTGTGAAGAGGCTCGGAGATTTACCGCCGATTCGATCTTGCACCATCAGAGGTGGCCGTTTGGGCAGTCGCCAATTTATGGATTTGCTTTCGCTGGAGCTCCACATATTCGGTGTCTTCGAGGCGCTGCCAAAATTCGCTCAGCGAACCGTAGTGGCGTCGAGGGTCCTCAAGGCGACCGTGATGTGCGTAGTACGCGCCGAGGGCGTGTTCAGCATTGGCGATAGAAATCTGGCAGGTGAGTTCCGGGGATCGGGCAATGTCTTGTGCATCCTGTACCGCGGGCAAACTTGCGACGGTGGTCTGCGCAGTTCGATTGTCACTCTTCTTCAAATGAAAGGCACCTATGTTGGACAGCGTACTCCCCGCCGAGAGCGAGCCGATCAGTGTGGTTAGTTCTCGGTGGCTATGGGCGGCCCGCTGCTTTGCCTTGATTTACACGATTTCTTTGGTCGGAGAATATGTGGCTGCAGCTCATTTTGACCCACTGAACTCCCTAGTCGGGTTTCTAGTCACGTTTGGTCTTCGGAGCTTGCTCAGTCTTGTGCTGCTCTATTTCTTGTTCCGTAGTGGGAAGAAATCATTGGCATTTGCGCTCGGTCTCGGGGCGGCAACGGCTTTCATTGCGCTGTTCGGGGTCGCCTCTATTGCGCTGTTCTCTCCACTCGGTCGGTCATTCAACCTCTCTTTAGCATTGATAATCTTCGGTCCCATTACGCCGCCGTTTGTCGATCTGATGCATCAACCCAGCCCACAGCTTGCCACGGAGGGGTTGTTGCTCTTTGGGTCCTTCGGTATCTGTTCGGCGCTGCTCGGGATGAGCTGCGTCGCCACATTCAGGAAAATGGCCCACGAAGCAAAGGGAATGGGGGGACTGCGATTCGCCTTTCGCGCCGGAATATGTTGCCCACTTGCCGTGTGGCTGATGTTCATGCTGCTTATCTTTATTTGGCTTGCCGCTGTCGGGGGCATCCACATCTGAACATCCCTCTTAATGTCTTTCTTGGTTCATACAACTCCAATCCCACACGCGCTCTGCATCGCACCCGTGAAAACCATCGGAACGGCGCCCCTCGGACGCCAGGCGGAATTTTGCATGCCCCCTTTATATGCCTTGACACGTATATGCTCTGTGGAGTATACCAAGCGTATGGAATCCGTGTTCGAAATCATTGCCGAGCCGAACCGCCGCGCGATACTCAGCCTCCTTGTCTCATCACAACAGTCCGTGGGAGAGATCGAGCGTCAACTTCATATGCCGCAGCCGACCGTATCTAAGCACCTGCGCGTGCTGCGAGAGGCCGGTTTCGTGGAATCCACGGTGGACGCACAGCGCCGTCTCTACAAACTGAAACCTGAACCATTTCAGGAGGTCGATGCATGGCTGGCTCCGTTTCGCCGGTTCTGGTCCGCTCACGTAGATGCTCTCGAACGCCACCTCGACCGTATGGATCTATTGACGCCAACGAAAAACAAGTCAAGAAGAAGACGGCGCGGCGCAAACCGCGAACGTAACAAAGGAGAAACAAAATGAAAATCAAAGTGATGAGCGTATTCGTGGACGATCAGGACAAAGCCCTGAACTTCTATACGGAGGTACTTGGTTTTACCAAGAAGGTCGATTTCAGTCAGGGCCCATATCGCTGGTTGACCGTGGCCTCGCCCGAGGAGCCAGACGGCACTGAGCTGCAGTTGGCGCTAAACAATAATCCCGCAGCGAAAGCCTATCAGCAGGCGATTTTTCAACAGAGCCAGCCCGCAGCCATGTTTTTCACCGACGACATCAAGGGCGACTACGAGCGGATCAAGGGCCGCGGCGCCAAGTTCACGATGCCGCCCACTGATGTGACCGGATCAACCATCGCCATGCTGAACGACACCTGCGGCAACCTCATTCAGCTTACCCAGCTGGCACGCTATTCGCACTAAGGTGAATAAGGTGACCAATCGCGCGCAGTACACACCGGGTCCGGCCAGCGGGGCGCAGGTTCGAAAGGACGGAGAGAAGTGGACGCTCATTCTCGTCAGAGAACTTCGCCACTCGCCGGAAAAAGTCTGGCAGGCGCTCACCGATCCGGCGCATCTGCGCGAGTGGGCGCCCTTTGACGCAGATGGGACCCTGGGTACGGTTGGAACCACGGTGAAACTCACCACGGTAGGAGCGCCCGCGCCGCGCGTCACCGAAACAACAGTAAAGCGAGCCGAATCTCCCGAGTTGCTTGAGTACAACTGGGGTGACTTCGATATGCGTTGGGAACTCCAAGCCTCTGGTGGCGGCACGCGCCTGACGCTGTGGACCAATATCGGTCACCGCTTCATCGCCATGGGTGCAGCCGGGTGGCACATTTGTTTCGATGTGCTGGATCACCTTCTTAGTGGAAATCCCCTTGGCCGCATGGTTGGCCCCGATGCCATAAAGTTCGGCGGCTGGCAGCGGCTGCACGCGGAGTATGCCAAGCAGTTCGGTATCGAAAAAATTAAAAGCTAGGCCAGAGTAAATGACGCGAAATTGCCGATAGAGGAGGACAGATCATGAAAGAAGTCACCAAACGTTCGATTTTTCGATGGATTCACATTATCTTTGGCATTCCGATACTCGGTTACATTTATGATTCGCCGACGAATACTCCAAACTACGCTTGGTCAATTCGCTATGTCCTTCTCCCCGTATTGCTGATTTCAGGATTGTGGATGTGGAAAGGCCACGTTGTTCGACGACTCCTTTCGAAGAGAACGAAAACGTCACAAGAATTGGAGGCATAAAGATCCAATGAATCCATCGGAACGTATTGACGAGCTGATCGCAGGACTCACAGACTGGCGTGGCAAAACGTTAGCCAGCATCCGCAAGAGCATCCTTGCGTCCGACCCGGGGATCATCGAGGAATGGAAGTGGATGGGAAGCCCAGTGTGGTCTCGCAACGGAATGATCGCGGTCGGAAATGCCCACAAGGATAAAGTGAAGCTCACCTTTTCCCACGGGGCACAACTCCCAGATCCTGACAAACTCTTCAACGCGGGCCTCGGAGGCAACGCGTGGCGAGCGATCGATTTGTTCGAGGGCGATAAGATTAACGCGCGTGCGCTAAAAAATCTCGTCCGTGCCGCCATTGCATACAACCAGATAAAATTGAAGAACAAAGCGCCTGCGGGTGCTCGAGCGAAGCCGCGCAAAGGTAAAAAGTAATAAATTAAATAGCACTTTGCCGATTACTCATAGCTTCCGAAGCGAGCGCGTCCGGCGAGCGCAGCGTCCGAATATCCCGCATGGGTGGTTGACCAAAAAAGCGGCTGTATTCGCGACTGAATTGGCTCGCGCTTTCGTATCCCACTTCAAAAGCCGCGCTGGCCGCATCCAGTCCATCGATGAGCATGCGTTCCCGCGCCGCGTGCAATCGAAGTTGCTTTTGATACTGCAGAGGGCTCATCGCGGTCAGCGCACGGAAATGATGGTGTAGTGTGGAGACCCCCATGCCCGCGAGTTTCGCCAAATTTTCCACCCGTAGTGGCTTCGCGTAATTCGCCCTGACCCACGCAATGGCCTTTGCAGTCCGGTGGCTCTGATCTCCCAGCGTTGCAATTTCGCGGAGGCGGGCCCCCTCAGGTCCACGAAGAATTCGGTAGATGATCTCGCGCTGAATCAGTCCGCTCAGAAACGGAATGTCCTGCGGCGCGTTTAGCAGGTCCACAAGCCGGCAGCATGCGTCGAGCAACTCCGCGGTGGTCTCGCCAGTGGCCATCGCTGGACTATCGGATTGCGCCTCAAGCGACTGAATCTCCTCGCGGCTCAACAGATCCCGGACGACGGGCATTTCGAGTTTGAGCACAAAACAGAGATAAGGCACTTCTTCACTCGCCTCGAAAACATTGCAGATCACCGGCAAATCCAGCGACGTAAGAAGGTATCGCGACTCGTCGAAAATGAACGTGGTTCCGGCAAGCGTTGCTCGCTTCCTTCCCTGCGCGACCACGGCCAGGCTCGGCTCGTATGTCGCTGTCGCCGGCGCCGTTGGGGCGGTCCGGCGGGTCAACAACAAGCCCGGGATCTTGGTTATCAGTTTCTCTTTGAGTCCAATATAAGAGGCAATCTTGCGGGCCAGCTCACCGCGTAATTCGCGTGCTCGATTTGATAGCGGAGAAGCGTTTTTGCTGGCGTTTTTCATCTTCTTGACCTAATGTGCCATTGCTAAACATAGCCGCTCCACGCTGGATACACCAACACTTTTTCACCTAACAAGAGGAACAGGCAATAAGTCGGAAGGATCGGGCTACCGCTTCCCTGCCGTTTGATTCTACTCTCGGAACAAGACAAAGCGTTCACCAGGAGCAACCATGCAAAAGCGCAAATTGGGAAAAAGCAATCTTGAAGTCTCCGCCCTCGGCCTCGGCTGCATGGGCATGAGCTTTGGCTATGGCCCGGCCGGAGACAAGCCGGAGATGATCTCGGTCATCCGGGCAGCTGTGGAACGCGGCGTCACGTTCTTCGATACCGCTGAAGTCTATGGACCGTACACGAACGAGGAACTCGTAGGCGAAGCCCTCGCTCCATTCCGCGCGAAAGTGGCCATCGCCACAAAGTTCGGGTTCAAACTCGATCCGACGACCGGCAAACAAGCTGGGCTGGATAGCCGGCCAGACCATATCAAGGAAGCCGCGGAAGCCTCGCTCAAACGGCTCAGGACCGATGTCATCGATTTGTTCTACCAGCACCGCGTTGATCCCAACGTGCCGATCGAAGACGTCGCGGGGGCCGTAAAAGATCTGATTCAGCAGGGCAAAGTGAAGCACTTCGGACTTTCCGAAGCCGGTGTGCAAACGATCCGCCGCGCGCACAAAGTTCACCCGGTCACCGCGCTTCAGAGTGAATATTCGCTTTGGTGGAGAGAACCTGAAGCTGAAGTGATCCCGACGCTCGAGGAACTCGTCATCGGATTCGTTCCGTTCAGCCCGCTTGGTAAAGGCTTCCTAACAGGCAAGATCAGCGAAGACACCAAGTTCGACAAAAGCGATTTCCGTAACATCGTTCCTCGTTTTACGCCAGAAAACCGGAAAGCGAACCAGGCGTTTGTGGATCTGCTGGGTAAATTTGCGCAACAGAAGAAAGCGACACCCGCTCAAATTGCGCTCGCCTGGCTGCTTGCGCAGAAACCGTGGATCGTACCGATTCCCGGCACAACCAAGCTGCATCGTCTCGAAGAAAACATCGCAGCCGCTAACGTGGACGTTTCAGCAGACGAGCTTCACCAACTGGCGATCGCAGCCTCAAAGATTCCAGCGCAAGGCGCTCGCTACCCCGAAGAGTTGCAAAAAATGGTGGGCCGCTGAACGTGAAGAAACTGTTTTTCCTTGGCGTGTGCCTTTGACTATCGCCATGGCGATGCTCTCCGGTCTGCCGCTGTCCAGGAGCCAGGCTCGCGGTGGAAGTGAGGGCATGCGGCACCAGTTTGTCGGAGCGTGGCGCCACGCCTCGCTCGAAAACCAAGGAGCAGACGGGAAAGTTCACCGCTCCGATTCTATCGGGCTGCTTGTCTTCAGACGGGAAGGACACCTGTCGGTCCAGGTTATGGAACGCAACCCGTAGCCACAAACTACTGCGGCACCTGCGTAGTATTCGCAGGGCGGATACGAAGCATTCTTCAGCGGCCACAGAGGCTCGGAGCTTACTGCTAAACAGTTAACCTTGCCAGTTTACCTTGCAAGTTAGACTGTTTTCCTGTATTCTTGGAATTGCCATGCCGCGAAAGCCACTTGAACTTGCCGTAGCCGATCTTGCCCAAGCCATTGGGCTGTTGTTTCGCCGCATGCGCTCTGCCGCCGCTTCGCATGAGCTCTCCTTGACCGAATCTACTGTGATGAAGCGCCTCGCTACGGACGGCCCCGCGACGACCGCCGATCTCGCGCGCGCGGAAAGCGTGAAGCCGCAGTCGATGGGCGCCACCATCGCGGCGCTCGAGGAAATGGGCATGGTTGAACGCAAGCCTCATCCTACGGACGGCCGCCAGGTGAACATTGAACTCACCGCCAAAGGCGCTGCCGTCCATAAAAGCGCCCGCGAAGCAAGGCGGACCTGGCTGGCGCAATCCATCGCTCGACTCGACGAAGAAGATCGAGAAACACTATTTAAAGCTGGCGAGATTATCAAACGCCTGGCGGAAAAGTGACGACTAACGACACACGGGCGCAGCTTCTAAACAATCCCGCAATCCGTTCCAACGCGCGGGAAGCGTCAACCCCTGCAAGTTCAATTGCGCACGCCTGGCGAGCCCTCCGTCACCGCAACTTCAAACTTTTCTTCGCGGGTCAAACCATCTCCGTAATCGGTACCTGGATGACGAAGCTGGCCACAAGTTGGTTGGTCTATCGCATGACCCGTTCGGCGCTGCTGCTTGGCGTCGTCAGCTTCTCGGGACAAATTGTCGCTTTTCTTCTGGGTCCCTTTGCCGGTGTCTGGGTCGAACGCCTCAATCGCCGCAAACTGCTGGTATGGACGCAAGCGCTTGCTGCCGTCCAATCGCTCGCTCTGGCTGCCCTCACTCTCGCGCACGTCATCAACCTTTGGGAAATCATCGCGCTCACTGCGTTGCAAGGCTTGATCAACGCCTTCGACATGCCAGGACGGCAATCCTTCCTCGTGCAAATGGTTGAGGATCGCAACGATCTCAGCAACGCGATCGCCATCAACTCCTCAATGGCCAACGGCGCGCGACTGATCGGCCCAGCTTTCGCCGGCTTGGTCATCGCAGCCTTTGGCGAAGGCTGGTGCTTCCTGATTGACGGCGTCAGCTACTTCGCTGTGATCGCATCCCTGCTGATGATGCGCATCAAGCCCTGGAACATTCGCCGCACCGCCAGCAGCATGCTCGAACAACTACGCGAAGGCTGGGACTACGTCCGTACATTTGCGCCCATTCGCACCATCCTTCTGCTCTTTGCACTGATGAGCCTGATGGGCTATTCCTACTCCGTTCTGCTACCGCTTTTCGCCGAGCAAGTGGTGCATGGCGGCGCCGCCACGCTCGGCTGGCTGACCGGCGCTTCAGGCATAGGAGCATTTGTCTCCGCGCTTTCCCTCGCGATCCGCAAGTCGGTCGTCGGGCTGACAGGCATACTGCAGATTGCCACCGCGATGCTCGGCGCGGCGCTGATTCTCTTCGGCCTGTCACATACGCTGTGGCTATCGCTTGTGCTGATGGTTTTCGTCGGCTTCGGCTTGATCCAGACGGCGTCCGTCAGCAACACGATCATCCAGTCGTTGGTGCCGGAAGATAAACGCGCCCGGGTCATGAGTTATTACATGATGGCATTCTTCGGAGCGTCGCCCTTTGGCAGCCTGCTGGCCGGCGTTTTGGCTCATCGCATCGGCGCGCCACATACCGTCATGCTCACTGGGGCGTCTTGTCTCGCTGGTTCGCTATGGTTCGCGTTCGAACGGCCAAAACTTCGAGTGGTCATGAGGCCAATCTACGAACAGCTGGGGTTACTGCCCGCACGCGACACAGACATGATCCCCGGGGAAACGCCAGCGTAGCACCTACAATGACTTCCCTTTTCAACCGAAAGGAAAAATCACAATGAACTGGCATGACTACATCGCTTGTTTCTTCGCTGGAATGTTTCTTGCCAATGTCGTGCCTCATTTCGTCCAGGGCATCTCCGGCGAGCCTTTCCCTACACCCTTTGCGAAGCCTCCTGGAAAAGGATTGTCGTCGCCGACGGTAAACGTCCTGTGGGCGCTCTTGAATCTTGCCGTCGGATACATACTGTTCCGCGTCGGGGAAGTTTCGAATGGAAGTTACTCCGCCCTCATTATTTTCTTCGCGGGAATCGCTGTGTTAAGCATCATGGCCAGTGTGCGATTTCAGGAAAAACACTCCAAATAAGAAAGAAAACCGATGCCGCTCTCAAAACTCGATGATGTCTCTGCTTTAATCTTGATCGACCTGCAAAAAGGAATTGTTGGTATGCCTACCGTTCACCCCACCAGCGAGATCATCGCTCGGGCGGCCCAACTGGCGCGTGCGTTCCGAGAGCGCAGGTTGCCCGTCGTTCTCGTGAACGTAACTGCCGCGGCTCCGGGCCGCACCGACACCGGGCCTCGCAAGCTTTCCTTTCCTGCCGATTGGACTGAACTTGTCCCTGAACTGGAGCAACAATTCGACGACTACCTTGTCACCAAGCAACGCGTCGGCGCATTCATTGGCACAGCCTTGCATGATTACTTGCGCGAGCGCGGCGTAACGCAAGTCTTCTTGGCGGGTATCTCGACCAGCGCGGGCGTGGAATCCACAGCTCGCAGCGCCTACGATCACGGCTATAATGTCGTTCTCGTCGTCGACGCGATGACAGACCGCGACGCCGATACCCATGGCCATAGCGTGGAGAAAGTTTTTCCTCGTTTTGGGGAAACCGACACAACCGCCAGCGTGCTGAAACTGTTGAAAGAACGGCGGACGTGAGTTCTTGATTTCCTCAAATTGTCCCGGCAAAGAAGTAATCCCATCTACATCTGCCGGTGCGTGAGAACGACATGCAATTTACCGTCAGACGCGCCGCGATCGGCGATGAGCCAGTGTTACGGGCTTTGCGCCTTCAGGCGCTTACCGATTCGCCCAGCGTCTTCGGTTCCACCTATGAGCGGGAGGTGGCCCGAACAACGGAGGACTGGCGCCGCTGGCTGGCTCCGGGTGCCACGTTCATTCTGGAAGCACCCGGCGAACCTCGTGGGCTCGTGGCTGGTGTCCGCGATCCGAATGACGCTTCCGCGGTTCATTTGATGGCCATGTGGGTGCATCCAGACCTTCGAGGCACCGGCGCGGCCGACGCCTTGGTATCTTCTGTGAAGGCCTGGGCCAACGAGGTAGGCGCGACGCAGGTCCGCCTCAATGTCGTCGAGGGCAACACGCGCGCCCGGCGATGCTACGAACGGTCCGGCTTTCGGGCGACGGGCCGCCAAGGCTTGCTCGAACGATCAGGCGATACAGAAATTGAGATGGTCTGCGACGGCTTATTCTTGGCTAGGTGAGGCACAGCCCAAGCATGGGCTCGGCTGCTGAGATAGTTGAAGATTCGTCTGTTCGCGAACGCGCCTGAGGCGACCACGGAGAAGTTTACGACTCGGAATGCCGCGAAGGATAGCGGCTGGGCTTCTCTGCTCGTAATGTCCGGTAACCGTC
>Ga0210383_10005825_pt1 | contig 10791 bp, 8 predicted proteins | sample IncBWC14OmetaG_FD_160072 | JGI IMG/M metagenome (GOLD analysis project Ga0210383, IMG submission 160072) | Forest soil microbial communities from Barre Woods Harvard Forest LTER site, Petersham, Massachusetts, United States - Inc-BW-C-14-O ...
ACCGCGTGGCCGGATATATCGAGAAGGGTGTTGCCGAGGGCGCGAAGCCGCTGCTGGATGGCCGGTCGTCCGCGCCCAAAGGCAATGGCTTTTTCCTCGGGCCAACCATCTTTGACGACGTGAAGCCCGAGATGACCATTGCGAAAGATGAGATCTTTGGACCGGTGCTCTCGGTAATCCGCGTAAAGACTTTGGAAGACGCCATCCAGTTGGTGAACCGTTCGCCCTTTGGCAACGCCACCTCCATTTTCACCGGCAGTGGAAAAGCGGCGCGCGAATATTCGGCACGCGTGGAAGCCGGCATGGTGGGGATCAACGTCGGCGTGGCCGCGCCCATGGCCTTCTTCCCCTTCGCGGGTTGGAAGAATAGCTTCTTCGGCGATCTGCACGCCCACGGCAAAGACGCTGTCATGTTTTACACCGAGCAAAAAGTGCTCATGACCCGGTGGTTCTAGATTCGGCGGGCCGCCAACCGGTCCACACCGTTTATGGCGGCGCGCAGCTTTTCAAAGCCGAGACTCCGGCGCGCTTGGGAACGCTCGCGCGCGAGCTGATTCGCAACTACACTCCCGACGCGTCTTCCTTCGCGCAATGTCTGGGATTGCCGCCCGGCGAACTGGGAACCCGAGTCTTCGAACGCACCGTCGCCAAGCTGGAGCGCGAACCGGTGGAAGATTTTCGGATCGATTTCGAAGACGGCTACGGTTATCGATCGGAAGCCGAAGAAGATGGTCACGCTGTTTCAACCGCTCAACTGCTAGCGCGCGGAGCGGGGAAACCGGGATTTCCTCCCTTTATCGGAATTCGTATCAAGCCCTTCACCGATGCGTTGCGCGTACGATCGGCCCGCACCCTCGATCTCTTCTTGAACGCGCTCTTCGAACAGACCGCTCAGCTCCCCAATAATTTCGCCGTCACGCTGCCGAAAATCACAGTGCCCGATCAAGTGAGCGATCTCGTCAGCGTGCTCGAAAAGGCGGAGGCCCGCCACGGTCTGCCATCGGGCATCATCGCGGTTGAGTTGATGATCGAAACGCCGCAAGTGATTATCGATTCCTCCGGATCCTGTGCCATTCCCAGGTTGATCGAAGCCGCTCGAGGACGCTGTCGAGGCCTGCATTTCGGTCCGTATGATTACTCAGCCAGCTGCAACATTGCGGCGGCCGAGCAGCGGCTGGATCATCCGGCCTGCGATTTTGCCCGTCACGTCATGCAAGTAAGCGCAGCAGATCGCGGCGTGAATCTTTCCGATGGCCCGAGCACGCTGCTTCCCATCCCGCGCCATCGCGCACCATCGGGCGGCTCCTTATCTGAAGATCAGAAAAATGAAAACCGCGCCATCGTTCATCGCGCCATGCGCCATCATTTCGATCTGGTGCAGCGCTCGCTCGGCTACGGATATTACCAGGGTTGGGATCTGCATCCCGGCCAGCTTCCCACGCGCTACGCCGCGGTATATGCGTTCTTCCTGAAGAGCCTGGAACCGGCGGCGAATCGTCTGAAGAACTTCGTCGACAAGGCGGCCCAGGCCACGCTGGTGGGCGACGTGTTTGATGATGCGGCCACCGGCCAGGGGTTGCTCAATTTCCTGTTGCGCGGCGTGAATTGCGGCGCCTTCACCGAAAAGGAAGCCGCCGCATCGGGACTCACTCTCGACGAACTGCGCGGCCGTTCGTTCCTCAAAATCATGGAAGCCCGCCGCGCGACATAATATAGAAGTGTTAGCTCGCCAGGAGGCGAAATGAGCAAAATCTCACGTCGGGAATTTGTTGAAACCACCGGCGCCGGGCTGGTTGTCGCAACAAGCGTGCCCCTCATCGTGCAAGAGGCGCATGCGCAAGAAGCTGCACCGTCGACGCCCCGCACGTCCATCAAGCTGGTGGTCAATGGAACCGAACATCGCGCCGAAGTAGAGGATCGCTGGACGCTGGTCGAAGTGCTCCGCGATCACCTGGGGCTTACTGGCACGAAGATCGGCTGCGATCGCGGCGAATGCGGCGCGTGTACCGTGCTGCTGGATGGCAAGCCCGTCTATTCATGCAGCCAGCTAGCGGTTTGGGCCAATGGCCGTACCGTACAGACCGTGGAAGGCCTGGCGCATAATGAAAATCTGCATCCGCTGCAGGAAGCTTTCATCGAGCACGATGGACCCCAGTGTGGTTATTGCACATCGGGACAGTTGATGAGCGCCAAAGCGCTGCTCGATCACAATCCCCATCCCACTGCCGACGAGGTTCGAGCCGCGATGACCGGCAACATCTGTCGCTGCTCGAACTACAATCGCTACGTGGAGTCGGTTCTGGCAGCAGCGGGGAAATCAGCATGAACGCGCTGAAGACGGTTGGCCATCCCGCATCGCGCGTCGACGCACTGCAACGAGTCACCGGGAAAGCCACTTACACCGGCGATCTCCATATCACGGGAATGCTCTACGCCCGCGTGCTCCGTAGCCCTTATCCGCACGCGCGCATTCGTCGCATCGACACTTCGAAAGCGCTGGCGCTGCCCGGAGTGAAAGCTGTGCTGACGCACGAGAATTGCGATGTGGTCTGGGGCAGTGGCGATACCAAGAATAAACGCTTTCTGTTCAATAACCCGGTCCGCTTTGCGGGCGACGCAGTAGCCGCGGTGGCCGCGGTGGACCGGCATGTGGCCGAAGACGCCATCCGATTGATCGACGTCGATTACGAAACGCTCCCGTTCGTCCTCGATCCCGAGGAAGCGTTGAAACCAGGCGCGGTCGAGATCCAACCAAGCGGTAATCTCTCACCCAACAATAAGGGCGAGCAGAAGCCGGAAACCTACGCGCACGGCAATATCGAAAAGGGCCTGAGTGAAGCCGATCAGGTCTTCGAAGATCAGTACAGCTCGGTTCATCTCAACAATGCCCAGCTCGAAATCCGAGTCGCCCTGGCTCAATGGGAAGGCGACAAGCTCACGGTTTTCGCATCCACCCAGGGAATTTCAAATTGCCGCATCGAGATTGCGCATGATTTGAAGCTGCCGCTAGAAAACGTCCGCGTAGTCTGCAAATACATGGGCGGCGGATTCGGCAACAAGAATCAGTGTCACGATTTTGATCTGATGGCTGCCATGCTGGCGAAGAAGGCCGGAGCGCCAGTGAAGCTGGAGTTTACGCGCAAAGAAGATTACGTCGCGGTGCATGGCCGCTGGCCCACCAAGCAATATTACAAAGTGGGCGTCAAGCGCGATGGCACGCTGACGGCGATTCAGTTCCGAGGCTATAGCGGCATGGGGCCGTATCGCAAAAGCTCCGGTGATATAGCGGGCGTGGAGCTGTATCAGTGTCCCAATGTCGAGAAGCTCGTCTACCCCGTGCTCACCAATATGGCCGTGTCGGCGAACTTTCGCGGACCGGCATATCCACAAGGAATCTTCGGTATCGAATCGCTGATGGATCACATTGCTTATCAGTTGAAGATGGATCCCATCGATTTCCGCATGAAAAACATGACGCGGAAATATCATGACGAGCTGCCTTACACCAGCTTCGGCCTGGAAGATTGCGTCCTGCGTGGCGCGGAAGCTTTCGAATGGAAGAAGCGCTGGCATGCGCCGGGCGAAGGCGATGGCCCCATCAAGCGCGGCGTCGGCATGGCGATGGGCGCATTCGGAGCGGCCGTGGGCCGCAGCAGCGCTGTGATTCATCTGAATTCGCAAGGCCAGTATGAGCTGCATGTCGGTGTCACCGATGTCGGCACGGCCGCAAAAACAACCATGGCGCTCATTGCCGCCGAAGAGTTGGGAGTGCCGCTAGCGAAGGTTTCCGTGGTGAGCGGTGACACCGACGTGTGTCCCTATTCGGTTGGCGAATCCGGCAGCCGGACAACTACCCACACCGGTTACGCCGTAATCCAGGCGGTGAAGGATCTCAAACAGCAGATCGCCGACAAAGGTTTGCCGCAAGGCGACGAGATCCGCACCGGCAGCGCGACGCCCGATCCGGCGCAGCCCAAGGACTCAGCTCGCTACGCCTTCGCGGCTCATTTCGCGGAAGTGGAAGTGGATACCGAACTCGGGCACGCGCGCGTGGTGAAGTATCTGGCCGCGCACGATAGCGGGCGCATCATCAATCCGCTGACCTGCACCAGCCAGGTGAAGGGCGGTTCGACAATGGGCATCGGCATGGCGCTGCATGAAGAATTGCTCTACGATCCCACTCACGGCGTTCCCCTGAACGCGGGCTATTATGGCGCGCGCGTGATGACGCATTTAGACACACCCGACATCGGCGTCTTGTTCGTCGAGACGGAAGATCAATATGGGCCGTTCGGCGCGAAATCAATTGGCGAATCGAGCATTATTCCATCGGTGGCCGCGGTCGCAAACGCAATCTTCAACGCAACCGGGAAGCGCATCAAAGATCTCCCTATTACTCGCGAGAAGCTTTTGGGGGTGCTGGCATGAGAGCGTTTAGCAACGCGAATCCGAAAGACCTGCGCGAAGCTGTGGCGATGCTTAGCCAAGGTCGTAACGCATCCATCGTCGGCGGCGGCAGCGATCTGCTGGGAATGGTGAAAGAGCATTTGGTCGCGCCCGATGTCTTGGTAAATCTGAGATCTATCCGCGGGCTGGATCAAATTGAATCCCAGCGCGGAGGCATTAAAGTTGGCGGCCTAATCACTCTCGATACCCTGAGCCGCGATCAGCGCATTCGCAAGGAGTACACGGTGTTGGCGGAAGCCGCGGAAAAAGTAGGGACGCCGCAGATTCGCAATGCCGGAACGCTGGCCGGCAATGTTTGCCAGCGGCCGTGGTGCTGGTATTTCCGCAATGGCTTTCCGTGTTTGAAGAACGGTGGAAACACCTGTTTTTCGGCCTCGGGAGAGAATCAGCTGCATGCCATTTTCGGCGGCGGCCCTAGCTACATCGTGCATCCGTCCGATACCGCTCCGGCGCTGATAGCTCTGGATGCGCAATTTCATATCACCGGGCCGTCGGGCGAACGCGTGGTGCCTGCATCGGAATTTTTCCAACTGCCGCGCGTCGATGCCGCACGTGAAAATATCCTCGGCAAAGACGAGATACTCACCGCGATTCAACTACCGGCGGCGCGCCCCGGGGTTCGCGGCACGTATCATAAAGTGCTGGATCGCGAAGCCTGGACGCATGCCGTAGTCAGCGCGGCCATCGTGCTTGAAATGGATCAGCAGATTTGCCGCAGCGCCCGCATCGTGCTGGGCGGCGTTGCTCCCATTCCGTGGCGGCTTCCGAAGGTGGAGGCCATGTTAGTGGGCCAGCGCATCACGCCGGAACTGGCGGCGAAAGCTGGTGAAGCCGCCATCGAGGGCGCGCATCCGCTGGCAAAAAACAAATACAAAGTGCCGCTGACGAAGGCCGTAGTGAAACGGACTCTGTTGTCACTCAACGCCTAAGGCCTGGAGCAAGAACGCGTAGTCGAACGCGGTTTCCTTGATGCCTTCGTAGCGGCCCGATGGTCCGAAGTGTCCGCTGCCCATGTCGGTTTTGAGCAGCAACGCATTCGAATCCGTTTTCAGCGTGCGCAGTTTTGCCACCCATTTTGCGGGCTCCCAATACGAAACGCGTGGATCGTTGAGTCCGGCGGTCACAAGCATTTTGGGATATTCTCGGGCCGCCGCATTATCGTAGGGCGAATAGGATCGGATGTAGTCGTAGTATTGTTTGTCTTCCGGGTTGCCCCACTCTTCGTACTCGGCAATCGTTAGGGGCAGTGTAGGATCAAGCATGGTGTTCAATGTATCGACGAACGGCACTTTCGCAATGGCGGCGTGGAACAACTCCGGCCTCATGTTGAGAACCGTGCCCATCAAAAGCCCGCCGGCGCTGCCGCCCATAATGGCGAGATGTTCGCTCGAGGTGTAGCGCGTTGCGATGAGATGTTCGGCGCACGCGATGAAGTCGCTGAAAGTGTTTCTCTTCTCCAGCAGCTTGCCGTGATCGTGCCATTCTTCGCCCATCTCCGCGCCACCGCGAATGTGCGCGATGGCGAAGACGAAGCCGCGATCGAGCAGGCTCAGCCGGTCGGACGAAAATCGTGGATCGATACTGTGGCCGTAGCTGCCGTAGCCATACAGCAACAGCGGACGGGCTCCGTTGCGCTCGAAGCTCTTGCGATACACCAGCGAAATCGGGACTTCGACGCCATCCGGCGCTTTGGCGAAGATTCGTTCCGATTGATATTGCGACGCATCGTATCCGCCGCGGACCTCGTATTGCTTCTTCAATTCGCGCTCGCGCGTGCGGACGTTGTAATCGAACACAGATGTCGGGGTCACCAGCGAGGTGTAGCTGAACCGCAATATGTTGGTCTTGTACTCGGCATTGCCGGTTGCGCTGACGGTATACACAGGTTCGGGGAAATCGATGTAATGCGAAAGAGCGCCCAAGCCATCGCGGATGCAAATCTTTTCCAGTCCACGCTCACGTTCATACACGGCGATGTGATCTTCGAAAGAGTCGACGCCCTCAATCGTCACCTCGGCGCGTGCTGGAATTATCTCGTGCCATTGTTCGCTCGATGGATGGGCCACTTCGGTCCGCATCAAGCGGAAATTCTTGGCTTGATCGTTGGTGCGAATGTAAAAGTATTCGCCGTGGTGCGCTGCATCGTACTCAACGTTCTGCCGGCGAGGCAACAGGACGCGAAATTCTCCCTTTGGTTCGGCAGCTTCCAGATACCGCAACTCGGAAGTGAGTGGGCTTGCAAGTTCGATGAACAGGAATCGGCGGCTGCGGGTTTTTCCTAAGCCCAGCGTGAAACGGCCATCCGTTTCTTCGTAGACCAGCGTATCTTGCGCTGAGCCGAGTTCATGCCGGAACGCGCGATAGGGCCGCTTTGCCGGGTCGAGAACCGTGTAGAAAAATGTCCGATTGTCGTTCGCCCATTCGAGCGTGTAATACGTATTCGCAATCCGGTCCGGCAAAAGTTCTCCGCTCGCAAGATCCTTCACCTGGATGGTATAGGCTTCATCGCCCTCCAGATCGGTGGAATAAGCCAGTAACCTGTGATCGGGGCTAATGGCGAAATTGCCCAAGCGGAAATATTTTTGCCCTTCGGCTAGAACGTTGGCATCGAGTAAGACCTCTTCGCTTGCTTCCAGGCTTCCATGCTTGCGGCACTGGATGGCATACGCTTTGCCTTCCTCGGTGCGCGTGTAATAGAAGTAGTCGTCACGTTTCATCGGCACCGATAAATCCGTCTCCTGAATGCGGCCGAGAATCTCGTGATACAGGCGCTCCTGAAGCGGCTTCGTCGACGCCATCGCTTCCTCTGTATAGCGATTCTCAGCCTCAAGATACGGAATGACGTCTGGATCCGATCTGTCGCGTAGCCAAAAATAGTTATCGCCACGTTCCGTGGGGACGACTTTTGCGCGAGACGGAGTTATTGGCTTTCCTCTTTCCCCATGTACAACTCGCTCACCACCTCGCGATGATTTTCGAGAACGCGACTCCGCCGGACCTTCATCGTAGGCGTCAGCTCTCCGCTTTCGATGGAGAAATCCCGCTGCAAGATGCGGAACTTCCGAATTTGTTCGAAGGGCGCAAGCTTACGGTTCACGCGCGCGACCGCCTTCTTCACTTCGGCCTCGGCGGATGTCGCTACTTCGGTGGCGTTGATGGTGACCAGAGCCGTGACGTATGGCAGCCGATCGCCAATCAGGACCACTTGATTGATGACGGGCTCCGTTTTGAAGAGCAGCTCAATGCGCGCCGGATAAATCTTTTTGCCGTTAGAAGATACGATCAGCTCTTTCTTGCGGCCGGTGATATAGACATAGCCGTCAGAATCGATTTCGGCGATGTCGCCGGTGTAAAGCCAGCCGTCGCGCAATACGGATGCGGTTGCATCAGGGTCATGAGGATAACCGGAGAACAAAGCCGGGCTCTTCACCAGCAGCTCGCCATCTTCGGCCAGCCGAAGTTCCACGCCCGGCAACTTCACTCCAATGCTTCCTGATTTGGGCCGATCGATGGGGTTCAGGCAAACCACCCCGCCTTCGGTGAGTCCGTAACCTTCGATGAGAGGCATCCCGATCGCTGCGTAGAACCGGGCCAAATCTTTGCCGAGCGGCGCAGCACCAGATGCGGCCACCTTGATGCGTCCGCCCAAGCGCGTGCGGATCTTTGAGAACACCAGGCGGTCGGCGATCTTGAGCATGGCCAGCATTGCTTTCGGAACGGGCTTGCCCTCTTCACGCAGGCGGCTCACTTCGGCGCCCAATCCAACAGCGCCGTGAAAAATCTTGCGCACAACAGTACTCTTCTTCTTGATCTCCGCATTCACGCTGGCGAAGATTCGCTCCCATACACGCGGCGGAGCCAACAGGAAAGTGGGCCGGATGGTTTTCATTTCATGCGGCAGCTTGGCAAGGCTTTCCGAGAACCAAACAGGCACACCCATGCGGATAGGAAGCATCTCGATCACCACGCGCTGGGCGATGTGAGCCGAAGGAAGAAATGCGATGGTGGCGTCCGCGGGCGTGAGTGGCAGAATCAGCGGACCCATGTCGATATTGGTTGTGAGGGCGGCGTGAGATACCAAACCCATTTTGGGTTCGCCGGTAGCGCCGGACGTGAGATACAGAATTGCAGGATCGCTCGCGTGAACCTTGCTGTGGATCTTTTCGAAGGCGTGTGCATCGTCCTTCAGCGCGGCGCGGCCTTTGGATCGCAATTGTTCCAAGGAGAGTGCACCCTGGGATTCGCCTGTTAGCAGGATCCAGTGCAATCCAGGAAATGGCTCGCGGGCCTCAGCGATCAACGCCTGCATGCTCTTTGGATCTTCCATGAAAACAGCCTTGGCATGGCTGGCTCGGATGTTGTTGGCCTGCTCAGCGAGCGGATAGGTGGTGTAGAGCGCCGCCGCGATGGAACCATTCGCGAGTACGCCCAAATCGGCAAGATAAAATTCCGCGCGCGTCTCAGAATGCAGCGCTACGGTGTCACCTTTTCCGATTCCCAGTTGGCGCAGGCCACAAGCAATTTCCTGCGCGGCGCGCTGGTACTCGAGCCACGAGTAAGTCTGATAATTGCCCTTGCCCGTGGGCTGATGCAGAGCCGGCGCGTTGCCGAAAGTACGGCCGGCTTCTTCGAGAACAGCGTACATGGTGCGAGCGCCCATTCGCCTATTGTAGATTGTGTTGAAGGTCATCGACGATGAGTACTTGGGTTAGAGAGCTTGAAATTGCGATGGCAGCCGCGAAGAAGGCGGCTGAGTTGGCGTTGCAGTATCAGCGCAACATCATCGTCGAAACCAAACCGGACAAGTCCCCCGTTACGCAGGCGGATCGCGAATGTGAGCGGATGATCGCGCGCATGTTGAGCGAGGCTTTTCCCGAGGACGGTATCTTGGGCGAAGAAGGCGCGAGCACGGAAAGCCGTAGCGGACGGCGCTGGATTATCGATCCCATCGACGGCACTCGAGACTACGTGCGCGGCAATCCATTGTGGGCGAACTTGATCGCGCTCGAAGCGGATAACGAAGTGGTAGTCGGTTTGGTGAATCTGCCGATGCTCGGCAAGGTCTACACTGCGAGCCGCGGTTCAGGAGCTCATTGCAATTCTGGTCGAATTCAAGCTTCGGCCAAAACAGTTGTCGAGGAATCGGTTCTCTGCGTGAACGGCTACGACAAGATATCGAAGACAAGCTACCGCGATCGACTACTCGACTGGATGACGCGTTTCTGGGCGGTGCGTGGTTTGGGCGGCGCGGCGGACGCGATGATGGTGGCGTCGGGCCAGGCCGAAATATGGATCGAGCCCAAAGCGTCTGCGTGGGATTTCGCGCCGCTCAAGGTAATTCTCGAAGAAGCTGGCGCGCGTTTTCTCAACGCAGATGGCGGCTCCAGCATCTACGCGGGCAATGGTATCGGCTGCGCTCCCGGGCTGGAACAGGAAGTCCGGCGATTTCTTCAGGGATTTTAACGGATTCCGGCGAGAGTCCTGTACCCAAGCTGCGTTTATAGGCTTAGGAGAACCGTTATGAAGAGCATGTTTCTAACACTTGCTGTAACCGGGATGATGATGACGAGCGCAGTATTGCAGGCGCAGGAAATTCAACAGCGCAAGGAGAATCAGCAGGATCGGATTGCGAATGGGGTGGCGAATGGTTCGCTGACACCGCATGAGACAGCCAATCTTGAGCACAAAGAAGCCGGGCTGAACCACGAGATTCGTCATGACCGCAGGCAGAACGGCGGAAATTTGACGAACAAAGAAAAAGCGCAAATCAATCGCCAGCAGAATCAGTTGAGCCGCAATATCTATCGCGATAAGCACAACGCCGCGCATCAAGTGCACTAGGGCTAGCGGCTTAAGAAGAGGCCGATACGAGCCATGGCTTCTTCCAGAATCGGACGATCGGCGGCGTAGCAAATTCGTACGGATCCTTCGCCGCCCGCGCCGAATGCAATGCCGGGCGCCAGTCCAACATGGGTCTCGAGCAACAGCCGCTTGCAGAAATCGAACGAGTCGTCAGCGCCCGCGATCTTGGGAAACAGATAGAACGCTCCATCCGGTTTCGGAACCGTGACGCCGGGCATCTTGGCCAGGGCAGCCAGACAAAAGTCCCGATTTTCGCGCAAGCGCAGCAACATTTCAGCCAATGCGTTCTCGCCCCATAAGAGTGCAGTTTCTCCGGCACGCTGGGTAAAACTAGGCGCGTGCGATACAACGAACTCGTTGAGCTGCGTGGCTCGCGCGGCAAGATCGCGGCGCGCCACCAGCCAGCCCAAGCGCCATCCCGTCATGCAATATGCTTTGGAAAACGACTGTATGACGATGACA
>Ga0210383_10005826_pt1 | contig 10790 bp, 7 predicted proteins | sample IncBWC14OmetaG_FD_160072 | JGI IMG/M metagenome (GOLD analysis project Ga0210383, IMG submission 160072) | Forest soil microbial communities from Barre Woods Harvard Forest LTER site, Petersham, Massachusetts, United States - Inc-BW-C-14-O ...
AACGAGTCGAGCGACGGGGACCTTTATACACCGAGAACGGTTGGTGCTTCGGCGAATGTGGATACGAGTGTGCTTCGGGTGGCGGTGGTTGCGGATGCAGCTTACCGAAAGGATGCGCGGTATGTAAAAGCGGCGTTGGCAGCTTTGCGGAAATATACGTTGAGGAGGATGGTCGTTGTTGACGGGAATGGCGGTGGATATGATAGGATATTGGACTATGGAGCGTGGAAGAAGAGTAAGGGGGATACGCTGAATGAGCTGGTGTGGAGCAGGGCGTTCCCGGTGTGGATGGAAAAATTATTGTTTGTCGACACGGGCGCAGGCGCGAAGGATTTGCGGGTACTGGATCCGGACCAGGTGGTACCGTTGGTTGGCGGCAGGGCTGTTGCCGGGGCTGGGGTAATGGAGGGAAAGAATGTTGAGACGGTGATCTGGGGGATAGTGATCTTATTATTCATCATCGAGCGGATATTGTCGCATGGGAAAAAGAAGGCTTAACGTGTTGTGGCGGCGGTGGAGGGTGGAAAGCCTCCTCTACTGCGGGTTGCTGGCCCTGGCGGGGAGCGTGCTGGTCACGGAGGCGATGCATGTCCTTGCGGGCTGGTCCTATCGGGCAGAATGGGCGATCGGGGTGGCGCTAGGGGTCATCGTCGTATGGCGGTCGCCGTATTGGCGAATAACCCTGGCCGATATCGCGCTGTACCTTGACCGGCGTATACCGGAGCTGGAAGAAAGCTGCGGGTTGCTGCTTCGCCCTCCGGCGGAGCTGAATTCGCTGGAGGGATTACAGGCGCGGAAGGTGGAGGAGAGGCTGGAGCGGGTCATGGTGCCTGACCCATTGCGAAGCAAATTAATATTAGGTTTGGGGATTTTGGTGATGGCCGGGTTGTTGGGTACCGGGTTGGAGGCGGTTGCGGGGCATCGCGGTGGGGGGACGCGTGCGGCGGGGACCGCTGCGGGTATGGTTAGACGGGAGGCAGTAGCGCCGGGTATCCGCGCGGTGCGGATTCGGATAGCGCCCCCGGCGTATACGGGCCGGCCGGTGCGGGAACAAACGGACTTCGGATTGAAGGTGGAAGAAGACGCGGTCGTAGGGTGGGAACTGAAGACGGATGCCGCGGTGGATACGGTGGAGTTTATTTTTAATGACAGCAGTCATGTTGTGTTGACGACGGGGGATACCAGCCACACGGTATGGCGATTTACGGAGAAGGCCAGGCGGTCCGGGTTTTACGAAGTTCGGGTAGGGCGCAAGTTGTCGCCCTTGTACCAACTGGAAGTGCAGGAGGATAAGCCGCCGCAGGTGGTGATCCAGATGCCGAAGCCCTATACGGTTGTCGATTATGGGGATGCAACGAAAATTCCTCTTCGGGTTTTGTTGAAGGACGATTACGGCATTGCGGACGCGTCGGTTGTTGTTACGGTTTCCAGCGGAAGCGGGGAAGCGGTCAGGTTTAAACAGCAGGAATTGAGGTGGAGTGAAGGGTTCGGCGGTGGCGGGCGGGCCTACTCCCTGACGAAAGTACTCGATCTGGGTGCGATGGGGTTGAAACCGGGAGATGAACTATATTTCCATTGCCGGGCGAGGGACAGCCGCGGACAGGAAGGGAGGACAGAAACCTACATTATTTCGTGGACGGATACTGCGCAGCTGATGAGCATCGCGGGAATTGCGATGAGCACCGACGTAAAGCCGGAATTCTTTCGCAGCGAGCGGCAAATCATCATGGAGACGGAGCAGCTGCTGAAGCAACGGGATATGATGGCGGTAACGGCATTCAATAATAAGAGCAATGATCTGGGTGTGGATCAGAAGTTGCTGCGGCTGCGGTATGGAAAGTTCCTTGGTGAGGAGGCGGAGGAGGGGGAGGGTGCGGGCGGGCCGGAGGACACGACGGATTATGGCGTTTTTGGAGATGCGACAAAGATATTGGATGTCATTACGGACAAACATGATAATGCGGAGGATGCGACCTATTTCGAGCCTGCGATCAAGCAGCAATTGAAAGCTACGCTGAATGAGATGTGGAAGGCGGAGCTACAGTTGCGTATCTATCATCCGCAGGAAGCGTTGCCTTTTGCCTATAAGGCGCTGCGGTTGTTGAAAGACCTCCAGCAGCAGTCACGGGTGTATGTAGCGAAGACGGGTATCAGAGTCACGCCGCTGAATCCGGACAAGCGGTTGACGGGGGATTTGGGGGCGATCGAGGCTCCGGTGCAGGAGGTGGTCGTTGGCGGTTCGTTGACGGAGGAAGAGGTGTTAAGGATGGCGCTGGCGGTGTTGGAGAGCGGGCGCGTAGGAGTGGGTGATTCTGCGGTACTGCGCCGGGCCGGGCGAAAGCTTGGCGCCGCTGCCGCGGCGAAGCCTTCGATGTATTTGGGTGCTTATCAGGAGTTGAGGGGTATACTGGAAGGACGAAGCGGCGATATTGTAGCGGTGGAGCGCGCTATCCGGGAACTCTTGCCGGAAGCGGAGGCGGTGCCGGGGTTGGGTAGTGCTCCTGCGGATGGGGGGTTAGGAAGGCTTTATTTTGAGGAGATTAACCGATGAGCGGGATAAACGATATCGAGATATTGCTGTGCGGGGGACTGTTGGGGTTCCTGGTTTGGAAGGAGGTACGGGCGGCCAGGACCCGGTTGTGGTGGCGGCTGATCGCGACAGTTATTGCTGTGGCGGCGCTCGCGGGGATGATCCTGCCATTGAGCCTTCGGCATCGGGCAAAAGAGGTCCACAGGGTATTGTCGGGTCCGTTTAAGGCAGCGGAGGGCATTGTAAGGATAGAATGGCGGCGGCGGTTGTATACGGGGGAGAGACTGAAAATAGATGGCCGATGGGAAGGGCAGCCAGGGTCGGGGCCGGTCAAGCTTATATTGATGGGATTTGGGACAGCAGTGGATTCGGTCCGAACAACCGGGGAATTTTCATTGGGGGTCGTGCCGGCGCAGACGGGGAAGGCGGTGTACCGGTTGGCTGCGGTGAGCGGGCAGGATACGATAGAACAGGAAGCGATACCGGTAGAGGTGGGGCATGAGCCGCCGATGAAAATCCTGATCCTGGCCGCTTCGCCGGATTTCGAGAATGTGTTCCTGGTGAATTGGCTGGCGAAGAACGGCCAGCAGGTGGCGGTCCGGACGGCGGTGAGCCGCGACAAATATCAAACGTCGTATGTAAATATGAAACCGCGGCCGCTGGGATGGCTGACGCGGGCGTTGCTGGATGAGTTTGATGTGGTGATTGCGGATGAGGCGGTCATGGAGCTGGATGGGTCAGTGTTGCGCCGGGAGGTGAAAGAAAAAGGAATAGGTCTGATCGTACGGATGGACAGTGTGCGTATTCGGAAGACGTTGTCGGGGATGGAAAAAGTAGTCTATACGGCGTTGGATACGACCTATGTGCGAATGATGACGGGCCAGTCGGCGGGATATGCTACGTATTGGGCGGATCTGCTCCGGCGTGCAGGCAGGCCGGTGGCATCGGGCGAAAGCTGGGAATGGGAGCCTGCGGAGCCTAGAGTAGGGGAGGAGGTGCGGATGACGTTGCAGTCGGGGGAGGCGGCGCCTCAGGGGGTAATGGTACAGGATGGACGGGTGGTGAGTGTGTATTTGGCGGAGGATGCCGTTTTGCCATTTGTCTGGCATGGGAGGTATTGGCCGGAGGAGGCGGGCTGGGTGAGGATGAATGATTCGGGATGGATGTATGTGTGGCCGCGGGAGAGCTGGCCTGCGTTGGGCAGGCAGGACCGGTTTACGAAGACGGATCGGGTTGAGTCGGAGCCGGTACCGAAATACTGGATGTATACTGCTTTTTTATTAAGTATATTTTTTTTGTGGGTTGAAAAAAAGTTTAGTTAGATTGCTCTTATGAAAAGAAAACAATTCATTCAGATGGCGGGTTTGGGGCTAGGGGCGCTGGCGATGCCGAAGATGCCGTTTGGTTCCCGGTTGATCGATCCTGCGGAAGCGATGCAGGAGGGGATGGATGCGGCGACCAAAAAACAGCTGGCGGATGCGGCGTTGAATGCTGCCCGTTCGAGTGGGGCGACCTATGCGGATGTTCGTATCGGCCGTTACCTCAATCAATTTGTGATCACGCGGGAGAACCGGGTGCAGGCGATTGCGAATACAGAATCGTTCGGGGTCGGGATCCGGGTGGTTGCGGGCGGCGCCTGGGGTTTCGCCGCTACCAACGACGTGACGATGGATGGTATGGCAAAGACGGCGCAGCGGGCGGTGGCAGTGGCGAAGGCCAATGCGAAGATCATAACGGAGCCGGTGCAGCTGGCGCCCCAGCAGGGATACGGAGAGGTAAGCTGGAAAACGCCTATTGAGAAGAATACCTTCGAGGTCCCGTTGAAGGAGAAGATCGATCTGCTGATGAGCGTAAACGGGATTGCAATGCAGAACGGCGCCAGTTTCATCAATTCAGGAATATTTTCCGTCGACGAACAGAAATATTTTGCTTCTACGGACGGCAGCTATATTGATCAGGATGTTCACCGCATCTATCCAAACTTCAATGTCACCAAGATCGACAAGGCATCGGGTAAATTCCAGACCAGGCGGTCGCTCAGCTCGCCGGTAGGGATGGGGTATGAATATCTGACCTGTCCGCCGGGAAGTAAGATTCCAGGTATTGTTACTCGTTATAAGGACCGGTACGATATCCTGGAGGATGTCAAAAATGCGACAGCGGATGTCACGCAAAAGATCGCTGCCAAGACGGTCGAGCCCGGTAAATACGATCTGGTGCTGGACCCATCGCATCTCTGGCTGACGATCCATGAGTCGGTGGCGCATCCGACGGAGCTGGACCGGGTGTTGGGGTATGAGGCCAACTATGCGGGCACGAGCTTTCTGAGCATGGACAAATTGCGATCGGGGAATTTCCATTTTGGCAGTCCGCTGATGAATATCCATGCTGACAAGCTGCAACCGGGGAGTCTCGGGGCGGTAGGTTATGATGATGAAGGGGTAAAATGCGGTGAATGGGAGCTGGTAAAGGAGGGTGTTCTGGTAAATTTCCAGGCGATCCGGGATCAGGCGCATATACTTGGATTAAAGCATTCGCAAGGCTGCTGTTATTCCCAGAGCTGGGCCGACGTGCAGTTCCAGCGGATGCCTAATGTGTCGCTGAAGCCCGGCAAGACGACATTGAGTGTGGATGACATTATCAAGGATGTGAAGAAGGGAATCTATATTATCGGGGACGGCAGCTTTTCGATCGATCAGCAGCGGTACAATTTCCAGTTTGGAGGCCAGTTGTTCTATGAGATTGAGGATGGAAAGATCGTGGGGATGCTCAAGGATGTTGCCTATCAGGCCGTGAACCAGGAGTTCTGGAATTCATTGGTTGCGGTTGCGGATGAGCGGGATTACCGGATGGGTGGCGCCTTTAATGACGGCAAGGGCCAGCCGGCGCAGTCGAATGCGGTATCGCATGGGAGCGCCACGTCGAGGTTCAATGGTGTCAACGTTATTAATACTGCCAGGAAAATAGGATAGAATATGATCTACACAAGAGAAGAAGCACAGAAGCTGTTAAAGAAGGTGCTAAGTTATTCAAAGGCCGATGAGTGTGAGGTGTCGCTGAGCGGGTCGGATAGCGGGAATATCCGGTATGCGCGGAATTCGGTATCTACGTCGGGGGAGGTAAACCAATTAAGCTTAGCCGTTAGCTCCAGTTACGGGAAGAAAACGGGGAACGCGACCATCAATGAGTTCGACGATGGGTCGCTGCAGAAGGTTGTTCAGCGATCGGAGGAGCTTGCGCAGCTGGCGCCGGAAAACCCCGAGCACATGCCCTTGCTGGGTCCCCAAACGTTCGCGGATTCCATCACCTTTGTGCCGGAGACGGCTGCGATCACGCCGGATACGCGTGCGGAGGCGGTCGGGAAGAGTATTCAGGTGTCGAAGGATGCGGGGTTGCAGGCAGCGGGTTACCTGGAGAATACGACCGGATTCGAGGCAGTTATGAATTCGAAGGGGTTGTTTGCCTACAACAAGGCGACGGATGTAGTCTTCTCGATCACCACGCGGAATGAAGAGGGGACGGGTTCGGGGTATGCGGCGCGCGGGTACAATGATGTGACGAAGCTGGACACCTTATCGGCTACGAAGATTGCGACGACAAAGGCATCCGGAAGTATCGGGGCGCGGGCGATCGAGCCGGGAAAATATACGGTGATCCTCGAGCCGGTGGCGGTGGCGTATCTGCTGGAGAGTATGTTTTTTGGCCTGGATGCACGGAGCGCCGATGAAGGCCGGAGTTTTATGAGCAAGCCCGGGGGTGGGAACCGGCTGGGCGATCAGCTGATGGACTCCAAGGTAAATATCTATACCGATCCCTTCAACCCCGATCTTCCTTCTTCGACCTGGAACCGGGAGGGGCAGCCGAACGTGAAGCGAAGCTGGATCGAAGGCGGTGTGGTGAAGAACCTTAGTTATTCGCGCTATTGGGCGCAGAAGAAAGGAGTGGATCCGGTTCCGGGACCGAGCAACGTCATTATGACAGGCGGAACGGATACCCTGGAGGAGATGATCAAGAGTACGGAAAAGGGGATATTGGTTTCGAGGCTTTGGTATATCCGGATGGTGGACCCGCAGACCCTGCTATTGACGGGGCTGACGCGGGATGGCACGTTCTATATCGAGAATGGAGAGATCAAGTTCCCGGTGAAGAATTTCCGATTCAATGAAAGTCCGGTGATCATGTTGAACAATGTGGAGGCATTGGGTAAGCCGGAGCGGACGATCAGTGTAGAGTCGTACCGGAGTTACCTGGTGCCGCCGATAAAGGCGAGGGATTTTACGTTCTCGTCGTTGTCGGATGCAGTCTGACGGACCCGGAGGGTCCGTCGCGGAGCCCAGCGGCGCGTAGCGTACCCGAGCGGAGCGAAGGGTACGAACGAGGAGAAGCGTGTCGAAGCAGCTTCGACGAAGTTCATTTGCGGAGCAGACATCGGCCCCGGTCAGCCTGCGTCAGCAGGCGTGGCGGAGATGCTAGTTTGTCTATTGCACTTTAGAAACCTCAAAGCTCGCCAGCAGAGTGACATTCGGGTCGGGGGTCAGGTGTTTTGGTGGCTCCGGCAACGGGAGTTCGATGTGCGTGGTCTTGTCATGGATATCGATGTGATAAAGGCTGCCGTCGATGGAATATTCCAGCGGGAAATCGAACAATTGGTCCTGGGTCTGGGTGAGGTCGATGATGGCGGCTTTCTTATCGGTGTCGTATTTCCAACTGATGCGGATGTTGGGGTGGCCGGGGGTATAGAGCCATTGATGAAAAAAAGTATGGAGGTCCTGGCCTGTGACGGTCTCGATGACCTTTTCAAAATCTTCGCTGCTCGCGTTCTTGTTTTTATAGGTCGTATAGTACGTGGAAATGCCTTTCCAGAAAAGGCTGTCGCCGAGGCGGCGGCGCAGCATGTGCAATACCCAGCCACCTTTCTGATAGCTATTGGGGTTCAGCAATTCCATATAGTCCCCGCGAAAGGCGGTATCGACGATGGGGGTCATCCGCTTTTTCTCTTCTGCAATGGTAACTGATCGGTCTTTGGCCATTCCTTTTTTCAGCGTATCGGTTCCGTATTTGTTTTCGAGGTAGCAGTGGGTGAGATAGGTGGCAAAGCCCTCGCTCAGCCAAAGGTGCTGAAATCGGGTCTCGGTCGCTGCGTCGCCGAACCATTGGTGGGCGATCTCGTGGGCCATTAGCGATTCGACGCCAGGGGAGGTTACAGAGTTCTCGAAATAGAAGATCGCGCTGGCGTTCTCCAGGCCGCCGAAGCGGGTTTTGGACTGGACGTTGCCTTCTTTTTCGAATGGGTAGGGGCCGATATGGGTGATATAAAAAGGCAGGATTTGGAGGGGAAAGGAATAAGCTTTGAAGCCGACGGCTTTATTTTCGGGAAATACATAGTTCCAAACGGGGACACCCATTGCGTCTCCGGGGTGGTCGATAGCGAAGCCGGCGACACCAATGACCATGATCTTGGGCGCCAGGGGGACGGACTCTTTCCAGTGGGTGAGCTTTAGATGGTTGGGGAGCGCGCGTTCTTCCTGGAGGGCGCCGTTGGCAACGACTTCATAGTGATCCGGGGCGGTGATGCGCCAATCGAGGGTGGCTTTATCGGATGGGTCGTCTACGCAAGGCAGCCAGTTGTGGGCGCGGTTGGGCCAGTTATCGCCAAAGAAGCCGCGGTGACCGTATTTATTGTTGGCGATGATCAGGCCGTCTGCGGGTATGCCTTCGTACCGGATGGTATAGGTATGCTGGGATGGGGCAATTCCGCGAGTTTGGAGAATGAGGTGGGTGCTATCCTGCAGGAAGGGGACAGGCTGATTGTTCTCGGTCACAGAAAGAACGGACATGCCTTTGCCGGAGCTGTTCTTCGCGGTGAGGTCAAAGCTGAACTGCGTGGCGTTGATGCGGAAGAGGACGGATATGACCGCGGTTCCGCGGATGCTGTTGCTGTCGTCGTTTAGCGCAAGGGAGAAGTCGTAGTGCTGAACGTCGATGATGGGATTGTATAATTGAGCGGAGGTGCGGGTGATTGGGAGGAGGAATAGAAATACGATAACCAGGCGCGAAAATGGCTGCATGAAGAGAATTTAGGATAAATATACTTTAAATTGCAGTATGGCCGAATACATCAAATGCCCGAGGTGGTTTCACCATTTGCCGTCCATATACAAGCTGATTATAAGTTTTGGGGTTGCGACGATTGCGTCGGCGGTGTTGATACCGATTCATATGGAGCCAATGACGAGGGTGATGATCGGGTGGGATATTTTTAGCGTTTGTATGCTGATCATTAGTGTGGTGATCTTCACCAGCATGCGGCCGCGGCAGATCCGGCTGCTGGCGAAGCAAGAAGATGCGGGGCGGATCGTTGTGTTCGGGATCGTGCTGGCCACGACGATAGGAAGTCTGATGGGGGTAATGGTGCTGCTGGGGAGTAAGGATTTTTTGCTGGGCAAGGGTTTGGAGACCTTTATTTATATCGCCGGGGTGATCTGCAGCTGGTTCTTGCTACACACGATATTCACTTACCGGTATGCGTTATTGTACTATGGTGATCATCCGCTTGATCCTGATTTGCATACGGTGGGTTTGCAGATCCCGAATGAGCTTTGGCCGGACTACCTGGACTTTGCCTATTTTGCGTTTGTGATCGGTATGACCTTCCAGGTCTCGGATATCGAGATCTCTTCCCGAACGATACGCCGCGTAGCGTTGATGCATGGGATACTTTCCTTTCTTTTTAACACGGTGATCGTCGCTTTGGCGATCAATGTGGTCCTTGAATTGAAGGGTTGATTACCGGAACTCCGACGAGATGGTGTAGCAGACTTTATCGTTGATCTTTTTGAAAGTTTCGCCGTTGATCTTCCGGATACGGCGTAATCTGCGGCCGGTCATGAGGTTGCCTTCGGCGTCAAAGTACTGGGGCTGGGAGAAGTAGGTAAGGATATAGTATTTTTTGTTGACGAAAGGCAGGGTGAAGGCTTTTGGCCAGAGCGAGATATAGACCAGGGAATGCCGGTTGGTATCGGTGTAATAGTCCAGGTCGTTTATCCAGGTACATTCCATGGACTGCATGTTAAAGATCAGATTGTTGATGGCGGAGGTGTCGAAGCCATATTTCAGGATACTGTCTTGCATACGGGGCTCGCCGACGGCAAATTCATAGATATAGGTAAGGGTATCGGTATCGAATTCGAGGGAGACGTGGTCGAAGGACCGATCGGTGAATTCGATGGAGAAGTGGTGAGTAAGCCAGGCGTTGGTGTAGACCTGGGCCATGCTGTCGAGGGTGTAGTGGTGTTTGTTATAGTAGTTGGTGATGTTGAGGCTGGTGCAAGATGTCAAGGCCAGCGCGGTCAAAATCGGCAACCAGGATGATCTGCGGTTCATGAGTTTGCGGGTTTGGTGCAGACGGTGATGCCGAAGGTAATCTTCTTAAGAAAGCGGAGGCTGACCTGACGGAGGGTGCGGCCGCCATAGTCCCAGTAAATAATATCTACTTTGTCGGGCTGGTCCGGGATTTGACGGATCTCGTCGAGGATAATAAAATGGGTAGGAAAGCGGCCCTTGAAATTGTTGTGGTTCTTTTTGTGGAGATAGGTGTTGTTGACATAGAGGTAAGTGAGGCCGGTTTGGCGGCACTGGTTCAGGTAGGTGAAGAGATCGGGGATATGGGGGCGGAGGAGGTCGGAGCCGTTGGCCCGGACCTGGTAGCCGAACATGTCGCGGATGATACGGTTGAATTTGCCATAGTTGACAGCGGCCCAAAAGGTATTTTCGGAGCCGGGGTGAAAGCGGCGGAAAAACAGGTTCAGGTAGCTCTTAAAGTGATCGGCGAGGACTAGAAACCAGAGTTGGTCTGCGGGGCGGATGTCGAGAATGCCTTTGAAGCGGAGGGTGCCGGCGGCGCGGTAGATCTCGCGGGAAGGGGTGAAGCGGATGGCGCCCCAGGCGGCGTGGCCGTCAGTGTAAAGTGTCATCAGGAAGCGAACGTAGGTCAGCGGGTCGTCATGGAGGGGCAGCCAGGACAGGGCGGCGTAGCCGCAGAAGTTGGTATTGGTGCCCTGGTAGAGGCGGTAGGGTTGGAGGAGGTTGGATTTGAGGTTTTCGAGGAAGAGGCTTCGGCGGATGTTGGGCCACCAGACGCTGGTATCGGGGAGAGGTGTATTGTTGAGGTAGTCGAGGGCTTGCTGGATGGTGGAGGCGGGGGATTCAGGGCAGGGGCCGAGACGGGGGCCGAGACCGGGGCCGAGACCGGGGCCGAGAC
>Ga0210383_10005828_pt1 | contig 10788 bp, 13 predicted proteins | sample IncBWC14OmetaG_FD_160072 | JGI IMG/M metagenome (GOLD analysis project Ga0210383, IMG submission 160072) | Forest soil microbial communities from Barre Woods Harvard Forest LTER site, Petersham, Massachusetts, United States - Inc-BW-C-14-O ...
CCAAGAGAGGAAGTGATCATGAAACTCTATTTGGTCAATGATCTCACCTTGAGGATGTCATGATCCTTGACCATCCTCTTGCTCTCCTGGCTTCCACACACACTGAATCACTCTGGTCTAACCCATTCACCAAGGCATTTACATGTTCCCCAGGTGCCTTTTACACCCTAGAACGCACCCCTGGTGTTGCTCATGCCTCTGGAGGTTGTGGCAGACAGTGGTGAGTCACTTTCCTCCCTGCACCCCAACTACCACTCCTGCACCCTTCCCCCTTCCTCTAGAGCTTCATACTCTCTCCCCCAGCTCCTTTTGCACCCCTACACTCATCCCCCACCATTTGGACACTCTCTATCATCTCCAGCTTTGGTGATGGTTGGTCCTCCCCCTCCCCTCCCTTTTTGACCGCTTTTTTAGGCTATTTCCTGCTTCCCTGCTTTATATATTTATTCAGGCATGTACAGTGTTATAAATGATAATTTTTTGACCCCATTTATGCCCCATAAGTCCGCATTTTTAATAGGATCAGTGTGCATTTCATGGTAAACACTATATATATTAATTACTACTTATGGAAGGCTATAAACAGCGAAGTAAAGGTGCAGAGGGAGCCTAATGGTATTGCCAGTGAGGACTGTGTAAAAAAAGCAGTGGAAAAGGGCTGGGAATAAGGGGATACTCGAGCTCGCTGTGTAGAACAGTGAGCACGAGGTAGCCGAGCAATGCCAAGACCCTTGATGGTGTCTCTGATGGCCCGGAACAGCAGCCGAACATGGTTGACAATGGTGACAAACACTGATCAACCATATCCGGCAGTTGCTGGTAGTGCACTTAAGAATTACTTAGTTATATGTTGCCGGTACTACTGGGGATCCCACCGGTGTAGGGATAATGCAAAATCTAGCCTAACTAGCCCGGACGGCACACGTCACCGTCTAGCCTAATATGCTTATTAATGTGGGAAGGTCAGGTGTGGGTACTAGTACATGTGCTGAAGCATCAGCCGAGCCATACAGTATGGGTAGTAATACATGTGCCGACACATCGGCTGACCCATAAGGTATGGGTACTAGTACATGTGCCAAAGCATCAGCCGAGCCATACGGTATGGGTAGTAATACATGCGCCGACACATCGGCTGACCCATAAGGTATGGGTACTAAGTAGTACATGTTCTGAGGCATCGGCCGATCCATACAGCATGGGTAGTAATACATGCGCCAACACATCGGCTGACCCATAAGGTATGGGTACTAGTACATGTGCCGATGCATCAGCCGAGCCATACAGTATGGGTAGTAATACATGCGCCGACACATCGGCTGAGCCATATGGTATGGGTGATAATACATGCGGCGACACATCGGCTGACCCATAAGGTATGGGTACTAGTACACATGCTGAGGCATCGGCCCACTCACACTATGGGCATGGGTACATACCCCTTGGCCTCGGCTGACCGGTACAGCACGGATGCTAGTATATATGCCAGAACCTCAGCCAACCCATAACTGATAGGCTATATAAATCACTCCGCCGACTCATGTAGTATGGCTATTCTTTGTACCTCGGCCGAGTCAGCTGGCCCCATACATCATGGGGTTTTGTCAACCTTAGTTGGTCCATATAGTATGGGTTAAAGTCACTATCACTTGTGATCCTGTCTCTCTTCCTTCATCGCATCCACAGCTACAAAATCCCAATCCCACAGAGCAGCCATAGCAGGTGGCATCATTGGCAGACTCGTCCTCCTTGCAGGCCTCCTCTGCATTCATATTCCACTGTGCAGCTTCCCACTGCTCTACCTCCCCCATCCTGCCAATGGGGCAGGCTTGGCTCTGTCAACTCCCACCAACAATGCTCTGCACCACCCCAGCAGCACCCACGATCCATACTGCCCTCGCATTAGACCCTAAAAACACTTCCGCCCTCCAGGTCCGAGACAAGATCCTCGAACTTGAAACGCATCTGCGGAACTTTGAAACCACACGGACAAGGAAGGACTGGGGGATGGCGAGGCTGGCTCTGGATAAGTGTCTGCAGGGGATCAAGGGAGAAGGCGGGGATATTCCAACCAAGTGGCGGTTGTGGAGGGTTGAGCTAGAACTGGCAAGGGGGGGCTGGGATGCGGCTAATATGGCTGCCAAGTAAGATCTTGTCCATACTCAGAATCACATTCTGTTGACTCACATTTACCTCAGCGATGCCTTGCGATTAAATCAAAATTCTCCAGACGTCCTTGTGCTGCATGGGCTTGTTGTTCCTCAGTGGCAGATTGCCACAAGCTCTGCAGCATGCACAGTCAGCACTGCATCTTGATCCGGCACATAGCCGGCGCAGCAACTACGAAAATGTGTCAAAGACCTCACATCCACCCTTGGACTCGTGCCCACCCACCTGCAACCCCAGCATGCTCGCGCCATTCCCCACCACACCTACACCCACAACCAGCGTGAGGATCAGAGTTTGAATGCAATACCAGCTGTGCATCTAACAGTCGACCATGTCGTGACAGCCAGCGTCTGCACAGGCCACACAACCTGAAGTTGAGGAGGATGAGGCCATCAGTGGGACTGTGGAGGCTGACGAAATTATGCAGGATTCGAAATGACGAGAGAAGGGCTATAGTGTGTGCTTCATTCTGTGCATTGTTGTGGCCCCATCTTAATCTCTCATCTTCTGCCATTATCAAATCTGATTGGTTTATCTTGCTGGTAGCTTCGTCTACACCCACTTCGATGCTTAAGTGGATCAGTTGGTTCTGCTTGTTGCCTGGACACAAATATTTTTGTGAAGTATCAGAGGACTTCATTGAAGACAACTTCAAACTCACTGGATTAAATATGATGGTGCCATTTTGGAAAGAAGATATGGAGATGGTGTTGGATGTTGAACCTGGTATGGCCTCTCCATGGATTCTAATCTATTGAGCTGCATTGTACTTACTCGTATGCAGACGAGGACACCTCAAAAATCCCGGATGTCTCAATCGTTGAATTAGCTGCTGAAATGTTGTATGGACTTGTGCACCAATGCTACATCCTCACGTGGGTGGGACTGCAAGCAATTGTGATTCTGGCATCGCTCTTTCTTGTGCCATAGCAAGGAGATTAACTGACTCTGGTGTTCAGCTTGACAGATATGAGGCGGGTATTTTTGGCTCATGTCCCTGTGTCTATTGTGTTGGATGCACTGTCGTACCATGTGGACGCTCTGACATACCAGGTCTCGATACTGTACAGCTGTTCTGTCCCAACTGCAATGACATATACTCGCCACCCAGCAGTCACTTTCAAGGCGTAGATGGCAAGTAATTTTTCTTCACTTCTCACTCCGTGCTTACCTACACTCATTCCGCTGAGCAGGTGCATTTTTTGGGACCACACCTGCCTTTCTGTTCTTCCAAAGTTACCATGAACTTGCACCAGCACCATTTTGGAAAGCACCATCATCTAATAGTTCATCCCTATCTCCTAGAAGTGCATCTGGAAGCAGTGGTTCTTGTGGACCTCCATTTGTTAACCCAAACCCCCATGGAGGACAGAAGCATGCAGCAGGGTACGTTTACGTGCCAAGGATTTTAAATTATGGGTTCAAAGTCAGCGAGCGAGCAAAGAGCGGACCCCGGATGCAATGGCTGTGATTGCGGCCTGAGAGCCCCAGTGAGCTGGATCTTGTTGACTGGCGCGGAAGATGGATTGATGAGGATGATGAGTATGATGATGATGACGAGGAGGAGGAAGAAGAGGAGGAAGATCTACTGATGGAGGATTTTGATCCGGTGGGCTGCCCTTGTTATTACAGTTTGTGTGAAGGGCCTTGATTTATCATGTTTTGTATAGGATGCAGCTGAAGAGGAAAATGAGGAAGACGAAGGGGTGGGCAGTGCACCAATAGCAGGTCAATACCATGGTCAGCAACTAAATCCTATACCCACGCTACACCCCACACCGATCACCTCTGCGTGAACATCTCCTACATCGAGTGCTGCGCCAGGGATCCCCGATATGCCTCCCCACTCACCTATGCCCCGCCTTCCCCACTCCCATACAATCATCCAACATACCCAACCCAGCCACGCGCCACTGTGTCTTCACAGCACATCAACTTTAGCTGTCCATGCTTGATGCAGCAGTGCTATCCGGTCTCTTTGGCAAAAAGGAAAAGGGTGCGTACCATTTATTGAATGAATCACCCTGCTGATGTTTGAGCTGGACATGACAGGTTTACATTGCCTCTCTCTCAGTCCTCTCCTCATCATAACCCCAGCCCTCCCAACCACAACATTCCCCCCCACACTTTGCCAAACCCTCCCAGCACTCCACTCCATCATCCGCTATGCCCCCACCCTCTGCCTTCCTCCGCTTCCAGCAACCCAAGCATGCCCCTGCCCTTGCTCCTGCTCCAGCCTCCCACTGGCATAGGCCCCATGCACACCATGCAGACTCACTACACCAACCCCTCCAGCATCATTCCTCGCCCCCACCCCATACTGTCATCAAAGCAACAAAACTCAATGAAATCCGCCAGAAGCTCTAATCATATGGGCGAATGGTGCCGATGCTGTAGTGGGCAGTGGGTAGCAGTGTGGTTCACAAGTCATCCCTAGGCAAAACCATTATGTCGTACATAATTCATTGTATTGGTATATATATAATAATATTGTTCAATTACTGTTATTATTTGGTTTGATTGAACTGTCTGATTTTGAGATTACTAATAATGCCAGAGTAATAACCTCTATTTAGGAGTATTTATGGCAAATTATTAATAATTTATAGGGGGGTAAACTAAAGCTGATAATCCTAATTTAGTGATAATTGGATGTAATTAACCATAATTAGCTGTAATTATGCCTAATTATGGATGTAGTTTTTCCTAATGTGGCTAGGCGGTACGTCTCACTCCTATTCCATTCCAACATGAACCACATAATGATAAGCATTGTTTTGATATGCTGTTTCTAGGTTGGCAGATTCTATGTAAGTGTAATATCTGTGGACTGTCTACTGTGATGAAAAGTTCCAGCAGTCCAAGATGATCAAGATGATCAATTATGAACACCCTCCGCTCTTGAGGACACCTGTATCTGTGTGTCTAATTTGATCCAATCATACACGATGTCTACATTGGTATCAGGGTTTTCATAATGGAAATCAAGGAAGTGTACATTAAAATGGATCTCATACTGGCAATGCCATTGCACCATGACCGAATAAATCCCAGGCACCCCCAACTGCCCATTCACCCATGGCAACAGAATAAAAGGCCCTGGTTGGGCGACACCAAGGCCTTGATAAGCAACCGTGAAGGGGGGGTGGGGGGGCCAGCGATGAGAACGTTGTTTGGGTCCTCCCAAACTACAATCCCAAGGCCCCATGCAAGACAATATATTTTCACCTTCCCATATGGATTGGCTCCCATGATTACCTCGAATTCTCTGCTGTGTCCAATATCTTTTGTTGTAACCAAGCCAATGAAACAAGGACGCATATTGTGCTATCAGAGTTCGAGTTGCAGCCTCAAAAACAAGGACTCAGAGATGAGCATCAGTAGTAAATAAGGATGAGCTGAATAGCATACCAGGCAGGGGGCTCAGGAGGAAAATGATGATGGGGGGAGGGGGTTTTGTACTATATATGCTTTTCATCTAATTGAGTTTTTGTGATGTTGACAATGAGGACAATGTTGTCTCCTAGTTTAAGAGAGCAAAAGGCCTTTCTGTCAATATCAAACTCTATATGCTGTGTCTTTGCTGTGCCTGCCTTATAGGTTATACATATGTCTGCACAGGCTGTAATCTGGAGTGCCATCTCTTCTGTACATTACACTCCCCCACAGATCCTTACAGACTCCTGAGGAGTCCTTACAAACTCCTGAGGATTCCTTGCAGACTCCTAAGGAGTCCTTACAAACTCCTGAGGACTCCTTATAGTTTCCTTACTTGTTGGTAGTGGGCCAATTCTTCACATGGCATGTTACTCGTCCCATTGTGGATGTTAGTATCTCAAGCAGTGGTATGGTGTTCTAATAATTTTTATGTATATATTACAAGTACAGCTTTTTTTCCATCACATGTCAATAAATCAGAGTTATTGAAATCACTCAAGTAACCTGTTTCATAACATGTTCTTCCTGTACTTCTACCATCATGAAACCAAACATTATAATCAGATGTAATTAAATGGCATGTTGAATCACATGCAATAATTGCAAATAACATCTATAGAAGTTGTTAATTGCCCACTTAAAAATTGCATACAAAGTTGAAATTGAGAGGTGTTTTGTACAAAGTTCACATACACCATCTGAATGATCTTTTTATGCTGATTTGAATGCATCTAAGCATATGTCAATTGGATGAAAAACTGATGAAGATATAAAGCAATTCAATTTTGTGATCTGTATATGGCAATTTATAGTTGTTTGCCATTATATATATTTATGCATCTAAGTATCTGTCAATTGGATAAAATCTGACTGAGATATGAGGCAATTAAATTGAGTGATCTATATATGGTAATTGATGTTTACTATTGTATATATTTATATATATCATCTGGATGATCTTTTTTGTTCTTTATGATTTTATTGCATCTAAGAGTGCATTTGGTGCAAATTCTGCATTTGGCAACCCCAGCCAAATAAAAAAAAAGAGATTTCTTGTTGATAAGTGTGACAGAGGTGTGTTTGGCACCCACTGTCACAATATGAAATTGAGATTTCAAAATAAGATTGCCCAGCCAAAAATATATAGAAGTCCAGACATGTATTTTTTTCTGAAATTGCAACAACTCTGTCTCTATTTAGCACTTGCCAGATAAAGATATCATGTGACAAATTCCGCACGTGGAATTCGCGCTGAATGCACTCTAAGCATATGTCAATTGGATAAAAACTGACTGAGATATGAGGCAATTAAAGTCTATGATCTATATTTGGCATATTGACATTTATTTTCCATTATATATATATATGTACTCCATCTGAATGACATTTTTTTCTGATTTTAATGCACCCAAGTGCATGTCATTTGGATGAAAACTGACTGAGATATAAGATAATCATTATGACTTCCCAATATAGTGGTAATTGATATTTGTTTAGCCATTGTATATATTTATGTACACCATCTGAATGGCATTTTTTTTCTGATTTTAATGCACCCAAACACATGTTATTTGGATCAAAACTGAGTGAGATATGAGGCATTCATTTCCATTTCCAAAAAAGGAAAAAAATTACTCGCAAGTAATTTATTTCCAAACAGCTGATGGAAGCAGTCACGTGTTTTTATTGTGCTATGTAGCGGAACATGTGCATATTTAGTAATAGGGGAGCTCAGAGTAGATGCCGTTTAAGTAACGCTTAAGGCGCTTAACGGCTTTACCACTTGTAAATTGCTTGTAACACGCATGACATCAAAACACTCCACTTCATTATACCTCACTTTAGAGCACTTTCTCGAGTGTATTCTGTTCAAAATGTCTCACAAAACATACCATTCACAAGTCACCCGCCACTAGTACTTACTGAGCACAATTTTGGGCAACATTATACTTCTGGCTCCAGATTGTGATCTACTTAGATTAACTTACCTAGAAACTGTGATTCTTGCCATTTGAAACACTTGCTATCTGCAAACACGTTCCAAGGTGGCCAAGGCACGAAACTTACACCTTGCCTGGGAGTATTCAAAGAACCCTTCAAGTTCTCTTTCTTGTCAAGTTGGGCGGCCTTGGACCTGGTTGAGCAGGCCCCATGTAATGTGAAGGTAGGTCAAATATTTGTGTGACTTAGTGTGACACAAGCGAAAGTGTCAGCAGTAAGTGCCGCTTAAAGTCTACTCTGTGCTCCCCTAATGGCACTTTGGCTCAGTGGTTAGCATGGCGCTTTGGCTCAGTGGTTAACACATGAGTCTCTGAGTTCGAGTCTTGCTCTGGGCAACAATTTTGTTCTTACTTATGTAAGAGCACCAGCCTGACTGACTTCACGGACTCCGTACAGAAAACTCCTGAAGACTCCTTAAACAGTTTGTAAGGAGTAATAAATGTTTGAGTGGAGTACTCCTGAGGACTCCTTGCAGACTCCTTGCAGACTCCTGATACTCCTCACAGACTCCTCAGGACTCCTCAGGAGTCTGTGAGGATCTGTGGGCCAGTGTAACATCCTCCATCTCTTGATTTGCTTTTACCATGCCTCCACCGCACCCAGTCCTCCTTTTTCGCTCAGAACCAGCTGAAATTTGGTTTACATAATATTACAAACATGTACAAACATTGTTTGTACATGTTCAACTGTATAGTGGTGCAACGTGTCACTGTGTCTACCTAGCTCCAGCTCTACCTTGAGAGGAAAGAATGGAGGTAAGCAGGTTTTTGTTTTTGCAAGCCTTCTCTGATATTCCTCCAATCAGCCCTCCAACTGCTTTGCTTACCAACACTGTATCAGGCAAATCCAGTGTCGCCTCACACCTATCTCCCAATTTTACAAGCTTGACTTTACATGGCTTGACGGACGGCGTGTTGAAAAAATACCATCACTGTCAGGGGACACCCGTTTCTGACCTTTTCCGTCGTGCTCCGTTGCCACACACCGCTTTCCGATGTCGGAGCACACCGCGCGTACCACGGACCTTACCGCGTTACGTCGCACTTACGTATATATCATGTTCCTGCGTTCCTAGATCTCACTTATGTCTGACAGCTGACTTGGTGGCTTGGTACTGTATAGTTAGGGTATATACACATCGTTTACCCTAGTTGGGGGTCTCCTTAGGTTTATCTCTTCGGATTCCCCCTTCTAGGTGAGTAGGGCCCATCCTGTATCTAGACCTCGTTCATTTATATACTTCGGATTCCCCCTTCTAGCCTGAGTGATCTCCTCAGTCTTAGGGTGCCCTTACAATCACACATAGAACTCTGGGACCTGTCCAGTGATGTGGCAGCCTGTATGCCACTCCCTATGGATTTGTTGAAATTCCCAGGTGGTCAAGCACCAACCCCCTGTTTTTTTGTCAGTGACTATGGATTCTACGAGATTCATGATGGCAGAGATGGGAATGTTCTGACAACCATCAGGTTCTTGAGAACCCCCAGTTTTGAATAATTTTTGTGGGCAGCAAGTACATATAGTCAATGCCTTGTTGCCTTACTACCTTTGCTCATTTTGCCAACAATAATTGCTGTGCCTTTGAGCATTATAGTTTTACCGCATCTCATTCCTTTTAACCACTCATCATCCATCCTTTGGTATCATTTTCAGTTTCGGCCTCTTTCAAAATCTGCGGTTTCATTTTGTGGGTTCGGGGTGGTCCTCTGGCTATGATAGAGAGATGCAAACTATAAATATGTAGGAGCTCAACGAGAATGATGTAAACATGTTTTTGCCTTTGTGCTGCGCTATCCCACCTCTTATGAGTTTTGTATGACTGCCACCTCAATATCATCATTACCAGGGAAAATTGCACCAGGCGCTGAAGACTGGGGGATGTTGGACCAAGTTTCGACGGACTGGGCCTCTCACTCATCCTCAACTTCATCCTCAACTTCAAAGTCACGCACAAGCTCGGAGTCACAAGCCTTATTCAAGCCAGCAAAGCTCATTGAGATGAAGAGGTCTCATGGGGGAGTTGAAAATTTTTTGAGACAGAATCTGCGAACCCAGATAACAACCCACCTCAACACTTAGCTTCAAAGTGGTCCAGGGCTCTGGATTGTATCAATGATTGGCAACCATAGGTAAGTGTCCCTGCAAATCGCGCCAAGTCCCACACATCAGGCACAGTCACGAAAGTAATTGAATTATGTGCGTATAGTTTGCGTACAGTGTGATTTGTCATAATAGTAATGATAATATTCTGCCATTAAATAGTTCAAATATCTGACATATCCTGAACTCCGTGCTTGCTCCCTGCACATGTGGCAGAAACAACTTCTAGAACTGTTCAGAATCATTTCATTCTGAGTAGGTTTCGTACTAGGTACCTTCAATATTGGAAGTCCAAGTTTGGCTGTTGGTGCCCTCGATTGAGAGGATGTATTTGAGGCGGTGTGGGTGTCACTTGTTTGTTTCCAAGGGGTTTGGCTTCCAGCCGATCAGAAGTTCAGAATGTGGCGCCATGGGCCATGATCAACCACATCACATTCCAGGTCTTTGCGGCACTACTTCCGATGATGACATAACATGTCTGGGCATTGTCAGGCACCATCTGGCTACCTCCGCTGTCGCTTCTCAACATGTCAACGCCTCATGCTCATCGTCCCCAATGACGAGCTTGGTATCTCCCCCATTTCCCCATGTATTACTTAGGTTCTTTTTGTGCCCACAAACTATATGCAATTATAAGTAATATTACACCTTTCTGAAGCTATTGTAAATGATGCCACAATGGGTGGGCAAAACGTAAGGAAATGATCGCATCAACAGAAGACAGAAGACACCTCAAGAACCCTGTTCATTGCCCTGCTCATTCTGCGAATCGCTCTGCGCACCACCCTGCACGTCGCCCTGCCCCTCAGTCACCGAACCTTGCTCTTGCTGCTCCTCTGGTTCATCGTTATCGTCAGCAATGGTCTCCTGTAACATATTCAGCACTATACACATTTGTGCTTATTTACTAAGGCCCTCTGGCCTTATAGGGACTATTACCTAATCACATTCTTTAGCTTATTACTTGTCACTACTCCTGCATCCCATTGATATATACATTGGTTGTGTGCACTTGGAGTGGTGAACTAAGTACTAAGCGACCTAACCCAGGATTCTATTACATTTTTTTGCACATCCTTG
>Ga0210383_10005830_pt1 | contig 10786 bp, 14 predicted proteins | sample IncBWC14OmetaG_FD_160072 | JGI IMG/M metagenome (GOLD analysis project Ga0210383, IMG submission 160072) | Forest soil microbial communities from Barre Woods Harvard Forest LTER site, Petersham, Massachusetts, United States - Inc-BW-C-14-O ...
CATCCAGAAACAGGCATCGGACGATAGATCCTCATGCCTCGAAAATCCCCGCCCCGAAGGGGCGGAATCTTCACTAACGGAAACGTCACCTCTCCATTTCAGGCTGAGCCAGCACAGTCTCTATGGTCCTTTAGTTATCCCAGCGGTAACAGTCTCACTATGCGGGTCATCAAGGTAAACGCCGCGGCGGCTGAATCCAGTAAATCGTCCTTGGCCACGTCTCCAGCATGCAATATCGAGTGGAGTTTCCACATCTCTGGTATTCGACCGACGAAACAAGTCGATCCGAGGGGTGTAGTCCCGTACCATTCCGTGCTGGCAAAAGGGTGGATCTCAGAAAGAGTTCCTTTAAGATCACGCACGTGCTGCAAGACTATGTTCGCCAACGCCTGCAAAGCTGCCTCGTCATTTTTAGGAGCAGCGAAGAATCTGGCGTCACGAAAGCTCGATTGGGTGGATGTGATCTGCTTTCGTTTCGGGATTCACGATCAGAACGCGCTTTCATGGATCACCAGCGCATTGCCCTGCCAGAAAGGCCGCAGTGAGTTCCCACTGGCACGCTCGTCGGAGTGGATAGGTTTGAGAATAGTAGGCCAGCAGTGCTTTTGATCTCGCCAGGTCAACGTTCACGGCATTGGTAATGCTTTCAAAGTCGTGGATCTCGGTTGCGTCAAACCAGATGCTCAGCCGCGCGCCACGCAAAGCGTCGTCTATCTTTTGCGGATAGTCACCATCCGCCCAAGCGTGGCTGAGGAACACGTCGTATGAAGTGTCCATCGTTGGGTCCGATCTCAGGCCGAGCGCGAGAAGGTCGGCCTAGTGAACTATAAACTCATGAGATTTCGCCCGGCTCCCCTCCCTGACCTCCAACTCGATAAAATACATTATCGCGTTTAAACAGTCCGGGCAGGGTGGTGTCAGATCTCGTCCTATTCGTAAAGAAGCGTTAACTCCCGCCGAGTTTCAGAAACTCACCGAGCGCAAAACCCCGGCAAGGCCTACGAATAGATCCCGGGCGCCTCGTGTCCAAGCTTCTGGACATATTCAACATAGGAGCCAGGATAAACAGTGGGATTGCGGTCGGTGCCGCTCTCACCGCCCAGTTCCAGCACACGTGAGCCGAGACCGCGAAGGAACATGCGGTCATGCGATACGAAGATCATGGTGCCTTCAAAATCCTTCAGGGCGTCCACCAGCATCTCCTTGGTCGCAAGATCCAGGTGATTCGTCGGTTCGTCGAGCACCAGGAAGTTCGGCGGGTTGTAGAGCATGCGTGCTATTGCCAGCCGCGATTTTTCGCCGCCGGAGAGTGCGCGAATCTTTTTGTCTACGTCTTCACCGGAGAACTGGAATGCCCCCGCAAGGTTCCGCAGCGCCCCGAGACCGTCCTGGGGAAAATCTTGTTGCAACTGTTCGATGACGGTGAGATCGGAACTGAGCACGTCCAGCGATTGTTGCGCGAAGTAACCCATATACAGGCTGGCGCCGAGCCGCACGCTTCCGGCATCTGGAGCACTGGCCCCGGCAATCATTTTAAGAAGCGTAGTCTTACCAGCGCCGTTTCTCCCCATGACGGCCCAGCGTTCTCCGCGGCGGATGGTGAGATTGAATCCTTCATAAATCACACGTGGACCGTAACTCTTGTGCAGATTCTCCAGGACGGCCACCTGCTCGCCGGATCGCGGAGGGACACGAAACTCAAACTTCACCACCTGGCGTTTCTTCGGCAGTTCGATCTTCTCGATCTTGTCCAAGGCCTTAATCCGGCTCTGCACCTGGGCCGCTTTGGCCGCGTGCGTCCTGAAACGATCAATGAAGCGCTGCTCTTTGGCAAGCATGGACTGCTGCCGGGCAAATGCCGCCTGCTGATTGCTCTCTCGCACGGCCCTTTCGCGCTCGTAGAAGTCGTAGTCACCCGAGTAGGTGATGATTTCGCCGCCATCAATCTCTGCAATCTTTGAGACGAGACGATTCATGAACTCGCGGTCGTGCGAGGTCATGAGAAGCGCGCCGGGGAATGACTTCAGGAACTGTTCGAGCCAGATGATGGATTCGATGTCGAGATGGTTCGTCGGTTCGTCCATCAGCAATACATCCGGCATTCCGAGCAGGACCCGTGCCAGCGCAACCCGCATCTTCCATCCGCCGGAGAGAGCGCCCACGTCGCCGTCAATCTGATCGTCCTTGAATCCCAGACCGTGGAGCACCTCACGGGCTTGCGATTCGAGCGCGTAACCGCCTAAATGCTCGTACTCCTCCTGAACGTGACCGAAGCGATCAAGAATGCGATCCATGTCATCAGCCTTCTCGGGGTCGGACATTTCCCGCTGCAAGGCTTCGAGTTCGTGGTGTAGATCGCCGACGCGTCCGCTGCCTGCGATCGCTTCATCCAGGACCGAACGGCCCTGCATTTCCTCGACGTCCTGGCGAAAGTAGCCGATCGTCAACTTCTTGGGGACAGAGACCGCGCCCTCGTCGGGAGTTTCCTCGCCGACCACCATCCGGAATAGCGTTGTCTTGCCCGACCCATTGGGACCGACCAGCCCGACTTTTTCCCCGGGATTCAACTGAAACGAAGCATCTACGAAGAGCAACTGCTTGCCATACTGCTTATTGATGTTTGCGAAAGAGATCATTGTGAAGGAGCAACTCGCGGCACCGTGCCTCTTAAATAGTGTAGCCGCAGTGTAGAGAACATTTCTATGGACGATCCAAATACCGAACCAATTCAAAAACGACGAGCACCATGGTCTTAATGCAGTTGCGCGTTTGCTGGTTGGATGGTGCGCGGTACTTTTTGCATCTGGAGCGTGGCTCAATCACGTTTTGTTCAGGCCTGTGAAGATACGTCTTCCGTCCGTGGCGACTGTTGTCGCTGTCATAGAATGAGAAATTGCTGTCCGCTCCAACGGCTTAATCGACCCCGCGCAGAGCGCCGTGCCTGCCTTAACTTATTCGTGAAACGGGCCTCCGGCAGAGCACTGACGTTGATCAGAAGTTGACATGCGAACGCTTTGGGCCGACGCGGAGTTCATCCGAGCGGTATTATCAGAATTGATGAATCGTTCAAGGCTCCGGATCGCAATCCACGCTGTCGGATTTGCGGCTATCGCGTGCAGTATGGTCATGGCACATGCAAAGAAATGGGGCCAACTGCACGCCAACGTAAGTTGATCTTAGTGGGGCCGCCGTCCATGGAGGAGGTCTTGTGAGATTTCCGTGTCTGCATATCGGCGCGTTACTTTTGATATCAGCCACAGCAAGCTGGGGGCAGCAAGCAACTCCGAAACCGAGTATAGAAGCGTTGCTTGCGAAGCTTCATTCCACGGAGGAGGCAGAAAGGGCGGATGCCTTCGAGCAGCTTCGCTCTGATCCGGCTAACCTGAAGAGCCCCAAAGTACGGGCGGCTCTGCTGGATCTTCTTGACCGCGAGAATCATGAGCTTGATTCACAACTTTTTGAGGCACAAAAAAAGGGTTATCCGGACGAAGGCGAGAACGAAGAATACGCAGAATACTACAGCCATGTTCTTGACACTGTTGATTCCTTTGCTAACTGGAACGATCCGCGACAAGCCTGCCTTCTGGTAGACGCAAACTCCAGCGACGAGTCGGCTTTCAGTGACGAAATTGCTGATCATGCAAGGGTTACTGTCCCATGTCTTATGAAAAGGTCTGGGAGCGTCATAAGTATGAATCGCGCCGTGTCTGTTCCGGTGTTGGTTCAAGCCTTAGCAAAAGCAAAAGACACTCTCGATCCCGGAACGGTCAAGTCGGCAAGACGGATCGTTTTGGGTGCTCTCCAAGATCCGGACGAAGCTGTCAGGGCTTTTACCGTGAATGCGCTGGGCAGGCACGGCGGAGAGGATATGATTCCAGCCCTAAGGAAGGTTGCCGAGGCAGATCCGGAACCAGAAGTGGACGGGCATTCAATGAGGAGGTTGGCAGCCGATGCGATTGCCGCGATCCAGAAGAGAGCGGTTGCAATTGATCCCGGAGTGACTCCGCACAGATGAAGAGAGCGAGAGGCGGCCTAATCGACCGCGCCCCAAGCGCGGTGCCTGCCTTCACGTATTCGCGACAACGCGCGTCCGTACCCCGTACTCCAGAACCGTTTAGCGGCGCGATATTCCGACAGCCACCGCTGCAGTGTACGAAGTGGAATGGACCCTGCTACTGGTTGCGGATCTCCGTTCAGGTAACGTCGAACCATCTCTGATCGCTCGTTCGCCACCCTCAAGGCATCTTCGCTGGCCTCGTGCAATCTCTTGATGATTTCGGAAGCTGCCGAATTCGGAGTCAACCACATGCTGGCACAGGAGATCTGGAGACTTGGATCGCAGGAATTTCGGATTGGCCGCTCCTGGGGCGGCGAGCATGCGAGCGCGGCATCCCGACAGCTATATACCCGGACGTCCGACGGCTCGGCAAGGGCCGCTGCCGCTAGATCCACATACAGCTGACCTGTGGCAATCCTGAAAACAAACAACCTGTTTGCGTACACCCCCGCCAACTCATGCTTTATTTCCCGCCAACTCATACTTAAAGTGACACGACCCGAATGGTTCAAGTCACATCGCGTTTGGGGGAGCCAACAAATCAGAACGCAGGCGAGCGCCGGACGCGGCTAGGCTGTAGTTGCCGTCAAGCGAAGCAGTGCCCGAGGGAATCGGAGCGAAAAAGTGGAAACGACATCAAGCAGCCAAGACAATTCGAATAGATTCAAGAGGAGGACGCTGAAGTTTCGACGTGCTCGCTTGAGATCGACGTTCATGGTCCCGACCGAGCTACCGCAGTTGGAAGGACTGTTTGGCGAGTGTTAAGTCCGCATCGGCTGCGGCAATTTAAGGCCGGCGTCTCCGAGTAGCCGTCAAAGTGGATCGCTCCCGGGTTGCCACAATACTCCCGGAGCTTCCTCTTTGGCATAATTGGGCGCGATACCTGAACGGTCCTCTCGTGTGGACTCATTGCGTCCTGCGCAATGCCCGCTCAGGACGGAGGAGGTTCCGTGGATCGTTTGCTCGACGAACTCGTCGCCCTGGAGCGTTCTGCCCTTGACCGCTGGATTAGGTTAGACCCTGAGGGTTACCTCGACCTCCAAGCCCCAGAGGTAACGTATTTCGATCCGTTTACGGAAAGGCGCGTCGATGGGCTGGACGCGATGCAGCTGCGGCTGGCGCCGATGAAGAAAATGAAGCCTCCGTTCACGGATCCACGGTACGACATGATCGATCCCAAGGTTCAGCGTCATGGAGATGTAGCGCTCCTGACATTCAACCTTGTCAATTACGGAAAACTGCCGGATGCTCCGGAACGTGTCTTGGCTCGCTGGAATTCCACCGAGGTCTATAGTCGGATTGGCGGGACGTGGAAGATCATCCATAGCCACTGGTCGTACATACAGCCGGAACTAAAGGAGACGGGTTCTTAACGTTCACTTGCGAGCGAAGTGCTATCTATTTGAACGGCGCAACTGAGGCCAGTCAGCATGACGGCAGAACTCATGACGTTGCAAGTTCGGAGCCGCCGACAATGGCGGGCGTGGCTGGCAAAGCACCATACGTCAAGTCCAGGGGTCTGGCTCGTCTTCCACAAGGCCCACACAGGGGTGAAGTCGATTCCCTACGAAGACACCGTTCGTGAGGCGCTGTGCTTCGGATGGATCGACAGTCTCATCAAACGCCTTGATGACGACCGATACGCCCTCAAGGTCACGCCGCGGCAGCCCACGAGCAAGTGGTCGGATATCAATCGGAATCGGTGGCTGGAACTTAAGACTGCTGGCCTGCTCACGTCGGCCGGTGTCGCAGCGGCACCCACAAACAATACCTACGCGCCACGGCCAGTAGTCCCCGACCTACCGGTCTACATCGCCAAAGCGCTGAAGGCAAATTCCAAAGCGTGGGAGTTCTTTCGGGCGCTGGCGCCCACCCACCGATGTGACTTCGTCGTTTGGATTCATACGGCTAAACGACCGGAAACGCGCGAGAGGCGCATTCGCGAATCGATCGCACTGATGGCGGCGGGAAAAAAACTTGGCTTGAAGTAGACGGAAGCCGGGTTCTCGGCAGGTATTTGCAATGATCCGACTCAGGCTGCTTGCCGCACGCCGTCAACAGGCCTCAGCCATTCGGCGAAACCGGACAAGTTGCTTTGCTAGATGTTTTCTATTTCGCAGATGATTTAATTTCACTCTTCTCTTTGCCCAGTTCTCGACAACCCCGTAAGGTAAACCAATCAACAAAAAAATGCCTAGGAACTGCCAGCGCGACAAATGGTGTTCGGCAGTCTACCAGTTAGGAAACCTCCCCCAAACAGAATCACAACCCAATTGATGACATGGATGGCGATTGAAGGCCACGGCCAAGCGCCCGTTTGGCGTTTGTATAAAGCCTACCAGTGAACAGTCTTGCGACTCTCCGTGTACACCGATTTGAACGACCACACCGGCAACCTGAAACTGGCGCAAAAGTTCCTCGGGCATTTCCACGATAAAGATGACCGCAGACATTTACACGCACACTTCTGCGGAAGCGGAACGGGAGGCTGCGCTCGCTTTAGAACGGGCAATCTATGGCGATCTGTTCCCAGTTGTTCCCAATATCGAGAACAGGAACAACTTTGCAGCTGTAATTTAGGCGAAGGAATTATTACGGCTCAACTCGTAACTGTAAATAAGGAGGGCGCTTAGAGGATTTTCCTCGTAACCCTCCGTGCCACTTACGGATGATCTCCTCGTTCGTTAAGTCAGGCCCTCCCAATGCGCTGGCCCTTGACAGTCCGGGTAGGGTCACCGCACCGACCAGGGCGCAGGCTCCCGTTGCGAGCAGATTCCTGCGCGGCATTGTGATCCTTGTCATTGTTCGGTCTCCTTTTCATGATGTAGTTTGAAACGCTTAGGCGGATCGCGATGCGGTCAGCCCCGCTTGTAGTTGTCCGGCGGACGAAGTGACCTTAGCCATCCCACGATATTTCTGATTCCCGTTTTCCACACCTTCGGGTCTTGGGCATTCTTTGCTAACGTCCCGTAGCCCTCGACCGTCGCAATCAGAAAGCTGGCAGCCTCGGCTGGATTCAGGTCGCGGCGAACTGTTCCCTGGGACTTCCCCTTACGCAAAAGCGTTGCAACACCTTCCTGCCAGTCAAGGAATATCCTCTCTAGTCGCTTGCGGAATTGCTCGTCCAGCGGGGACATCTCTTGTGACAAAAGGAGCAGCGGACAACCTGCTCGAACGTCTTGAGGACCAGCTGGTATACGCCGGACAACGCCGATCAAAATGTCGACGGCGTCCCCCTCGCTTTGCATAGGAATCAACCACCTGTCGCGCGTAAGTTTTGCGATCTTTTCTTCGACGACGGCATAGCCTAGGGCTTCCTTGCTCTCGAAGTGGTAATAGAGCGCTCCCTTGGTGACGTTGGTGGCGGCGAGGATTGTATCGATGCTGGCACTCTGGAAGCCTGATCTGTGGACCTCCCGAAAAGCCGCTTGCAGCAGACGTTCCCGGGTACGCTCCGGATCACGGACCTTTCGCTTCCTCTCGTGAGCAACTAACATACGAACTAGTATGTATGTTAAGCCATTTAAAAATCAATCGAAATGATCTGTCCGACTCTTGGTGCTCGGTGTTCTCGAATTTCATAACTTCACGCCAGTTTGTATGAGAAGTTGGAGAAACAGTCGCTCTGGTCGTTTGTGGGTCGCCCCAGGAAATTGTTAATCCACCACTCCTCTTCGAACTCTGAGCCATTGGCACTGTTGTGTCACGTAACCGTCGTGAAAGTGGAACACCACCTGCTTCCTCAGTTATCACTCAGCAGGATTGTGGAGTTGTGAGCCAATTCTGCTCTCAACTGCTAGAGCGCCGAGTGGTACGTGACCTAAATCGACCGTCATCCCGGCACGGCGACTTTCACCGGAGGAAAGAGAAGATATGAATACGCGTAGACAGTTGTGGAAGTTCTGCATACCGTGCGTTGCGACGATTGCTCTGGGTTGCTTCAGCGATGCGCGTGCACAGATCAGGTACAAAATTACCGATTTGGGCACTAATAACAGCAAAGACAACTTCAGCATGGCCATGGGCCTCAATCATCAGGGCTGGGCGGAAAACATGGATGGGTTCGTGAACCCTCCCGAGAATAATATGGGTACGACAGTTTCCAGGGGCCGCGCGGTGATCAGCATCTACGGATTCATCAACATCGACCTCGGCACGCTTGGAAAACCCGGCGCCAACAGTTGGATCAACTGGGGCGGGATCAACGACCGCGGGGAAGCTGTTGGGATGTCTGAAACAGCTGAGCCTGATCCGAACGGCGAAGACCTTTGCGGCTTCGGCACATTTCTTACGTGCGTTCCGTTTTTTTGGCGAGACGGCCATATGAGCGCTCTCCCGACGGTGGGCGGCAATAACGGGCAGGCCAGCGCCATCAATAACCGCGGAGAAGTCGTGGGATTTGCGGAAACGGCTGACGCTGATCCGACGTGCCCGCCTGCCCCTGCGGAAGTGCCGGTATTGTGGGACAAGGGCCAAGCCCACCCCCTTCCTTTGGTAGGGACCGATCCAGACGGTTTCGCATTCGGGATCAACGATCGAGGCCAGGCCGTAGGCTACTCGGGAAACTGTTTCTTCGCGACGCACGCTGTAGTCTGGAAAAACAACACTGTCGTCGTGCTTCAGGACCTCGGAGGTACAAAATCCAATATCGCCTTCGTCATCAACAACCGGGGCCAGATTGCCGGGAAGGTCCGCAGCGCTGATGGCACAACCTACGTCGCCGCTCTTTGGCAGCCGGATGGCACACTCAAAAACCTCGGCGTTCTGCCGGAAGATCATGCCGCCTTCGCTACCGGCATCAACGACCGGGGTCAAGTGGTGGGAAACAACGTTGACTCCGGCAATAACTGGTCCCACGGCTTCATTTGGCAGAACGATGTGATGACCGACATTAATAGGCTAATCCCCGAGGATTCCAACCTCGCCGTAATCTCGGCTAGTAATATCAATGAGCGCGGACAAATCTCGGGCATGGCAACGGTGCTCGCCGGGCCTTATGAGGGCGAGATCCACGCCTTTCTGGCAACCCCCGTAGAGGAGCACGAAGGCAGGTCGATTGCGGATGTCGCGACCACGCAACCGAAGCTGCATGCGAACGCTTGCAATCACCTCTTGCGGAGATTCGGACGCGGCCAATTCGACCAATAGGGGACACTGGTTTCCCCGGGGTGTGTGCCTGATCTCTGGCCCGATTCCCCAGACGCGACGGCACCCACGATTAGAAGGACGAACCCGTGAGGCGTGAGAAACGGCACGCCTCACGGGTTCTTTTTCGATACAAAAAACTAATTTGAATTTTGCTCGGCAGTTGGCCCTTGCGTGGGATCCCAAGAAAAGGGCAATACCGTTCTTCGCGCGTGCATCGGGCTCTATTGCGAGAATGTCATCTAGAACAACATTTTTGATCGCCCTTTTCGTGAAAAAACGGGTGCGTTTCTCGCGACCCGCATCGCGTCTGACGGAGGGGCAGCTACCGGTTGAGCGCAAAAATTTAACCTTCCGCGTGCGATTCTTTTGGTTGCCCGGCGACGCAGCGCCTTTCCAAGCAAGAGAGGCTGGAACTCGGCGTAAGCTCCGGTGCATTCGGAAGTGCGCCCGCACCCGCTCGGCAAATTCCAGAATCGTCATCCTGTGGTTGCACGAGTAATACACTAGGGCCGCTGTGAATGCCCCTCTTGAAGTTTTCGCATTTCGCGCCAGCGTTTGAACTGTTCGGCCTTGGCGGGATCAGGGTCTTCTTCGCTTTTGAGCAAAAGCAATACCAATCCACAACGGTTTCCTGCGAGAGCAGACGCTGCTGGGGGCTTCCAGATCGTCGATCGAAATCGCCTTGTCTGTGGCTACATCAATGTGCTTGGCGATCACAAGAAGTTCCCTGGCAATCCCCAGCAGAGTGCCACGCGTTGCGTCTTCCTTGGCGCGATGGATCAAGAATCGCTGGCGTTCGTCGGCTGCAGGACCTTCACAGTGATGTGCCAAAACACGGGGATACTTGAACAATATTTGGAACATGTCAGATCTCCTCTCAAGCGAGATCTGACAAGTATGGTGGGGCTTCGTTATGTTGTGCTCAGCGACACATACGCTTTCAAGACAAGCATCTTACAGGCCCGACGCCACATAACTGGGGAGACCACATAATGCATGAAGTGTGCTCCAGCACACTTTATGCGGCAATCCTGCGCGTGCGGATCCGTGCGGGGGGCGCCAGGTCAACTGGCGTCCCTACCGCGACCCCTGAAGCCATCGGTCATATGCGGCCTTTGAGGATCCGTTCCACATCACGGCGTCCGTGAAGAATGGCAGCGACTTGTAGTGGTTCCGTCCGGGGCCGATAAACGATCAAGTAAGAGTAGACAGGAAAGAATTTCACATCTTCGTCGGTCAAATCCTTCCGACTGTGACCGCCACCAGGGGTTCCAGCAAGAAAAACTATTTTTTCGCGGATGGCGGATTCAACGCGGTCCGCAATTGTGAGGCTGGTCTGTTCTTTGATGTAACGCCAGATCTCGACGAGATAGAGCGCAGCCTGCGGCGCAAGAACAAAGCGCACGCTCATTTAGGTTCGGCTTTTCAGATTCGCCAGGTGAGCATCCAATTGATCTTCTGGGATTCCTTCGCCGCGGTCGAGTTGCTCGATGCCGCGCCTGATCCTTGCATTGATTGTTTCCCGGTTCTCCAAAAGCCAACGATCCTGTTCTTCCTGGGTCTCCAGCAAGCGGAGCAAGA
>Ga0210383_10005832_pt1 | contig 10786 bp, 11 predicted proteins | sample IncBWC14OmetaG_FD_160072 | JGI IMG/M metagenome (GOLD analysis project Ga0210383, IMG submission 160072) | Forest soil microbial communities from Barre Woods Harvard Forest LTER site, Petersham, Massachusetts, United States - Inc-BW-C-14-O ...
GGGAGCACCGGTGTTGCCGGACTCGGTGAAGATGTTGACCACGCCGCGGGGCAGCGACGTGACCTCGGCGATGATCTGCGAGACCAGGTTGGCCACCAGCGCGGTCTGGCCTGGCATCTTGACCGCGACGGTATTCCCCGCGGAAAGGGCCGGAGCCAGCGACCGGATCAGCAGGGCGACGGGAGAGTTCCACGGGACGATGATGCCGACGACGCCGGCTGGCTCGGCGTAGGTGCTGAACCACTGTCCCGGCGCGACCTCGGCCGAGATGCCGACCTCGGTCAGCGCCTGGGCGGCGTTGTGCCGCAGCGTGGGGCCAGGGGATGTCCCCTCGAACAGGCCTTCGGCGATCTTCTTGCCGTTCTCCTTGGTCACCAGCGTGCCGAGCTCTTCGGCGTGAGCGTCGAAGCGGTCGGCCATCTCATTGAGGACCCGGTGGCGCAGGCTGCGGTCCCGGGCCCAGGGCGAGGTGTCGAACGCGCGGCGGGCGGCCGCGATGGCCGCGCGGGCCTCGGCTTCGCCGCCGTCGGCCCACCGGCCCAGCACCGCTCCGGTAGCGGGGTTGACCGACTCCGAGACGGTGCCGGACCCGGTCCATTCGCCGTCGATCCAGTGCTTGGCGATCTCGCTCATGTGCAGGCTCCCTTGCTCGAGGCATACATGCGAGTCATTTGATGCTTCAAGTCCTACCTCGATCAACTTGAACTGTCAAGTGATACGGAAAGGTCATGCGCGCGGTAGTGTCCGCCAGCGATCGGCAGCTATGTCGGCCGAGATCAGCATCGGGAGGGCGGGTACGGCTCGGCGGATCTCATTCGATTAACTTGATGGTTCAAGTTACTTAGGGGTTAGGTTCCAGTTGAACGCACAAGTGAGGATTCGAGACGACGGCTGCGGTGTTCCCTCTAGCGGAATCAGCCGTGCCGTCCGGTCCGCGGTGGCGATTTAGCTCATACCGTGCCTGCATGTCCAGCCATTCACTGCCCGCGGCGGCGTCCCGCTGTCCAGTCGCGGACGGCGCGGAGTTCGATCCGCTCGGCGCGCAGGAGTGCCGGGACCCGATGCCCTGGCTGCGGCCGGCTCAGCATGGCGCCCCGGTGTTCTTCATGCCCCGGTACAACATGTGGTGCGTCACCCGGTACGAGGACGTGGTCGCCGTGCTACGCGACCCGGACACGTACTCCTCGCGCAAGACCATCAACCTGGACAAGCTTCCCCCGGACCTGCTGTCCGCCTTTCCGGACGGGCCGCCCGATCGCGTCCTGGTCTCGCTCGACCCGCCGGATCATACGAGGCTCCGGGGACTGGCGCGCAACGCATTCACACCGAAGCTGGTCGAGGCCCGTGAAGCGGAGATCAGGACCCTGTGCCACGCGCTGATCGACCGGTTCGCCGCCGACGGACGCGGCGATCTCGTCGCGCAGTTCGCCGCGCACCTGCCCGTCCAGGTGATCACCCGGCTGGTCGGCGCGCCGGTCGAGCACACCGATGACTTCCGTCAGTGGGCTCACGACCGGATCGCGCTGCTGGGCAGCGCGCCGTCCCTGGGCGAGGACGAGCGAGCCGCGATCGCCCGGCGTCTCATCCGGTTCAGCGGCTGGCTGCGGGGCTTCGTCGAGAGTCCCGCCGGACAGCGCCCCAAGACGACCTGGCGTCCGCGCTGATCGCCGCGACGAGCGAGGACGGCTCGCCGGCGCTGAGCACACCGGAGATCGTCAACCTCATCGGCACGATCTTGTCCGCCGGCTCCAGCACCACCGTGAACTTCATTCCGCTGTTCATCCGGCTCCTGCTCAGCCATCCCGGGCAGCTCGCCCTCATCCGGGCCGACCCGCAGCTCATGCGGCGCGCGGTCGAGGAGGGCCTGCGGCGGTCCACGTCGGTGTACGGCGTGCCCCGGGTGACCACCCGTCCGGTCAGGCTCGCCGGCGTCGACATCCCGGCGGGCGCCGACCTCTACGTCCATTACGCCGCCGCGCAGCGCGACGACGCCGTCTTCGACGACCCGGACGCGTTCGACATCCTGCGCCCGAACGTCCACCGGCAATTCGCCTTCGGCCGCGGCATCCACACCTGCCTCGGCGCGCCGCTGGCCCGGCTCGAGGCCCGCGTGGCCGCCGAGTGCCTGCTCGACCGGCTGCCCGGCCTCCGGCTGGTGGCCGGCCAGCAGGAGACGTGGTGGCCGCACCTGCTCACCCCCGGCCTGGCCCGCCTGGAACTGGAATGGGACCGATAGGAGAAACGATGCCAGCTCCCGCATCCGCCCACGAGAACCCGGCCCGCCCCCGGTTCGCGGTGAACTCATACTCCACGCCCCACAACAGCGTCTACGACGACATCGAGCAGACCGCCGCGATCGGCGGAGCCGCGGTCGGCCTTTGGGAAGGGAAATTCAGCGACGGCGACGACCAGAAGATCGCGGATTTCATGGCGGAACACGGCATCGCCGCCTCGTTCTGCGTACCACGGGTTCATTCCATCCTCGGCATCCCCTTCGACCGGCCCGGCACCCCCGCCGATCCGGCGGAACGCACGGAGCTGATCTGTGCCAGCGTGCACCGGCTGGCCCGGTTCGCCCCGGCGGTCATCGCCGTCGCCCCCGGCACCTCCGGCGATCCGGGCCGGCCCGCCGGCCCGGTCGAGGCCGTCGCCGAGCACCTGCCCGCGATCGCGGACGCGGCGGCCGAACACGGCCTGGCGATCGGGCTGGAACTCCTCGCCCAGCGGCGCGGATCGCCACTGCACACCATCCCGGCCATGGTCGAGATGATCGACTCGGTCGGCCGCGAGAACGTCGGCATCATGTTCGACGTCTTCCACAGCTGGTGCGAGCCGGACCTGCCCGACAGGATCCGGCGCTTTGGGCACCGGATCAACAGCGTCCAGGTCTGCGACGTCCGGGTCGACGAGCGCAGCGGGCACGATCGCGAGCTACCCGGCCGGGGCCGCGGCACCGCCGCCCCCATCGTCGCCAGCTTGCTGGAAGCCGGCTACGACGGGTACTGGGAACTGGAGGTCTTCTCCGACGACGGAACGTACTTCAACGACTTCCCCGACTCCTACTGGAAGCTGCCGCACGCCGAGTTCCTGGCCATGTCGAAGGCGGCCTTCGACGAGACCTACGCCGCCGCGCTCCGCATCCTCGCCGAACGGCAGGGAGGCGCATGATGACCGCGCTGGATCCCGGGCCGCGGCAAGCGCCCCGGTCAGCGCCACTGTGCCCGGTTGTGCACGGCCGGCCGTACGACCCGCTGTCGGTCGAGGCCGCGATCGACCCCGAGCCGTGGCTGTCGCTCGCGCGGGCCGAGCAGCCCGTCTTCTACCTGCCCGGGCAGGACGTGTGGTGCGTGACCCGGTACGCGGACATCCGTGCGGTCCTGCGGGACCCGGCCACGTACTCCTCCCGGTACGCCAACAAGTTCCGCCCGATGACCTCCCCCGGCCTGCGCGAGGTCTACCCGGACGGGCACCCCGGGCTGCATTCCATGCTGCTCAAGGACCCGCCCGAACACAGCAGGGTTCGCCGCCTGGCCAACACGGCCTTTACGCCGAAGATGGTCGCCGCGATGCAACCGCGCATCCGCGCCCGCTGTCACGCGCTCATCGACGGCTTCAGCGCCGACGGGCACTGCGAGCTCGTCGCGCAGTACTCCAGTGAGCTCACCGTCGGCATGATGATGGACATCTCAGGTGCCCCGCAGACACTCGGGGAGGAGTTCGCCCGCTGGGGGCAGGACTACTTCGCGCTGACCGCCGGGGCGCCGCCGCTGACCGCCGGGCAGGAGCGCGACCTGGTGGCCCGGGCCCGGCGGATGACCGCCTGGCTCCACGACAGCGTGCAGGCCCGGCGCGCCGCGCCGGGCGACGACTTCATCTCCGCCCTGATCACCGCCACCACCGCCGAAGGCGATCCGGCGCTGACCCACGAAGAGGTGGTCGGCGTCCTGAACAGCATGATGGTCGCGGGCGTGGAGACCACGGCCATCTTCATCCCGACCCTGGTGCGCGAGCTCCTCGCACGGCCGGGACTGCGGCGGCAGGTGGTCGCCGACCCCTCGATCCTGCCCGCGGTCGTCGACGAGGGCCTGCGGCTCTGGCCGCCCGCCCGCGGCGTCAGGCGCACGACGACCCGCGAGGTCGAACTCGGCGGCGTGAGCATTCCCGCGGGCGCGGACGTGTTCGTGCTCTACGTCTCGGCGAACTTCGACGAGACCGTCTTCGCCGATCCGGGCCGGCTCGACCCCGGCCGGAGCAACGCCGAGCGGCACCTGTCGTTCGGGAAGGGCGTGCACTTCTGCATCGGCGCGCCGCTGGCCAGGGCCGAGACGGTCCAGGCGGTCGCGGCGCTGTTCGAGCGCCTGCCGGACCTGCGGCTCGCCGGCGACGACGTGGAGGAATGGGTGCCGCACATGACCCTGCCCCGCCGCAAGACCCTGCGATTGGAGTGGCGTTGACCAGTTTCGCCGGCGCCTTGCTGCACCCCGGCTTCTACAAGCTCGGGTACGTCACCACCGACCGCGACCAGGCAATGGAAATTCTCACCGAACGGCTGGGCGTCGAGCAGTTCGTACCGTTCGAGCCGTCGTTTGACGTCGTCACCGCCGACGGTCGCCGCGGCCGCGCGAGCCTGCGATGCGCCTTCTCGGCGGGCCGTGACCTGTTCATCGAGGTCCTGCAGCCGGTGGATGGTCTCGTCGACGTTTTCACCGAGCCGCTGGCCGGCGCTCGCGGGTTCGCGCTGGCGTTCCACCACACCGCGATCATCGTCGACGACCTGTCGGCGGTGAAGGCGGCGGCGGCCAGGCTCGGCCTCAGGCCGGCGATCGAGGCGCGCCTGCCGACCGGCATGTCCTTCACCTACATCCGGCTGCCGGGACTCGACCATTACGTCGAGCACGATCAGTACGACGGCGACAGCCGCGCGTTCCTCGACAGCGTGCGGACCAGGACTATCGGGAGCTGAACGGGCCGGGGATGCCGCCGGCCAGGCCGCCGTCGGCGCCGAGAATCTGGCCCGTGATGTAGCTGGCGGCATCGGAGGCCAGGAACGCGATGGGTGCCGCGACCTCCGCAGGAACGGCCGCGCGGCCGCGCGGGATCATCGCATCGATGTCTTTCCAGCGCTGCTCGCCCAGCAGCGAGAGCAGCCTCGGCGTCCGCGTGTAGCCGGGAGCGATCGCGTTCACCCGCACCGCCTGCGGTGCCAGTTCCCGCGCGGCCCCCGCGACCAGGTGATGCAGGGCCGCCTTGGCGGCGCCGTAGGCAACCTCCCCGTCGGCGTGGGCGTATCCCGAGATCGACCCGACGAAGACCATGGCGCCGCCCCCGGCCTGCGCGATGGCGCGGCCGCCGATCTGGAGGGTGAGGTACGCGTGCCGCAGGACCAGGTCGAACTGCCGGTCCCAGCCCGCGTCGTCCAGCGCCGCCAGCGGCCCGAGGGACGCCACGCCGACGATGTCGACCACGCCCCGGACCGGTCCCGCCTGCCGGGCCGCGTCGGCGAAGACCCCTTCCACCGAAGGGCGCCGGGTGACGTCCGCGGTCAGCGCGATGCCTCCGACCTCCGCCGCCACCGCGGCGGCCGCGGCCGGATCGGCGTCCACGACCACCACCGTCGCGCCGGCCTGGGCCAGCGCGTGCGAACTCTGCCGCCCGATCCCGGCGCCGCCGCCCAGGACGACGAACACTCGTTGGTCCAGGGAGAAGAGCCTGCGGTAGTCCGGGACGTGCTCGGGGTCTTGCCCTGACAGTTGATTCATCGGGTCACCTCCCGAGGGCCTCGTGGGAGAAGCCCGCGACGTCCTTGTACCGTTCGGATATTTCGCGCAGCTCAGCGACGCTGATGACGTCTTCGATCCGCGTGAACGGCCGGTCACCGGTCCGCAGCCAGACTTCCCGCAGGATGGCGTCCGGCGGAGTCGTCCGGTTGGTCCGCACCACCTGGGCCGTAGCGGGCAGGCGGGCGGCCTCGTAAGCGCGCAGGGCGGCCCCCGGGTCTGCGATGCTGGCGAGGGCATTGCGCAGGGCGCGCGCGTCGAGGATGGCCTGACCTGACCCGTTGGAGCCGCGGGGGACCATGGGATGGGCCGCGTCGCCGAGCAGGGTCAGCCGCCGGTCGGTCCAGTGATCCAGCGGATCCTGGTCCACCATCGGGTACTCCAGTATTTCCCCCGAGGCCCGGATCATGGCGGGAACGTCCAGCCAGCCGAAATGCCAGTCCTCGAACGCGCCGATGAAGTCGCCGATCCGGCCCCGGCGGTTCCAGTCACGGTCCGCGTGCCGGGGTGTCTCGATCTCGGCCACCCAGTTGACAAGCTGGTTTCCCGCCCCGTCCACGTTGTCCCGGATGGGGTAGGCCACCATCTTGCCGGTGGTGAGCCAGCCGGCCCGGGTCATGGTCGCTCCGGTCAGGAACGGGGGACGGATGACCGTGCCGCGCCACATGTTCACACCGGAGTAGACAGGCGGTCCTTCGTCCGGGTGAAGCTGCTTGCGCAGCCTCGAGTGAATGCCGTCGCATGCCACCACGATGTCCGCGCGAGCCGGCGGCAGCGCCAGGTCCGTCGCCGTGGAGCGGAAGGTCAGGGTCGCGCCGTTCTCGTCCTGGATCACCCCGGTACAGGTGTGATCGAGACTCAGGCGCCCGGGACCAAGCCGGTCGGCCACGGCGGACAGCAGGACACCCTGCAGGTCGCCGCGGTGGATCGAGAACTGCGGATGCTCGTAGCCGGCGAAGCGGCCGGCCGGTTCGGTGTAGATGAGCTGGCCGAAGCGGTTGAAGAAAGCCGATTCGCGGGTGGCGACGCCGACTGCTGCCAGCTGCGCTTCGATGCCGAGCCGGGCGAGGATCTTTGTCGCGTGCGGCAGGACGTTGATGCCGACCCCTACGGGTCGTATCTGCGGCGCAGCCTCGTAGATCTCGCAGTCGATGCCCGCGTCGTGCAGTTCGAGAGCAAGCGTCAGGCCCCCGATCCCGGCTCCGACAATGGCGAGCTTCATGTCGCCACGGTGCCAGCCAGGGAACGTGCCCGCGAGCGGGTCGCGGCAAATTCCGCTGTGCGGGACGACTGCTTCCAGGCCCTGGGACCTGGCGATCCTGGTGACCCTAGGGGCCGGGGTCTGGCCAGCGGAAACTTCGCGAGCTACCGTTCCGTCATGCAGAACTCGAAGGGCCACTCGGTCACCGCGATCGACCATGCGTTGCAGGTCCTGCTGCTGCTGAGCGAGCGGCAGCGTCTGCGGGTGGTCGATGTCGCCGCAGAGCTCGGGGTGGCACGGTCCACGGCACACCGGTTGCTGAGCACGCTGCAACAGCATGAATTTGCCGTACAGGATGCGCACAAGGCCTACCGTCCGGGCCCGGTCTTCGCGCACATCGGCCTGTCCAGGACGGCCAACGCCGATCTGCGGTCGGCTGTCCGCCCGGTCCTCGAGCGGCTCAACCGCGAGGTCGATGAGACGTGTCACCTCGTGGTGCTGGAGGGTAACGGCGCCAGGTTCATCGACTGCGTGGAGAGCAGCCAGGTGCTGCGGACCGGCTCACGGCTGGGGATGCTGCTTCCGGCGCACACGAACTCCGCCGGAAAGGCCCTGCTGGCCGAGTTGCCGTCGCACGTCTTCGAGTCGCTGTACCCGCGCGGTATCCCCGCACGGCTCGGGGCGGGCATGCAGGCGCGCCGTTCCCTGCAGCGCCAGCTGGCGGAAATCCGAAAGCGCGGTTACGCGACGAACTTCGAGGAGAGCGCCCAAGGGGTGACGGCCGTGGGCGCCTGCGTCCGGGACACGGCCGGCAAAGCCATCGCTGCGCTCGCCATCGCCTGCCCGAGTACCCGGTGCCCCCGGCAGCGGATCCCGGAACTGGCCGGGGTGCTCGTCGCGGCGTGCGAGACAGCCCGAGGAGTGATCTAAGCGCGGCTGACCGCACCCGGTGGACCACTCCCCCGTCGCCGCGTTCCGCAGACCGGAATCCATCCGCGGTTTGCGGGCCTGAATCGGAGCACGAGGCTACCGTCGTGCCATGATCGACGGAATGCCGGTGATCGACGCTGTCGTCCACCCGTACAACCTGCGAGAGGACAACTTCCGCAATAAGTACGCGCGCTGGATCACCGATCTTGTCTCCAACGGCAACCGGGACAGCGGGCCGGCTGGCTACCGGATGTCGAAAGAAGCCTACGAGCGCGACTGGTCCATCGAAGAAGTCGCGAACATGTCCTTCGTGGAAAGCTACGCCGACCTGGCGGCTTACCATGTGGTCCCGATCCGGGCCTTCTACGACGGGATCTGCTCGCCAGAAAAGGCGCTGGAAGCCAGGACCCGTTGGCCGGACCGGTTCATCTTCTACGCCGGCGTCGACCCGCTGGAGGGACAGAAGGCGATCGACGACCTGGAGCAGCAGGCTGAACTTCTCGGTAACCCGCCCGGGCTCAAGATATACACGAACAGCTGGGCAGGTGAGGAGATTACGGGTTGGCTGATGGACGACCCGGAAGTCGCCTTCCCGGTTTTCGAACGGGCCCGCCAGCTGGGGATCAAGGTCATCGCCGTACACAAGGCTTTGCCGCTCGGGCCGGTGGAGCTCAAGCATTACCGGGTCGACGACATTGACCGGGCAGCGATAACCTTCCCGGATCTCACCTTCGAGATCGTGCACGGAGGCATCGCCTTCCTGGAGGAGACGGCATGGCAACTGGCCAGATTCGATAACGTCTACGTCAACCTCGAGACCACGGCCACGCTGGCCACGACCCGGCCGCTTGCTTTCGCTCACGCCCTGGCCACCCTCATCCGGGGACCGAAGACGCTGCGCCAGATCGTGTGGGGAACCGGCTGCATGGTCTCCCATCCGCGCCCGCATGTCGAAAACTTCGTCCGCAACTTCCGCTTCTCCGACCAGCTCGTCGACGAGGGACACGTTCCCCAGATCACCATGGAGGACAAGCAGGCGATCCTGTCCGGAAACTATGCGCGCCTGCACGGCCTCGACGTGGAAACCTGCCTCGCCCGTGTCAAAGGTGACGAATTCGACCTCCGCCGCGGCGGCACGGATGCGCCGCCCGCCGCGCCGTACTCCACGACGGCCATCGCCGGTCTGGTCAGTTGAGGTCCGGCCAGTGTCCAGCGATTGCGAACCGGTCCGGAGCCGCTACCTCGACGTCGGCGGAATCCGTACGCACTATCTCGATGCCGGGGACGGCCCTCCGGTCGTGCTTCTGCACTCCGGAGAGTTCGGCGCCAGCGCCGAGCTGTGCTGGGAATTCAACATCGGCCCGCTGGCCGGGGATTTCCGGGTCATCGCACCGGACTGGCTGGGTTTTGGCGGGACGGATAAGCTACGCGACTTTGGCTCAGGATCAGACCGCATGATCCGCCACATGAGCGCCTTCCTCCAGGTGATGGCGGTCGAGCAGGCCGACTTCGTCGGCGCCTCGATGGGAGCGACCATGCTGCTACGGGAGGCCGCACGGCCGGACTGCCGGTTCCCGATCCGCCGGCTGGTCGTGAGCAGCGGCGGCGGATTCGTCCCCGACAACGAAGAGCGGCGGCGACTGCTCGGATATGACGGGTCGCCTGAGGCGATGCGGGCGATACTGCGAGCCAACTTCCACGACCCGTCGTGGGCGCAGGACGATGCCTACGTCAAGCGCCGGGTCGAGGCGAGCCTCGCACCAGGCGCCTGGGAGGCGGTAGCGGCTGCCCGGCTAAAGCCGCCTACCATGCCACGCCGGTCGGATTTCGGCCAGCCGGACACGATCGAATACGAACGGATCCGCCACCCCACGCTCGTGATAGCCGGAGCTGAGGACAAGCTGCGCCTCCCCGGCTATTACGCCCCGCTGGGCCGCATCCCCGATTCCAGGATCGTTGTCCTCCCCGAGGCGGGGCACCTAGTCAACATCGAGAAGGCCGCCGAATTCAACGGCCTCGTCCGACAGTTCCTGACGGCCGGTAATGCCGGCGGAGAAGCAGATGGCTGACATCGACGGAAGTCCCCTTGATCCGCTGCGTGACGCGCTGCGGCGGGTCGTTGACCCGTGCAGCATCGCCACCGGCGTGCCCGTCGACCTGCTCGACATGGGCCTGGTCAAGGACCTGCGCCTCGATGGCGGCACCGCCCACGTGGAGTTGCTCGTGACAAGCCCGCTGTGCACGCAGATCGGCCTGATCATCGCGCGGGTTCAGGAGGTGCTGGAAGACGTGGACGGCGTTGGTTCGGTCGAGGTAACCGTCGACGCGCGGGCCGAGTGGTGGCCGGGCATGATGTCCGCATCGGCGCGTGAGCGGCTGCGGGCCGTGCGGCCGCTGTGATCGGGTTCCCGGTCGGCGCTGGCCAGGTGCCGGTCGAGAACGGTCATCAGGAGAACTATCGCGCCGATCCCGATCAAGATCAGCGAAATATGCCGGAGGCCGGCGTCATCCACGCCACCACGAAAGACGATGCCTATGATGGTCGCCGAGGCGATCGAGCCGGCATAGCCGAAGGTCCGCAGCAGCCCGGCCGCGGTGCCGACCTTCTCGGCCGGAGCCGCCCGGTACAGGGCCGCCTGGTTGGTCACGTTGTGCGTTCCTGACATGAGGCCGAACAGTGCCGTGACCGCGACGATGGCGGCCACTGGGCTACGGCTGGTCAGGAACAGGACGGCGACCGACCCGAGCAGCATGAAAGCCGCCGCCGCCAGCAGCGGCTTGCGGATGTCCGTCCGGCGGGAGGTCACGCGCGCGGTCACGGCCGACAGGAGGCCCATCGGGATCAGCAGCAGCCCCGCCTCGTAGGCGGACAAGCCGC
>Ga0210383_10005833_pt1 | contig 10784 bp, 10 predicted proteins | sample IncBWC14OmetaG_FD_160072 | JGI IMG/M metagenome (GOLD analysis project Ga0210383, IMG submission 160072) | Forest soil microbial communities from Barre Woods Harvard Forest LTER site, Petersham, Massachusetts, United States - Inc-BW-C-14-O ...
GATGGGCAGGCGGTCTGTGGCTCCGTCAAAGTCCGAAAAAGCCAAACGGTAAACGGCCTCGCCAAGACCCAGCGATGCAAATAACACCGTGGTCCCGACCAAATACACTTCGACACCTTCCACTTGTTGAAAGCGTGCGAAACGATCGCCCACGCGGAGCGTCCGCATAAACTCGAATACCATAGAATCCCCCAAAAATATCGTTATCGCGGTCTTGGCTTGCCGTCTTCGGGCGAAGAAAAAATAATGTGCCACGCCTCCCCATTAGTTTACGACACAACTGTCGATTCCTCGGTGGCTGGTGTAACGTATTTCGCGTTCGCAGTCGTCGGGGCGCGAGCAGAGCTTTCCCTTGCCGTCGCTCCGTAAAAGCACTGCGCATAGGCCTTGTACATGCCTTCGAAAATTTTCTCCCAGGAGGTTGAAAGAGCGTATTCGCGGGCAGCCAACCCCATTGATCGCAGTACCTCGGGCTCTTTCAGCAAGCTATCTGTAAATGCCACAAACTGTTCCAAATTGCCGGCAACATATCCGGTCTTGCCATGTTGTACGATTTCTTTCGGTCCGCCTGCCTCACGTACTACAGCCGGAACGCCTGAAGCGAAGGCCTCAAGAACGACCAGCCCGAATGTGTCCGTCTCGGATGGAAACACAAAAAGGTCCATATTGGCGAACGCTCGGGATAGATCTTTGCCGGTGAGAACTCCGGTGAATTCGGCATGTCGCGTGTTCTCTTCCAGCCATTTTCGCTCTGCTCCCTCCCCGACGATTACTAAGCGGAAGTTGGTATGACCGAGGCTGAGCAGTGCGCGTTCGATTGTCGCAAGCGAGCGCACGTTCTTTTCCGCAGTGAGCCTGCCCACGTAGCCGATCGTGAACGTGCCTCTTTCGCGGTCCCGAAATTCCGGACTAAAAGCCGCCGAATCCACACTGTGAGACATCAGGAAGCAAGGTTTGCCCGTGCTTTTTCCCAACAGGTCGACTATTTCGCGATTCGGCGCAAACAGAAGTCGCGGAATCTTGTAAAAGCGCATGGCGGCGAGCAGGGTCCACCGTTCCACGGCGCTCAATAGTCTGCCGGACAGTGACTCTGGAAGTCGAGAGAGTGCCGGCGCCAAGCGAGTCCGAGCGTATAAATGCAGATTGGTTTGCCAACTGGCAGCCAGGGGAACGGACAGTCTATGGGCGATCAGTGCTCCAAGCATTCCCACGTCGCTCGGGCCAGTGATCTGGACAACGTCCGGATTGAATTCTTTAACGATACTCGCCACTTCCCGATAGTGTCGCCAGAAGGCCAAGTCGTATTGATGGGTCTGGTCTAGGGGAAAGGTCAGTGGTCCTCGGGGAAGTTGCACCCTGGTCACAGAACCCGAAGTGAGAATCTCTTTGCCGGGGCCAGCGTGGACGGTCAGAAAAGGGAGAGCGCGGCTTTTCGAGAAGGCTTCGAAATGCCGGCTCGTGTTGGCGACGCCGTCCACTTCGTTGTACGCATCCGGGAAAAACGCGACTCTCATACTTCCGCCATCCCGATTTCTCACAATGCTACCTCGTGCCCTTCTTCCGAAGGTAGATGCAAATCTGCCTCGTCTCGACAAATTTGCCCAATGGCACTATATCGAAGCGCTCTCGCGAAAGGCCAACGGTTTTCGCGCGAGCCTTGGATGAAACGAACTCCTTTCTTGGACACCTCGGTGTAGGTAAGAACTGACACAGCGGGGATGTAGCGCGGTTCTGCGGGGGACTGGTTTGTAGTCCCCCTTTAGATCATAGAGATCTACAGACCTCCAAAGTTGAATACGACGCCCGCCTTGTACTGGAAGCTGTTCTGTCCGCTGCTGGCGGAGTTGTTGAAGCGAGTGTAAAGGTAATCGACTTCAGCCGGACGGAAGGCGATCGTACCTGAATGATTGATCGCAATATCCACGCCTCCGCCAGCCGCCAGCGCAAAGCAATTGCCAGAGGGAGCCTTGGAAAATACAACCCCCGTCGCTTTCTCCAGGTTCCCGTAGACATTGGAGTGCGCTCCGCCAAGCAGGACTTGGCCAAACGGCCGGATTTTGCCGGTTCGAACCCCGATCTGCGGACCGAACAAATAAGTGAACAGGTTGCCCTGGACGTTGGCGCTGCAGCCGAGCGGGCAGATGGCGCTCCCGGAGGGAGCGGTAAAAGTTTGCGTGTTGCTGCCGTAGCCCTGGAAGTCCCCCTTGATTCCCAGATACTTGGTGAAGTTGTAGTCGACTGAGCCGCCGCCTCCATTCAGACTGTAGCTACTGGCGTAGACGTGGCTGGCATTGTAGCGAGCATAGCTGTAGTCCACCGCTACTTCGAACTTCGAGGAATCCTGGGCCAAAGCGGCCAACCCGGTCAACATAACAATTCCTATAAGCAGTACATTCCTGAGTTTCATTGTCTTTCCTTTCGATTTTTTCGAATCAAGAGAACTCGGCCGCAGACTGTTTCCAAAGCTCCGCTGCACCTTATATGGTTTGAGTTCCGCAATGCGACCGCGAGTTGCTTGCCCATTCCATTAATGTTCACGGTGACAGTGGCCAATCTGGTGCGGCCACTTGCTGAACCTTGGTAAGTGTGTCTGACATTATTTCTATCTGCTGGAATGGAAACGCGCGACTGGCAAAAACCACAGTTTGTCCTCAAAAAAGTCGCTGCTGGAAATTGTCGTGTTGTCAGCACTAAAAAAATACAAGGAGATCACGAGCTCCAAGACTGGCAGAAGTAGTAGGTATGCCGTACCGGAATTGCGGATAGCATCTCGGAGGACGAAGAAGCTCATCGCCGATTTTTGGATGGCGAGCGGCACATTGGTTGCAAGCAAAGTATGGTCGTGGAACGCAAACGAGCCCGGTTGCTGATTGCGGATGATCACATCTTATTGGCCGAGGCCTGCAAGAATCTGCTGGAGCCGGAGTTTGAGGTAGTCGCAATCGTGGGTGACGGACGCAGCCTGATGCAAGTCGCGGCGGACCTCAGGCCCGATGTCGTGATCGTGGACATTGCCATGCCGCAACTGAATGGGCTGGATGCGGGCGAACAGGTCAAACAATTGCTGCCCGCGGTAAAGCTGGTGTTCCTGACCATGAGTCTTGAGTCCGAAGTCGCGGCAGAAGCCTTCCGCCGCGGCGCCTCGGGCTACGTGGTAAAGACTTCCGCTGCGGAAGAATTGATCCTCGCGATTCGTCGGGTGCTGAAAGGGGAGTCATATTTATCTCCCATGATCACGCAAGACACCGTCAACTTTCTGCTGCGAAGCGGCCAAGTCTACGATGGCGAAAAGCGAATCTCCGCCCGCCAGAGGGAGGTCTTGCAGTTGCTGGCGGAGGGCAAGTCGATGAAGGAAATCGCCCATATTTTGAATTTGAAACCTGGAACCGTCGCCTTCCACAAGTACAGCATCATGGAAAGATTGGGGCTGAAGACGAATGCGGAGCTGTTGCAATACGTCATTAAACGCCACATCATTCCCTCATAACTACGGCTACGTTTCCGCCGCAGGGTTCGCGCAACTTCCGTCCGTCGTTTTTACCCTCCCCCTGTAAGACTTACTAGTTCCGCGGCTAACCACCGTCCGCTAGCCTCAATTCGGGTCCGAAGGCTTTCGCCAGAGGCGCATAGAAATTATGAACAGAGCGCTTGCGGTATTTGTCGTAATTATGGCTCTACCCTGTGCCATCTTTGTGCGAGATCTTTGAGAATCAAACGTAATTACAAGAGGAGGATTCGTGAAAAAGATTTTCGTAATACTCGCTTCAATGTTCCTGATGTCAGTGGCCATGTTGGCCCAGCAGGTTTCAGTAAACTACAACCACAACCAGAGTTTTTCCCAGTTTCACACCTACGCGTGGGCTTCCCAGAATCAGAACCAGATTCAGAACTCTATTCTTGCCCAGGTAGCGCAGCAGGACATCAACAGCGCAATGCAGGGCAAAGGCTTCCAGATGGTGCAGGAGAACCAGAACCCAGACCTGATCCTCACTTCGAATGGCGGCCTGAGACAGCAAACGTCTTATAGTGCTTGGGGCATGCGCGGCATCGGCGGTGGTATGGGCGGCATTACTCCGGAACAAAACGTCGAGGGAACCTTGATTGTGGATCTCTACGACGCGAAAAATCAGTCTTTGATTTGGCGCGGGATCGCGCAAAACACGCTAAGCAATAACGGGAACAAGAATCAGCAAATGGTGGAAAAGGCGATCCAGAAAATGTTCAAGCAGTGGCCGAAGTAAGCCGCTCACAGCGCAGGCAAATACTGCGAATACTATCGAAGCGATTATCGTCTCTGAAAAGGGCCAGAGACAGTGCGGGGACAATTCTTGAATCCTGAACCAGTGATTCGAGGCGGATCGAGTGGCGAAGCAGTTCGCGCCGACCCGGTTCATTCTGAGCCAGGGCAGCACACCGGAGGGCACAACCGTTCTCACAAGTACGTTCTGATCCATAGCGGACGCTCCGTCTGGCTGCTCGTTCTTATCCTCGTGTTTCTGATTTTGAATCCGCTGCTTGAAAAGGACCAACTGGGCGAGGCCGTCCTGTTGCTCTCGATGTACGCAACGCTGATTTCTGCGATTCGCGCTCTATCCGAGAGAACGCGCGTCCGCTGGCCCGCGGCTGTACTGGCGGTTTTTTCGATCGTGGCCATGACCGTGGCACACTTCTACCCGCTTCGTACTCTTGTGATCGTAAACTGGGCAATCTTGGCGGCGTTTTTCGCCGTGGTCTCAGTCGGATTGTTTGCTTACCTCGGCCGCGCCGGCGCAGTGACCGATGACCGTATCTATGTTTCGGTGAGCCTTTATCTGTTGTTGGGAATGCTGTGGTTCAGTCTGTACAACATGCTGGAATCGATTCATCCCGGCTCGTTCGTTCAAGCTTCCACCCCAACTTCCGCGCTCCCTCGCGGAACCATGATTTACCTGAGCCTCGCCACTCTCACTACTTTAGGCTACGGTGATATTGTTCCAATGACGCCTATCGCACGCATGGTGGCCGCTCTCGAAGCGGTGTCTGGCGTGCTATACATCGCGATTACGGTAGCGCGCTTGGTCGCGGGCTATCGCGGTCCGAACCAGGAAACCGGATAGTCCAGTTGCCTAACCGAACCCAAAAGAAGGAAGGAAAATACCATGCCAAATACTGAAATGAAACCCTGCAAACACGTTCCATGCCGCTGCGTCGTTCCCGCTCATCAGGAGTACTGCGGTGACATTTGTCGAGACGCGGGCAAAGATGATGTGGAGATCGCGTGCTCTTGTGATCATCCCGACTGCCCGCTAACCGCGTAGCCGGTCAGAAAATCTGCTTACAGTAATCTCGCGCAGAACCCCGCACCGGGAGCTTGGCTTTCGCCTGCTCCCGGAATGCTGCAGTAAGGTCGGCGCGAGTAAGTCCTGCCAACCTCTAGGGCTAATTCCCCCCACCGACGACGATGACTTCCGCGTTCGCGTTCCCGCACATCCCGTAAATGGCGCCCGAAACGCAGGCTCCTGCGGAGTACTTGTAACATCCTGGCTTCTTTGCCACCACGTTGACCGAGCGATCAGAACCGCCGATGATCGTTCCCCCCTGCGCAAAGGGATCGGCAGGGCCGAAGTCCACAACGAAACCTGTGTTCTTCGAGCTGCTCTGCCAGGTCAAGGTCGTGCCCGAACTCACGCAGAACGTTGCATTGCCCTTCGGCTTCGCAATACTGGCAACGGCCTCAGCCGAACTGGCAGTTCGTTTGACGTCGACGGTGCATGGACTGGAGGCAGATCCACAGGTGATGCTGGCATTGCACAACGCCGCCGGGTTTACTTCTGAGCAGGCGTATTTGTTGCCATTCTTGGATTGGCCCAGCATCGCGGCACAACTGAGCAGCATGAAAAACAATAACAAGAGTGAACTGGAGCAGATCGCAAAGCTGCGCTGAATCTTCATAAGTCTCCTCGCGAAATTAGGAATTCAAAAACCAAAGCACCGAAATACTTCTTAAAACGGGAATTGAATCAGAGGAAGATTCAGCACGAAGCGCCAATCTTCCTCCGCTAAAGATGAAACAAGAAAGGTCAGTCCCCCCACAGCTGTGCCGACGGCAAGTCAGCCTCGCTAGTTCACGCCGGGGGTGCCTTTCCAATCGAGAATGTCGACCAGTTTCCACGGATTCTGATTCAGATCCCACTGCAATTGGCCCTGCTTGTCGAGGACGAGTTGCGCCGCCGGATAGAGGACGCCGGTGCTCTTGCTCTTGTCCTGATCGTTGATTTCGATGATGCCAGCAGTAAGATCGTAGGACATCGTCTGGCTATCGGCCCAAGCCTCGGCAAAACGGATCTGGCGATTGGTCACAAAAATGATCTTCCGCCCCGTCGGCGTTGGAATCATCTTGATGTAGGAGCAGTCATTGCCGAGCGTGCCGGTAATCTCGACGTGCCCTACCGCCTTCATCCGCTGCAGCGCATTTGCCAGTCCCTGGGTCTGGCCCTTCTCATAGGCCTGAACCAGAACCGCTTTGTCGGCGGGAGTCGAGAATTCGTAAATATTCAAGGTCACGCCGATATTTTGCCCTAATTGTGTGCCCGTGCCGAAGGCCGTGGCGTCGATGGTTTCATTCTTGTCTCTCGCGAAGCCGGGAAGGCTTGCTACCAACAGCAGACCACTCAGTAGCAAACCCGCGACGGCGAGCTTGTGAATGCTGGCAGTTGTGTTCTTGATACGTAACATTATTTTTTGATCCTTTCTTGTGAACTACGTAATGCGTTGATATTCGCCTTTCACTCTTAAACCCTTGGTGATTCCTTATTTCTTTTTGTGATCAGCATGAAGCGCAAGGTCTTTCGCATCCTTGCGGTCCTCAAGATCCGCCTGCAGCCCTTCGTCGGTCAGGTCAAGAGGATGGGAATTTTCCCAATCGTGATGAACAACAGTTTTAAGCCGTTCAATTACCTCTTCATCGCGCACTTCAATCGCCAGTTCGCGGCGGCTGTCGAAGCTGCCGGGAGCCAGATTGATCGAGCCGACAATCGCCCGCAGCCCATCGGCAAAAAGCATCTTGGCATGCAGCTTCAGATGTTTTAGCTTGTGGACCTTGATTCCCACATCGTCCATGATGCGGAGACCGCCCACGCCTTCGACCAGTTTTTCCTTTTTCAGCGTGTGCGGCGGCCGCGCCATTACATGGACCTTCACGCCTCGTTCCTTTGCCCGCACCAAATGCTCGATGATAATGGCGTCCTGATAGCGCTCGTTCTGCAGGAACAGACTGTGTTTCGCTTGGTCGATGAAGTCTGCGATCTTGTTTCGCCCGTTGCCGGAACACCAGATCAGATGCGCATGTTTGCCGGGATCAAAATCCTTCCGGCTCCAATCCGCCTCAAAGCAATCAATAATCTCGCCGACCTCATGGTGATGCTCCGTGACCACGGCATAGTCTCGGGTTTCGGTAAGGTTCTTGGTCTCCCAGTTCAGCGATTTCACGAATCCAGTGCGGTCATCCACGACCATAGACTTTTCATGAGTTAGTCCGAACGCAGGATTGCTGTCCAGCACTTCGATTCCAGCATCGGTGAGCATCTTGCGGGAATCTTCATTCTCAGCCTCACCGCTGCGCCGGGCCGGGTTCAACATGATCCGCACTTTTACGCCGCGGTGGTGCGCGTCAATCACCGCCTTGAGGAGCGATGGGTCAGAGAAAATGAACATCTTGACGCGCAACGATTTTGTCGCGCCATTAATCGCGTTAAGAATCGGCTGGGCAGAATCATCGGGAAGAACAATTACAGAGCGGGACATTTTACGGCCTCCGGGGAACAAGCGTACGCCCGCGGTTGTCGACGAAAGATCGAGCAGCCACCGACGATGCGTGAAGACAACATGATTTTAAGAAGCAACTTTTTCTGATACTCCTTCGACCTGTACACGATGTAGCTCGGCATACACTCCGCCGAGATCGATTAATTCCTGATGAGTGCCTTGTTCCGCCACCACGCCGTCCTTCAGCACAATGATCTTGTCGGCGTCACGAATCGTGCTGAGCCGGTGCGCGATCGTGATCACGGTTCGTCCCTTCATGAGCCGCTCCAGCGCCTCGATAACCAGTCGCTCGGATTCCGTGTCGAGCGCCGCGGTGGGTTCATCGAGGATGAGAATCGGGGTATTGCGAATAACCGCCCGGGCAATTCCAATTCGCTGCCGTTGCCCGCCGGAAAGAGTAAGTCCTCGTTCGCCGACCATGGTGTCGTAGCCGTGAGGCATGCGCGAAATGAATTCGTCCGCATTAGCGAGTTTCGCTGCTTCCTCGATCTCCTCCTGGGTAGCGCCGTGCCGCCCGTAAGCAATGTTGTCGCGGATCGTTCCCCGAAACAGAACCGTATCCTGCAGCACGAATCCGATCTGCTCGCGCAGGGGATGAATTTTGTATTCTCGAATATCGACGCCATCGAGCCGCACGGTCCCGGAAGTCGGGTCATAAAAACGGGGAATCAGGCTTACCACCGTGGATTTACCGCCTCCGGTCGTACCCACGATTCCAACCGTTTCCCCTTGATTGATGGTGAAGTTAACGTCCCGCAATACCGGTTCGTCTTTGTTGTATCCGAAGGCCACGTGCTCAAACGTGATTTCCCCGCGAGTCGATCCAGGTTCGCGCGCATCTTCACGTTCAGGAATAATCGTGTCCGTCTCAAGAATGGCTTGTATTCTCTCAACGCCAACCGCAGCTTGAGCGATGGCGTTGGTCATCTTTGCCAGATCCTGCACTGGCTTGAAGAATTTGTTGAGGTAGGAGAGAAAAACCGTCAGCGCGCCTACCGTCATGGCTCCGATCAGAATGAGCGACGCGCCTCGCCAAAGCACAAATGCCGTGCACAAAGCCACAGTCACGGTGACGACGGGGGACAGCATCGATTTCACTTTGCGAGCTTTGAGCGCAGCATTGACGGTCGCGCGGCTTACTTCGCTCAGTTCCTCCTGTTCGAGATCCTGCCGGCCGAAAGCCTTGACGACTCGCACTGATTCGAGGCCCTGCTGGACGGCTGCAACAATATCTGCTTGGCGATGACGCACCTCATGCGTGGCACTTTTCACAGCCCGCTTGAAGCGCGAAACGAACAGTAGCAAGAACGGAGTTACGCCCACGGCCATGAGAGCAAAGTCCCAGTTAAGCCAGAACATCAGTCCGAGCATGCCTAGGATGGTCAGCAGGTCAACCAAAATGCCCAGGGTCGCCGACGATGCAAAGTTCTCTACCGTCTGAATGTCATCGGTGATGGTGCTGAGCAGCGTGCCGGTTTGATGGCTGTCGTAGTAGGCCAGCGAAAGCCGCTGTAGATGGTGATAAGTGCGCATGCGGAGGTCGTGCGCCACCCACTGCCCCACGCTTTCCGTGTAATAGTTATCGATGTAGGAAGCGAGCGAGCCAATCACCGCGATCAGCACCGCTGTGAGCGCCGCTACCGCGGCGATTCGCATCTTGCCGGGCCCCAACCCGCCACTCACCGAGATGACGACTTCATCCAGCCATTTGGGGAGGTGATGAGATCCAACCACGTTGTCCAAAATGATTTTCAGCGGCCAGGGTCCGGCCAGGCTCATCAGCGTCTCAACCAGCATGGCCAGTAGTATGACGACGAGCGTTCCTCGATAAGGTCGCAGGAGTTCGCGGATCAGGCGCGACATAGCGGCTCATTTCCTGCGCTACGTTCGACCTGGAGATTTGGCTTGCGTCCGTGGCGGGCGTGGCTCATTGGTTTCAGCTTATGCAATACGCAATCTGCATCTCATCTCAGGCTCCGAGCGCTCGACGCGTGTCCGCTGGCACTGCACGTAGAGGCGCGTGTTCACCCTCATCCTGCGAGCCAATGTAGCGCCCGCCAAGGCGTCATTGCAGCTAGCAAAACTAACAGTTGCGCGGAATGTGCGAGGCAGTGCATTGTGTCATTCCCTGTGCACGGCTGAAATTCAAATCCAACGGGAGGAATGAGTAGCCATGTCGGGCAATGAAATGCCTGAAGCCGAAGCGATCGAGAAAGCGCGCAACGGCGATGTCCGAGGATACGAGTCCCTCTATCGCATGCACCGTAGCCGAGTCTATTCCTTGTGCCTGCGATTTACCGGCAATACCTTTGACGCGGAGGATCTCGCTCAAGAAGTATTTCTGCAGGTCTACCGTAAAATATCGACCTTCCGTGGCGACGCAAAGTTCGGCTCGTGGCTATATCGAGTTGTGGTGAATCTTGTCCTCATGCATTTCCGTCGGCGGCGTCCACCGGAAGTATCCCTGAACTCTCCCCGAACTCTCCCCGAACTCTCGAACCCGATCGGATGCGATCACACTCACCCGATCAGTTTCGGACCAGTTCGTTTCTGGTTGAACGCGTGGCTCTCGGAAGAGCATTAGGGAGTCTTTCAAAGGCGAGAAGAAATGTAGTGCTGCTGCACGATCTAAACGGCTTCACCCATGGCGAAGTTGGCCAGCGCCTTGGTCTAGCCGCCGGAACCAGCAAGTCCCAGCTCCACAAGGCCCACCTAGAACTTCGCGGCATGCTGGGCGGCGGCATCAGGTTGAGTCCTACCTCTCGTTCCTAAAATGGTATTTCTACAGTGATCTACTGGTAGTTTTCGCAGTAGCGTTTCGCCTGCTGATCGAACTAGCATAGCGGCCATACAGAACTGCCCACGGTTCCTAACCTGACAGAGCAATTCCAAAGGGGCGCACTGGTAGTTTTACTAGTGGCGCTGTACGATCGAAGGGATTACTCTGGGCCACTGCAAAGTGCTGAGCTATAGTTGTTTCG
>Ga0210383_10005834_pt1 | contig 10780 bp, 7 predicted proteins | sample IncBWC14OmetaG_FD_160072 | JGI IMG/M metagenome (GOLD analysis project Ga0210383, IMG submission 160072) | Forest soil microbial communities from Barre Woods Harvard Forest LTER site, Petersham, Massachusetts, United States - Inc-BW-C-14-O ...
CCGCCGCAACCTCCTCCGCAGCCTCTCGCTCGACGCCTTCGCCGGCCAGCTCTCCAGCAAATGAGCCACCCCGTTCACACCACCGAGCGCCTCACCGCGACCCGCGAAGACATCGTCCACGCCGCTGAAATTCTTCGCCACGGCGGCACCGTTGCCTTCCCCACCGAAACCGTCTACGGCCTCGGAGCCAACGCCCTCGACGCCACCGCCGTGGCCAGCATCTTCACCGCCAAAGAACGTCCCAGCTGGGACCCAGTCATCGTCCACGTCAGCGACCGTGCCATGCTCGACCAGGTAGCCATCGTCCCGGAACAAGCCGAACGCCTCATCGCAGCCTTCTGGCCCGGGCCTCTGACCCTCCTCCTCCCCCGCACAGCGCAGGTCCCCGATAACGTTACCGCCGGCCGTCCTCTCGTCGGCGTCCGGATGCCCGCCCACCCCGTAGCCCTCGCCCTCATCGAAGCCACTGGCCTCCCCATCGCCGCACCCAGCGCCAACCGCTTCGGCCGTATCAGCCCCACCACAATCACTCACGTTCTCGAAGACCTCGACCACCGCATCAACGCCGTCCTCGATGGAGGCCCCACCACCGTCGGCGTCGAATCCACCGTCATCGGTCTGAATACAAGCCCTAACCAACCCCAAATCGTCCTCTACCGCCCCGGCGCCATCACCGCCGCAATGCTCGAGCCCATCTGCGGCCCGGTCGTCCTCTATCAGCCGCCCCAACAGCCAACAGCCGAACCACAAAGTCTTCCCTCACCGGGCGTCGGCCTCCGCCACTACGCGCCCAGCGCCCGACTCGTCCTGGTCTCGAGCGAAACCGAACTAAACTCCCAACTCGCGGAACTGACTCCCACCGAAGAAAAAATCGGCATTATGCTCCCTCAAGGTTGGATCGTCCCACACAACCACGTCGAGCTCTTCGCATGGAACTCCTTTGACGACAACAACGCTTTGGCCCACTCCCTCTTCAGCGGCCTGCGCGACCTCGACAGCCGCGGCGTCACCGTCATCCTCTGCCCACTTCCCAGCGACAACGGCCTCGGCCTGGCCATCCGCGACCGCCTCGAAAAAGCCGCAAAATCGAAGTAACGCCCTCGATTTACACCGCACACTGCCCATATACTCCACCCATGCAGTCTGCCGAAATCGAACTGAAGTTCCCAGTCGCCGATCTAGAAGCCCTCCAGTCCCGCCTACGTTATCTCGGCTTCCAACTCGTCACACCCCGCACCTACGAGCACAACACCCTCTACGACACGCCTACCCGCGACCTCCGCGCCCGCCGCGAGGTCCTACGCATCCGCCAGTACGGCCCCCTCTGCACCGTCACCCACAAGCGCCTGGCCAGTCAACAGCCCGACACCACCCGCTACAAGGTCCGCATCGAGACCGAAACCATCGTCGCCGAACGCGAGGCCCTCGCCGAAATCTTCCGCCAGATCGGCTACCTCCCTGTCTTCATCTACGAGAAATACCGCACCGAGTGGTCTCAACCCACCGGTTCCAACTCCGACGCCGCCGCACATCTCGTCATCGACGAAACCCCCATTGGCACCTTCGCCGAACTGGAAGGCCCCACCGAATGGATCGACAGCGCCCTGGCCGAGCTAAACGTAGACCCCGCCATCTGCCTCACCGACAGCTACGGCAAGCTCTTTCTCGATTGGAAGCAGCGCACCTCCAGCCCGGCCGAAAACCTCACCTTCGCCGACATCGCCTCCCCCGTCCTCACTCCCCGCTAAAGCCTGCTCCCCCTGCGCCGATACAACCTCTGTGTATGGAGGTTTCCTTGGCAATCCCACTTCGTCCCTCGCGTCCAGTTTTCCTCGTCGGCGCACTCGCCCTCTGCGTGAGCGCTGCCTTCGCTGCAGGCAACCAGCGTGCCATCATCTCCCGCGTCTCCCCCACCTATCCTGAGCTCGCTCGCCGCATGCACGTCGGCGGTACGGTTGTACTGCTCGTGACCATCCAGCCCGACGGAAAGGTCTCGGCCACCAAGGTAGAGTCTGGCCATGCCTTGCTCGTCCTGGCCGCCCAGGACGCGGTCAGCCGCTGGCGCTTCGCCCCCGCCCCTGAAGCCTCCGAGTCGGAGATCGACATCAACTTCACCGCACAGTAATTCATAACTCGTTCGCGATCCACCATCACCGCGCAGGTAAGGACCACCATGAAACTCGAATCAAAGCTCGGCCTCAGCACCGGTTTTCTCGTCGCCGCCATGTTCCTCAGTGCCTACACGGCGCATCTCCGTATCGCCGAGGCCAACCACCTCTCCGACATCATCACCACCAACCGCCTTCCGCTCATCATGGGCAGTCGCGATCTACGCTCGCACTTCACCGACACCATTCGAGCACTCGAGTCCTACATGCTCTTCGGCATCGATGCAAACTCCTCGACCGCTTACCGCATAGCACGCCGCGAACAGTTCGAACAGGCCGAGATGTCCCTCGCAAAACTCCGTAAGGACAGCGCTCACTTCGATCTCGGCTCCGACGCCGCACGTCTTACCGCGCTTGAATCAGGACTGACTGCGCTCAAGCCCCTCGAAGAAAAGGTCGAGACCTTGAATGAGTCCAAGACATCACAAGGCACCGCGCAGGCCTACGACACCCTGCAGAACCAGATCCTTCCTCTCGAAAAGGTCCTCTTCACCAACGTGAGTGATCTGGCCCAGTCGCAGATGACTCAGACCGACGATGAACTCGAGCGCCTGCGCCGCGCTAACCACACCACGCTTCTCACCCTGTGGATCGCGACAATTCTAGGTGCTCTGTTTGGCGGCAGCTTCTCCTTCTTCCTCGCTCGCAAGATCACCCGCGCGGTCAGCCTCGTCGCCGAGCGCGCCAACGCCATCGCCGCAGGCGACCTCACCGGCGAGACTCTCGATCTACACAGTCAGGACCAGATCGGGACCCTCGCCGTCGCGATGCAGCAGATGCAGAACAACCTCTCCGGCATCATCGGCACCGTCGTCCAGACCGCGGGCTCTCTCACCGGCAGTGCTGCGTCCATGCGCACCGCCGGCGACCAGATCCACCGCCGCATGGATCAACAGAGCCAGCAGACACAACAGGCCGCCACCGCCATGCAGGAGATGTCCGCCTCCATCGCGGAGGTCTCCCGCCACACCCAGTCCGCTGCCGAAACCGCACGCAACGCTGCCGAGACTGCACGCGACGGCGGCACCATCGTCAAACAAGTCCTCGGCAGCATGCACTCCATCGCCACCGCCGTCAGCGACACCTCCGCCACCGTCGGTCTCCTCGGCGACGACTCCCGCCGCATCAGTCAAATCGTCACAGTCATCGACGAGATCGCCCGCAAGACCAACCTCCTCGCACTCAACGCCGCCATCGAGGCCGCCCGTGCGGGGGACCAGGGCCGTGGCTTCGCCGTCGTCGCCGGAGAGGTCCGCCGCCTCGCCGAATCCACCGCTCAGGCCACTGGCGAAATCGCCACCATGATCCAGGGCATCCAGGACCGCACCCGCACCGCTATCGCCAGCATGGAGAGCGGTACCGGCACCGTCCAGCAAGGAGTCGTCACCACTACCCAGGCCGGCGAAGCCCTGGAGCGCATCATCGGCATGGCCGAGCGCGTCGATCGCATGATCACCCAAATCGCGATCGCCGCATCTCAACAGACCGTCGCTGCCGATCAATCCAGCGCCAGCCTCGACGCCATCCACTCTCTCAGCCACGACAACCTCACCGAGATGGCCACCACCGCCGCCGGAATCGAATCACTCCGCACTACCGCCGTGACGCTCGAGCAACAGGTCGACCGCTTCAGCCTCAAGTCAGCGCCCGACGCAAGGCTCGTCTCTTCCTCCGAAAACAATCGCCACCACTCCATACTGCAACCCGCCTAATCCAAGGCGTCCCACGCTGCGCCAACAAAGAAGAGGGTCCTCGTTAGAGGACCCTCTTCGCTACTCCCCATTTCCTGCCGTCAGAAAATCTGGAAGTTGACCTCAACGTTCAACTCCACCAGCACCGGGTGGCCGTTCTCCATCGCAGGCTTGAATTTGTACTGCAGCACAGCGTCCCTGGCCTTCTCATCCAGGCCCATGCCGACGCCGCGAATCACATGCACGTGGCTCGGATTGCCGTTCGTATCGACCCACAGATTAACCAGCACATTTCCCGCGACCTTCGCCTTGCGTGCTTCCTCAGAGAACTCCGGCTCAACCGAATAGATCAGAATAGGCGCAGAAACCCCTCCACCAATCCGCCTCGGGCCGCCACCCGTATTTCCGCCCGAGCCAGGCCCAAGCCCCGAGCCGTTGCCCGATCCCAGCCCTGTCCCCGATCCATTCCCCATCGACATTCCCACCAGCGGCGAACTCGCAATGCCGATCTGCGGAATGCTGCTCGCCATCTTCACGTCCTGCTGCACCTCGATGGTCGGTTCGATATGGATCTTCGGCTCGATCAGCGGAGGTTTATTCGGCGGCACGATCTGCGTGTCTGCAAACTTCGGCGGCGTCCCCTTCGTCACCGGGGTCGGCCCGCGCTGTCCACCACCGCCGCCCATCGCCGCGGCCTTCGGAGGGGCCTGCGGGGGAATCGCCAACTCGGTGATCTGCAGCGCCCGCACCGGCGCAGCAAACTTGACCTTCTCATGCAGTAGCCAGGCAATAAACAGAATCAATAGCGCATAGATCGCGATTGCAGAGCCCGTCGCCGCTGGGTTCTGCTTCGTCTTCATCCGGTCGACCACCGCAATCGGCTTCGACTCCAGCACTAGTGGCGGCAGCTTCACCGGGAAGAACACGTCCCGCACGCTGCTCCAAAGAGAGGTGAATACACCCTCCTCCTTGATCATCATCGCGTCGGCCACTGGCTTCGATTCCAGTTGCAGCGGCTCTTCGGTACTCTTGCTGAACGCGTCCCGCAGATTCGCAATTAGCGACGACCACATCGACCCATCGGTCTCTTCGTTCAGGTGTGGTGCCTCATCTGCCGGACGTAAGGTCGGAGACTTCTTTTCGGAATCGCCTTCTGGCGATGGCGGCAAAAATGTATTAGCCATAAGCTGCTTGGTCTCGTGGCAGTAGCCGGAGCCACATACCACCCACTTTCAAAAATCTTGCGCCTCTCCACTGTCTGTCAATACGTCCCCGGTCTTCCGCCGGTTTTGCATCCCCGTGGCAAGCGCTATCTGGCTCCTGAAACATTCTACAAACTTTCACCTCCGGGTGCTTGTTTCCTTGGACGCACGTACCCCATGAAAGTCGCCCTTCCCCCATTTCTTCCCCCGTCGCCCCGTCTACAATAAGAGTTTGGCACAAACTGCACTTCTGCTATCAGGAATATGAGGAACAAATGCCGGACGCACCACAGGGAAAGCCCGAAGACAGAAAAAACGACCCCAAAGCGTTGAAATCCACGCTAAATCTTCCGCAGACGACCTTCCCGATGAAGGCCAACCTACCGGATAACGAGCCCAAGCGCCTCGCCGCGTGGCAGCAACAGCATTTGTATGCCCAAATCCGCACCGCCCGGACCGGTGCCGCCAAATATGTCCTTCACGACGGCCCGCCCTACGCCAACGGGGCCATCCACCTCGGCCACGCCCTCAATAAATGCATCAAGGACTTCGTCGTCAAAACCAAGACTATGGCCGGCTTCGACGCACCATACGTCCCCGGCTGGGACTGCCACGGCCTCCCCATTGAAATCAAAGTCGACGAGCAGCTTGGCCGCAAAAAACTCGAGATGGATCCCCTCGCGGTCCGCCGTGCATGCCGCGAGTACGCCCAAAAATACGTCGACCTCCAGCGCACTCAGTTCGAGCGCATCGGAGTCTTCGGCCGCTGGGACAACCCCTACCTCACCATGTCCAACGGCTACGAGGCCAGCATCGTCGAGACCTTCTACGACTTCTTCGAAAAGAAATTCATCTACAAAGGCCTCCGCCCCGTCTACTGGTGCATCCACGACAAGACCGCGCTCGCCGAAGCCGAAGTCGAATACGAGCAGCACACCTCGCCTAGCGTCTACGTCCGCTACAAACTCACCAGCGACCCGGAGATGGTCCACGCCGGGCTTGCGGGAAAATCTGTCTCCACGATCATCTGGACCACCACACCGTGGACCCTTCCTGCATCGCAGGCCGTCGCGTTCAACCCTCAGCTCGAATACGTCGCCCTCGAAGCCGGGTGCCCCACGTCCGGATCTTCGGACGTGGGTTCGTCCGAGCCTCAGCTTTACGTCGTCGCCGAAGCTCTGCTCCCGTCCGTCATCGCCAACTGCAATCTGATGAGCGGAAAAAATAACGCAGAGCCAGCATCGCAATCCGACGTCATCGCCCGCTTCCCCGGCAGCGCACTTGAAGGCGCGACCTTCCAGCACCCGTTCCTCGATCGCAGCGTCCTGGGTGTCACCGCCGAATACGTCACCGCCGACCAGGGCACCGGTGCCGTCCACACCTCGCCCGCCCACGGCGTCGACGACTTCGACACCGGCAAGCGTTACAACCTTGCCGAGATCCAGTACGTCGACAACGCCGGCCGCCAGCGCCACACCGGCAGAAACGGCGGAGGCGACCAACCCCAACCCTACGAAGACCTCACCGTCTTCAAATCCAATCCCGTCATCATCGAACTCCTCAGAGAAAAAGGCGCACTCCTCAGCGCCACCACCTACGAGCACTCGTATCCCCACTGCTGGCGCTGCCACAACCCCATCATCGTCCGCGCCACCGAGCAGTGGTTCATCGGAATGGAAACCCCGATGCTCACCCCCGAAGGCGTCGCAACCACCTTCCGCCAGCGCGCCCTCGACGAGATCAAGCAGGTCGTCTGGGACCCAGGCTGGGGAGAAGAGCGCATCTCCAACATGATCGCCACCCGCCCCGACTGGTGCATCTCGCGCCAGCGTATCTGGGGCGTCCCTATCGCCGTCTTCCTCTGCGACACATGCGGCGAACCCCTCAACGACAAGTCCATCAACAAAAGCATCGTCGATCTATTCAGGAAAGAAGGCGCCGACGCCTGGTACATCCACGAAGCCTCGACTCTCCTGCCAAAAAGCGCAGCCTGCCGGTCCTGCGGCCACAAAGAGTTTCGTAAAGAAACAGACATCCTCGATGTCTGGTTCGAATCCGGCGCAAGCTGGCACGCCGTCCTCGACCTCGAGCCCGAGCTCCACTCCCCCGCCGACCTCTACACCGAAGGTGGCGACCAGCACCGCGGATGGTTCCACTCTTCTCTGCTGACATCAGTGGCCGTCCGCAATCACGCCCCCTACAAGATGGTCGCAACCAGCGGCTGGACACTCGACGAGCAAGGCCGCGCGTTCTCAAAATCCCTCGGCAACGGAGTAGATCCTGTAGACATCGCCAAGCGCCTCGGCGGCGAGATCATCCGTCTCTGGGTCGCCAGCGTCGACTTCCGCGAAGACGTCGCCGCCAGCGAAAACCTCATGCAGCGCGTCAGCGACAACTACCGCAAGCTGCGCAACACCCTGCGCTTCCTCCTCAGCAACCTCTACGACTTCGACCCCTCCACCAACGCCGTCTACTTCGCGCAGATGGAGCCCCTCGACCAATTCATCCTCGCCCGCACCGCCGAGCTCGACGCAAAGGTCCGCGAGGCCTACGACGACTTCGAGTTCCACCGCGCCTACCAGGCACTCAACGAGTACGTAAACACCGACCTCAGCGCGCTCTATCTCGACGTCCTCAAAGACCGCCTCTACACCTTCGCCCCCAACCACCCCGGCCGCCGCAGCGCGCAAACCGCTCTCTGGCGTATCGCCGAAGCCCTCACCCGCCTCATCGCGCCCATCCTCAGCTTCACCGCAGATGAGGTCTGGCAACTCCTTCCCAAAGTCGCGAATCGCGAAGCCAGCGTCCACCTGGCGCTCTTTCCCGACATCGCCGACATCGTCCCCGGCAACGTCAGGCACATCGAAGAAGATTGGGAGCACCTCCTCACCCTCCGCGACGAGGTCCTCAAGGTCCTCGAAGAGGCGCGCACCGCGAAAGAGATCAGCAACCGCCCCTCCGAGGTCCAGGTCGTCATCGGCTGGCTCAACTCGCTCGCCTCCCAACCCAACCCCATCTTCGAGCGATACCAAAACGTTCTGCCCGAACTCCTCGGCGTCCCCCAGGTACACTTCGCCGACGCAATCGTCACCGAAGGCACCGTGGAAAAGGGCGCCTTTTACGTTCAAGCCAAGCCCGCTGCAGGCCGCAAGTGCGAACGCTGCTGGCGCTTCACCGAAGACGTAGGCAACGACTCGAAGTACCCCACCGTCTGCCTGCGCTGCGCCGACGCCCTCGAAGCCATCCATTTCCCACCCTACAACGCACCACCCAACAACTCAACGGAGCCGCAAGCCTGATGTCGCAAACCAACAGTCCCAGTACCCCCAGATACGAATATCCACTCACCGAGTTCGACAGGCCACGCGACAAGCGCTTCCTCGTGTTCGGCGTCTCCGCCCTGGTCGTCATCATCGATCGCGTCACCAAGTACATCGTCTCCCAGCAACTTCCAAACGGCCAGGCGTATCCCGTCATCCCGGGCGTCTTCCGTATCTCCGATGTCCACAACACCGGCGCCGCCTTCAGCATGTTCGCAGAGAACGCCTCACCCGTCACCGTCCGCAACATCCTCATCGCGTTCTCAGTCGTCGCTGTAATCATTCTCTTCGGCATGCTCTGGCGCGTGGGCCGCTACTTCACCCTGACCTCCGTCGCCCTCGCCCTCATCCTCGGCGGCGCCTTGGGCAACCTCTACGACCGAGTCCGCTTCCACTACGTCATCGACTTCCTCGAAGTCCACATCGTCCGTTACCATTGGCCCGACTTCAACGTAGCCGACAGCTGTATCGTCATCGGCGCCTGCCTCCTCATCATCGAAATCTTCCGCCCCCAACCGGAGTCTTGATCGCTACTCCCTATTCCCTACTCCCTGCATTTTATGAATGACCAAATCACAATCCGCGGCGCTCGCACTCACAATCTGAAGAGCATCGACGTCGACATCCCCCACAACGCTCTCACCGTCGTCAGCGGAGTCAGCGGGTCAGGTAAATCCTCACTGGCCTTCGACACCGTCTACGCCGAAGGCCAGCGCCGCTACGTCGAATCCCTCTCCGCCTACGCCCGCCAGTTTCTCGAGCGCATCGAAAAACCCGACGTCGACCACATGGACGGCCTAGCCCCTGCCATCGCAATCAAACAAAAGAACCAAACCCGCAACCCCCGCTCCACCGTAGCGACAGCGACCGAAATCTACGATTACCTCCGCCTCCTTTATGCCCGTTGCGGCACCGTCACCTGCCTGCACTGCGGCGGCATCGTTAAACACGACACCGTAGACGAAATTGTCGCCACACTCTTTGCCCTACCCGATGGCACTCGCACCTACGCCCTGTTCCCCATCGTCCGCGCCGAAGTAAAACTCGAGCCGATGCAGGTTCCCACAACCGAAGAAGCGGCCGACGCACCCAAGCCAAAGAAATCCGTACTCAAGAAATCCCTGAGGTCCGCGGTCGCCTCGTCTTCGCTCAATCTCACCGACACATTAAAAGACCGCCTCGCCGAACTCCGCCGTCGCGGCTACAACCGCCTCTACCAATCCAGCCCCAATGGAAACAAAATAGTCGAGTTCTCCACCCCCGAGTCCCTCCTCGAACTCGACTTCGCCAAACCCATCTTCGTCCTCATTGACCGCCTCGCCATCACCCCTGACTCCCGCGCAAGAATCGTCGACGCCATCGAGACCGGTTACCGCGAGTCCGGCGAGATCCAGTTCCATATCGTTGCTCGCAATGAGGATCAACAAAGAGTTGTCATTTCGACCGAAGGCGGCAGAGCCGCCGCAGTGGAGAAACCCGCTTCTCTACCTCAGCCACCAACGCACCTCCGCTTCTCCGCAGCATTCGAATGCACCACCTGCCATCGCGCCTACCGCGAGCCCGAACCCCGCCTCTTCTCCTTCAACAACCCCTACGGGGCCTGCCCCCGCTGCCAGGGCTTCGGCAACACCATCGACTTCGACCCTAACCTAATCATCCCCGACAAATCGAAGACCCTCGACGAAGGCGCCGTCGCCCCCTGGACTACCACCAAATACCGCCCGCATCACGGCGAGATGAAGCGCGCCGCCAAAGTCGCCAACATCCCCACCAACGTCCCCTGGTACGACCTGACCCCCTACCAGCAACGCTTTATCGAAGAAGGCGACGACAGCTTCCCCGGCATCCAGGGCTTCTTCCGCGCACTCGAGCGCAAAAAATACAAGCTCCACGTCCGCGTCTTCCTCTCCAAATACCGCGGCTACGCCCTCTGCCCGGACTGCCGTGGTCAACGCCTCCGGGCCGAAGCCCGCGCTGTCCTTATCAACAATAGAAACATCTGCGAAATCTCCGCCCTCACCATCGCCGAAGCCCAATCCTTCTTCGACAATATGCAACTCTCACCGACACAAATGGAAGTCGCCGGAAAGGTCCTTGAAGAGGTACGCCAGCGCATCCACTTCCTTCACCAGGTAGGCCTCGACTACCTCACTCTCGATCGCCTGAGCTCCACCCTCTCCGGCGGCGAATCCCAGCGCATCCAACTCGCAACCTCGCTAGGCTCGCGCTTGGTAGGGGCCCTCTACGTCCTCGACGAGCCCAGCATCGGCCTCCACACCCGAGACACCGCGAAACTCATCCGCATAATGAAGGACCTCCGCGACCTCGGCAACACCATCCTCGTCGTCGAGCACGACCCCGACGTCATCCGCGCCGCCGATCACCTCCTCGCCCTCGGC
>Ga0210383_10005837_pt1 | contig 10778 bp, 7 predicted proteins | sample IncBWC14OmetaG_FD_160072 | JGI IMG/M metagenome (GOLD analysis project Ga0210383, IMG submission 160072) | Forest soil microbial communities from Barre Woods Harvard Forest LTER site, Petersham, Massachusetts, United States - Inc-BW-C-14-O ...
CTATGTGGCGGCAAAGTGGGGTGTCGAAGGATTCTCCGAAGTTCTCGCCAAGGAACTCGGGCCGCTCGGCATCAAAGTCACGATTGTCGAGCCAGGCGGCTTCCGCACTGACTTCGCGGGTTCCTCGACCACTCTTCGTGAAGGGCGACCGGAATACGATGCCACCGTCGGCGCGGCAATTCGATTCCAGCGGGACTACAACGGCAAGCAACCAGGAGATCCTGCTAAGGCTGCCGCCGCGATCATCCGCATTGCCGGTCACGAACAACCGCCGCTCCGATTGCTGCTGGGAAGCGACGCGTTTACCTTTGCAACCCAGAATGATATCGCCAGAAGGGTTTCGGACGAGAAATGGCGAGAACTGTCCATCTCTACGGATTTTTCTCCGGAAGTAACCAAATAGAGACCCAAAGAGGTCTCAACAATTTGCGCTAACGTGTCGTCTCTCACACGCCGTTTTCGATTACTCCAATAGAGGGAAGTCGACTTTCCCTGGGGGACTGGAGTTTTTTCCCCGGAGAATCCCCTCGCAGAACATCAACTCGAATAACAGGAGAATGGAAAATGCAACTGGCGAATATGAAGAATGCAATCCGCAACATCGGGCTTGCTCTGTGGGTTCTGGCCGGTGTTTCGTTGCTTACACGCGGCTTCAGCGGCGCAGCAACGCCAGCGCCAGACACCTCAACTGCCCCGGCCCGGCATTACTATTTGACAAAGGACGCCTTCAACGGGGACAAGTCGCTGAAGGCGTGTGCGTCGGGTTATCACTTCGCCTCATTCGCCGAGCTTTTGGACACAGGAGTCCTTACCTACAATTCAACCCTCGGCCGCACAAATGCCGATGATGGAGCCGGGCCGCCCTCGATTCAATTTGGTTGGGCCCGCACAGGCTACTCCGCCAGCTCGACGAACACTGAATATCCAACAAATAATTGCAATTTGTGGACGAGCGGAGCGACGGCCGATTACGGTACGACAGGAGCCTTCGTCCCTCCTTATGCCAACGGGACAATTAATGGTAATGGGACAGGTACTGTATACACACCATCAACTGTGTTCTCGCAACTCGCTTGTGACAACAGCCAGGGATATAACGTGGGTGTGTGGTGCATGCAGAACTGAACGGAAAGTTCCGGCGTCATTCACGGGAGTACTTAAATGGTCAGGGTGGGACATCAACCGCGCCGGACCATCTTGCACAAAATTGTCAGTCTGACGCTAACAGGCAAGAAATCGACGCCAAGTACGAATTCAAATACTCCGCGCTTCTTCTCGTCTTGGCTGACCTCGTTAAGGATGGCCGCATCAACCTGGATGAGCTGCATGGCCTGGGCGAAGACAAGCTCCGTCTCATTCGCGACCACGCTCAATAGGTGGCCTGAGCGCGGGGTTCTGAGTGTAATCGCCTGTTTTCGCCAGCTATGAGTCCAGGTATAGCCCGGAGAGCGTCGTTTTGTTAGCCCCTACCAGACCACCTTGTAAATATTGCCCTTATTGTCTATCGCCGCGCCGTGTTGCCCGTCCAATATTTCCACCTGGAGAACGGTTCCCTGATTTCCAGTGAAGATTCCTTGCCAAAGTTTCCCGCCAAGAACGTGGGCGGCAAAATACCCTTGCCCGTAAACGGCATCCCAAGCGAAGGCGAGATTAGGCTGCGGCGGGTAGCTGTCCGGTGTTCCCGGCGTCTTTGTGTTCACGGACGTCGCTTTCACAGCGACGCACTTCCCCTGAAGCACCTCTCCATTGGCGACGGTCCACGATTTCAGCAGTGTGGGCAGTGACCCTCCAAACATTGGTCTTCTAATCTGTCCGGAAAATACCGGAGGCGCCGCCTGCGATGCCAGCGGACCCTGAACGGGGTAGAGCTTTTGTCCGAACGCATAGTCACTCGCGGGGATGATGCAGATGCACAACGCGACCAAAGAAAGAACGGGTTTGACTCTCATTGGATAAGTCCTTCATGGTGTCTAATTCATTAAACTCCCTAATGTGGTGGAGGTTATGCAGAGATTTGTAAACCCTCTACGGGGATGTTTTCTGGGCTAGTCGATATTGATCCGTCATCTGGGCGGCAGCCGCAAGAAACTGTGCGGTACGGTGAAAGGGGCAGAACCCAGGCCCAAGGCGGGATCGATTTTGGTTCTACCTTTAGGCGCTCACAAACTGCTTAGTTACTCTGCGCATCTTATGTCCACGCCGCCTCTTGTGGCACTCACCGCGCTTTCACTCACGCCCTGCCAGTTGTCGAAGAGCTGAACGCCGATGGTCGGCTCATGGTTGCCGTCATAAGTAACGTCTCGCGCAAAGAGTGATCGCCAACGATAACCGACCGAAATATCGCAGACGGGAGATACCTTTTCGCGTTATTTGAACTGCGGGTATTGTGACGCCTTCGTGTTCAGTTTGGCGCAACCGAAGCCAAGCGGTGTCCCGGGGACCGTGCAATGACCGGAGAGCGCGTCAAAGAAGTGCGCGACACCTCAGCTTCGACGGGAAGCATGTCAAATGTGGCGCGCGTTTTTTAGCTTGCTCGGCAGGCTCATCGCATTTACCTTACGCAAGATGCGGCAAAAAGAAGCGAAATTGCTCAAATTGGCACTTTTGAACTGCGAAACAGATGAGGAAGTATCTATCCTGAGTAGAAGATGCCGTTCAGGTTACCGAACGAGCGAAAAATCGAGAACGGTCGTTGAGAGAGGGTTTGAACCTCTGATCCTCATCTCGAGCCAGATTCAGGTCGCGCGAGGAGAGGCAGCCGACTTGTGACATAGAGTCCGTCGACGCGGCGCTATTTGACGGCACAAGTCGTTCCTTTATTCTGTCGATGCGAATCTTCATCCATCTCGTTCTCATTAACCTACTTGTCCTAACGTGTTCCGCTGGCCCGAAAGAACGCTATTCGCGCCCAGGTCCAGCTCATCTGGACCGAGATGGTGAGAAGTGGGTGCGGCACACACTGAACAAGATGTCGACCGAAGAAAAAGTCGGGCAACTCTTTATGGTGTGGGCTCGGGCAGAGTTCTTCAATGTGAACAGCCCCGAGTACCGGGAGTTCATGGAACGAATTCAGCGCTACGGTGTCGGGTCTTTCGCGCTGTCAGTTCCGGTGGAGGGCCCTTTCCTTATCAAGGGCCAGCCGTACGAAGCTGCCATGCTCCTGAATCAACTGCAGGAGCGGTCCAAGCTGCCTTTGCTGATCGCGGCCGACTTCGAAAGTGGATTGTCGTCGCGTCTGAATGGAACCACGGTGTTTCCTCAAGCCATGGCTTTTGGCGCGGCTGGAAAACCTGAATACGCCGAGAGCTTTGGGAAAATTACGGCACTGGAAGCGCGAGCCATCGGTGTTCATTGGAATTTCTTTCCAGTAGCGGATGTAAATTCCAACCCTGCCAACCCCATCATCAATACGCGTTCATTCGGCGAAAACCCGCAGCAGGTGGGGGATTTGGTGGCAGCCTATATTCGGGGCGCTCGATCGAACGGGATGCTTACCACGGCCAAGCATTTTCCTGGTCACGGGGACACCGCAACCGATTCCCATCTCGGTGTGGCACAGGTTAGTGGAGATATGGCACGTCTCAATGCAGTTGAACTGCCGCCGTTTCGCAAAGCGATCGAGGCTGGAGTAGATGCGGTAATGGTGGCGCACGTTGCCGTGCCCGCACTGGAAAGCGATCCGAATAAAGTGGCCGTAACCTCTTCTGCAATTATTACGCATCTGCTCAAAGACCAACTTGGCTTCCAGGGAATCGTCATCAGTGATGCGCTCGACATGGCGGCATTAACCCATCTGTATGAGGCTAACATCGGCCGCGCGGCTGTGGATGCGTTCAAGGCGGGGAACGACGTGCTGCTCATCCCGCCCGATTTGGATGCCGCTTACCGCGCCATGTTGGCTGCTGTGAATAGCGGGGAAATTTCCCGGGAGCGTCTGGACAGCTCGGTGCGGAAGATTCTCGAGGCGAAAGCGTCCCTGGGTTTGCAGCGGGCGCGACTGGTGGATATGAATGCGCTCGACAAACTCATCAAGCAGCCGGAGAATGCTGCTCTGGCTCAAGAGATTTCCGATGACGCGATCACGCTCGTTCGCGACGACGGCAAAGTCCTACCTCTGAGGGCGGCGGTCAAAAAGTCTGCTGCGGCGCTTCCCTACGGGACTCCGGAACCGATCCGCAATCGGATCGTTGCGGTCATTTTTTCCGACGACGTGCGCTTGGATTCGGGCCGGGTTCTGGAGCGGCAACTTCGCGTTCGTGCGCCGGACGCTCGCGTCTTCTACGTTGACCCAAGAATCGCGGCGGCGCTGTCGGCAGATGTGTTGAAGGCGGTGGATGAGGCTGAGAGTGTCGTTGCGGCGGTGTATGCAGTGCCGAGTCCAGGAATCAGGGCCAGCGGAACTACAGTTCATGCTGCCGACCCGACGGGCGCTCTCTTGCAAAACATCCTCGATCATGCGGCCCAGAAGACCGCGGTAGTGGCGGTTGGAAATCCTTACCTGGCTCAGGACTTCGCCACCATCCAAAACTATCTGTGCACGTTCTCGGACGCAACGGTATCGGAGACGAGCACGGTCAAGGCGCTTTTCGGGGAGATACCTATTCGTGGGCACTTGCCAGTAAGCATTCCGACCGTTGCAGAACGCGGTGCGGGCATCGAACGGCCAAAATGATTGCTTGAGCCTACTTCGGTTCGGTGATTTCGAGGGTGCGGTTCACATGAAGGTCCTTGGTCAGCATCTGTTTTCGGCCGGAAGGCCAATTGACCTCAACCCGATCGATTGTTTTCGCATCGCCGAGCCCAAAGTAGAGCGGCAGCACGCTTTGCGACAGGTAGCCGGATTTTCCGTCGTTATATTTTGTGAGCACTCGATCGCCAACGTGCACGCGCACAGTCGCGCCCAACCCATTGCGATTCGAGACCGTTCCTTCAAGGACAACCTTTAGCCAGTGAATCTCTTTTCGCTGCGCGAGATCGCTAATCAGTATCTGCGGCTCGGAGTTGAAGTCGTTGGTCACAATGTCTAGATCGCCATCGTTATCGAGATCGAAGATGACCGCTGAGCGGCTTGAAAGCGCGGCGTTAACGGTTATTTTCCCCGTTTGTCCCTGGCAAACATTCTTACCCAAACCCCCCAGGGTTGGATCGGAGCAATCGACATCGAACCACGGCGTGTGGGTGCGCCCATCCCGGCGCGGTTCGACTCCGAGCAAGAACTCCGAGTCGAGGAACTTCTCGCCGCGATTATTCAAGAGCAGGGAGTTGATTCCATAGCGAAAGGGAAAGCTCATGCCGGAGCTGATGAAGATATCGTCCCAGCCATCGGCGTTAAGATCTCCTACGCTTACTCCCCACGGCCAGTAATTCTCGACACCCATACGGTCTGACACTTCTTCGAACTTGCCGTTCCCAAGATTGTGATAGAGAGCATTTCCGAAAATGAAAGTGTTGGGAGGCCCACCCAGAAATTGCTCTGGGGGAATCCGCTCCGACCCGGCTTTCAGCTTCTCGCGGTCCGGTCCGATATCCTCAAACATATCGGAGTGCATGTCGGTAATCAGGAGATCCATCTTCCCGTCGTTATCGTAGTCGAAGAACTTGATTCCCATGGATCCCCAGGAGGTTCTGGGAAAGTACTGCTGGGTTTTGTCGACAAACTTCCGGCCGTCCTGGTTCTCGTAATAATGGCCGTGTCCTTGCATGTTCAGAATGAACAGATCGGGATAGCCGTCTCCATCAAAATCCGTGAAGGTCGCGTCGCCACACCAGCCGGCGGGATGCAAACCAACTTCGGCGGTCACGTCCTTGAATTTGTGGTGGCCCATGTTCTTGTAGAGGACGGGATACTCAAAACGGTCGGGGTGAAGGTGGCCGGCAAAAGCATCATGCAGCCCAACATACTGGCCGTCGGCCCCTTTTTCGTCGTTGGTGTAATGGCCAACATTGCAGACGAAAAGATCGAGTAACCCGTCATTGTCGTAGTCGAAGAAGAAGGCGCCGGAAGAATGAGCCACGAGGTCGACGCCAGCTTCCTTGGAGATATCCTTAAAGTGACCATGGCCATCATTTTCCAATAGCGCATTGCCGCCGCGAACGGTGGTGACAAACAAATCCTGGTGGCCTTCGTTATCGATGTCGGCGAAGGCAGCGCCTACGCTGATCCGTCCCGACAAGCCGACGCCTGCCTCCTCGGTAATATTCTTGAACTTACCTCCTCCTAAGTTCTTCCAAAGCTCATTGCCTCCAACCTGATTCACGAAGTAGATGTCATAGAGGCCGTCACCATCGACATCGGCAACGGCGATGCCGGTGCCGTGGTCATAGTGGACGGGTTTGTAGTGTCTGGTTGCGTCGTCGACAGCATGATTCACGAAAGTGATTCCGCTCTCGCGCACCTTATCGGTGAATTGAAACTGATGGAAGACCTTGAATTGTTTCGCGGTCTCCATTTGCGCCTTTTTTCGCGCGGCGAGAGTGTCCGCACCAATATCCGGGTTTGGGTAAACCACTTGAGGAAGAGAGTCGTCCGCGGCGCCGCTCAGGGCCACGGGCGCAATGCCGAGAAGAAACAATGCGGACAGTACGGTCAGAAACCAAAGATACTTTGAAGGGCTCATGTTGGATCTCTCTTGAAAAGTCTGACTTATCGACCACGTATTCCGGGAGTGCATGTACTTTATCAAAACTCGGGATCATACAAATCCCAAAGTTCTGGCTTCGGGCGAAATGGTACGGCCTCCTTATGAGTCGCATGGAGTCGACAGGCTCGATTCTACTGATTGACGGGTTTGGGCTTCACGGTCTCCATCACCTTTTGATAAATAGCCAGTTGCTCGTCAGCCTTATCCGTAAGTCCGGAGCGCTTATAAACGAGGGCGAGTTTGTAGTGATTGTCAGCTCCCTCGGGCCAGAGCTCGACGGCCCGTTCCAGTGCTTCGCGGGCACGCGGCAGGTCCCCGGTTTGCAGGTAGAGCCCCCCGAGAGCGCTCTGGGCCTCCTCGTTTTTCGGATTGATCGCAACGCTCTTGGCCAATGTTTTAGTCGCCCCCAGCAAATCTCCCTCCACTTTCTCGACCAAGCCCAGATAATAGAGCGCGCCCGCATTCGAGGGATTCCGGCTGAGACAGAAATCAAGATCTTTCCTGGCCTCGCTCATATCGTTCGTATTGTAGGCAATGGCGGCCAGCGTCATCTTCATCTCCTCGTCGTCGGGATGAGATCGAAGCACGGTATCAACAAAAGGCTGGGCCTCAGGCCATTGGTGATTACCGGCCAGCGCCAACGCCATAAAGTACGAGCTGCGGAGATCGTCTGGTTGCAATGCCTGAAGTTTCCTGGCCGTGCGGAGAGCGTCCTCGGCGCGGTAGCTATACAGTTGTGCCAGAACAAGCCCTTGCAGGATGTCGATCCGTTGTGGCGCCAGTGTTTCCGCGCGGCTTAGGAGGTCCGCTGCGTGGCTCCAATCCGAATCCAGTCCCGCCAAGCGTCCGGCCTCGGCGAGCGCATCCAGGAATCGTGGGGAGCTTTGGAGCACGCGCGTCAACGTCTCCCGTGCCTGGGCGCGGTCCCCTTTGAGTGCCTGCACACGCGCCACTTCGTACAGGAATTCATCGGTCGACTTCTGCTGCTGAGCGGCAATTTTCAGCAATTCGTCGGCATCGCCGACTGCGCCACGTCCGATAAGAAAGTCTGCGAACTGCGGCACAAGCTCCGGATTCTTCCCGGCCACCTGCAATATGCTGCGCACTTCCAACGTGGCTTTTTCGGATTGATTGAGTCCTACGTAATCAGCGGCGAGAACGGGCAGCAGGCTAAGCGTTCTTTGCGCTGGCTCGATCTTGCCTGCGGCATCCAGTGAACGCTGGAACTGTCCGCTGCTCTGGTATAACTTCGCCAGCGCCAGATTGCTCTTGGGATCGGATGGGACGATCTTCACCGCCTTGGCATAGGCCCCTTCCGCGTCCTCTGCTTTGTTTTCTGCGATGTAAACTTCGCCCAGATTGCGCAGTGCATCGATCAATCCGGGATCGGCTGCGACAGCGGTACGCAAGGATTTCTCGGCGTCGGCGTAGCGTTGCTGTCGCAGATAGACGACACCCAGCAGATTAAGAGCTCTTGCCGAATGGGGTTGGCGAGAAAGGAAACGCTGAAGTCGTTGCTCCGCGAGATCGAGTTTTCCTTCGCCAATGAGATGTGCGACTTGTGTCAGTTCCGGACTCTGCGCCGCTTCTGTGGAAGGAGTGCAGAGCGTGGCCCAAACCACTAAGACCGCGAGAATTAGGCCGCCTAATCCGGCTATTCGCCTACAAGAGGTATTCCAAAGTGTGATTCCCTGGATACGCTGCCGGGTTAACTTGTGAACCACGCTACTCACCAACAATTCTCGACGGCCGCAGGAGTGAAATTTCCCACAATTCTAGACGGACAGCACAGATTGCACCACTACCAGAATCTTTCGATCTTAGTATGGCAATCGCAGACTAGCCTATAATGACGCGGGATTCTATTCATGTACGTTTTCTTCCGGGTGCTTGCATCGCTTCTATTCTTATCTGTTCCAGTCCTGTGCCAGACGCCGAAGACCCTTGCGCCGCCGATACTTTTTAAGGACATCAGCGCGCAAGCCGGGCTCACCGTGGTCCCCTATAGCTCGATGAAACAGCGTTACGTGGTCGAAACCACGTCAGGAGGAGTCGCATTGTTTGACTGTGACAACGACGGGAAGTTGGACATCGTCGTCGTGAACGACTCTACGATCGATCATGCCCGTCAGGGCGGCGACCCGATGGTCACACTCTACCATCAGGACGCAGATCTCAAGTTTACCGACATCACCAAGCAGGCGGGACTAACCCGGCGGGGATGGGGAATGGGAGTCGCGGTGGGCGACTTCGACAATGACGGCTTGCCCGATCTTTACGTCACGGGCTATGGCGGCAACGCCCTGTATCACAATCTGGGAAACTGCAAATTTGAAGACGTGACTGACCGTGCCGGCGTTGCCGGAGGTGGATCCAGCACGGGTGCAGCCTGGGCCGATTATGATCGCGATGGTTATTTGGACCTGTTTGTATCGCGCTACGCACATACCGATCTGAATCATTTGCCCACACCAGAGAACAATGCGCAAAACTTCCTGCACAAAGGCATTCGAGTGGAAAGTCCCTTGCTAATGAGAGGGGAGGGCAGCCTCCTATTTCACAATCGGGGCGACGGCACGTTCGAAGAAGTCTCGCGGAAAGCCGGGGTCAATGACACCAAAGGTGCCGACGGCCTAGGCGTCGTCTGGGGAGACTATGACAACGATGGCTGGCCCGATCTCTATGTCGCCAACGACGCGGCCCTCAATTACCTCTACCACAACAAACGTGATGGGACATTCGAGGAAGTCGGGTTACTTTCCGGGGTAGCGGCCGGTCCAGACGGGGAGGAACTCGGCTCCATGGGCGTGGATTTCGGCGATTTCGATCGCGACGGAAAACTCGACATCGTGGTCACGAATTACACAAACCAGCCCAAGGATCTTTATTGGAACCAGGGGCCGCCGGGTTTCACGGATATTGTATGGGAGTCGCAGATTGGCCAGCCCGCTTACCCCTATGTGGGATGGGGAACAGGCTTCATCGATTTTGACAACGATGGCCTGCCTGATCTTCTGATGGCGAACGGCCATATTTATCCAGAAGTGGATACCGTGCCCTCCGAAGTAAAGTACCGCGAGCCCCTCCTGCTCTTTCATAACCGGGGTAACCGCACTTTCGATAATGTTTCCGGCACATCAGGACTGAACGACGGACCGCTGCAATCGCGCCGCGGTGTCGCTTTCGGCGATCTCAACAACGATGGAAATATCGATTTCGTGGTCTTCAATGTCGGCGCGCCACCGTCAGTCTTTCTTAACGTCACTCGAAATGCTAATCATCGCGTGCTGTTCAAGCTGGTGGGTACGAAGAGCAATCGCGCCGCGATCGGCGCTCGCGTGACGGTTTCGAGTGCAAAGCGTTCACAGCTAGAGGAAGTTCGCGGCGGGAGCAGCTATCTATCGTCAAACGATCAGCGACTCCATTTCGGACTCGCCTCCGACACCCTAATGGAGAAGGTCGAAATCCGCTGGCCGAACGGCAACACGGAAGTTCTCCACAACGTTGCCGCGGACGCGATTTATACGATTGTCGAAGGACAAGGAATCAAGAGCACTGTCAAGTTGCCTCCGGCCGGAGAGCCGTAGGAAGTGGGGCACGTTATCTATTTGTGGCAGGGGAGAGATCTGGCGGGGCTGTTGCGACCGCCGGATGGTTCGACGACACTGGCCGTATACGTTCGGGCGGAACCACGCCCGCGCCTTCCAGAACGCTGTAGAAATGATCCGCCTGCAAATTGGTGAGCGTATCGATCGTACCGGAAGGCCAGCGAATCTCTATCCGGTCGATTTTTGTAGCTGCACCGAGCCCAAAGTGGAGGCGCATATCGTTTTGTGAGAGATAGCTGCCACCGCTGTGGATCTCATCGGTCTGCGTCATTCCGCCAGCTACGACTTTCACCCTGGCGCCGATGGCCGAGCGATTACTCTTGGTCCCAGCTAGGTCGAAACTAACCCAGTGGCGACCGGCGATTCCACGGTTCCTCAGGACCATGGGGGAGCCGGCGATATCCTCAATGACGATGTCCATATTGCCGTCATTGAATAGGTCCCCCACAGCAAGTCCACGCGACACCCGCTTTTCCTCCAGAGCAGGACCTGCTTGAGTGCTGGCATCGCAAAAGGTTCCATCTTTCTG
>Ga0210383_10005838_pt1 | contig 10777 bp, 11 predicted proteins | sample IncBWC14OmetaG_FD_160072 | JGI IMG/M metagenome (GOLD analysis project Ga0210383, IMG submission 160072) | Forest soil microbial communities from Barre Woods Harvard Forest LTER site, Petersham, Massachusetts, United States - Inc-BW-C-14-O ...
TTATTTAAGTTGTATTTAAGTACAATTTAAGTATTTACCGCGCTTGACGGCACGTGGAGTTTTATAAATTCCGAAGCACTCCGAGCGACCCTCGGACCACCGCATACGATGATTCTATGTGTATACGCTGCTGGCGAAAAGAACCTGAGCTCCTGTTTTACATCCTCTTAAACACGATCAACAATCTTAAACCATCTTTTCCTTTTGAACGTCATTGCTCACTTTAGTCGACATCAGCTTGAGTCATTGACACCTCTCGTTTCAGCTAATATGTCCAAGAGTTCCTCCGTTGATGACACCTTCGAGTTGTACGACCTTCGCGTTGAGGTTATCTGTCCTCCAGGTCAGCGCATTATGTGCGGGGCAAAAGAGGGTGATCACTTCACCTTGGAGGGAGAGATGTTGTATTTGCCTCCAGGACAAGGTTTTTCGATTTATTCTTTGGGTATTGTTCTTTATTATATAAATTTTCTATCTGCTCTGTCGCTAGCGTTAACGTTCAGTGATGATGGACAGGTGCCGTCCTCCCGTTACTCGCTTCAAAACAAAGGGAGACTCACCCCAACGATTGGATGTCGACTGATACGGATGTTGGGTGCCCGGACCCTAATTGCAAATCGCGATTAAAGATCTCGAGGACAGGCAAGAGGACCTTCCGCCATGGGGAGGTTACTGTCGTCCCGCTCACTGGCTTGCCTGAGGCAGGAAAGAAATAAAAAAGGTTTCAGGGCGGACATATTAGCGGAACACTGTTTTCATACTATATCAAAATACCCTATTTTCCATGTATGTTGGTAGTCTTGGTTTTTTTCAGGTGTTTACTCCAGAGGGACCACCCCTAGTGTTATGAGCACATGCTGAAAGATCAATTCCGAAATTACCGAGTGAGGATGGCCCTAGGTAAACCATGAAAACTGTACCAAATATAGTGACAAGAGTGGGATATGGATTCAAGTCAAGTTAAAAGATATCAAAGTTTACTTCTGCTTCTCAACATCAAATTTAGCCTCTATGTCACCCTGTTCCGTCGCATTGTCTTCAGCTGCCGAACAAAACGAGCACTCCGTCATTGATTCAGGTATGAACAAAAGGTCGACATACCAGCAATCTGCTTGATAGGTCCGGTGAACCATTTTCTGGCACTGATTAGCCAAAATCCCGTGCTATAAAGGATTACTATGCCGACAGCCACGATCGAGTAATTGAAAGTCTGCGAGTTGACAGGCTGCAACGGTACCTGGCTTCAGTACCATATAATATTCGGGCATGGCAAAGGATACTAACGTTAACCTGGGGTAGAACAAATACGATGGAGATAAAAGCAATCCATGTTACGGCCGTTATCGCAACAGGAAATGAGAAGATTCCGAGATGGAAAGGACCCCTAACAAAATCCTTGGAATATATCACGCGGAGGGCAATCGGGATGCCTGAAAACAATTCAGTAGTAAGAAATTAGTAGTCAACCTGTACTCACCATAAGAGATATACAATCCAATCGTAGCAATGGAAGTAGCAGCAGAAAATGCAACTGTACTTCCCAAACTCGGGAGACCGAGGATAAAGCTCAATGTACATGCGAGCCACACTTCAAAGCAATAAAGATGAAAGTTGGAGAGGCCAATAAGTCAAAATACCTTACCAGTTCGCACAGGCGACTTCCATCTGTCATCAACTTTGTTAAAGAATCGATGTCCCGGGATGCCGCCGTCACGTGCGAAGGCAAACATCATCCTTGAATTAGACGTGATAGAAAAAGTCCTTTGGATAACGGTGAATAAAAGCTGGCAATATGTCATGACCCGAAGCACACCCGCAATAATACATTGCCCCTATTACGATAACCTATCCGGGTAAACATCAGTCATTTGTGGTGTCTTTCAAAGTTCCAGGAATATAAATACCATCAGTACAATCGCACCTTTCTGGCCGACAGTATCCAAGAAGATCTGGGCCACAGGCTGTCCAGTAGACGAACTCAGTGTGGCGTCGAGATCTTGGATGGAGAACAGGAGACCAAGGATAAGAAACCATCCTAACACGCTCGATACTCCAATGGCCATAATTATCCCAATACTCCCAGACATTGCGGCATTCCGAGTTTCCTCCGTCATCTATTGCGTATTCCATAAGGCCGTTCGAACCCACAAATAAATATTAATACTGACATGAGCACTTGCATCGAAGCCTAATTGAAATTTGAGAATTCTCCCAATACTGGGCCAATGTGTGCACATACCGGTCATCGTGTACTGCGCCATCAAAATTCCAATTACCATAACCTGCCGTGAATAATGGTAAGGCAAACAAGCATGCAGTCAAGTTTAGATCGAGGAACAAACATAGCCATGACTAGCGCGGTCACCCCATCCTTCCCCAACTGGTCCAGTGCCGTCGAGAAATGTTGCAAACACAAAGTGGCCTGATTGGTGCGTGGGTGCTTTTGCGAGGATCGCCACAACCAGAGAAAAGGTCCCAACAGCGTGCCACACGACGGAGACGTTATTGAGGTATTTAAGAAGGTGAACGCCGAAGGTATTTATTAGGCCTATTTGAGCGTAAACAATAAGGATCCTGCCATAAACAGTGGATGATGACGATGACCTTGGCTGAAGAGAATAGCGGCGTAGATGCCAATAGTCGTGTTGGGAGTCGGCTTAAAACTCGTCCCGAATGTGCACACTGTGGAGAGAAAAGTGGCGCATGCAAAACTGTAATTCCAGTCAAATCAGTTCATGCAGACAGCCTATTTGACACAAGATCACCTAATTCCAGTCGTTATCGCTACTTGTCCAAGAAGATTGAACCAGCCTGTGATCCACGACGCAAGCGGGGCATTGTTGGGCCTTGAAAGCATTGCCGCCCAAAAGTATGGGCCACCAGACGTAGGGTGGGCGCTGCAGACTATTCGAGATCTTGACATGAGTATTCCCCAGATCGTCATCGATGGAGAAGAATTTTTGACCTTCTAAACGGGCATGAATATTCCTTTTCATAGATAACTTTCAAGTCGAACGTACCAGCCATAGCCAAACCGACCATCATGGTGAAAAAGGCTTCACAGGAATCATGAGAAACTGTTTTGAGTCTCAAATTTGATACGACTCACAGACCACAATCCAACCCCAAACCATAACAGCGGGTCCTGTGATAAGTAGTTACATGAGAAAAGAAATTAAGCCCACTATCAAACAGACCTCCTGTGTTCTGTCACATAGGCGACGTGAATATAACGCTGCACTTGATTCAATAGTACTCACCAAGCCATACAAAAAAAGAGAAGTAATACCAGTTATGACACTGATAATGGAAAAGGATACTCCAAAATTCTGACGACGTTTCGCAAAGTTAAACCGCTACGTGCATCACTTTAGCAAACTCGTACTAACCTGCAGCAGTCCCAATTCACGTCTGGAGGCCAGGGAGGATGAGATTGGTTGGTACGAACCCGAGGAATAGTTATCAGGGCCAAACCCTTGTATGGACTCCGAGTCTGGCCGAGTCACTTACTTGAGCTCTTGTTTGTACCCCATCCTGGCCAGCTCGGCTTCGTCGTCTTTCATGACATCTCCACCAGGTGCGACTTTGCTCTCCTTCCTGGAAATAGACATAATGGCAGTGGAATGGGAAGGGAAAGATAGGTCACTATCAAGAAATTCCCGTTACGTGTCGACGTCTTGAAAGATTGGCGTCCATCATGAGATAAGAGTGGCGAGAATTTTGTGTTTGCCGAAGTCGATTCAATGTGCACATTATCTCCATTGAGCAGTTATCGATATATCCCACCATATGTAGTGGTTCAGATTTAAGAGCTTTACGATTGAGTAGTTCAAGTTAAACTTCACTGTTCTCAAGACCTAAGGTAGTAAGCACGACTATATATATAAACTATAAACTATAATAAAAGCGCTTCGAATTCGTACCCAACCGGAGGAACCATACTCCACCCTCCAGGGTTGCCTGGGTTGTGTGTTTACATCCTGGACATTTCGGACTGCTTCTCTACGCCTGCACCCAAATCGCCCTGAGCCTGAAGCACCTTATATAATTAGGCAGGACATTCTTTGTCTCACAGATTGAACGCCGCCGGCCTATATTTTACAAGACGTCGACGGGATTAGGATACCGCGATGATTACATTTTCGCGTTCCTGATCATTATCCCCGGTAGTGGCGTACAAGAAGTTCTAGTTCGTCAACGTTCTGCAGACTAGGCACCGGAGGTCGGGTTGACGACAAGGGGCTTTGACTTTTTGACTTTCGATCTTCGATCTCGCATGTATGTGTACCTTGCATAATCACAGTTCAAAACCACACCCAAATCATGTATTTCGAGTACGAACTATAAATCCGGTATCAAATAAGTAGACGTAACTAATTTTTGGAGTCCAATAGACCACAACGGAAAAGAGGTGAGATATGTTCCAGTCAGAAAACATACAATTGGAAAAGTAATGCAGCTGATTAGGTATGATAGGGCAGCAAAAAGGCGAAGGCCAGAGATAAAATAGGGAATAGAGTATGTACCGCACAAGCATTACCAATCAAAGTTCCGAACCCCCCCAAAAGACAGACGAGCAAACAAATACGAGCCATGATCCTTGGTTACCCCAATTCCAGTTCCCGATGGATTGATTAGATGACGAAAAACTTATAAAGGTAGTCTGAACCGCTAGACTCTCATTCCAACAGCAGAGGAGGAGTGTGAAGAGACGGCGACTCGAACTTGATCGTGGTGGTATTCCCCTCCACTGCCTCGACGAGAAATTGCTGCTGACGCATCTGGAGATGATACTGGGGATCGAGCAGAGGTGGCGAATGGGGAGAGTGTAGGGGTTGATCGTGGACTATAGGATGCTGCAGATGATGTGGAAAATGTGGGTGAATGGGTGAATGATTGTGCTGCTCCGGCTCGGTAAGATAATACGGATGTGGGTGATGGTACGCTGCGGCGAGACGGTGGAGATAATCCGCCTCCTCCGAAGTCCTCCTGGCCTCCGCCTCCGCCTGACGCAGCTGTGCCTGCTGCTGCCTGTGAAGCTCTTGCGCGTAGTGGTGGGCTTGTGAGTGGGGATCGAGATTCGCGATCCCCGATTGCGAGGGCTGACGCGGATGTGACGAGTCCGGATGATGTGCTCGGGCGTGATTCTGTTCCGGCTCCTGCTGATAGTAGAAATGCCCCTGCATTTGCATCTGGGTCATTGCAGAGCTCCATGACGGAGAGTCGTCGAGACTGAGGTCGTGACTCGGAGCCGTAGTCGTAGTCGAGTCCGTTGGACTCGAGCCGTGCGATATCATCGCCTGGCCCGTCTGGTCCCGCGAATGGTCGCTTGCGAGGGTTATTTGAAGGCGAGGATGAGGGGCCCCCACTCGGGAATGCTGCTGCTGATTGAGAGTCGGCGAGTGCGGGTGGGTGGAAGGAAAATGGCGAGTCGTATCCTGGGGAAGATGTTGGGAATTCTGCATCGAAGCCGGGCGCTGATCCCAGGTCGCCGGTGCCGGCGCGTCCATGGGCGAGAAATGATAGTTCTGCGCGAGGGACCAGTCCAGTTCCTCCAACGTAAGCAGATTTTGAGGCGAAGAGTGATGCGGATGCTGGAGCTGTCCCTGGGCGAGTGGCTGTGGGTGGTCGTCGGAAGTTAAGTGAGGCTGGAAAGGGAAGTACGTGGTGTGTGGAGGACTGTTGCTGCTGGGATGGTGCGGCGGGGAATGATTGGGATGGTGGAGAGGGGAGGGTAGCGGAGACGACTGCAGAGAGTGGTGGGAGTGATCGAGGATGCGACCCGGAAGAACCACCCGCAGTTGGTGGGCGACCAGAGCTGGATCCGGGACGCCCATCCCGTGTTGCTGCTGCGTCGGGGACACTGAAGTTGAATGTGGAGGTGTAGGGGAGAAAGGACTGCGATTGGGCTGCTGCAGCTGTGGATGAATTTGAAGACGAGGGGGCAAGAAAGGACTGGCCGGGGTCACGAAAGGAATGGTTGTTGGTGGGACGGGAAGTGGGACGGTCCATATCGGACGTCTGAACGTGCCACGTCGTTCCTTGGTAGATGATATTGTTGTGGTCGCCCTCGTAGCCGGTACTGGTGCCCGGACGTTGATGCATCGGGAGCGGAAGGTCCTCCTGTTTGACTAGGTTCATGGAGACACCATTGCCGTTAGCGGAATCGGCCGATGGAAGTGAACTGGTAGTGTGGGTTGCGCTCACATGGGAGCGCCTCCCGCCCCGGGAATGACCGGCCTTATTGGCCGCGGCCATGGTAGCATGCAGTGAAGTAAGGTCACGCATCATACGTTCGTTCTGGTCTTGCTTGTCTGCGTGAACAGTCTGCGCGTGCTGGCGTAGATTGTCGAGGCGCGAAAATTGTTTGCCACAATGACACGTAAAGGGGCGTTCACCAGTATGTTTCCTGAATGAAAATCAGTTGACGGACAGCGGTCAAAGCAAAGCAATGAACGAACCTGATATGTCTCGCCAAGTGCTCACTTCTGCTAAAAACCATGCGGCATTCGCCGTAACCTCTGCACTGGAAGGTTTTGGCCGGTGCTGGCCGATAACGTTTGTTGATGCCTGCGGCAGAGCCGCCCAGGTTGGGGACATGACTATGAGCTACTAGAGTACCCATGTCTGCAGAATCAGGAGACAGCGAGTCCGGGGAGGTTGAGTGGTGCAGGGCTGACAGGGGCTGGTTGTTATCAACGACTGGGGGAGTAGCAGTGGTGTCGATGTGAAGACCGTTGTGTTCGACGTCGAAGCGGGTGTAGCTGACGGAACTGGGAGCAGGAACCAAGTGATCAGGGGGGATCTGCTCAAGGGACTTTTTGCGGTCCATGAAAGTAGAAAAGAACAGTACCTTGATATAAAGGTGCCTGATCCCCTCAAATCCAAATTCTCTTCAATTAAGGCACAACAGTAAGCGGAGTTTCAACTGTTCCCCTTGTTCTGGCTCGGTTCCAGCCCCACCTCAACCAATCATAGGATGCGAGCATCATGTCAAAAATCAGAAAGCAACAACAACTTCAACGTTAACTTGAACTCCATTTATCCATCGCAATACAAGACTTGAATGTTGACTTGCCTCCTCTACTTTTTTTCATTCTTGATCAATTCTTGAGTGAATTGCCGACTACAAACACGTGTCCAATAGCTTCGATCCATCCTCTTTAACACCCCATCTCCCCTGCATTCCCGATCTCACGAGACTTTATGATGGACACACGTTATATTCGATTTCAAATGCACAAACAAGTTTCCCCGCTCCGGAACGCAAGGCTTTCTTTCCTAACACTCATCAACATGTCACCTCCTGTGAGTCCAGCGCTCCAATCGGCTCATCACACGGAAGCATAATAAATACATAAACTTAACGTTAATTTGCCCTGGTGGCAGTGCTAAAAGACCTTGTCTGCCATGAATCCGATAGTTGCGAAAATGACAGCTGACGGGAAATGAAAATCACTTTGTTTTCACGGTTTTTCTTCCCCGGTAAGTATGTAAAGGTTTCATTTCACCCTTGTAATTGTTCTTTGCCTCAATATCGCCCAACATCTAGACACTTTCTACTTCCGTTCTGCCTGTCAAGCCTACATTTCTGATTGGCTTTCAACCTTGTGTTTCGAGTGATGTTGACCAATGCGTGATGCTATTCCGATCGACAAAAGACCCAGACTGCACCGCTTTCGACTCCAGGACATCCGCAAATGTATTATTTACCCAAAATAAGCAAAGGAACGGGCACTCTGACCGGCCTTCCGTATAGGTGCCAGGGAGTTTAAATGAATGGTGTATTTGTACATGTGAGCTCCTGTCGATTGCTCCGATGAGATTTTCTGGATTGATCAGAAGCCGCTTGTATGAAACACGAAAAAACGGCTGTAGACATTGATGATGCTATTTAAGGAGTGCCAAAGTGCCAATTGATGTACGATTTCGTTGAAAAAACCCTTGTACCGAGATATTTTGAAGGTGACCGCAATATACAAAGATCAGCACATATCAGGGGCCTCATGACTATAAACCTCAATGCCGTAAGTCCATCGCTTAAGACTCGCTTAGCATGTGCTAACGGATCTCGAAACACCTTTTGCAAATCAGACTATTTTTTTTGGACTTTTTTGTGTACAGTTTAGAAGCGTTTTCGCTAGCTAGCCAAAGATTCGACTTTACCCGAAAACCAACTCCACGCCTACGGGAAGCCAGTACCGGCCAAAAACAACGTCACGGTCGTTCGATCCACTTTAATGGAGTTACCGAGTCAACCGACTTCATCGCACGGAAGCAGGGTACATTTCGGGTGCGTCCGGGGGAGAAGAACATTCACGCGTGGTTTTGACATCCCGGCCGCAATAAATTGGCCACAAAAGAGTACAAAATTTAACGGAATAGGGCATATTTGGTCACACCATTGGTACTTTGCTTGGAGCGAAAGGAGGGTCTAATTAATTGCTAGAGGTAGGGAGCTGCCGTTAACTACCTGGGAGCTTCATACTCATACACCACAATAACATCATCATCAGCCACAATCAGTGATGGCGATAAAAAATTTCCCGCCAACACGGTGTTCGGTTCCGAATTCCTCGCGGTAACCTGGCGCCACGGGATCAAGGATGTAGGGACTATAGGGACTAAGGATGGTGACTCGAAGCAACAACTTATAGCATAATCGCCTAATAATAATTTAGCGTCCATGGAATTATAGAGGTTGAACATACTGGGAGGTGTCTTATTTCACCAGTTATCCAAGCAACTGCCAGTGGACGCAGAATCCAGATACTCTTGAGCTCGGATGAGTTGTTTATGCATCAGCGACCGCAGGGTCCAGGAGGAGAATAAGACATGTGCGGTTATGTATAGACTCATGGAAATGGGAGGTATTTGATGCACGAGATTGGAAATGGGCGCACGAGGATCACCCAAAAGAAAATTGGAGAATGGTGTTCTAGTTCCATTGTTGTTACGCAAAGGAGGACTTCGGCCTCCGTGGGATGCATGGTGCAGACACAAAGAAAATGCCAAAGGAGAAGATAAAGAGACTGTCGCCCCGAATCAGCCACTCCATTGATCGTGCGTAAATCCAGTACATATGTGTTTTCGGAGGCCAGTAGCCTCCGGTAGCTTGATCCGATTCCTATGTACTAGGTGTCTTTCAGTTGCACATGTCGTGATTGATCTACGATCAACTCACACGACTTCTTGACCGTGTCAACTATCACGACGGCAACGTGGATGATTTTTGGAAGCGTATAATGAAGGAGAGATCCGTCGCCTGCGTACTATTGGCTCTGGTACCGGGGAGGAAAAGAGAGGCAACGGGGTCATGCGTAGCTCGTATCTTGTCGTGTGAGGAGAACACCCAGTAAAGAGGCCTAATTGGATGCCATGCAGGGAAATGGGATCGGCACTTTGGCGTACATTTGTTCAATGGGGAACGTACGTGCGTATAGCGTATGAAGGGAATATGAAGGGTGGATGAAAGAATAAGAAGAACAAGTCCACAAAAGGGAAGGCTGAAATCATGCAGTCATACGATCGGAGTGTAGTTAATTTATCCATTCCGAGATTGTTATACAACTTACGGAACGGTCCAGCGTACTCCAAAAGGAGCAAAGAATTCTGATCAATAGGTTCTGATTGAACCACGCAGCCAAAACGGGCAACATAAAGACCGCTTTTGGGGCATTTGTGCAGGGTTGAGTTGAGATTGATCGTGCCACATTATAATTATTGGTATGGAGTCCGCCGGGTTCCTAGGCTAATAATGTGCATGGCACGCCGGTATTTACTCCGACGAGTACAAGGACTACCAAAACTAGTGAGGTAGATACGAATTCAACTGCGGAGGAAGCACATGGAAATTGTTGAGGATGGATGGTGTTTTCAAGAATCGGGAAAGTGTTTTGATAGCAAATCAATACCAACTCCAACATATTGAATTATGCTAGGTTGAAGACCACACAGTACGATCGGTCCTGAGTAAATGAATTAACCCCGCGCAGGGAGTTGGGACATGATACGCACGAATGCCACGAAGGCATGCCGTAATTGAAAGTATGAGCTGGCGCCACAAGCACCTATATGGATGTGCCCAAAGAACGCCTATCATTCGAGTCCATGCGACTTGGACGCCGCACAGGGGCAAGGGTAAACAAAAAGTTTGACTTACGTCACGGATGTCACGCTTTACTGGACCTGGCTAGGTAAACGTATATGGAGCTCAGCACTATTGTCGTCTCCAAGAGCCTTTGGATTTGAGGCAGACACATCAACGGCGATATCGCGACGTGGGGATGTGCCAGGTGGAGGCGGGTTGATCTTGTTCTCGAGCTCGAGCATCGCACAGAACGCCACCGTCTGGGGATTGGTATACCAAGGCGCTAAAATAGAAATGAATGGAGTTAGATGAGCTCCCACATTGTTGATCATGGAAGGCTCACGCTGTCTGTATTTTGCAGCTCCTTCTGTTCCTGGTCCGGGTGCGGTGGGAGCAAAAGTCTGACATTCAGAGACGGGCATCGTATCGCCATATTTCGTTTTCACGTTCTTCATCACCCAATCCAACTCTTTGCTCACCATCGCTCTCGCGTCTGCCTCCTCGGGGAACGGTAGTTGGTATCGCGTCGTCGACAACCACGGGTGAAAAGCGCGAGAAATAGCCAGCCACTCTGGATCGAACGATAGTATCGGCCGACGTGGCCCTCCTTGTTCCATGTTGGGCATAGCTTCGTCCGAGACAGGTAGATCGATTACCTGAACGTCCAATCATTGACCCAAGTTGCAC
>Ga0210383_10005841_pt1 | contig 10774 bp, 9 predicted proteins | sample IncBWC14OmetaG_FD_160072 | JGI IMG/M metagenome (GOLD analysis project Ga0210383, IMG submission 160072) | Forest soil microbial communities from Barre Woods Harvard Forest LTER site, Petersham, Massachusetts, United States - Inc-BW-C-14-O ...
CGGCTCAGCTGGCTGACGCCAGCGTGGCGGCGACGGCTTCGGGATCTGCGCAGCCGACGATCCACTCATCCCACGGGGCACCCTCCAAGCGCACCCTCACGCCGCGGGGCGTATCGCCATGGACTGCGAGGAACATCTTCTCGCCATGGCCGCGGACAGTGGCAACAGTGGCGACGCCGGGGACGCGCATCCCGACCTTGAACCCGACCCCGATCCCGGTCCAGCCGTGGGCGTCGTCGAGTACCTCGACGCCGCGAAGCGCCGACAGCGGCACACGAAGGTCGCCGTGAACTGCCTCGGCCTTCTCCGCACCCGATAGGTGAAGCACCAGTTCGCCACCTTCCAGCTGCAGTTCTGCCACGTCAGACCCCTCGCGTCCGGTGGGTCCAGCGTATGACAGAGCTTTCCCGTACAACAGGAGCAGGATGCTCAAAAAGATCGCTGCCTGCTCTGCCCCGTCTTGCTCACCGGCTTTGAATCCTGGCGAGTGGGGTGCCGTGTCTAGGCTGGCGAAGCCAACTGACCGTAGAAGCTCCTGGCGTAGCACGGGCGACCCGCTGCCAGGTTGCCTTCACCTGTCAGTGCCAGACGGCAGCGGATTACGATCATCGAACGGCACCCGAGCACGCCAGTTACCGATCGCCAGGCCTTGGGCTTGGTACGCGGCCCAGCCCAGGGCGGGAGTTAGAAGGAGAGTAGGAGCGTGATATCGGCTGTGACCCAGTACACGACGCGTCTGCTCACGCCCGATACCTGGGATGACTTCGCCGCACTGGTTGAGGCGAACAACGGTGTCTGGGGTGGCTGCTGGTGCATCGGCTTTCATCCCGAGGGCATCAGCAAGAACAGCACCGCGGCGGGCAACCGCGAGGCCAAATTCACTCACGTGAACAACGGCGCTATCCACCAGATGCTCGTCTACCGTGACGGTCGCTGCGTGGGCTGGTGTCAGTACGGGCCACCGGCCGAGGTGGCTACCATCAAGAACCTCAAGGCCTATGAAAAGGGTCTAGCCGGGTTGCCTGACTGGCGGATCGGCTGCTTGTTCACCGGCTCCGGATCCCGCCGCGAAGGCGTGGCCCGGGCCGGAGTTGCCGCGGTGCTGGCCGCGATAGCACATGCTGGCGGAGGCTTGGTCGAGGCCTACCCAGAGCAGGTGAATGGACGTGACCCGCAACGCGGCGCCTACCTGCATACTGGGCCAGAGAGCCTGTTCGAAGAGTTCGGATTCATCCGCGACCGTCGCATCGCCAAGTGGCGCTGGGTCATGCGTCTTCGCATCTCCGCCTAGAAGTGCCGCGTCAGGCTCCGGCACAAAGGCCGCCTCTCACCCCTGAGAGTGTGACCCCTGACCTGCGGATTATCGAGCGCGCTCGGAGGGACTCGAACCCCCAACCTTCTTCCGTAGTCACCCGCGCGGGCGTCCGGACCCGTTCAGATCAGTTCGTGACCTCGGGTTCGTCTCTCGCGGTTGTTCAGGCGGGTCCAGAGCACCAGAAGATTGTTCATCCGGGTGGCTCCCAGCATGGCTCCCAGCCCGAGCAATGCCGCGAGCACTGCCAACGGTTTTCAAGTGCGTACGTGACTCACTGTCCGCCAGCGTTGTTACCTGGGCTTTGAGTGGCTACATCCACCGGATCGCCCATGATCATCCCGTGTATATCCCGTGCGGTCTATACGGCGGCGTCCGGGTCATCTTCTGGCCAGAGCTGGACGCTCGAGCGGGCGGCGTCGAGGATCAGTTGTCCGTCGATGCCAATCCGCGTTTCGCCGATCCCGTACACCGGCCACTGGCAGATGAACTCCAGCGGCCCGGCCGGGGGCAGCGGCCAGACCCACCACTGAAAGAGCTGAGAGTGCGAGCTGCCGCCACCACCGCGCGATTGCAGGATCGGCCCTGTGGGTTCAAAGTCACCGCGTGGTCTTCCGCTGATGGCCGTACGGCCATCGGAGAACTGCACGCTGATCGGGAAGTCCTCCGGCTCCCTGCGCCTGCGCCTCAGCATCTCCGGCGTAGGGTCTTCATCGAGGCCGGGAGTGCCCGGCCGGATGCGGCGGGCCAGGAAGAATTCGAATCCCCTGGCGTAGGCCGCTATCCCGATGATCGCTACCGCGGCCTGCTCGGACCGGTCAAAGTGAAGGGTATCGATCGCCACGATGCCAGGAAGTTCCGCCTCCGGCGGGTTCCACGGGTGATGCACCCGGCGCGGCGCCGGTTCGGGGGCCGGTGATTTGCGAGAGAAGCGCACTGAACCAGCCTTGACCAGCGTTCCCCGTCATGCAACCGGACCGGGTGACCCGCTGCTTGGAAGATCTGTTTGCGCAGCGGGTCAGCCTGCCTGTTCGCAGGTGAGCCGGTGTATCGGGCTGTCCGGGGGTGACCGTGAGTTCCCGCCGTTGCCCGGCCGATCGGGCACGCAACGGGCACGCGCTTGCCTCGGCGAGCCTTTGATCCGTAGTCTCGTGCCGGGGGCATCCGCATGCCGGAGTGACCGGCATCCACGTTCTGCGCCGGGACCGGCTCGGCGGCCTGATCCACGAATACTTCCAGGTCGCATGGGGGTGACACGATTGCCTGCCTTCTTGCCCGGACATAACGGCTGCGTAAATCCAGCTAGTGAAGGGAGGAGCATGACATGACATATCCGAATACGCCACTGCACATCGATATCCCCGTCAAGCTGGACAACGTGAAAGTGGTGTTCAGCGTCGCCGCTCTGTCGTTCGTGGGGGACCTGCCTGCGTCGCTTATCCACCTTCAGATCATCACGGGCGACATCGCGGACTGGGGCGCGACATCTGAGGTTGTCGTGGTCTTCCACAGCAACGCAGGCCACGTCACGCTGAACGACGCGGCGTACAACGCCGACCGCCACATCCAGACCGGGAACCCCTACAAGGACCTGGTCACGAACCTCATGAGCCGCGGCGTGCACGTCGAGCTGTGCGGCGCGACCGCGAGAGCTAGCCACTATGGCAATGAAGATCTGATCCCGGGGATCAAGGTCAACACCGATGCCGGGGCCAGGATGACCCAGCTTGTCCAGCAAGGGTTCGTGAAGATCACCGAATAACCGTCCAAGGCCGATAGCCAGGCGTCGTGGACGGCAGGCTCCGGCGCGATTAGTCATGCAGGGATGAGTTAGCCCCCATCGTTGCTGCGCAGCTTGGTGGGTGATGCCGAGCCGGGCGCCGATCTCGGCCCAGGAGTAGCCGCAGCCGCGCAACCCCTTGACCGCCCCGGCTATCGCGGTGTCGATCTCGTCGGTGAGATTGGACTGGCAGGCTAGGACGCTGCGGGTGACCCATGGCGTGAAGCGGGTCAAGGATCGTGATGTCTCGTCGGGACGCCGGACTCGGCTGGTGGTCAGCGAACTGAAGACACCCAAGTCGCGCCGGGACGCTGGTGCTGACTCCCGAGCTGGTGTCTCGGTTTCGGCAACATCGGGCGCGGCAGGCTGAGGCGCAGATGGCGGCCGGGTCGCTGTGGCAGGATCACGAGCTGATCTTCGCGAGCGAGGTGGGGGACGCCGATGGACCCGGACAACTTCTCGCACTCCTTCGTCCGGCTATGCGAGCGGGCGGGGCTCGGTCATTGGCATCCGCACGAGCTACGTCACTCGGGTGCCTCGCTGATGCTGGCTCAGGGGACGCCGTTGCACGTGGTCTCCGAGGTGCTCGGGCACGCCAGTATCGCGATCACCAAGGACGTGTACGGGCATCTGCTCGAAGGGGACGGACGGACGGCCGCGGAGTCGATGAGCCGGGCTCTGTTCGGTGGCTGAGATGCTCGCGTGGCTCCCAGCGTGGGTCCCAGAACAGCCAAAAAGCCCCCCGCCGGGCGGGCAAGGGGCCTGTGAGCTGGGCGCGCTCGGAGGGACTCGAACCCCCAACCTTCTGATCCGTAGTCAGATGCTCTATCCGTTGAGCTACGAGCGCTGGTGCCCAGCTAGTCTACGACACCCGGCGGGCGGAATGCTCAGGGAGCGGATGAGCTCAGCTGCCATAGGTAGGTGCAACCGTTGCCGTCGGCGGCAGCCAGCAGGTCACCGCCGGGAGCGAACGCGACGGCGTTCACGCCGCGGCTGCCGGGAGCGGCGACGGCGACGGCGAGCTGGCCGCTGACCGTATCCCACAGGTAGACCTGGCCGTTGCCGTCGGCCGCGGCCAGCATCACGCCGTCGGGGGCGAACGCCACGCCGTTCACGCCCTGGCTGCCGGGATGCGGGAAGGCACCGGTCAGCTTTCCGCTGGCCACGTCCCATAGGTAGACCTGGCCGTTGCCGTCGGCGGCGGCCAGCATCGCACCGCCCGGACCGAACGCCACGCCGTTCACGCCCTGGCTGCCGGGGCCGGCGAAGGCGCCGGCCAGCTGATGGGTGCTCATGTCCCACAGATAGACCCAGCCGTTGCCGCACGCGGCGGCCAGGATCCGGCCGCCCGGGCCGGACGCCACCGCGTAGACAGTGGGGCTGCCCGGGATGATGAACGAGCCCGCGGGCTGGCCGCTGACCACGTCCCACAGGTGGACGCGCCCGTCGCCGCCTGCGGCGGCCAGCAGGTCACCGCCCCGGCCGAACGCGACGCCGTTCAGGCCGCCGCTGCGCCGGGAGACGAAGGTGCGGGCCAGGTCGCCGCTGATCAGGTCCCACAGGTAGGCTCGGCCGTTTGCATCGGCGGCGGCCAGCAGTTCGTTGTCGGGATCGAACGAAACACCGATGACGCCCCGGCTGCCGGGATGGGCGAAGGTCGCGGCGAGCCCGCCCGCCATGTCCCACAGGTAGGTGAACCCGTTGCCGTCGGCGGCGGCCAGCACGTCACCGTCTAGTCCGAACGTCACCGCGTAGACGGCCCGGCAGCCGGGGACGGCCAGCGCGGCGGCCAGGACGGGATGGAGAGAAAGCAGACGGGACGGCCCGATTCGCTCCGGATCGGCCGACCGCGGTACGTCGCCCACGCCCACCTCCGCAGGCTCCTTCGCTTCAGCGGCTTCCATTGTGGCACCGGCGACGGTCACAGCGGCCATCGCGGAGACCGGATCATTGCTCTCGGTGACTGAAACGGCGCGCTCCTGCGCAATAGGGTACAAACCTGCGCTTATTGTGCTATGCATTTCCTTACCAATAGGCGTTTTCCGTTGATATTGGCAGGCTCGTGTGCTCTGCTGTGGCGCGAGAGGCCGCCGAGACGGATGGCGAGGGGGTGGCGAACGTGAGCGAGGATAACCGTCTGGCGCCGCCCGGAGGCATACTGCTGAACCTAGGCACGCGGACCGCACCGGACCGAGCAGTGGAGCCTGCTGGTGACACCGTGAAACGCGCCCCCAGGCCGACTAGATCCGCGATGTCCGAGCCATCCTGGACCCGGGTCCTGGCCACCACGATCAAGCTGTGGGTGCTGCGTGCCGGGCGCTGGCAGGTGGTCGCGGCGGTCGCGGTCGCCGCGGTCATCACGGTGGCGGCTCTGGCGTTCAGCGGGGTCTTCGCCGGCACCGCGGCCCCGGCCGCCCGGGCGCGAGCGGCAAGCACACCCTCTGCGGCCAAGGCCGTCACGCACCCGGCTACCGCTCCAGCCAGCCTGGCGCAGACCGCGGCCGCGGCGTGGGTCGCTGACCAGCTGAGCAGCGACGCGATCATCGCCTGCGATCCCGCGCTGTGCGCGGCGCTGCAGGCGCAAGGGGTCAGCGCGGGCCGGCTGATGCCGCTGACGCCCGGATCGCCGGACCCGCACGGCGCCACCGTCGTAATGACTTCAGCGTCGGCCGACGGCCAGCTGGCCGGGTACGCGCCCGCCGTGATCGCGAGCTTCGGCTCGGGCAGCGCCGGGATCGACGTTCGCGCGGCCGAGCCCGGCGGCGCCGCCGCCTATGACGCCGCATTGCGCGCGGATCTGGCCGCCCGGATGAGCGCGGGCTCGCAGTTGCTCCGGAACAACCGGATCCACTTCACCGCGCAGGACGCCGCGCAACTCCATGCGGGCCAGGTGGATACCCGCCTGCTGGCGACGCTCGCGGCACTGTCGTCCCAGTACTCGTTCACCGTGACCGCGTTCGGGGATGCCTCCCCGGGCGCCGCGGTGCTGTACCGCGAAGTGAGCATCACCGCCGGCGGCAAGAACGGAGTGGCCGAGCTCGCGTCGGCCCTAGCTCTGGTGCAGGCGCAGGTCCCGCCGTACCTGCCCGCGCATGCCGCCATCGGGCATCCGGCCGCGGCGCCAGCCACGCTGGGCATCGAGTTCGCCGCGCCGAGCCCGATGGGGCTGCTGACCGCTGTCCTCGACGTCGACCGGAGCCCGAGGAGATCGTGACCTCGCTGCGGTTGCGCGACGCGGACCGGGCCACGGCGGCGATGCGCAATCACCTGGCGCGGGTGTCGCGGCACCTGCTCGGCACCGAATAAGTGTGATCGTATCGCCGCTACGCGGCGTTTCTCCTGGCTAGAGCGGTATCCGCTCGTTAGCATAGCTGCCGGTAAAGGCCTGACCGAAACAGCAATCCGGCGGGACAGACACGACTACCACTAATTCGCTCAGACGAGCGCCCGGGCTGGATGGAGTGCGGGCGCTGGCCGTGCTGGCCGTCATGGGCTTTCACGAGGGCGCTTCCGAGCTGTCCGGCGGGTTCCTCGGCGTGGATGTGTTCTTCGTGCTCAGCGGGTTCCTGATCACGGACCTGCTGGCCACCCAGTACGACCGGGCGGGCCGGCTGGACCTGAAGGACTTCTGGTCCCGGCGGGCCCGGCGCCTGCTGCCGGCGCTGGCCCTGATGCTGATCGTCGTCACCGCAGCAGCCACCGTAATCGAGCCGGGCCAGCGCGCCTCACTGCGGCTGGCCCTGCTGGCCGCGGTCACCTACACCAGCAACTGGTACCAGATCCTGCATCACGTGTCGTACTTCGCCACCCTCGGGCTGTTCACGGCACCGCCGCCGCTGGATCATCTGTGGTCGCTGGCCATCGAGGAACAGTTTTACCTGATCTGGCCCCTGCTCCTGTGGCTACTTATTTTTAGGCTGAACGGACGGCGTGCCCGCGTCACGGCCACGTTGATCCTGGCTGCGTTGTCGGCGCTGGCCATGGCGCTCGAGTACTCCCCTGGTGACCCGTCGCTGGTCTACTACGGCACCGACACGCACGCCTTCGCGCTGCTGATCGGCGCCGCCCTGGCCCTGGCGCTCCCGCTGGCCACCGTGATGTCGCTGCCGACCGCGCAGGTCAGGCGGCTGGACGCGGCGGGCGTGATCGGGCTCGTGCTGCTGGCCTGGGCCGCCGGGCACTTCTCCGGGAACGACCGGGCCGTGTACCCGTTCGGCCTGATCCTGGCCGCGGTGGGGGCCGCGGGCCTGGTCGCCGCGGCTGCGGGTACCGGCGTCATCGCCGCGATGACCAGCCTGTCTCCGCTGCGCTGGGTAGGGATCCGCTCCTACGGGATCTACCTGTGGCACTGGCCGGTGATCGCGCTGGTCGGCGCGATCACCGGTCCCGGGCCTACGTCGCCGTGGCTGTGGCTGATCGAGGCCGGTGCGTCGATCGCGCTGGCCTGCGTGTCGTGGGAGTTCGTGGAGAGGCCGATCCTGCGGAACGGGTTCTTGGCCACCTGCAGCCGGTGGCGGGTGGCGCTCGACGAGAGTCTGCGGCCGGTGGGCGCGCGCCGTCGGACCGGGCCGGTGGTGGTGGCCGCGGCCACGCTGGTCGTCGTCGCGGTGGCCGGCTACGGCGTCGCCCGGCCGCCCGGCTCGGCGGCCCCGTCCGGATTGCTGCGGCAGGTGGCCGAGGGCCAGCGGATCAGCGCGGCGTCTCAGGCCTCGGCTCAAGCCATTGCTCAGGCTTCGGCTCAGGCCAGTTCCCAGGGAGCCGGCTCAGGGGCGGTGCCGGTCAGCCCGTCCGCGTCGCCCGCGTCTGCGTCGCCCGCGTCCGCCTCGCCCGTGCCTGGGTCGGCGTGCCGGATCGCACCCGCGAAGCTGCCGAAGGTCTCGGGTCGGCAGGTCACGGCGATCGGGGACTCGGTCATGGTCGCTTCGGCGGCGGCGCTGGACTCGGCCCTACCCGGCATCTATATCAACGCGGAGGTCAGCCGGGCCATGGTGAACGGGCTGGCGGTGATCCAGAGCCTGGCCGCCCGCCATGAGCTGCGCCGCTACGTCGTGGTCGGGCTGGGCACCAACGGGCCGGTCAGCGCGGCGCAGATCCGGCAGCTGCGGCACCTGACCGGGCCGAACCGGGACCTCATCCTGGTCAACACCTTCGGGCCGATGCCCTGGGAGTCCTCCGTCAACACGATCCTGGACGCGGCCGGCCGGCACACCGCCCACGTGAGCCTGGCCGATTGGCACGCGGCCATCGCCGGTCACACCAGCTTGCTCTGGCCGGACCGCATCCACCCGAAGCCGGCCGGCGCCAAGGTCTACGCCCGCATCGTCCTCGCCGCCATCGCGGCCCAGCTGCCGCACGCTGCGGCGCCGTCGTGCGGTCCGCAGGTCAGCGGTCCGCAGGTAAGCGGTCCGCAGGTCAGCGGCCCCCGGTAACACCCCGGCCCGCGAGCGGCCTGAGCCCCGGTGGCACCTGGCCTGTACCCCCAGGGTTCGGCGCGGCTAGGGTGACGGCTGTGGACCGGTCTGCGGCGGGCAACCTGCACGGCTTTCCGGCTGCGCTGACCAGTTTTGTGGGCCGGGCTGTGGTGGTGGATGAGGTGGCCGGGCAGCTGGCCCGGGATCGGCTGGTGACGGTGACGGGGCCGGGGGGTGCGGGGAAGACGCGACTGGCCGGCGAGGTGGCCCGGCGGGTGGCCGGGGGGTTCGCGGACGGGGTGTGGCTGGCGGAGCTGGCCGCGGTCCGGGATCCGGGGCAGGTGGCGGCCGTGGTGGCGGCGGCGCTGGGGATCCGGGACCTGCCTTCGGTGGCGGCCGCCGACGCGCTGGCCCGGGCGCTGGCCCGGCGGCAGCTGCTGCTGGTGCTGGACAACTGCGAGCACGTGATCGGCGCGGCCGCGGAGCTGTGCGGCCGGCTGCTGCTCGGCGCCGATGACGTGCGGGTGCTGGCCACCAGCCGGGAGCCGCTGCGGATCGCCGGGGAGGTCCGGTACCGGCTGGGCCCGCTGACCCTGCCCGCCCCCGGTGACCTGCCCGGCGCGCCGCCCTGCGAGGCGGTGACGCTGTTCGCGGACCGGGCCCGCCGCGCCGACCCCGGGTTCACCCTCAACAACAAGAGCGCCGCCACGGTGGCCCAGCTGGTGGCCCGGCTGGACGGGATGCCGCTCGCGATCGAGCTGGCCGCCGCCCGGGTGGACGCGCTCGGCGTGACCCAGCTGCTGGACCGGATCGGGGACCGGTTCGGGCTGCTCGCCGACGGCGACCGGCTGGCCCAGGACCGGCACCGGTCACTGGCCGGCGCGGTCCACTGGAGTTACCAGCTGCTCGACGAGGACGAACGCCGGGTATTCCGCGCGGTCTCGGTCTTCCCCGGACCGTTCACCCTCGACGCCGCCCAGGCCGTCGCCGGCCCCAGCGCCGGGCAGGCCGTCCCGCGGCTGGTGGACTGCTCCTTGATCCTGCCCCCGCACACCGGCCCCGATGACCGGTCCCGGTACGCGATGCTGGAAACCCTGCGCGCCTACGGCGCCGGGCTGCTGGCCCAGGCCGGCGAGGAAGACCAGGCCAGCGCCGCCCTGGCCGGGTACGCCACCGAGATGGCCGGAGAGGCCCTCGCCGAGCTGTACACGCGCGCCCGCGAACTGGACGGCCTGCGTCACCTGGACGCCGAGGACGCCACCTTCCGGCACGCGCTGGCCTGGGCCTTCGAGCACGACCCGGATACTGCGGTGCGGCTCGCGCTTGCCCTGGCGACGTGGTGGGGGATCCGGGGACGGCTGGTCAGCCAGGCACCGCTGCTGACCGCGGTGGCCGAGCTAGCCGACGTGGGCAGCGACGAGTGGTGCGCGGCGCACCTGTTCCTCGCCCAGGTGGCGGGGCTGAGCGAGGATCCGCCCGCGGCGCTGGACCACTTCACCACGGCCCGGGACGCGCTGCAGGACACCTCACACCCCGACGATGCGGCCGGGCCCTGGCTGCTGTCGATATGCCTGAGCGGCCGGACGACGGCGCTGATCCGGGTGGACCGAGTCGCCGAGGCCCTCGAAGAGGGCCGCCGGGCGCTGGACCTGGCCCGCCAGATCGGCATCGGAGGCCTGGAGGCGATGGCCCTGGCCAGCCTCAGCCTGGCCGTCTGGTACGACGGCGACCGGGACGGCGCGCTCCGGCTCGCGCGCCAGGCGCTGGCGATCTCGGAGGAGTTCGCGGGTTCACTGCAGCGCGGCCTGAGCCAGATCGTGACCGGGATCCTGACCGAGGCTGACGACCTGGCCGCCGCCGAGCAGGCCTGCGCGGCCGCGCTGACCTCATGCCGGGACGTGGGCGACCTGGCCAACCTGTGCGGGGCCCTGTGGCACCGGACCATCCTGGACCTGCGGACCGGCCGCATCGACCACGCGCCGGCGCACCTGCGCGAGCTGTTCCAGATCGCCACCCAGACTGGGCTGCGGTCGCTGCTGCCGGCTGGCCTGGATTGCTGCGGCCACCTGTGCGCGGCCACCGGGCGCCCGGCCGAGGCGGTCACGGTGTGGGCCGCGATGTCGGCCCTGGCCAGCCCCTGGCCCATGCACGGAGGCCTGAACCCGGAGCGCCGGGAGGAACTGCGGCGGCAGGCCCGGGAACAGCTCGGCCCGGACCGGGCCCGGGCGGCCGAAGAGCGCGGCGCGGCCATGAGCCTGGCCACGGCCACCG
>Ga0210383_10005842_pt1 | contig 10774 bp, 9 predicted proteins | sample IncBWC14OmetaG_FD_160072 | JGI IMG/M metagenome (GOLD analysis project Ga0210383, IMG submission 160072) | Forest soil microbial communities from Barre Woods Harvard Forest LTER site, Petersham, Massachusetts, United States - Inc-BW-C-14-O ...
CATTGGCGGCAGCCATTTCTGCTTTTGTTCTTCCGACCCGCCAAGGTAGATCGAGCCCATTGCCAATCCGTTGTGCACGCCAAAGAATGTCGCGATAGACGAGTCGAAGCGCGCCATCTCCATTGCGATCAACCCAAATAGCTGCGCACTTCCGCCTCTGCAGCCATATCCCTGCATGGCGACGCCGCCAATGTTGAGTTCCTTCAGCGCCGGCAGAATTTCGAATGGGAAAGCATCTTCGACCCAGTACTTGGTGATAATGGGTGCGATCTTCGTCTCCATGAAAGTGCGCACTTGTTTCACGATCGCCACTTCTTCAGCCGGCAGTGTTTCGACAAGTTCATAGAAATCACTGTTGGGTACCGGTAGCGGAGCAGACTTTTTGTCTTTTACTGGGCTTGCCATTAAAACCTCTCTTCGTTATTTGTTTATGTTTTGCTGCTCGCGACACTTCATACAAAGCAAGTGAGCCGCCAAACGCATCCGGAATTTGTCCGCTGAAAAGAAGCGAGTTGCAGTCCGATGGAAGTCGTTGATCAAAGAATCAGTGTCATCAAGACATCAGTGTCAAATCCTGACACTGAACGGATCTTTTTGTGCTTCAAGAAGCTAAGTATCGCGAGGCGCGCAAGATCGAAAGCAGTAAAGCAGTAAAAATGGGGTATGACGCGCGACAGTCGAGTTTGCGGAGGTTCTGTCCCGCCCGGTGTGGCGAGGTGCGGCCCTCACCGTCGGCCAAGCGGTGAGGGTCGAGACTATGAGAAGTGGTGATCGACATCAGCGAAGTTTAGAGATAGCAAACCAACTTAATCGAGAGGACTCACTGCATAGTTACCGGCTGGCGCTTGGCGAAGAATGCCTGGAACGCTTGCTTCGCATTCATCAGACCTCACTCGCTCCGCAAACACCTCGCTTTCAAGTTTCACTGCTTGCTCCAATTGTTCGCGTAAAGCGCGCTTCATCAGTCGCTTGGTAGCCTGCACTGCAGAGGCGGACTTTGCAGCCAGGGTGCGCGCAGTTTCAGTTGCTGTCGCTAGAAGGTTCTGGTCGGGCACAACCTGTGTGACTAGTCCAAACTCGGCCGCCCTCAAGGCATCAAATGGCTTGCCCAACAGGATCAACTCGGCTGCGCGGGTATATCCGAAGCGCAATGGAAGCAAATAGCTGCTTCCAAATTCCGGGACGAGCGCCAGGTTCACGAAAGGCAGTGGGAACTTCGCGCTCTCCCCCGCGTATACGAAGTCACAGTGAGCCAACATAGTCGTTCCGCACATACGAGGGCTATTTAAGAAAGTGGATCGTGCCGAGATGGGGATTGACCAGTCTCAGCGGAATTAGGGCAATCGACGTTGAGCTGTGGCTACGGACTCTCCCACTCGCCCGAGCTAGTCGCACCAAGATTCGAAATCTGATGAGCGTGCTCTCTAATCATGCGAGACGGCACGAATTCACCGGCCACAATCCCATCGCCCCCGTTCGCCAGAGCGCAGAGCGGTGCACGATACCGGAAGTGCTTCTTCCTTCTGAAATCAACCGCCTCGTTCCGAGTTTGCCTAACCGAGAGAGGACGCCCGTCCTCTTGGTTGCCGGTACGGGATCTCGCCAAGAGATGTCCCTCGGCGGCTAGCACGCTGGGTGGGAAGATCGCATGTGATTGATTCTGTGCTAGGAGTCGGTGGCCGGGCAGCGTTCTAACCAACTGAACTACGTCCCCTCTTACTTTTCATACGGTTAGGGCCAAACCCGCATGTTTACTGTCTATTCTTGCTGTCAACCGTTTCGCCTGCTTCAATCCGTTCCACCGAATATAACCATTTTTCGGTACGAAATGGACAGTAAATGGACAGTATGAAAGACCGCCAAAAACCGTCCGCAGGCTATCGCGACGCCGAGCATCTGTCCATGCTCTGTGCTGAATTGTAGCAGACCGAATTGAGATCAGTACAGGCGCTGCCTCAGAAGGTGATGTCGAGATGCTGTCTTGAATTCCTGAAAAATGGAGCAGATGATTCTGTTCACGCTTTGCACATTGACGCGGGCAAACCAATGGGCCGGGCTCGCTGCCGCACTTCTACAAAAAGTGCTCGATCACGTTTGTGGTGTCAGCTTCTGCCGTAGATGCTGGGGGAGAATCGCGTCCAACGCGCGCGGTGGCGCTAGCTGGGCCTCCATGGGGAGCAGACGCGCAAGCCCGCAAAAGCGGCACCGGTTCTCCGATCACCCGCTTAGTTACGACGGTTGAGGAGTCACTGATGCGATTCAATCAGTGCGCCAAAGGTGGTTCGAACCTGTACCCCACCCACGGATCCGTGCAAATAAAAAGGGGGCGGCTGGGATCGGGCTCGATTTTCTTTCGGAGTTGACTTATAAAGACGCGAAGGTATTGCCTTTCTTCGCAACAACTCGGTCCCCAAATGGCTTGGAGGAGGAGGCGATGCCGGAGGGGCTTCCCCTTGTTAGCTACGAGGAATCGTAATAACTCAAATTCCTTCGGTGTCAGGCGCGCCCTTGCACCCCGAACAGACACAATCCTTCGCTCAAACCTGGCTGCTTTCGCGTTATTTCAGATCGGCAGGTTCAGCTTCTTCAAGAACGCGGCATATCGCGGATCGCTGTGCAAACTCTTCAGTAGGGGTTCTACTTTCGTTCCGATCAGACCGCTGTCACGTTGGGCATAAGCCCGGTCTAGCCACTCGAACGCTTCGTCGGCCTGGTTCCGGAAAGCATAAACCAGGGCGATCTGGTACGCCATGCTTGCATTGTATTTCGTAATTAACTTACTCAAAGCGGCATCCGACTCCTTCTTGCGGCCAAGCGCGTGGTACGTAATCGCATAAAGAAATGCACGTATGGGGTCATAGCGCACGAGCTCGATTTCAGACAAAGCATCCTGAGGCCGCCCCTGCATCAAATAGATATTGCTTAACTTCACATGGGCGGCCACAACATCGGGATTCAGTTCGAGCGCCTTCTTGAAATCCGCTACGGCTTCGTCTAGCTGCCCCATGTAAAACTCGGGCTCGGCAAGGGACTCCCAACTGTCAGCATTGAGCGGATCCAAGTCAACGGCTCGGCGGTCCAATTGAATAGCTTCGTCAAAGCGGCCGAGCATGGTTGCCGAGCCAGCCGCTGTCCTTACAACCTCGGGATTTTCGAGATCGAGAGCGACCGCCCGCTGGAAGGAAGCAGCGGCTCCAGCCCAATCGAAGTCGACCTGTTCCTTAATCCGTCCCATTTGAGTGTGGGCCTCTGCCAGATTCGGATTCAGCGCCAACGCTCGCTCTATTGCTTCGCGAGCAAGCCGGTGACCCTCCTCGGTGGGAATAAGGCCTGTGTTGACCTGCCAATTGCGTGCCCGAGACAACCCCACCCAAGCCAAAGCATAGGAGGGATCGAGCTGAGTCGCCCGTTCGTAATACTTTGCAGCCATCTCCGTATCTTTGTCTGTGTCCCGCTCAAAGTGGTAGTACCCCTGCAAGTAGGCATCGAAGGCTTCCGGGTTGACTAGGCGCGACTCTGCCAGCTCAGCTTGTTGCTTCGAAGTCACAAGCACCCGGATTTCGTGCGCAACCGCCTTAGCTACTTCGTCTTCCACATTAAGAATGTCTTTCGCAGGATAGTCGTAATCCTGAGACCACAGGTGAGTTTGGTCCTTCACCTGAATGAGCTGAGCTGTAAGGCGCATCTGGTCTCCGCTTTCGCGGAGGCTGTTTTCCAGAACATACTGCACAGAAAGGTCGCGTCCAATCTGGTCCAGGCGTTCGTCCTTATGCTTGTATCCCATGACGGACGTTCGCGCGATCACACCCAATTGTTCCGGGTTGAGCCGCCCTAACTGCGAAATCGTTTCCTCGGTCAGTCCGTCCGCGAGATATTCCTTATTGGGATCGCCAGTGAGATTCTCAAATGGCAGCACGGCGAGCATGATTTTTCTGGGAGGTACTGTCGCTCGAAGGTGCTGCCAGGACATATAGCCCGCGCCCACCAAGATGACAACAGATGCAAGCGCGACCGCTGGCTTCCACCAATGCGGCTTCATCCGACGCTGAACGGTCTCCTGAATTGTCGCTGTGTTCTCGCTTATCTCGGTGGCAGACTGGGCGCGCTGCTCTCCGTCTTTCCCCAAAGCGGTTCCAGGCGCTGAATCCCGGTGTTCGATTGCCGGCATCAATCGATAGCCACGCCGTGCCAATGTCTCGATATACCGAGGATCGTCGGCGGAATCTCCTAAGGCGCGCCGAAGCGTATTGATCGTCGCGTTGATGCTATGGTCGAAACCCACAACTGTATCGTTCGGCCACAACCTTCCCTTGATTTCCTCGCGGGTGACGATCTTGCCCTCGTGTTCAACGAGCATCCGCAAGACTTGAAACACTTGTTCTCTGAGGAGAACCTTGTTGTCCGGATCGGTCGCCTCAATTGATCGGAGTTCGCCAGTAGTGAGGTCGAGCTCAAAGGCTCCGAAGCGAACGCGGGCTGAGGGAAGAGTGTGCATACTTCTTCAGTTCGTGTGGTTGATGTTAGCAGCCTCCACCGCTTTCGCCGCTTGATTCGGCCTATAACGAGCGTAATATCAGGTCGGCAGGTTGAGCTTCTCCAAAAGCGCGACGAATCGCGGGTCGTTGTGCAAGCTGTTCAGCAGGGGCTCCGCTTTCGCAAAGATCAATTCGTCATCATGGCTCGCATAAGCCCGGTCCAGCCACTCGAACGCTTTGTCGGGCTGGTTCCGGAAAACGTAAATCTTGGCGATTAGGCAGGGATGATTTGCCTGGTATTTCGCAATCAACTCGCTCAATGCAGCATCCGCCTCCTTTTCCGAGCGAGCGCGTCGTACGCGATTGCATACAGAAACGTACGTCCGAAGTCATAGTGTACGCGCTGGATTTCAGGCAAAGCATCCTGCGGCCGCCCCTGCATCACATAAATCTCGCTTAAGAACAAAGAGCTAAGGTCATCATCAGGACGGAGTTCCTGGGCTTTCTTGAGATCCGCTTCCGCTTGGTCTAGTTTGCCCTCGCGAAACTCGATCTCTCCTAGGCCCTCCCAACTGCGTGCACTGAGCGGATCCAAGTCAACGGCTCGGCGATGCAATTGAAGAGCTTCGTCAAGGTGGCCGAGAATGGATGACGAGTCAGCCGCAAATACTGCAAAGTCGGGATTTCCGGGCTCCAATTCCATTGCCCGCCGGTAGGAAGCATCCGCTGCAGTCCAATCGAAATCGATCTGTTGCTTGATCCGTCCCATTTGAGCGTGGGCCTCTGCCAAGTTTGGGTTCAGCGCCAAGGCTTTTTCAACTGCTTCACGCGCGGCCCGATAACCCTCCTCCCGGGAATAAGACCTGTGACGGCTGTGGCCGAAACCCACAACTGTATCGTTCTACCACAGCCTTTCCTTGATTTTCTCGCGGGTTACAATCTTGCCCTCACGTTCAAGGAGCATCCGCAGGACCTGAAACACCTGTTCTCTGAGGATGACCTTGTTGTTGGGATCGGGCGTCTCGGTTGAGCGTAGTTCGCCAGTCTTGAGGTCGAGCTCGAAGGCTCCGAACAGGACGCGGTCTGGGGGAAGGGTGTACATGGACTGCACACAGAATGAATAAAGGGCAAGAAACTGTACCAATGCAACTCGAAATTGTCGAAATTCAGCTTAAAGCAGCATCGGAGCATCTCCCAAAGAATCAATATCTTATCAGCGTGACTTTTATTTTATCGCAAAATGACCGCTGTTCCATTTACACCCCTTTGCCGCTGCGGTAAACAGACGATATGGGCGAGCCGGATCAAGCGATAAGCAGTTCGCGGAATGCTTGGAGCCAAACGTCCAAGACGATTGCGATCATCGATGACGATAGGACGATTCAGAATTCATTACGTGGCCTAGTCGAGTCATGTGGACTTTTGGCTCGTTGCTTCGGATCCACAGAAGAATTCCTGGAATCGGATTGGCGTCCCAAGTCTCCATGCTTGATCGTTGATGTCGGCGACCCGATGATGTTTGGACTTCAGTCGCAAAAGCTCACCATGGCCGACGATATCATCCAGCGCGAGCTAGCAGCGGAAGAGCTGCAGCGAACCCAGTTTTATCTCAACGAAGGACAACGCCTCGCTCACATTGGCAGCTGGGCTTTCAACGCTGCCGGATTCGATTACTGGTCTTCAGAGTTGTTCCGGATTCACGGTCTCGACCCGAATGACAGACCACCAACGGTAGAAGGATATTTGAACCTCGTACACCCGGACGATCGGCAGTTCATGGAAGAAGGAATTCGACGAATGTTGGCCGACCGTATGGGATTCGACTTCACGAAGCGAATTGTCCGGCCTGACGGAGAGATCCGTCACGTACGTTGTGTGGGAGTTCCGGTAATCGAACGGGAGACTTTTAAAGGGTTCGTTGGGACAGGGATCGATGTTACCGAGCACAAGCGACTTGAACAAGAGAGGGAGCGCATACGCCAATTAGAGACCGAGCTTGCGCACACTAATCGCGTGAGCATGTTGGGGGAAATGGCCTCCTCTTTGGCGCACGAAATCAAGCAGCCCATCGCTGCGGCCATCGCTAGCGCCAACAGCTGCGTCGAATGGCTCATGCATGAACCGCCCAATCTTGATCGGGCCCGGGCGGCAGCAGCCAGAATTGATAGCTATGGGAGTCGTGCGGCTGAGATCATCGACCGGATTCGTTCTCTTTACAGGAAGTCCCCTCCGCATCGTGAGTTGGTCGATGCGAATGGAATTATCCGCGAGATGCTGACTCTGCTCAAAGGCGAAGCCAATCGATACTCGATTACGATGGGCTCAGAACTTGCGACCGACCTGCCCGAAATCATGGCTGATCGTGTCCAACTGCAACAGGTGTTCATGAACCTCCTTCTCAACGCCATCGAAGCCATGCACATTACAGGCGAATGGCTTACAGTGAAGTCACGACTGCAGGACGGTCAACTCTTGTTCTCGGTCAGCGACAGCGGCGAGGGACTCCCAAAGGAGAATCTGGAACAGATTTTTTCTGCGTTTCATACGACCAAGCCGCAAGGCAGCGGCATGGGGTTAGCCATCAGTCGTTCTATTGTGGAGTCGCATGGCGGCCACTTGTGGGCAAGCGCTCACAGTGGCGCGGGCGCAACTTTTCATTTCACCATACCGATCCGGCCCAGATAGGGATTCCCCTCGGTTCCCTAGATAGTTTGGAGATGATGAGCGTACTCCTTGCACCACCGTAACTTTCACAGCCCAACCCGTTCGCGTAAAAGAGGCAAGAGGCAAGAGGGCAGAATGAAAGTAATCGGCAACGTGATGATGATTTTCCTGCTTGTGAGTGTGGTTGCGGCGCAGGAAGATTGCTCTGACCATGATTTTTACTGGCATAACGGGCACCATCATAATCAGCACCAATGCAATCCCCAGAAACCACTCCCAACGGCGATGCCCGCGTCGTACGAGTTAACGGCGATGGATTATTCACGCCTCGCCGCCTACGAAGAGGTCTTGAAGGAGAGCATGAAGAATCCCGATAGTTTCTCTATAAAGGCGACGTTCTACCGTCATTACGGACCACGTTCGGACGCGGAAAAATCGACGGACCGCGCCCGCATCGCGCGCGAATGCGCCAGAGACACGATTCGAGAAGACAACGTGCCTAAATGTATCGATAAGGAAGTCGCGCAGTTCGACAAGGACTATGCCGCCAAACAGAACACCATCGAGTTTTGCTCCGTACATAAGGCGACGAACAGCTATGGAGGCTTCATAGAAACGTCGGACTGTACTGGCGACTCTCAGGGATTCGGAAGTTGGACGACAGTTCCGCCAGCACCAACGACGCCTGCGGTAACGGCCGCCGAGCAGGCAAGAGCAGCACAGGCTTATGCCGACTGCCTTAAGCTGGCTATCAATAATCCGAAAATAGCTTGTAACCAATGAGGCTGCGGGGGCGCCGTTGTACCGTCCTATTCTGAGTGTGCGGTTGGCGATCCTCGGAAACGGCTTCACGCGCGGTGGGAGTGTAAGTGATTGAACCCCGTGGGGCTCATCGGCAACGAAAAAAGCGGATAGTCCAGCAACGTCACCACCTCGTATAGTCGCAGGCATTGAGGTTTGGACGGGCGGCTATCGGCAGCCGCTGAACATGACGACGTCGGTGTCCCTATCGCGTGAGCGGGTGATGGCGAGTTCCTTGCCATCCCGTGACCACGCGTAAGCCTCCACAACCGCCGGCTCGGAATCGAAATGGGTCAACTGCACCGGTGGGTCACCCGCCAGTGGCTGCGTGTACAGGTTCCGCGTGGTGCTCGTATTGGCCCCATAAGTGCGCATTTCTCGCCTGCGGAGGATGAGCATCTACGTTCAACGGGGTGCGATCCGCTAGAGTTTTTCGTCTTGACATTCGACTTTGCCCAGAGGATTATCCCTATTCCTAGGACCGGGCGGACGAACCAAAGGCATCATAAGCTGATTGCCAATACTTCTCTTGCCGATTTTGAATGATACTGCACAGCTGCCTACCTAGCGGCTGAAGGTGAGGGAATGAAGCTGGCATGATTGCGCAAAGTCATCTTGAGAAGCGGCTAGAAGTCAAGTGAGCTTTCGCCGCATCCTCGGTTTGTGATCGAAGGAGCCGGCGAAACCGGACTGCCGCGTTTGCCTTCGGAGACTACTGTCGGTTAGAGACAGCGAAATCGGCAGGCCTGATACCGTGAAGGTATAGTTCGGAATCCCTCATGATTCGCGGTGCTGTTCTTTTGATAGCTCCCTTGATGGAACTCCTGTGATCGAACCGCCGACCGAACTAGCTCTTCGCGACCAGGTAGCCGATCGTCCCCATTCTCGCTCGAAGACGAAGTCGGTGAGCGGCTTTCGTTTTCGGGGGCTCAGCTCTTTCTTGCGTAACGTGTCGGGAAGGCTAGCTGAGCTACCGGGGTATCCGATGGCGGCAACCGCGACAGGCTCGTAATCATGAGGAATGGAAAACTCGTTTCGAGCTTTCTCGACGTCGAAGCCGGCAACCTGGTGCACCACTAATCCCGACACCATTGCCTGGAATGTGAGATTAGCGATCGCATGACCGACATCATGAAGCGCATGCCGGTTGGGTTCCCCTCTCAATTCAAAAGTTAATCTCGCAACGGACAACAGAAGCACTGGCGCGTGCTGCGCCCATAGAAAATTGAATTCAACCAAACAGCTGAGCAGGCGCTCGAACTCGGACTTGTGTGTCTTGGTAGCCACAATGAAACTCCACGGTTGCTCGTTCATGGACGAAGGAGCCCACCGAGCCGCTTCCATCAGACGGGCTAGAGTTTCGGTTTCAACCGTTCTCGGGGAGAAGGCGAAAAGGCTCCGACGTTCCGCCAGCAAAGGATGAACGGGATATTCGCAACCCGGATTCCCGTTTGCCGGAACATGAGCCAAGACAATTGGTGCGACCACGTCATTCGCCATCAGTTTCTTTCTCACCATTGATCTTCTACTGCGACTCGCCGTTGGAGCACTCGTCCAAGGATGCGTTCCTCGAGTGCGGCAAAACGGGCGCTACCCCGAGTGCGCGGTCGAGGAAGATGCACGACTTCATCCAGGGCGACACGGCCAGCCTCAATTAAAATGACGCGGTCCGCCAGACTTACCGCCTCGGCAACGTCGTGGGTCACGAGCATGGCAGTAAAGCCGCGGCTTAGCCAGACATCCTCGATGAGCTGCTGCATCTCGATGCGGGTGAGCGCGTCGAGCGAACCCAGTGGTTCGTCCAGAAGCAGTAAATTTGGATCATGAACCAGAGCCCGCGCGAGGGCGACCCTCTGGCGCTGTCCACCCGAAAGGTTTGCAGGCCAGTCGTTGGCTCGTTCCACCAAGCCGACTTGCGCCAGAACTTTTTGTGCCAGCGAAATAAGCGAAGGCTCAAGGCCGAGCATGACGTTGGGAAGAATTCGCTTCCATGGCAGTAAGCGAGAGTCCTGAAACATTACGCGCACATCCGGCTTGCCATAGGAGTTGGAGGAATGCGGCGCAGGAGTCTTACCCAAAGTGATGGTGCCCGCTTGCGGGCTTTCCAACCCCACGACCGACCGCAGCAGCGTGCTCTTGCCGCATCCACTGCGGCCGACGATAGCGACGAATTCACCGGCTGAAACCTCAACGTCAAAATTCTCCAGCACCGTGCGACCGCCGAGAGCGATGCTGACGTTCTTGATTTCGACCGAAATGCCGCGCGAGGAGCGCGCGTCCTCGCGTTGCGTCTCGCTCGAGTTGCAGGTAATTTGCAATCGGATCCCTATCGTGTTGTCTGATACGCCGGATTCCAGCGCAACAAGCGGCGTTCTAATCCTTTCGCCAAGAGATCGGCGAGCTTACCTAAGATCGCGTAGAGAAGTATGCCCACCACCATGACATCCGTCTGCATGAACTCACGCGCATTCATGGTCATGTAACCGATTCCCGAACGCGCGGAAATGGTTTCGGCGACGATCAATATCACCCACATCAAGCCGAGCGAGAAGCGCACGCCTACGAGAATGGAAGGCAACGCACCGGGAAGAATTATGTCGCGGTACAAAGCCCAGGCCGATAGGCCATAAGTACTTCCCATCTCAAGAAGTCCGCAATCGACAGACCGAATGCCGTGAAAAGTGTTGATGTAGACAGGAAAGAAAACGCCGAGAGCGACCAGGAAAAGCTTGGCCGATTCGTCGATGCCGAACCACAAGATCACTAGTGGAATGAGCGCCAGAGGCGGGATGTTGCGGACCATCTGTATGGTTGTGTCGAGCAAGGTTTCAGCC
>Ga0210383_10005843_pt1 | contig 10772 bp, 9 predicted proteins | sample IncBWC14OmetaG_FD_160072 | JGI IMG/M metagenome (GOLD analysis project Ga0210383, IMG submission 160072) | Forest soil microbial communities from Barre Woods Harvard Forest LTER site, Petersham, Massachusetts, United States - Inc-BW-C-14-O ...
GGGTCACCGAGCCGTCGCTGAACACCTCGCTGATCGCACGGGCCAGCAGCGGGGCGATCGAGAGCACCGTGAGCTTGTCGAACTGCTTCTCCTGCGGCACCGGCAGCGTGTTGGTGATGATGATCTCGCTGATCCTGGAATTCTTCAGGATGTCCACCGCCGCGCCGGACAGCACCCCGTGCGTAGCGGTGGCGATGACCTGCGTCGCGCCCTGGTGGAACAGGGCCTCGGCGGCCTTGGCGATCGTCGCTCCGGTGTCGATCATGTCATCCACCAGGATGCAGGTGCGGCCCGCGACCTGACCGACCACCTCGAACATCCTGACCTGGTTGGCGACGTCCGGGTCGCGGCGCTTGTGGATGATGGCCAGCGGGCAGCCGAGCCGGTCCGTCCACCGCTCGCACACCCGGACCCGGCCGGCGTCCGGTGCGACCACGGTGACCTGGCTGACGTCGAGCTTCTTCTCGATGTAGCTGGCCAGGATGGACAGCGCGAACAGGTGGTCCACCGGGCCGTCGAAGAAACCCTGGATCTGCGCGGTGTGCAGGTCGACCGCCATCAGCCGGTCCGCCCCGGCCGTGGCGAACAGGTCGGCCATGAGCCGGGCCGAGATCGGCTCGCGGCCGCGGTTCTTCTTGTCCTGCCGGGCGTAGCCGAAGAACGGCGCCACCACCGTGATGCGCCTGGCCGAAGCCCGCTTGAGGGCGTCGACCATGATCAGTTGCTCCATGATCCATTCGTTGATCGGCGAGGTGTGGCTCTGCAGGGCGAACACGTCGCAGCCGCGGACCGAATCGAGGAAGCGGACGAAGATCTCGCCGTTCGCGAAGTCGAAGAGCTTGGATGGCGTCGGCTCGATCCCCAGGCACGCGGCCACCTCCTCGGCCAGTTCGGGGAAGGCCCGGCCGGAGACGATCATCAGCTTCTTCGCGCCCGGCCGCTCCATCACGTCGTTCATCTGCCCTGCGCCCCCTCGTCCTCGTCCAGCGCCGGTCCGTCGGGCGGCCCCGAAACGGCGGACGCCGCCTCAGCGGTCTGACGGGCGCGCGCGGCGGCCCGGGTCCCGGGGCGCCGGCGTTCCACCCATCCTTCGGAGTTGTGCTGCCGACCGCGGGCGACACCGAGCGCACCCGGGGGCACGTCCTCGGTGATCACCGACCCGGCCGCGGTGTACGCGCCGTCCCCGACCGTTACCGGGGCCACCAGGATCGTGTCGCTGCCGGTGAAGACGTCCGCGCCGATCGTGGTGCGGTGCTTGGCCGCGCCGTCGTAGTTGGAGAAGATCGTCGCCGCGCCGATGTTGGCGCCTTCCCCGATGTCGGCGTCTCCGACGTAGGACAGGTGGGGGACCTTCGCGCCCGCGCCGACCACGGAGTTCTTCAGCTCCACGTGGCAGCCGATGTGCGCGCCGGCGCCGATCCGGGTCCCCGGGCGCAGGTACGCGTAGGGTCCCACGGTGGCCCCCGGCCCGATCTCGGCTTGCACGCAGACCGTGAAGCTGATCGACGCGTCCGGCGCCACCGACGTATCGGTGAGCCGGCAGTGCGGGCCGATCGTGGCGCCTGGCCCGATCGACGTATGTCCCTCCAGGTGGGTACCGGGTAGGATCTCCGCGTCCTGCCCGAGGGTGACGTCCGCATCGATCCAGGTCGACAGCGGGTCCATGATCGTGACCCCGGCCCGCATCCAGGCCTCGAGCAGCCGGTCGTTGTAGGCCCGGCGGACCTGGGCCAGCTGGACCCGGTCGTTCACGCCCTGGATCTCGCCCGGATCGGCGGCCAGGACCGCGCCGACCGGGTGGCCGTCGCCGCGCAGGATCGCCACCACGTCGGTGAGGTACTCCTGGCCCTGGGCGTTGCTGGTCGCGACCCGCTTGACCGCGTCGGCCAGGAGGGCGCCGTCGAACGCGTAGCAGCCGGAGTTGATCTCGTCGATGACCCGCTGCTCCGGCGTCGCGTCGGCGTACTCGACGATCTCGGCCAGCGCGCCACGCTCGTCCCTGACGATCCGCCCGTAGCCGCCCGGGTCGCCGACCCGGGCGGTCAGCACGGTGACAGCGTTACCCGCCGCGGCGTGCTCGCGGACGAGCGCGGCCAGCGTCTGGGCCCGCAGCAGCGGCATGTCTCCGTAGGTGACCAGCACGACGCCGGGCATGATGCCGAGGGCCTCGATCACCATGCGCACCGCGTGGCCGGTGCCGGCCTGGCGATCCTGCACGACGACGGCCGCGTCCGGTGCGTACCGGATGGCCTCGGCGCCGACCTCCTCCCGGCCGTGCCCGGCGACGACCACCATGCGGTGCGGATCGAGCTCGCCGGCCGCCGCGAGCACGTGCCCGAGCATGCTGCGCCCGCACAGGGGGTGCAGCACCTTCGGAATCCGCGATTTCATCCGGGTGCCCTCGCCTGCGGCGAGGACTATGACAGCGACCGGGCGAGGTTCGCTCACGCGGCAAGTCTCCTCGGGTAGCGCCGATATCTGCGTTCCGGGGGCTTCAGGGGTATCGCCCACACTCAGGATCGGGGATGCGTAGGCGAACGTGTTCACCTATCCCTCACGTGCAGGATACCGCCCGGTTGCCATGCTCGGAGGCCCGATGCCTGGCGCCGGACCGGATCCGCGTCCTGAGTCCACCTCCTAGCGTAGGGCCCGCCGGGGTCAGCCGGACTTCTTCCCCCCCGACTCGGTGGTCGCCGTTGACTGCCCGTTGACCCGGGAGGCGCCGGGAGCATCGGCCGCCGCGTCCGGGACGACCAGCTCGCTCGGCTCGAGGCCGCCATCGCCGGCCACCGCGGCCAGTTCGGCGCCGAGGGTCTCCGCGGCATCGGTCGGCCGCCTGACCGGGCCGGTCAGCGCCGAGGCGATCGCGGCGAGCACGTTGGCCGCGATCGCGAACGCGAAGGCCACCCCGAGGCCGTCCTTGAACGGGGCGGTGATCAGCTGCGGGAAGAACTGGCGCCCCGCGACGTAGGCGGCGCGCGCGGAGGGCAGGTGCGTCAGCAGCGGGCCCAGCAGCTGCTTCATCGGGTTGTAGCCGAGGAAGGCCGCGAACAGCACGCCGATCGGCGGCAGGTGGCTGATGGTGTGCGCGGCCGCCGCCGGGATGCCCTGCGCGATCAGGCCGCTGGACAGGGACGAGGGCAGCTTGCTGGACAGCCCGATCACCATCAGCGAGAAGAAGATCCCGATCGACAGCACGAAGGCGGTGTTCATGAACGTGGCGATCATGCCGGCCGCCGCACCGCGCTGGTTGGCTGGGACGGCGTTCATCATCTCGGCCCGGTTCGGCGCGGCGAACACGCCGGAGCCGAACCCGTTGAGCACGACGATCAGCGCGAACACCCAATACGGGAAGTTCACGGGCAGGAAGAGCAGGAAGATGAAGCTGAGCGCGGTGAGCAGCGCCCCGCCCGTGGTGAACCCCTTGGCGCCGAACCGGTCGGACAGCACGCCAGACAGCGGCGCGGACACGAGGAAGCCGACGGTCAGCGGCAGCAGGTAGATGCCTGCCCACAGCGGAGTCTGGCTGAAGCTGTACCCGTGCAGCGGCAGCCAGATGCCCTGCAGCCAGATGATCAGCATGAACTGCATCCCGCCGCGGCCGAGCGCCACCAGGAAGTTCGCGAGGTTGCCTAGGGCGAAGGCCCGGATGCGGAACAGCGACAGCCGGAACAGCGGGTCGGCGACCTTGGTCTCCACGAAGCCGAATACGATCAGGGTCGCCACGCCGCCGAAGATGGCGCTGAGCACCCAGGGATTGGTCCAGCCCATCGGGTGCCCGCCGTAGGGCAGCAGGCCGTAGGTGATGCCGACCAGGATCGCGATCAGCCCGACGGCGAACAAGACGTTGCCCCACCAGTCAATCCGCGACCGGCGGCGCACGCCGATGTCCTTCAGCATGAAGTACGCCCACACGGTGCCGAACGCCCCGACCGGCACCGAGACCAGGAATATGAGGTGCCAGTTGATCGGCCCGAGCAGGCCGCCGAGAATCAGCCCGACGAATGAGCCGGCGATGGCCGCGATCGAGTTCATGCCCAGCGCGGTGCCCCGTTGATTGGCCGGGAAGGCGTCAGTGAGGATGGCGGTGGAGTTGGCGAACAGGAACGCCCCGCCGATGCCCTGCACGATGCGCCAGATGATGAGCCACAGGGCCGCCGCGGTGCCGTGCATCCAGGTAGCGGCGAGGAAGATCGAGGCCACGGTGAATACCGCGAACCCCATGTTGTACATCCGCACCCGGCCGAACATGTCGCCCAGCCGCCCGAACGACACCACCAGCACCGCCGACACGACCAGGAAGCCCATGAACATCCACAGCAGGTAGCTGGTGTTGCCCGGGCTCAGCGGGTTGAGCCCGATCCCGCGGAAGATGTCGGGTAGCGCGATCAGCACGATGGACTGGTTGATGGTGGCCATCAGCACGCCCAGCGTGGTGTTCGACAGGGCGATCCACTTGTAGCGCGGCCCGACCGCCACGCCGCGGCTCTGGCCTGCGGGCACGTTGGTTACGCCAGAATTGGCCGTCATTGGCGGTAAGCCCCCAAGATGTGGTTCGGGACCCGGATCACTTGCTTCGCATTAACCAAGTAAATTATAAACCGAGTTCCCCGCCCCGGTCCGGCCGGTCCTCCGCCTCGTTCCCGCGCAGGCCCGCGGATCGCCTGCCTTGCGCCCCGCCGCCCGGCCGGGAAAGCGAAGCCCAGATCTCGGCTGTTCGGGGCTCGCACCCTGGCCGCTAAAATGTCAGTATCTCGCGCTAGTGTTCGAATATGCGAACTCCACAAGAACTTGATCACCTGCGGAATCAGGCGATCCTGCTCCGCCGCCAGGGCAAGTCCCTGCGCCAGATCAAGGCCGTCCTGGGCCCTATGAGCAATACCACGCTGCACGACGCCCTCAGGGGCGAGCCTCCGCCCGAGTGGACCCGCCGGCCCAACGCCAAGGACGGCCTCCGGGTCCGGGCCCGCGAGCTGCGCGACCAAGGCCTGGACTACGAGGAAATCGCCGTTGCTCTCGGTGTCGCCAAGGGCTCGGTGTCCCTCTGGGTCCGCGACCTGCCCGTGCCGGAGAGGCTGAGCTACGCGGAATGCCGGAAGCGGTCGGCCGAGGGTACGCGCCGCTACTGGGCGGGCGAGCGACCGGTTCGCGAGGCCAGCCGCTCCGCGGTCCGGGACGCGGCCGCCGCGCAGATCGGCGGCCTGACCAGCCGCGAACTCCTCATCGCGGGCGCCATCGCCTACTGGTGCGAAGGTGCGAAGAGCAAGTCGCACCGACCCAGCGACCGGGTGACCTTCATCAACAGCGACCCGGACCTGATCCGCTTCTTCCTGCGTTTCCTCGACGCGACCGGCACAGCGCGGACGGACCTGAGCTTTCGGATCTACATCCACGAGAGCGCGGACGTGGCATCAGCTCAGCGGTTCTGGCTCGAGATCACCGGGCAACCGGCCAGCCAGTTCTGCACACCCACGCTGAAGCGCCACAACCCGAAGACGGTGCGGAAGAACGTCGGCGAGGACTATCACGGCTGCCTTCGGGTCGACGTCCGTCACGGCGCCGACCTCTATCGCAGGATCGAAGGATGGGCGGCGTCGAGCATGGGCGCATCCTGCGCTGCGGACCCGAAGCCGACGGACGAGCGATAGCTAGACGGGCGGTCGGCCGATACCGCCACGGGGTGGCGGCCGGTATCGTGGAGCTGCGCTCGACGCAGTGTTCCATCACGCACTGACGCGACAATCCGGCGTAGCGTAATTGGCAGCGCACCAGCCTTTGGAGCTGGGTTAGTCCTGGTTCGAGTCCAGGCGCCGGAACTTTGTTCGATTTACTGGATTTCTAAAGCCATCCGGTGGTCTTGGCCGAGTCGCGCGATCCGGCTTCGGCGCTGACGCCACAACGCGCTCTCGTTCGGTCTCCCGACCGGCTTCCGCCAGTGCCGCATAGCCGCCCTTCCTGAGGGTAGGTGGCGCGGAATGCCGATCAGTCATGCTCATCGGCGAACCGCAGCGAGAGCAATACGCACGGCATATGTCTCGGATGTTGAGACGCTGGGACTGGTGCGTAGACGAAATTCATGGGTCCATTTGCAGAAATTCATCCGCGAAGTGTTGCCTAACCTACGGTTTCGTAGGCTACGGTTACGTAAGCGTACAAACGCTCCGGCCCGTCCTGCCTGTACCCAGAGGAGCACGATGACCACTTCTCCCGACACCGTTCGCGCGACCGGCGCCGCTTCGGCGGCACCGCCCTCCGCTCTCACGGATCAGGCGCCCGCACCCGGCGGGACGCTCGATGGAGCGGTCAGAACCCAGCCGCGCACGCCCCGGCCGGATTTCGAGGATGAACCGAGCTCGTCGCTCCAGCGCTTCATGGTCGGCGTGTTCGTGGCCGTCCCGCTGGTGGCCCTGATCGCCGCGATCCCGCTGCTGTGGGGTTGGGGCCTGGGCTGGCACGACGTCGTCATCGCGCTGGTCTTCTACTGGGTGTCCGGACTCGGCGTGACGGTCGGCTACCACCGGTACTTCACCCACGGATCGTTCAAGGCCAAGACCGGGCTGCGCTCCGCACTGGCCGTCGCGGGCAGCCTGGCCATCGAGGGGCCGGTCATCACCTGGGTGTCAGATCACCGCCGGCACCACAAGTACAGCGACCGGGAGGGCGACCCGCACTCGCCGTGGCGCTACGGCGACGACTGGAAGGCGCTGACCAAGGGCCTGGTGTACGCGCACGTGGGCTGGCTCTTCGACCCCAACAAGACCTCGCAGGAGAAGTTCTCGCCCGACCTGCTCGCGGACCGGCGGATCCGGCGGGTGGATCGCCTGTTCCCCGCGCTGGTGGCGGTCTCGCTGCTGCTCCCCGCGCTGATCGGCGGGCTGTGGGGACTGTCCTGGTGGGGCGCGGTGACCGCCTTCTTCTGGGCCAGCCTGGTCCGGGTCGCGCTGCTGCACCACGTCACCTGGTCGATCAACTCCATCTGCCACACCTTCGGTAGCGAGGAGTTCGAGGTGCGGGACAGGTCGCGCAACGTCGCGTGGCTGGCCATCGCGTCGTTCGGGGAGTCCTGGCACAACCTGCACCACGCCGACCCGACGTGCGCCCGGCACGGCGCGCTGAAGGGGCAGCTCGACCCGAGCGCACGCGTCATCTGGGCGCTGGAGAAGCTGGGCTGGGCTTATGACGTCAGGTGGCCGGACGAGGACCGGCTGTCCGCCAAGCGTCCCGCCACCGCCACGCGGAAACTCGGCTCGATGACGCGGCGCGCCGCCCGGGTTGGTGGCGCGGTGTCCGCGGAGCCGCAATGATGACCCGGTGAACGCTCAGCCCACAAGATCTGGCCGCAAGCGGATGACCGGCAAGGAGCGGCGGGAGCAACTGCTCGACATCGGGCGGCGGCTGTTCGCCGAGCGCGGGTTCGAGGGAACCTCGATCGAGGAGATCGCCGCCCAGGCGGGCGTGTCCAAGCCGGTGGTGTACGAGCACTTCGGCGGCAAGGAGGGGCTCTACGCGGTGGTGGTCGACCGTGAGGTCGAGCGGCTGCTGGCCATGACCACCTCGCTCCTGGACGGCAACCACACCCGGGACAAATTCGAGGCTGCGGCGGTGAGCCTGTTCCGGTACATCGACGACAACGCCGACGGGTTCCGGATCCTGGTCCGGGACTCCAGCCCCGGACCAGGATCGGGCACCTACGGCACCCTGCTGAGCGACATCGCCGGCCAGGTGGAGTACATCCTGGCCGACTACCTGGTCTCCCGCGGCCACGACTCCAAGCTCGCGCCGTTGTACGCGCAGATGCTGGTCGGCATGGTCGCCTTCGCCGGGCAGTGGTGGCTCGACGCCCGCAAGCCCAAGCTGGAAGAGGTCGCCGCCAACCTCATCGACCTGGCCTGGAACGGCCTGTCCCACCTAGACGCGAACGGCAGCCGGTAACACCACCGGGGCGGCCCCCGGCGCCAGCGTGACGGCACCCGCGCCGGCCGCCGCGGTCGGCAGGCCGGCGGCCGCCCAGACGCGGAACCCGCCGATCAGGTCGGTCGCGCGATGCAGGCCCAGGTCCTGCAGGGCCACCGCGGCCAGGCTGGAGGTGTAGCCGTCTTCGCAGAACACGATGACCCGGTGGTCGTAGCCGGTGACCCAGGGCAGCCGGGCCTCACACTCGGGATCCAGGCGCCACTCCAGGTGGTTGCGCTCCACGATGACCGAGCCGGGGATCTCGCCCATGCGCGCGCGTTGCGCCACGGGCCGGATGTCGATGAGCACCGCGCCCTCGGCCTGTTCCCGGAACGCTTCGTCGGGCGTCACCCGGCGCAGCCGCCCGCGGGCGTCCGCCAGGATCGTGTCGATGCCGCGGGCGCCCGCTGGGCGGGTCGTCGTCACCATGCCGCTGGGCCCTCGGTGGCCAGCTTGACCAGCCCGCCCGCGGTGAGCTCATACCGTGTCATCTGCGGGAGGGGCGGGGAGTACGCGTGCACGCTGACCGCGACCGCGGCGGCGGCGGCGTTGCGCACGTCGTGGATGTAGCGGGGGCCGAACGCCCGCGCCCCGCCCGCACCGACCGGCTTGGCCAGCACGTGCCCGGTCGCCTGGCCGCCGACCACCCGGCGCTCCATCAAGGTGCCCCACACCACCGCGAACGCGCCGGCCGACCCGCCGTGATCGTGGAAGCCGGTGGCCTGGCCCGGCAGCCAGCTGATGACCCAGACCTCGTGGCTATCGTCGAGGTGGATCCGCTCGTACCAGCGGCCGGCCGGATTCAGCCGGACCCGGGTGAGCCATTCCGAGGGGCTCGCCGCCACGCGCCGCACCAGGTCGCCTAGTTGCCGCGCGCCGAGTAGCCGGCCAGGAACAGTGGCGAGGGACGTTGGCCGGATCATCGTGCTCATATCGCTTTTCTCCTCACGTCTAAGAGAACTGGCTGCGGGAAAGCCAGGAAGAACTGGGTGAACTAAGTGCCGACCGGGCTGGCGACCCGGGCGCCCGGATGACCGGGCGGGCGGGATGGACCGGACGAGCCGGAAGGCAGAACGAACCTGGCCGGTCAGAGCGAGCCGGCCGGACACCACTGGACGTGAAGCACCAGCGGACAGACGCCGGCGAGAACGCGGTGACGGCGAGGCAATGATCGAAGAGGCAGGTCACGGCGCATGCGCAGATCCTGCCAGAGTTTCCCTATTAAATCAATAGGAAAAGCCAGGTAACTTCGCTCGGTGGGCGACGGTGAACACCCGGCGGAACGGGAAGACGGTACCGAACGAACTCGGCGGATACGCCGCGCGAATCCGCTCGCCGTAGTCGGCCAGGAAATCCGCGGCCTGGTCGACGTCGAGCACGGCCAGGACGGGACGCAATCCGGTGCCCTTGTACCACTCGAGCACCGGGTCGTCGCCCTCCAGGATGTGCACGTACGTCGTCTCCCAGGCGTCGACCTCGCAGCCGGCCGTGGCGAGCAGCTCCGCGTAGTCGGCCGGATCGGCCGACTGCCGGTTCAGCTCCACGTCCCGCAGCAGCGGGCGCCACCGGGCCGAGGCCGCCAGCTCGCGCAGGATCACGTGCGACGGCTGATCGAAGTTGCCCGGGACCTGGAATGCCAGCCAGCCGTCGTCAGCCAGCCAGTCCGCCCAGCGGACCAGCAGCTCGCGATGGCCGGGCACCCACTGCAGCACCGCGTTGGAGATAATCACGTCGGGCAGGCTCTGCGGCTCCCAGTGCCGCACGTCATCGAGCATGACAGACAGCCCGGGCGCGTGACTGGTCAGGCCAGATCCGGTGGACCGCAGCGCGTCGGCTGAGACCAGCCTCCGCGCCGCCTCGATCATCTGCGGCGAGCTGTCCACGCCGCACACCGCGGCGGACGGCCAGCGCTCCGTGAGCAGGACGGTCAGGTTCCCCGGGCCACAGCCCATGTCGACCACGTACTCGGGCAGCTCAGCTCCGACCCTGGCGAGCAGGTCGATGAACGGCCTGGTGCGCTCGCCTCCAAACCTCAGGTACTGGGTCGCGTCCCACATGATGGTCCTGATCCTTCTCCAATGCTGAGAGACCTATGCCCGTTGATCCCTTGTACATTGACCGGCCTCTTGACGTCAAGAGATACGCTCTAGTAATGGGCCAGCGCGCCGCTTCTGGTACTCAGGACGACTCTGACGCCGAGATCCTTGAGGTGCCCGTGCTGCGGGACGAAGTGGACGACCTGGTCGCCGCGTGGCGGGCGCAGCGTCCCGACCTCGACGTGGAGCCGATGCAAGTGCTCAGCCGGATCTCCCGGCTGGCCCGGCACCTGGACATCGCGCGGCGCGGCGCGTTCGCCGACCATGGCCTCGAAACGTGGGAGTTCGACGTGCTCTCCGCGCTGCGCCGGCAGGGGCCGCCGTTCCAGCTGACGCCCGGCGCACTGCTCCGGGCCACCCTGGTGACCTCGGGCACCATGACCAACCGGATCGACCGGCTGGCCACGGCGGGCCTGGTCCGCCGAGAGCCCGACCCGAGGGACAAGCGCGGCGTCCTGGTCACGCTCACCGATCAGGGCGTCGCGAAGGCGGATGCGGCCCTGGCCGACCTGCTGCGCCGCGAGCGCGCGCTGCTGGCGGACCTGGACCGCGGCGAGCGTCAGCATCTGGCCGACCTGATGCGCATCCTGCTCGCGCCCTTCGACGCAGACTTAGCTGGCTCCGCGCTCGCGGGGTCCTGCTCAGGGTTCGAGGTTGGCGGCGAGGGTTAGCCAGCGCTCTTCTAGGTCGGACTTCTCGGACTGGACGGAACGGAGTTCGGCG
>Ga0210383_10005844_pt1 | contig 10772 bp, 12 predicted proteins | sample IncBWC14OmetaG_FD_160072 | JGI IMG/M metagenome (GOLD analysis project Ga0210383, IMG submission 160072) | Forest soil microbial communities from Barre Woods Harvard Forest LTER site, Petersham, Massachusetts, United States - Inc-BW-C-14-O ...
GCTAATTTCTGTAGCTTCGGACCGCCGCCGGCCACGGTGAGAGCGTAAACCGACATCGTTTTATTCTCGACCCGCATCACGAGTCCGAAGTGATCGGCGAGCAATTTGCGGATCATTTGCTGAATTCGGCTTCGCGATTCGCCGCCCTGAAGACCCGGAGGAATGGCGTTGGCGGGAGCTTTTCCTTCGATATCGTACCTCTCACGAACGGTCCAGTCGGGAAGAGAAGAAAGAAGGGGCGAAGGGTTGGTCGGCACGTCGTAGGCGTAACTCAAGAGCATGACCACTGGGACCGCATTCGCTATCAAGTCGCCGTCAGGCAGGACTTGTACGCGCATGTTGCTCTGGTCGGCTGAGCGAGGATGTTTTACGGTGATCTTTTCAAATGCTTGTGAATGAGCAACAGCAGGCCAAGCCACGAGCAAAGATACAAGGGCTTTGGTGAACCCGGACATAATCCTCACCCTTCGATGAGAATTCGGCGCCTGTGACGCAGGTTTTTTGGGTTGGCACGTCATTCTTTACCGAGTCCGACTTGGAATTTTAACTGACATGCCCGCAATAAAATCGAGTTCGAAGAACATCCAGGCCGACGCTGGAAGCGTGCATTGGCCTTCCATGAGAAGGCCGGTCGGTGTCAACGCTCCTTTTGCGTTTAGTGCGGTCATTTGCGCTACCGAGTAAATACTGTCGCCCCCCTTCCATCCGCACTCTCATTTGAGCGACGCCGCGCTCGGTGCAAGTTGGGTGTTCTCGATTCAGCCGGTGCTGCCACCGGCGTTCACGCAGTTTCATGGCAAACCCTCACCACGATCGTCTCCAGAGAAACCCTGGCACATTAAGTATTCGACTTGCGGCCTTCAGATACTGATCACAATTGACCATTGCGTCGGAGACTTTGGGGGAAAATCGAGATCCCTGGTGCAATGTGAGATTTCTGCGCGGATACGAATCCGTGGGGCTATTCTAACGACCGCTGGACCTGATTGAAGGCCCGGGAGCAGCTCGCTCAACCGCGATCTAAACATTTAGGAAGTAGGTTACTCCGCGAGCTAACTCAGAGCGGATTCGTCCGGTTACCCAGAGTAGACCGTGGACGCTTTACCTTGATGTTCTTCGCTAAGCCGAGCAGCGCCAACAGCCGGATGCCCCAGTAGTTGAAATCCACTTCCCACCAGGCCATGCCGTGGCTTGCAGACACGGGATGCGCATGGTGATTGTTGTGCCAGCCTTCCCCTCCGGTCAAAAGTGCAACCCACCAGTTATTCGTCGAGTCATCGCGGGTTTTGAAACGGCGCGAACCCCACAGGTGGGTAGCCGAGTTGACCAGCCAAGTGACATGGAAGCCGACAGAGATCCGCAGAAACACGCCCCAAAGCAGCCATGAGAGACCTAGCTTCCATCCGCCATGAGCGGTGCCGCCTCCGAGCAAAGCAATGCCAGTCAGGGTGATGGGAAGCCAATGCCACACCGCCAGCCACTGGTAGAAGCGGTCGCGTTGCAGGTCGGGTGCGTAACGGGAGAGCATGGTGGTTTCGCTATGAAGAGAGCCACGCAGGATCCAGCCCATATGCGACCACCATTTGCCGTCGCGGGGAGAGTGCGGGTCGCCAGGCTTGTCGGTGTATTGGTGGTGCATGCGATGCACAGCGACCCAGTAGATAGGGCTGCCCTGCAGAGCCATAGTGCCACAGATCGCCATGACATACTCAAGCCACTTAGGTGTGGTGAAACCACGATGAGTGAGCTGGCGATGATAGCTGATGGAAATGCCCACGTTCTGGCCGAAGAGCCACATCACAAGAAACACGAAGACTGAAGACCAATGAAAGGTGAACAGCGCCGCCACGGCTCCCAGATGAAACGCTGCAATCACCACGAAAAATACCCAGTTGAATTCAGCAGATTTAGCCTGTACTAGTTCGACGATTTCGGGACTGCTGGTTCTCTGCGGTGGTGCAATAACGGTTGCCATGACATGCCTCTTGTCTCGAGGCTAACGCCGCAAACAGAGAGAGCGGGTAAGAGTTCGGTAATACTTACGGTCTGCGTATTTAGGATGTGAGCAATATTGATCGGTCATGGGCCTTTCGAAAACGGCATTCTCTTCCTGAAAGAAGCTCTGTTTCTTGCATTTCCCGCTGTGAGCGTTATTGACCAGCGTCATGAGCTGCTGAGCCATAGGATCGATCCATCGCTCTATGCCTTGATGCCCCAGGAGCTAACCATGGTAGGAAAAAAGCCGCGGGACCTTGCTCCTCATGAACTATCCAGAAGGATCGACGCGCAAGCGATCCCTCGGGATTACCGAGACAAGCAGGCCATCTTTACGCAGGGCGATAAAGCTGATGCGATGTTTTACATCCAGAATGGCAATGTGAAGCTGACAGTCGCCTCCAAGGGTGGCAAGAAGGCTGTGATCGCTATCTTGAGGCAGGGCGACTTCTTTGGCGAAGGTTGCCTGGTCAGACAATCGATGCGAGTGTCGAGTGCAACGACGATTCAGCCCTCAACGATCGCGCGAGTGGAAAGGGTCACCATCGTTCGTTTGATTCATGAAGACCCTGCCTTCGCAAACTTTCATCTCTCATTTACTGTCGCGGATTGAGCGAATCGAAAAGGACTTTGTCGACCAGATCTTTAGTTCCAGCGAAAGGCGGTTGGCTCGATTCTATTAGTGCTTGCGAGCTTCGGACTGCAATCGAAACCGGAGCCGGCCATCTTGAGGGTGAGCCAGGAAACACTTGCAGAAATGGTTGGCACCACGCGATCCAGAGTGAGTTATTTCATGAACCGATTCCGTAAAATGGGCCTTATCCATTACAACGGCGGCCTGCAGGTGCACAGGACACTGCTCACGTTCCTTCTCCACGACTGAGGACATGATGGCTGCCCGGTCTAAAAAGGACGACAAACTAGTATGGGAAGTTGGCTGCCGCCGCGGACTGTTCGCTGGTGTCGATGAGTGAACCGGACTGTGGCTGTTGGCGCCAACTGGCGGCACTGCGGTCTCAAAAGTTGTCTTTTTATCCCAGAATATGTGCAATTTTGGTCATTCAGGAGCTAACTACGCGCCTACTGTAAGATAAACAGCTGTCGGTTCGCCAAGGCGTGCGTCCTCATCGTGACCACGGCCCTTACAGGGTCGGAATATTTGGCTTCGACCGTAGCCACTTCTTGGAGGCTACGAATGATGGAACGGATTCGAGAAGTGTCGCCGCGTTTCAAGGCCAGAATTACCGGTGTCGTTTATCTGCTTTACTTTCTGACCGCAGTACTCGCCCACTTCCTAGTTGGGCGTAAGCTCGTTGCCTATGGCAACGCCACCAATCTTATTGCAACAGGCTGCTATGTCATTTTGACGCTGCTCTTCTATGCCATGTTCAAGCCAGTGAACAGGAGCCTCACTTTGATCGCGGCGCTCTTCAGCCTCGCGGGATGCGTCGTGATGGCTGTTGGCCTCTTTCATCTCGCCTCTTTACCTGTCAGCCCTCTGCTGTTTTTCGGACCCTATTGCCTCCTGATCGGCTACCTTATCTTCAGATCGACCTTCCTGCCTCGTATTCTGGGCGTACTCATGGCATTAGCCGGTTTGGGCTGGCTGGCCTTTCTTTCCCCCACCCTCGCACATTATCTATCGCTCTACATCGAGGGCCTCGGTATTTTTGCCGAAGCATCACTGATGCTATGGCTCATTGTGATGGGTGTGAATGTCCAACGATGGAAGGAGCAAGCCAACGCAACAGGGGAGCCGCCGTCGTCTATCGAATCAGCGATCCGAGTGCGTGGCCGTCACGAAGCGATTTGATTCGCTTGCGCTTGGCTTGGTCGCTTGCACAAGGAGAAAAGAGTATGAGCACAGCTACATGGATGGCACGGACAGGAGAGGTGTCGCCGCGTTTCAAGGCCAGGATCGCCGGTGGGCTTTACGTGTTCAGCTTACTGACGGCATTGTTCCTCGAGGTGTTCCTCCGCGGCAGGTTGGGTTACGGAGTGGACATCATCCAGATGTTGGGCATGGCTGCGGTGACGCTGCTCTGCTATTACATCTTTATGGCGGTGAACAAGAGCCTGTCATTGCTCGGGGCGTCCTTCAACCTCGTGGGACTCATATCTGAGGCTTTTCGATTGACCCCTCATGGCGTGAACACGGCCATTGTGTTTCACGGAGCCTTTTGTATCCTGATCGGCTACCTTACTTTCAGGTCGGCCTTCCTGCCTCGAATTCTGGGCGTGCTCATGGCATTTGCTGGTTTGAGCTGGCTGACGTTTCTCCTCCCCTCGCTGGCAAAATACTTATCCCCCTACAACCTGGCCTGCGGCGTCATTGGGGAAGCATCGGTGTTCCTCTGGCTCCTCGTGATGGGTGTGAACGTCCAACGATGGAAGGAGCAGCCCAGCGCGCCCGGGCTCCGCGCATGAAGGTCGCCTTCACTACAAGTTTGTAAATTAACGCTTATTTGCTTTTCCCGCTGTCGCGGCTTGCCTCCTTTGGCTTGTTATAGCTAGGGTTCAAGTCAATGTGGGTGAGCACCGGTATAATCTTCGCCAGCTTAAACAATCCACGTTCACGGAACCAGTCGGCGCTTCCGAGAAGCGGGTTCACGAGCTTTCCCAGCAGCGGCTCCTGCTTGTGCAGGGGCGGACTTTGGTGCTTGACGGCTACCTGTGGCGCATTGGGTAGCTCTTGACCGTGCATGACAGCGGTGAATAGCAGCATGAATATAGCCACCAATACCACTATGCCCACATAGGCATGCGTAACGATCCTCTTTAATGGTGGGTTTCATAAGCCCTCGTTGCTCAGGGGTGAGCTAAGAAGGACAACTGTCAGATGGGCTGACTTAGTTCAGAACCACGAGGGAGCCGATAATGCGAACTCTTCTCCAGAATGAGTGTTTCAAAGACGCAAGATAATAACTGAGCCAAACAGCTCAGTTTGGCGGGATTGATTGAGACCGGCTACTAAACTGCAACTGCGGCCAGTGTGCCAGTGAAGGCATAATTCCAGCGCTCGGCCCCGCGAGCCCCCCTATAAAAAGTGGACATACGCAGTCAGCGGAGTCCCTTTTGAACGAAACGTCACAACAATTTCCACTCCTAATCCGGTGAGATGAGCTATTCTGATCAGCTTTCGGAAACCTGCACGATTCATACTGGCTGCGTATGATGCTCCGCCGCAGGCGAGGAAGCTCCCCAAACTAAACCCTCGTCACCGCGGACATTCAATGCGTGGAGGGTAAATGCATCTTAATCTGACAGATCCCAGACTGATTGCTGGCGTAGTGGTGATCGTTCTGATCATCGTTGTTGCTGTTGCGCTTTATATGCGCAATCGCAGAAAAACCTCAGCGGGTTTCCGCAAGCGTTTTGGTTCGGAGTACGACCGTGCTGTTCTCGAGCACGGGTCCGAACGCAAGGCGGAAACGAAACTGGCGGATCGTGAAACGCGGGTGGAGAATCTGAAAATCCGCGCTCTTACCGCCGCGGAACGTGGGCGGTTTTCCGCAGATTGGCAGTCGGTGCAATCCCGCTTTGTCGATCATCCGAAAAGCGCGGTCACGGAGGCCGATGAATTAGTCTCCTCGCTCATGCAGGCGCGCGGCTATCCTGTAGCCGATTTTGATCAACGCGCCGCGGATATCTCCGTCGATCATCCTCGCCTGGTGGAAAATTACCGCTCCGCCCACGGGGTCGCGGTGCGACTCGGCAGAGACGAGGCAAGCACGGAAGACTTGCGGACCGCGATGATTCAATACCGCAGCCTTTTCGATGAACTCGTCGAGGAACAGGCGCCGGTCGGAATCAAATCTGTGGCATAAACCCGAGGTTTGCGACTCGGAGTGAAGGGAATCTGAAAATGCTCTTACTCATCATTATTCTCGTGTTGGTTTTCGGCCTGGGCGGAGGATACTACGGCTACGGTCGCTGGGGCACCGGCGGAGGCGCAGGCATAGGGCTTGGCACCGTACTGGTCATTGTTCTTGTTTGCTTTATGCTGGGGCTTTTCCGCTAAAGCGGATCTGCTTTCAGGCAGGGCACGACAGCAGCTGAAGTTGAACTATTGCTGTCTCCTTTACGATTCTTCCAACAGTGAGCAAAACGGAACAGATTGTTGTTTCCGCTGTTGCGATGCTGTTGTAACGTGCCCGGCGAAGTGTGCTCGCGACAATATACTGAAGTTGTTCAGTCAGACGAGCCGCTTCCGCAAACAGGGCCTTGATTACCGTCGCTAAAATTGATAAAACCTTAGCAGAATTCCCTCTGGTTACTTCGATCCGAAGCGGTCGCAAACCTGCTGAGCTGCCCCCACCGGCACGACCGCGGGAAAGAGACGCGCTGATGGCTGTGCTGCAGCCCATTCAATTCGATCCGGCCAGCTTCCTGGCAAGCACGGGACTAGGACGAAGGGTTGTCCGATTGAAGCCTAAGCAAACCTTCTTTGCGCAGGGGAATTCGGCTGACTCCATCTTTTATCTTCAGAAGGGCCGCGCAAAACTCACCGTCGTTTCGAAAACCGGCAAAGAAGCCACCATTACCCTTTTGGGCCCTGGCGACTTTGTTGGAGAAGAATCGCTCGCAGGAGCGGTTGGGCCGCGCATGGCGACTGCCACTGCGATTACCGCCTGTACAGCGCTCAAGATAGAGCGGTATGAGATGATCCGCGTCATGCACGAGGAGCATTCCTTCTCCGACCTCTTCCTGTCGTTTCTGCTGGCCCGCAGTATGCGCACCCAGGCTGATCTTGTCGATCAGCTATTCAACTCCAGCGAAAAGCGTTTGGCGAGAATTCTTCTCTTGATGGCAGAGTTCGGCAAGCCGGGTGAACCGGAAACACTGATTCCGAAGATCACGCAGGAAACCCTGGCGGAAATGATCGGCACTACGCGCTCCCGCGTCAGCTTTTTCATGAATCGCTTTCGCAAGCTCGGCTTTATTGAATACAACGGCCGAATCCAAGTACACAAGTCCCTGCTCAACGTGATTCTCCACGATTAGATCGCCTCAGCAAACGCCGTAACTGCTTATCTCTCAGAACACTCCACTGGGATGAGGGTGGCATGCGCAGACGGCAAATGCGAGCAAAATTGAACCGTAATGCCGATCAGGGCAATGGAAGGCTTCTCAGAGGAGCACATATTCGTTGCTCAGAGGAGGGTTCATCATGGCCTGGCGAAAAAGTAAACCTGCTTATCGCAGATGATGAACCCCCATTCGTAGAGCATTCTCGGAGATCTTTGCCGAGTTTGGCTGAAGCGTGCGGTCGGCTGAAGATGGCTTCACCGCACTTGTCGCAATCAATACAGGACCTATATTTCGTCTGAACACGAGGACGCGAGTGGAGCACGCTCCGAACGCATACCAGCGAGAGGTTACACGGGAGGCGTCGACTATGTCTTCAACGGTGCGCCCTGGCACGCTGTATGCTGGCACTGGCAGGTTAATTCCAACATGCCTTTTGCATCGGCACAGGTTGTGCCGCAATACTTTTTCCCATCAATGGGCACACAACTACAGGATGGATGTGCGCATTTAGACGCTGCATTCATAAAGGCTCCTCATCGGTACTGCACTCTGGGCGGACACTTACTCGCGCGCTATGACACGATTACACCGTCGAAGGCAACGAGTCTGTTCTGTTTTGCTCATCCCTGACAGGAACCTAAAATCCAACATCCTGGCTAGGTCGACGTTGGTGTGCCTTTACGAGAGTAGGTTGTGCAGATGTACACTTGGGACCCGCGTCTAAGCTGACCATGTGATGGGCACGGCGATAACTGATCCATTTTGATTGTTAGTATTTCGGCAAAACCAGCCCTTGAGAGGGCTCGAGGATTTGTCGATGAAGAAGAAGTTTTCTGTGGAGCAGATGGTGTCGGTTCTGAAGCAGTCTGAGGTGGGAGTGCCAGTGGCGGAGTTGATCCGCAAGGTAGGGATCAGCGAGCAGACGTTTTATCGTTGGAAGGCGAAGTACACCGGTCTGGAAGTCGACCAGGTACGCCAGATGAAGCAGTTGCGAGACGAGAACACGCGATTGAAGCAGTTGGTGGCGGAGCTGACGTTAGACAAGATCATGCTTCAGGATGTTCTAAGAAAAAAGTTCTGAAGCCCTCGCGGCGCCGCCCGATAGTGAAGTACTTGGAACAAAGCGATCAGGTGAGCGAACGGCACGCGTGCTGTGTCCTGGCCTTGGGACGAACGACACATCGCTACGAGAGTCGCCGGGAGGCATGGACAGCATTGCGGATGCGCATGCGGGAAATAGCACAGACCCGGGTGCGCTATGGATATCGCATGCTTGCCGGGTACAGGGTTACTTTCCAGATCATTCGTAGGCTGTATGAAGTGGCAGGAAGACGCGGACGGTGGTGCCGTGCTTCCTCGATTCGCTGTCACTCTCGATGCTGATCCGCCCCCCGTGCCCCTCAATGAATTGCTTTGCGACGAACAGGCCAATTCCTGTGCCGACCGTAGTCCGCGTCGTGAAGAAGGCGTCAAAAACCCTGGGCAAATCCTTCGGTCCGATTCCCACCCCATTGTCTCCAACTGTCAGGACAACGCCATCTTCCGCGCCTGAAGCATCGTTAACCGAAATCAAGAGAGTTCCACCATTGGGCATGGCATAGATTGAGTTCGCGATCAGGTTAGAGATCACCTGCATGATCTCGCCCCTCCGAAGGACGATCTTTGTCGAAGGAGCGATTGATTTCCTGATGGTGATGCCGGCAGCAGTACACCGCGGTTCGTAGATGGTGAGCGCATGTTCTGCGATATCACTGACAGACGCCAGGCTGGCCGCGGCGTGCTCGCGATAGTACCCCAGTGTTTGCCTGGCGATATGGGACACACGTCCGAGTTCATCTTCCGCCGTCGCCAGAAAGTCGCGCCCTTCGTCATCTGTGATCTTTGGCCGCAGCAGATAAAGCAGGTTCATCACCGCCTCAAGCGGATTATTGACCTCATGCGCAATCGTCGCAGCCATGCGCCCGGTCGCCGCGATTTTCTCCGCCTGCAGCAGGGATTGCTCTATTCGCTTGCGGCCTGAGACATCACGGAGGATCTTGGACGCTCCAATCACCCGGCCCTCTTCATCCTTGATCGGGGAGACGGTAAGCGAGACGTCGATGAGCCTTCCGTCCTTCGCGCGCCGGACCGTTTCGAAGTGCTCGATTCGTCGCCCGGCGCGAATGTTTTCCAGGATTGTCTTTTCGTCGGAATGAAGGTGCTCCGGAATCAGCTTGAGGATCGAAGCGCCGATTATCTCTTCAGGGAGGTAGCCGAAGATCCGTGTCCCAGCATCGTTCCAACTCGTAATAATGCCATTCAAGTCTTTGCTCAAAATCACGTCGTCCGAGGATGCGATGATCGCTGCGAGTTCACCGAGACGTTTGGCACTCTCTCGCGTCTTCTCTCCGATCTGCTGGAGTTCCTGGGCAGCGCTCATTTCACGAGTAATATCCTGGCAAACTACAAGTACCCCCAGCGCGTCTCCGTATGCCCCGAAGATCGGACTATAGCTGTAGGTCCAGCGGATATCCTGCAACCTCCCATCTCGGACGATCGGAACGATAGTGTTTTCGTAAAATACCGTCTCTCCCTCATTCATGACGCGTTTGAGGTTCGGGCCGACGATCTGCCAGGCATCCCACCAGCACTCCTGGGCTGTCTGTCCCAGGCCGGAGGGATGCCGCTCAGCGAGAAGAGGGATAAAAGCATCGTTATAGAGCTGCACCAGCTCCTTACCCCAGAAAACCAGCGAGGGGAAAGCGCACGCAAGCATGAGATTTGCGGACAAGAGCAGGGTTTCGGACCAATCTTCGATCGGTCCAAGCGGAGTTGAACTCCAATCATGAGCCCGGACGAGCTCCGCCATTCGATTCTTGCTGCGTATCAGGCCTTCCGGATTGATTGCAGTTTCGCGATGAACTGACGGTTCGATTGCCATTGATCAGAGTCGAAGGGACTTAACCAGCTTAGTTGAATTGGGCCTAACCGCGAAACTTAAGCGTTCGACGAAGCCGCCCAGCGGCCGTTATCCCACTGACTGCCGCCGTTGCTGCGACCTTGCGATCTGCCCCAATGCTTCCCAACAATCCGGGCGGAAAACGTTGTCCGCGCTATTCCCCAGTATCTATTTGTGCTCTCTGAAGCTTGTCAGAATAGTCGAAGTAGACGGACTTCCAGGTGGTGTAGAAGTCCAGAGCTCCGGTCCCGCCTTCGCGGTGGCCGTTGCCGGTGTGCTTGACTCCGCCGAAGGGAAGATGGACTTCGGCTCCGATGGTGGGGGCGTTGATGTAGGTGATTCCGGCTTCGAGATCGCGCATGGCGCGGAAGGCGAGGTTGACGTCGCGGGAGTAGAGCGCGGTCGACAGGCCGTAGTCGATGCCGTTGGCGATATCGAGAGCTTCGTCGAAATCGGCGCATTCGATGAGGCTGACGACAGGGCCGAAGACCTCTTCCTGGGCGATGCGCATGCCTGGCTTGACACTGGCGAATACTGTGGGCGCGAAGAAGTGTCCCTTGTCGTAAGTGCCGTCTTCGAGGGCTGATCCGCCGGTGAGGAGCTTTGCGCCCTCTTTCTTGGCGATTTCGCAGTAGCGGGTGGAGGTTTCGATCTGCTGCTGGTTGACCTGGGGGCCCACCTGGACGGATTCGTCGAGGCCGTCTCCCACTTTGAGGGCGTCGGCGCGGGCGACCAGCTTCTCGGTGAATTCGGCGGCGATCTTCTTGTGCAGGATGATGCGGCTGGTGGCGGTGCAGCGCTGGCCGGT
>Ga0210383_10005845_pt1 | contig 10771 bp, 10 predicted proteins | sample IncBWC14OmetaG_FD_160072 | JGI IMG/M metagenome (GOLD analysis project Ga0210383, IMG submission 160072) | Forest soil microbial communities from Barre Woods Harvard Forest LTER site, Petersham, Massachusetts, United States - Inc-BW-C-14-O ...
GTCCGCCGGTCCTTTCGACGGGTCTCCTTCCAGCCGCAATTTCGAGCGCGTCACGGCGAACGGGTCCACCTTCGTATCAAAAATCTCGCCGCGCAGCAGCGTTTTCCCATCCTTGCTGACGAAAACTTCCCCGCCTTCCGTCTGATCGCCAATCGTCACGACAATTGGTACGCGGTAAAAGTCCGGCGAAGGCGTGGCCTCGAGCGGCCCCATCTTCACCTTAAAAGCCGCGCCCCATCCAAACAGGTTCCGGACGAACGCCTCCGTCGACTTCAATAGCTCGGCATCGTTGGCTGCAATGGGAGCGGCTGGAGCGACAGATTGTGTCGCACTCGATTGCGCGTTAGCGCTTGCCGCTAGCGCGATAGCCGCAATCAGAAATAACAAGACGAACCGCGGGCTCCAAATCATTCCGATTCCCTCCGTAAAAGGACTCAAGATTGTAATTCCACGGCGCAACGGTAGAAAGTTATTTCGGTGGGAGTCGCAATTCGAGGAACAGCTCAACGCAACGGCGACGACTTCACCTGCTTGATCAGTTCCGGGTTTGTCACCCACTGCCATCTCGGTTGAAACGAATCGGCGACCTCGGCCACCCAATCCTCGGAATTGTCACTCAGTCGCCTAACTCGGAGTCGGACCCATCCGACGTCCCAAAATCCCCACGGGCCTTCAAATCCTTCGCAATGACTCATGTACGCAACGATTCGCGAGTCGGTTGACCACAGCAATCCTGACCGGGTGGCCTTCTTGTGAAACAGAAATTTCCTGCCCTCGCCCGAAGGATGAATTTCGTAATAATTGTCGCCGTCTCGAAACGCGATCCAGTCTCCGTCCGGCGACCAGCTCGGATCCGAACCCTCCACAAGCTCTCGCGACCGTCCTTCTCGGATATCGTAGATCCATACCGATAGAGCGCCCCGAGCGTACGGGCCTTTATCTGTGGTGTGGCCTCCAATTTCCAGACCGTAAACGATATGTTGTCCGTCCGGTGACCAGCACTGCGTAGACACACTGGGCCGCGAATCTGGCGGCAAAGCGGCGCTCTCAACTCGATTTGAGTTTTTTCCCAAAGTGATGATCCTCAAATCTCCTGTGGCAACTTCCGTGTCGTCGTACGACCAGCACATCTCACTGCTGGAGCCGTAATCGGAATAATCCTGTAAGCCGGTTCCGTCATGTCGTACCACGCCGAGCGTACCGTAAGGACGGGAGCCTTGCTGCCAATGATTCAGAACGAGAGACAGCTTCGTTCCATCCCGCGTAAACGCCCCTTCGCCAGCGGTCCCGAGCGGAAGCAGTTCTACACCCTCGAGCATTGAGCGCCCATCAAACAATACAATATAAATCGATCGATAAAACGCAGCGAGTGTAAGTCCATTCTGGCTTTGCAGGCGCACAAGCTCTTGACGGACAGACTCTTTCGGGAGTGCCTGAGTGGAGATTACGAGAACTGCAAGTAAGCAAATCGCAGGGAGAAGCCTCGCGCGCATCGTATGCGAATAGTACCATGCACGACTTTATAATCCACAATACAGCTAAAACCGACAGGCCTCAAACCAGAAATTTCTGCGCCAGCGGAAATCTCCGCCCCACGCTGAATGCCTTTGAAGTTACCTTCAGCCCCGGCGGCGCCTGCTTGCGCTTGTACTCATTTTGATCCACGCGACGCGCCACCGACCGCACCAAATCGAGCGAAAATCCATAATGATCGGCGATCTCTTCCGGACTTCGCAAATCTTCCACGTACGCTTTCAATATCCGGTCGAGCACATCGTAAGGCGGCAGCGTGTCCTGATCCGTCTGATTCGGCCGCAACTCAGCCGATGGCGCTTTGGTGATCGTCGCAGGCGGAATTCGTTCGTGCTGGCGATTCACAAATTTTGCTAGCTCCCACACCATCGATTTCGGCACGTCCGAAATCACCGCCAGCCCCCCGGCCATATCTCCGTACAACGTGCAATACCCCACAGCCATCTCCGATTTATTCCCCGTGCTCAACACCATCGACCCCGACTTATTCGAAAGCGCCATCAGCAAATTTCCTCGAATCCGCGCCTGGATATTTTCTTCGGTGGAATCCTCCGGAAAGCCTTCAAACGCCGGCGCGAGCGACTTCAAATAACTCCCGAAAATGTCAGTAATTGGAATCGACCGCGAATGAATCTTCAAATTTTCGGCCAGCCGATGCGCATCGCGAATGCTTCCCTCTGACGAAAAGGGGCTCTGCATGCTCACTCCCAGCACGTTCTCGGGGCCGAGCGCGTCCGCCGCAATGGTCGCGACGAGCGCTGAGTCGACGCCGCCGCTCAATCCAACCACCACCCGCGTGAACCCGCATTTGCGCACATAGTCGCGCGTCCCGATCACCAGCGCGTGATACGCCGCCGCCAATTCGTCCAACGGCTGCGGACGAATGTCGCCTTCGCCCGTCACCGTATCGAATATCACCAAATCTTCTTCGAACGATTTCGCCTGCGCAGCCAGCCGTCCGTCCGGCATGAACGCCATGCTCGATCCGTCAAAAATCAGGCTGTCGTCGCCGCCCACTTGATTCACATAAACCACCGGCACGCCTCGCTCCATCGCGATCGCGCGTAGCATGTCGTGCCGCAGCGAGCGCTTATCAATCGTGTATGGCGACGCCGAAATATTCAGAATCAGCCCGCTCCCCTGCGACACAAGCTCCGCCACAGGATCGCGCTCGTACAACCGTTGCGCCCAGAAATTCTTGTCGTTCCAGCAATCTTCGCAAACCGTGATTCCTAGTTTTACGGCGTTGAGCGAAAAAACATGCTGGGAATGTGCGGGCTGAAAGTAGCGGGACTCGTCGAACACGTCGTAAGTGGGCAACAGCATCTTCCGCTGCTCGAAAAGAACTTTTCCGCCGGCGATGAGCGCTGCCGAATTCGCTACCGGCTTGCCGGTGTCGTCCTGAGCGCGGCCCACATAACCCACCACCGACGGCATCGGAATCGCTTTCGCCAGCTTCTCGAGTTCTTTTCGGTTGCGCTCCGCAAACACCGGGCGCTCCACCAAATCCTGCGGCGGATATCCACAAAGGCAAAGCTCGGAAAACACGGCCAGCTCCGCGCCGCGCTTCTTCGCTTCGCAAGCCATCTCAATAATGCGCGCAGAATTGCCTTCGAAATCGCCTACGGTGGGGTTGAACTGGGCCAGCGCTATCTTCATCAGTAATCAAGCATACGTTCGCCGCGCTCGATTTTCAATCGACAGCCCGTCGATATGTCCCGGAACATCTCCGATTCGGCAATAGTGTCTGCTGCGAAACGCTTTAAGTGGAACAGGCTTCAGCCTGTTCTCTTTGATTTGAAGATTGCTAAGTCTTTCGCCGAACGAGTGACAATCAACCTCGAAGAAACGGATTGTGCTCGCGTTCTTCCCCAATCGTCGTCGTCTCGCCATGCCCGGGAAACACAACCACTTCATCCGGCAGCACAAGTAATTTCTCCCGAATTGACTTCAAAATCTGCGGCATCGACCCGCCCCACAAATCTGTCCGGCCGATACTCCGTTGAAATAAAGTGTCTCCAGCCAACACAAACGCGGGCTCGATCAGCTCCCCGAGCTTAAGCGCATTCCCACGCCCAATAACCGTGTCAGGCGCCCGAGGCTTGCCCAGCCCCGGCTCAATAACCAAACTAATACTGCCCGGCGTATGTCCGGGCGTATGCAGTACCCTCGCCGCATACCCGCCCCAATGTACTGTGTCGGCTTCTTTCAAAAAATCGTCAATATTCGCCATCGGTGGCGTCGGTACGCCCAGCCATTGCGCTTGCACATCCAGGTGTTTGTATAGCTCGAGGTCCGCTTCATGGATCAACACCGGCGCGCCGGTCACGCGATGCAGCTCCGCCAAACCGCCCACATGATCGATATGCGTATGCGTGCTGACGATCGCCCGCACCTTCAGCTTATGTTTAAGCAAGATCTCAAGGATTTGTGCCACATCATCGCCGGGATCCACCACGATCGCTTCGTGCGTCACTGGATCGCCCAAAATCGAGCAATTGCAGTGAAGCGTCCCTACGGGAATCACTTCGTGAATCATTTTGTCGCTCATGCTTTCCGCAGTATACCAGCCGACTCTCTCTGTGGCTCCGTGTCTCTGTGGCCCGCTTTTTTCTTTCTGTTAAGATAAATCTCGATGGAAACTCCGCTCGCAGTACTCGAACTCGCCGAAGGCGCAAAACTTGCCGAATACACCAACTGTGTGCTTCCTGAAGTTTTCACCGATTTCGACACCGAATACCGCGCCGCTCGCGAATCCGTTGCACTTTTTGACACCAACTGGCACGCCGCCATAACGCTCGCGGGGCCTGATCGCGTTCGCTACTTAAACGCCATCGTCACAAATAATGTCCAGGCCTTGAGCGAAGGCAGCGGCACGCTCGCACTTCTCCTCAATCCGCAAGGCCACATCCTCGCCGAGCTCGAAGTCTACGCGCTCAAAGAGAAGCTTCTCGTCCTCACTCACGCGTCCGTCCGAGAGCGCACCGTGCAAACTCTCGACAAATTCATCATCATGGACGACGTTGAACTCGAAGACGTCACCGAGAAACTAGGTTCCATCGCGATCGAAGGCCCCAAAGCCGGCGCGATTTTCTCGCAATCAACCGGCCTAGCAATCGAAGGATTCTCAGAAATGGCTTTCGCCGACGTTACAATCGACGCAGTTCCCTGCCACCTGATCCGCCTTTCGCACTTCGGCCTTCCGGGTGCAGAAATCATCGCCCCGCGCGACAAGCTTCAAGTGATCTGGCAAAATCTCCGCACCGCCGCGCACGCGCAACACGGCACGCCGATCGGAATAAAAGCGCTCAACGCCCTTCGCCTCGAAGCTGGAATCCCGTGGTTCCCGATCGATTTCAACGACACGGTAATTCCTCACGAAGCCGCGCTGGAAGGCACTCACATCAGTTTTTCGAAGGGTTGTTACACAGGTCAGGAAATCGTAGAACGCGTCCGCTCCAGAGGCCACGTCAACCGCCGCCGAACACAGCTGAAATTCTCCACACAGGAACCGCCGCCATCCGGCACAAAACTTCGCGCGAATGGGGCCGACATCGGATACGTAACGAGCAGCGCGTTCTCGCCCGCAGCCGGAACAGCCATCGGCATGGCTTACGTCCGCCGCGAACACAACGCTCCGGGAAGCGTCGTCGAATTCGACGGCGGAACCGCAACAGTGATCAATCGCTGAGGATTTGTTCAGCCGATCTTGGCTACCACTGCACTCCTGGATAGAGGCTTCCCATCCGGAAAGCTCGGTATGCATTATTGTTGATCGTCATGTTCCAAACCGTCTGCGCAGGAGAGGTCGGCGTCACCTCGAACACGCTGGCAGAAGTGGTCGTCCCCGGGAAGTTGCACATATCAAATTCAACGTTTGCGTTTGCCAGTTGCTGGGCGTCTCCTCCAAAAAATGAGTAGGTCGACAGCACATCATGAAACGCAAAAGTGGCAGTCATGGCGCCCTCATCGAGAATAAGTATCATCGCCGTGCTGTAGGGGCACGTAGAGTCGCCCGCCTGAGTGCACGATTCGTTGTTCGGAAAAATCCGGTCGTCCCCATTGTCGAAAACAGTCAATCCGAACTTGCCCGCCGTCGTTTGCGTAGTAAACGATGGCCCGTGCTGCGCGTAGAACCAATCCGTTGGATCCACGCCGCCTTGCAGCGTGAAGTCGCCGCCTTCTCCTAGATGCCAGACGATGTCGCCCGCACCCTTCCCATCGGCATAATCGATTTTGATGATCCAATTCTGGTGACGCATCGACAACAGCAGGTTTCCATCTGTCGGCGAATACAGAATCGCGTTGGAATGCGTCCAATCCGGGAACGAGAACGGGTGGCGATTTACGTCAAGATGGTCGAAGGTGTTCCACAGCCAGACCGGATTTAGATTCGTATCGAGGTCAATAAGCGCATCCCCCAGCTCGTTGGTTGTTCCGGGAAGTCCGGTCAAGTTCGTGAATTCTTTGGTTGCGCTGACGAGCACAATCCAGTGCCCGTTCGGGAGCACCGTTACGTCGTGATGAAATACGCCCGCCGTATAATTTAGGCCTGCGGTCGCCAGCCTGCTGTTGAGAGTGTCGATCGTAATTTGACGAATCAGCGCTCCGGTGAGATCGATTTCGCTGATTTCGTCCTCCGTTCCTGGTGGAAGCGGTGCCGCGCTTAGAGGAGCTGTGCTGGTCGGCGAAAATTGCACAATAAAATGCCCGTTTGGAAGCAATTTTATGGGCTGAACGAGGTCCGCTGCACTTCCCGTGGGCCTGAGCCACCACAGAATATTTCCCTGCAGATCGGTCACCACAATCGGAGTCGGTGCGCCGAGAAGGTCGAGCATTTCCACACCGGATTGCGGCACCATTCCGTTCGGATTTGTCACGGCAATCACAGGCGCCGCGGTCGCCGGGATCGAACCCGTCGTGAATGTGTGGTCATTGTCATTCAGCTGCGACCCGTCAGGCATCTGCAGCACACCGCGCATGTGATACAAGGTATTAGGCTTCATTCCAGCCACGAAAACGCCAAGAGACGCTCCATTGCCCGCCGCTGGCTGAGTCCAAGTCGTCAAGCCATATGTCGTATCGGTTCCGAATTGAACCGCGACCATCGCGCTCACAGGTGGCGCGATCGTGTAGAGAGCAACCTGTGGGTGGGTAGTACCTGCCACCTGGCCCGGAGCTACCACGGTTACTGTCGCGCTTAACATCTCTGAAGGACGAGCGCTGTCGGTCACCGTCACCATCACCGGGGCGGCCGGCTGCGTCGCCGGAGCGGTGTAGTTGCCCGTGCCGTCAATTGTTCCCACCGATGCGTTGCCGCTCGGCGTGCCGTTCACTGACCAAGTCAACCTGCTTTTCTTCGACGTAATGTTTGTCTGAAACTGTACCGATTGCCCTGTCAGGAGATCGGCGCTACCGGGAGTGATTACATCGCTTTCGGGATTGCGTCCGGAAGAACTGCAACTGATCAGCACGCACATACTCATCACCGCAAATACCAGTGCAATCGTTCTCGTCATTAGGCCTCACCGGAGTGAACAAAATTGAGCGCCAGATAATCACATTGACCCGACGTTTGAGTCAAACAGTTTACTGATCAATGTTTGCGCGCCAGCGCCCACGGCAGCCTGCCAAACGCGGACGCGCCTTGCCATACGGCTTTTCATGTAGACACATTGGCCGCTCATAATACTTCCGAGTGGGCCCTTTCAAGCGGCAGGATTAATACCCAATTTATGATCCGTTCAATTCGGTAGGCAGGCAGGTCGTAGAGTTCGGCTGCGAACTATCTTCCGGCGAGTTATAGCTAAGCGGTTCGCGGCCCTCGCAACACTCGCGCGGGCAAAAGGATGATTGCGCGCAGCAATTCAAATACGCCGGTCACGGTAATTCCAATAAGTCTGAATGGCAGCAAAAGAAGCCAAACGATCGGATATACGATCAGCGCCAAAAGCGCCAGCGGCCAGCAAACCACAAGAAGCAAACACCACATCAAAAAAGTCAGCATCGCCGCCCCCTTCCCCGCAACACTACCAGATACGCATTTTCTAGCCGCGATGTTTCATAACGCATGACACTTCAACCCAGCAGCGACCGCCTTCGACCGAGTAGCCACGACGAGCGCCTCACCTCGTCGTGGGCCCGTGAAATGGCCCAATCAGTCCCGCCCGATTTCCACAACCCGCGTAGTTCTACGGATATTCAAAACTTCGAATTCGCGCTACCATCGCTCGTTTTTACATGACGACACAAACGTCACTGTCGGACGCTCTACACAGCCAGTTGGAGAACCTCGGCCTCCGCATTCTAATCAACGGTTCCGCGATTAGAAATTGTCGTAAGGCATTGAAAACATGACACCGCGACCCATTCTAATCAACGGTAAAGGGGGTGTCGGGTCTCGGACCTCCCGACCTCGCAGCCACGCCTCCGAACACTGCCTACCGCCACGGCGGGCGGACGCCTAATCAACGGTGCCGCGATTAGAAGTGTTCGTAAAGGATTGAAAACATGACACCGCGACCCAGTGTAATCAACGGTAAAGGGGGGTTAGCTTCTACTGAAATTAAGGGAATTCGAAAAGCTGCCACGCGTGGAATCGATCTTCTTCTGAAGTTGGAAAATGGCGTACAACAACGCTTCCGGACGCGGAGGACAACCGGGAACGTATACGTCAATCGGAATCACCTGGTTCACGCCCTGCACTACGGCGTAATTATTGAAAACGCCGCCCGATGTGGCGCAAGCGCCCATCGATATTGCCCATTTCGGTTCGGGCATTTGCGCGTACAGCTGCTTGATCACCGGCGCCATTTTCTGCGAAACGCGCCCTGCGACAATCATCAAATCCGATTGGCGTGGCGACCCGCGAAAAACCTCGGCGCCAAAGCGCGCGATATCGTATCGGGAAGCCGCCATCGACATCATCTCAATTGCGCAGCAAGCAAGACCGAACGACATCGGCCAGATCGAGCTACGCCGCGCCCAGTTAACCACCTTGTCGAGCGAGGCAAACAGAATGCCCTCGTCCTTGAGGAAGTTTTCGTCCTCGCCCGGCCTTTCGAGCGTGACGCCCTTTGCGAGTTCCACAGCCATGGTCAACATTTTGCCTCTTTGAGCGCACCTTTGCAAATGGAGTTGGACTTCATAAACGAACCAGCCAAATACAGAGGACTCCGAGTGTTCACCGAGGCCACAACGCCATCACCGCGAGGAATGGTTCGCTCCGGTTTCTCCATCTTTAACCTCATTTACAGCCACGAGCCGGCCGTGCAATACTCTCGGTTCTGGGGGAACGGAGGTACGTCCATGCGCATATCAATGCGTTTAGTTTCCCTGGCCCCAGCATTTCTCGCCGCCGTCCTTTTCTGCTCTGTTTCGATTCCGGCGTTCGCATCAGGCGACGACAAACCCGGCGCTTCAACCGCCGCGCGGCCCGATCGCGAAAAGAAAATATTTACGAATGACGACATCGACCGCATGTGGCCGAAGCAAAAATCGGCTACGACCGCACCCCAGATCACTCCTGCGCGCCCGATAGGATTCGAAGCGCAGACCGGCGCATCGTCTTCATCGAGCAATCGCCGCGCAGTTATCGCAGTAGCGAGCCTCGAGCGAGATCCGCGCTGGTATGCCGAGCAGGTGCAACTTCTCTCCGACGAGCTCGATCGCATCAGCAATCAAGAGCAGTTCCTTCGCGATTTTCGCGCATCCGGAAATGCGCCAGGCGCCGGAACAGGTTTGCAATTGAACGCTCCGTGCGAGGGGTTCACAACGGACAACGCAATCCTGCAGCTAGCCATCCGTCGCCAGGAAATCGAGCTGCGGCTCGCAGATCTTGAGGACGTGGCGCAGCGAAACGATATGCCCGCCGGAATTCTGCGCGATCCGTCAGCGATTCTCGGCGCTGTGCAAAAACCGGCGAGTCGCGCGCAGCAGCAAATGTCGGTTGAACTGCGTCATGCGCAACTCGCAGCCGAACTTGATGGCGTGCACAACGAACTCTCCGACATGTCCGCGCAGGCCAACGCCGCAGGAGCAAACCTTCTACCGCCTACGCCGGGATTCGGCGGAAACATGACGACCGATCTCATCGAACGCCTCGACAACCGCGCGAGCGACATAAAAAGCGCGCTCGACGAAACAGACGACGCCGCGCGCCGCGCCGGCATCGCCCAATCCACAATCTCAGCACAGTAGCGTCGCGTTTCATCGCCGCCGCAACGGCACTCGCTCAGGGTAGAATAGGAGCGATGCCGATAAGAATGATTGCGCTGGATATCGATGGGACGCTGCTGAACAGCCGCGGAAAGGTGTCGGACGAAAACGCGCGGGCGATTGCCGAAGCGCAAGCGCGAGGAATCGAGATCGCGCTCGTTACGGGCCGCCGCTTCGATTTCGCGCGGCCGATTGCCGACATGATTCCGTGCGATCTTCATTTCATCGTGAACAATGGCGCGCTAATCAAGTCGAAAGACGGCGTGACAGATCTTCGGCACCTGCTTCCGTCTGAAACGGCGCGAAAGGTCCTCGACGCCACGGAGGAATATCGATCCGGGGCCGCCGTCGTGTTTGACCGGCCGCGCGCCATGCAAGTGATGATGGAGCGCGTTGAGTGGGACCATCCCATTCGCGGCGGGTATCTTCGGCGCAACCGGGAATACATCGGCGAGATTTCGCCGCTTACGGATTGCCTCAACGGGACCGATCCGATCCAAGTTGGGTACGCGGATAGTTGCAAACGCCTACGCGACGTGAAGAACACTCTCGAGAGCCTGCCGATCGCCGAAGACTACACGATCGCACTGACCGAATACGAGGATCGCGACCTCTCAATCTTGGATGTGTTGAAGCGCGGAGTGTCAAAAGGCGTGGCACTTGCAGAATGGGCGCGACGGCGCGGAGTGGCCCGTGAAGAGGTGATGGCGATCGGCGACAATTGGAACGATCGCGAAATGCTCGAATTCGCCGGGTTACCGATCGTGATGGGCAATTCGGTGGCGGAGTTGAAAACGCGCGGGTGGGCGGTTACGCTTACGAATGACGAACACGGCGTCGCCGAAGCCATTCGCACGTACGCTCTTGGCGCAGGCGCTCCTGCTTGATCAGCGTCTTTGGCCGGTCTAATACGATGAAGCACGGAACCATTCTCTTTGCGTCATTACTCGCCGCCATCAGCGCAGCGCCAACTGCGCGCGCTGACTACGCAGTTTTACGCTCGGGCGTCCGGCTGCACATC
>Ga0210383_10005846_pt1 | contig 10771 bp, 11 predicted proteins | sample IncBWC14OmetaG_FD_160072 | JGI IMG/M metagenome (GOLD analysis project Ga0210383, IMG submission 160072) | Forest soil microbial communities from Barre Woods Harvard Forest LTER site, Petersham, Massachusetts, United States - Inc-BW-C-14-O ...
CTTCCGATCTAGTGGAAGAAGCACTGACGGGGCTGCTCGGCCGTGCCGAATCATGGCCGCACGCCCCGGCGAACAAAACTTGGAAGGCGGCCAGTGCAATCCAGCACGACTTGGAACTGGGCGTCACGGCGGACACTATTTTGCCTCCCCTTCGGCGAGCGCTCGGGCGCGCTTGCGGCGCAGGACTACGTACGATACCAGCACGCTGACGAAGTAGAGCACAAGCATCGGAGCCATGAAAATTAACATGGTTGTGGCATCTGGCGTGGGGGTGACGATGGCGGCCAGAACTGTGATGACGAGCATCGCATAGCGAAAATTCTTAAGCAGAAATTTCGGCGTGACGATGCCGAAAAGCGAGAGGATGAAGACCACCACGGGAAGCTCGAAGATGACGCCCAGGCCCACCAGCACGACGAGTATCAAGCTGAAATATTCATTGACGCTGATCAGCGGGCTGATCGGGCCATCACCCGCGAAGCCAATCACCCGCGTGAGCACAAGCGGCAGCAACCCAAAATATCCGACACAAATGCCGCAGAGAAAAAGCAGCATCGCGGACACGATGAAACTGGCGGTGGCGCGGCGCTCGTGTTTGTAGAGTCCCGGAGCGACGAACAGCCAGATTTGGTAAAGGACCCAGGGCATGGCGAGCACAACGCCCAGATACAGACCCAGGTTGATATACAGACCTACATACCCCGCTGGGCTCGTGTAGTAGAGCTTGTCTTCTAGATGATTGTTACGGAGCGCAACCAGCATCGGCTGGACGATGAATTTGATGAAACGCTTGGAGACGAGCAAGCCGACGATCATGCCGACGCCGACGGCGGAAAGCGCGCTGATCAGCCGCTTGCGCAGCTCTACTAGGTGGTCGAAAAACGACATCGCCGCGCCGGCCTCTTCCTCGGCGCGCGATCGCTGCGTGCGCTCAGGAGGAGCGGCGGTTGCCATCGGTCACTCGTTCGGGGTTTTGCTCCGGCTCAGCAGGCTGGGACTCTCCGATCGAATCGGGAGGGGGAAAGTCCATGTGCATCAGATACGGATCGTGCATCGGATCGGGAGGCGCAGGTGCGACGCCCGGCTCAGTGGGCGAGGGGTTGTTACCTGGCGGATTCGCAATTGCGGCAGCATTCGGCGGGTTCGATGGAACAGTCCCGGGCGACGTAGGCAGGGGTTGCGAGTCCACCGCAGGGACGGCGGCAGGAGCGGCCGGAGGCATGATGGCAGCCGCTGGGGACGCCGCAGGAGCGGCGATCTTCCGGGAATCGGCCTCACGCTCCAGATCGCGCAGATGCCCCTCGAAGGTTGAACGCAAGTCGCCCGTCACGCGCCGGAATTCAGCCATAAGCTTTCCGAGGTTGCGCGCAAGCTCGGGAATCTTCTCGGGACCGAAGACGATCAGAGCAACGATAAAGATTACAATAAGATGCGGGACGCTAAGCATTCGGAACTTGGCGGCCATCTCTCCGGCCGTTTTTGCATCATAGAAGAGGCTTCCGGGCGTGTCAAACGAGCGAAAGCAGTGTGCTATACTGATGATTCGGGGAGATCGAGAGGCAAGATGCGAACATCCCATGGAGTATCGAAAGACAACGTAAAGACTTCCGAATCTTCCGGTTCTCCAGCGCGGGGAATTCTGCTGCTGGTACTGGTGCTGGCGGTGTCGGCAGGGCTAGGGGGGTTTTTCGGTCCCCAGGCGAGCGCGACGGCGTCGAGTTCGGACGACACGCAAGATTCCGTGAAGAGTTTCACGCGCGTGCTCTCGGTGGTCGAGCGAAACTACGCCGATCCGGTGGACTCCGATAAGGTTATCTACGACGGCGCGATTCCCGGAATGCTCCACGTGCTCGATCCCCACTCGAACTTTTTCGATCCGAAGCAGTACGCGCTATTCCGCGAGGAGCAGGAAGGCAAATACTACGGCGTTGGTATGGTTGTTACGCAGCGCGAGAATCAGACGGTTGTTCAGGCGCCGTTTGTTAATTCTCCCGCATACAAGGCCGGAATTCGCCCCGGCGATACGATCCTGAAGGTTGACGGAAAATCGTGCACGGGCCTGACAACTACCGAAGTCGCCGACCTGCTGAAGGGCGCAAAGGGAACTCCGGTCCACATTTCCCTCGGACGCGAAGGGTGGGACAAGCCGATCGAAGTAACCGTGGTGCGCGATGAGATTCCGCGGCCCGGCGTGGAATACTCCGAGATGGTCAAACCTGGGATCGGATACGTGCGGGTCTTGACGTTCAACGAAACGACAGACAGCGACCTGACGGACGCTTTGAAACAGCTGGACTTTTCGAAGCTGGACGGCCTGATCATCGACCTGCGGGGCAACGGAGGAGGCCTATTGAACCAGGCCGTGGGCATGTGCGACATGTTTCTGGACAAGAACGAGTTGGTTGTATCTCACCGCGGACGATCGTCACCGGAGCGGCCGTATTACGCGGTCCGAGGAAATCAGGGCATCGGGGTGCCGCTGGTCGTGCTGGTCAACTCGGGGAGCGCGTCGGCTTCAGAGATTGTTTCCGGCGCGATTCAGGACCATGACCGCGGATTGATCGTGGGCGAGACAAGCTTCGGAAAGGGTCTGGTGCAGACACAGTTTCCGCTGAGCGAGGACACCGCGCTCCTGTTGACCACGGCGCGGTATTACACTCCGAGTGGACGCCTGATCCAGCGCGACTACAAGAACCAGACGCTCTACGATTACCACTACAACCCGCAGCCGCCGCAAGCTCCCGAGGTGAAACTGACCGACACGGGACGGCAAGTGTACGGCCAGGGCGGAATCACGCCGGATGTGGCTGTCGCTGCTCCTAAGCCAGATGACTTCGAAACGCTGCTTGAGAGGCGCGGAGTGTTCTATCCCCTTCCGCAAGGCGTGGGCGATTTCGTGCGCTACTACCTTGGAGAAAAGCCGGACGTCACGAAGGATTTTGTGGTGGATGACGCTGTAATTGCGCAATTCAGGAAATATCTCGCCGACCAGCGCATACCGGTCAGCGAAACCGACATCCAGCAGAATCTTCCATGGTTGAAATGGGAGATCAAGCGCGAGGTGTTTACGACCGTGTTCGGCCTTAACGAGGGTTACCATGTCGCGCTCGAGAACGATCTGCAGCTGGATAAAGCCATCGCCTCAATCCCACAAGCGAAAGCGCTATACGCGAACGCTCGAAAGATTGTGGCCGAGCGTGAGACGGGCGCTGCGAACGGGCGCCCATAGCGGCCACCGATCCCGATAGCCGGTTACTGGACAGATAGGCCCGGAGGATTCTTATTTCGAAGGATGGTCCGTGGCGGCCGGATCTTTTCCAGACGGCACTTTAGCGGGCGACGCTTCCAGCTGAGCTAAGATAGTCCTCGCTCTGGGAGCGTCCTTGGAATTGGCCGCGATTTTCAAGAACTCCCGCAGTTGCACGGCTTCCCCGACGACATTCCCGGCGGCTTGATAGATTTGAGCGAGCAGTAGATGCAACTCGGGCAGGTGATGCCACTCATCCAGCTTGACCGCAGACTGAGCGTGCATTTCAGCCTGGGTCAGCTGATTGAAATGCAGTCCCGCATCCGCGGCATAATAGAGCGCGTACGGATTACCAATCGGATCGAGAGCCAGCGCCTGAGCCGACAGTTTCGCAAGATCCGTCCAGTCGCTATCATTCGCAGCAAACTCCGCCAGACAGAGGTACGACGCCACATATTCGGGATCAAGATCCTCAGCTCTTGCGCAGGCGGCCTTAGCCTGTTGGTTCTTCTCTTCTGACTCCAGTACCTGGCCGAGTACAACCCAGGCAGAAGGATAGTCCGGATAGAAATCAATCGCCTTGCGGAGATGTTTCTCGGCCTCCAACAATTTCTTGCTCTTGAATGCGCCGCAGGCCCGCTGGTATTCGCTGCTTGCCCTGCCGGGTACGGCAAGTCTCGTTGCGCTGACCGTCGGGCTGTGAACCCCAGACTCCGTCCACGAATCGCACGCCTCGGAGTCAACTATTCGTCCGGCGTCGCCGGAGACAGCAGCGCTTGCTTCGAGCGTGCTGATGGCTATAAACGGGTCCGGAACACTATCGGGTATCGACGTCGGCGCCTGTGGAGCGGGATTCGGCATGGGCCCGCGAGTCTTTTGCGCCGGGGCAGCGTGCACAGCCAGCAGACTGAGTGCGAGGACGCACGCGGTCCTAGCTGAAAGTTTGAACATCACGGGGAACCTGGACAGACCCGATTGCCGTTCGGGTTCGCTGGACCACTCGATGCCAGCAGGAATCTCGCCACGTGATGCTATCGCCACCACAGTAACTCGATGGTAAGCCAATTCTGGCCGGATGGCGCAACTTTTTTCAGATTGAGACCACCATGAAAACAATCCCGTTCGTGAGAGGTTCGCCCTTCTGCCGGCATAGGCGGTGGAAAGCCGGCGCTAATCGTTTGAGGACACCTGCGCTATCTTGGCCAGGCTGGACACATAGGCGTCCTTCATACTTAAGTTCGTAGCGACACCCGGTCCTACCTGCCCGGGCCACCGCGACGTCATCTGCTAGGAGAATCCTATGGGCTCCACCCAGTCACAATCACCCGCCCCGACTGCGCCAGCCGCAAAGCCGGCCGCAGCCGCAGGACCGGTACCCACAGCGACCGTTATCGCGTCGATGCTTCGCGCGTCGGAGAAGATCAGCGATTTGATCTTTTCTCCCGGCCGGGCTCCACAGGTGGAGATCAGCGGGCAACTTGCACAACTAAAGATTGCGGGTGTGGGCGTGCTGAGCGCCGAAGATACGGCGCGAATAGCCGGCGACCTGATCGGAAGAAACGCTCACGCTGTGGAAAAGCTGAGAATGGAAGGCTCGTGCGATATTTCCTACAGCCTGCCGAAGCTCTCGCGCTTCCGCGTGAACATTTTCACCCAGCGAGGTAGCTGCGCAATCGTAATGCGCGTAATCGCCAGCAACGTCCCCGACTTCAAAGCGCTGAACCTGCCGACGCAGCTTGCAGAGGCAGCCGAACTGCAACCGGGAATCGTACTGGTGACCGGACCGACTGGTAGCGGCAAGTCGTCGACGCTTGCCGCACTCGTGAACAAGATTAACGAAGAGAAAGCTTGCCACATCATTACGATCGAGGACCCTATCGAGTTTCTCCACTCGCACAAGCGGTCCACCGTACACCAGCGGGAGCTCCATAGCGATGCGCCGAGCTTCGCGCTGGCTCTCCGAGCCGCGCTGCGGCAAGCGCCGAAACTGATCCTGGTAGGTGAAATGCGCGACCGCGAAACGATTGAAGTGGCGCTAGAGGCCGCGGAGACGGGACACCTGGTCTATTCGACGCTGCACACGATCGATGCGTCAAAGACCGTTGAGCGAATCGTCGGAGCATTCCCGCTCGGCGATCAAAACGCAGTGCGCATGCGTCTCTCCAAGAGTTTCCGCTACATCATTTCGCAGCGTTTGATCCCCAAACAGGACGGCAAAGGGCGAGTGGCTGCGTTTGAAATTCTGAAAGCAACGTTGCGAACGCGTGAATACGTTCAAAAGGGCGAGGGCGAGGGAAAAACCCTGCTCGATGCGATGCGCGATGGCTCCACAGAAGGAATGCAGTGCTTCGACGACCAGGTCGAAAAGCTGATTCGCGCGGGCGAAGTTGACATCCAGACCGGGCTTTCCTATTCCACGAACCCCGGCAACTTGCGGCTCCTCCTTGCGGATCTGCTCGAGGAACCCACCGATCTTTCATCGCTGATGGCTTCGAATAAGGTGACGACAGAGACCAAGGAATCGAGCTTCGCAGTCGATCCCGAGCTTGAAACGACGATGTAACTTGGCGGACCTGACCGCGCCCGAATCGGCGGCCTGTTCGTTGCGAACGAGTCTTTTCGCGCTGGAGGGAGTCTTGATGTCTAGCTGATCTCCCCTTACAATGTGGGCAACCACATCCCCGTTCCAATGGTCTCATGCGGAGGTCACCCAGACAGCCTTTGCAGAGAGGGGAAACCTAAAGTGACGGGCACGTTCATGCGACCTGCAATTCGCGCATTGGCCATTACATTCGCCGTGAACCTCGCGTTTGGGGCGGTTTCTCGCGCCCAGGGAACCAATCCGAATCTCGTTCCTGCCGGGGAGCAACAGCAGGATCAGAGTCAGCAGTTGAAGGTGCGTCAGCTGAACCAAGCTCCTGCACCAGCCCTTCCAAGAGTCGATCCTGCGGAGGAAGCGGCTTACACAGCATTTTACGGATCGAATCCGCAGGACCCGGATACAAGAATCCGCATCGGCGAAGCCTTCGTTCAGAAGTATCCGGTGAGCCGGTATGCCGAATCCGTTTACGCGGCGCTGACACAGGCTTACTCTACGAAACAGGACACCAAGAATTTTTATACCAACGCGGACAAGGCTCTAGCGCTGAATCCGAATGACGCGTCCGTGCTCGTGATCGTTGGTTGGATGATTCCCCACGACTTCAAGCCAGAGAGTGCGGACGCCCTCAAGAACCTCGACAAGGCGGAGCACTACGAGAAACGCGCCATGGAAATCATCCCCACACTGACGAAACCCGTGAATATCACCGACGCTCAGTTTGCCCAATCCGAGTCCGGCCTTCTGTCCGCGGCCCACAGCGGTTTGGGTCTCGTCTATTTCCGCCGCCAGGACCCTGAGGACTCGGTGAAAGAACTTCAGCAATCGGTGCGGCTCGCGGCCAGACCGGATCCGACAGACCTCTTCGTTCTCGGCTTGGGTCTGCAGAGCTTGAACCGTTATGCTGAGGCCGCCGATGCATTCAGTCGCTGTGGCCAGGTCCCGAGCAGCCTGCAAGACCGCTGCAAGCAAAGCGCGGATGCCGCCAAGAAAGCGGGAAAATAGCAGCAAAACGCTTCATCGGCACAACCACTCAGCGATCGCGCCGAAGGCCGCGCGCCCGGCAGTCCGTTGAAATCCACCGCGTAGCCTGGCAAGAAGCCTTTGAACGCATGAACCGAGCGGAGCGGGAAACATACGCACGCGACGGCCAATTGCCAACGTGATTTTAGAGCATCTCGGAGGCAATTCGTGAGCGTATCGAACAGCACTGCCCTGCCACGGCCAGAGGAATTTCCCGTGGGAAGCACCGAAAGTCGCGCTGCAGCCTGCGCTTTACTCGAAAGGTGCGAAAAACCCGCGCGACGCATCCAGGTGACACTGGATATGGCCTCCTAGGCCCTTGGAAAACCGTTTGGGAGCGCTAGGCCCGTGGGAGTTTCAGGACGGAATTCTTCTGGGATCGATCCTTATTCCGCGTGGAGCAGACCAAGAGACCACGCGGCGGTTGCTCGCCACTCCATGAGGCGGGAATAGACACAACTTACCGGAACCGCCCGGCTCTAGTGGGTCATACCGTAGATGACGTAGTTCACGCCGAGGCGGTATGCGACCGATGCCTCGTGCTCGGGATATTCGGGGCTGTCAGCCCATTCCCATGCGTCGCCGACGTCGGAATTGTGGCAGATGGCGACCATAATGCGGCCCTTGTCGTCCCGGATGGCACGCCATTTGGGCACAGCTTCGTCGGGACCGACGGGCCAACGGCGTCCCCAAATGTAACGCGTGCCTGGAATTTGTACGCGGTCATCGAGGTCGTAGACGGCGTGAAAAATTTCGTCGTTGTTGGATAGGTCTTCGATCTGCCGATCCGGAAAAATCATGTGCATGCCTTCCGACAACACTTGCCACTCGTAATCGCCGTGTGAATCGTCGGCCATGAGAAATCCGCCACGGAGCAGATATTGGCGGAGGCGGGCGGCCTGCGATTCATTCAGTCTCCAGCCACCGGGATCTTCGATGTAGATCCATGGCCAGTCAAAGAGGTCGTCGGAATTGGCGTCGACAATCTGTTCAGTGGATCGGGCCTCGAGTCGAGTTAGGCGACGCACGCCGGGAATGAATTGGCGATCGGCCTTGGGATAGTCAGCCGCCCATCGCTCGAAACCGAATCTTCCGTATTGAGATCCGAGATCGTAGTGGAAGCGGGCAAAGGTCCACTCGGCCTTTTCGCGCGGGTCGGCGGGAGGGAAACTCTGCCCGTCCATATAGATGAAGCCGCCTTGCTGGGGCGCCTGCGCGGAAGCGAACAGCAAGATCGTGGACAACAAAATGAGCCGGGAGAAGCTCATCGTTCGCGCCTCGCTGTACCGAAGACGCCAGGCCACCCAAGTAGATTGCGCTTTCGACGGGACGGTTGCACCAGATTTCGATTGCACGCATTCGCGCGAGAGAGTTGATGCCCACCAATGTGTACCATCTTCTCGTACCTGACTTGTTATCGGAGCGTTTATCCGGAATTACGCGGTTATCCGTTGACTTCGGCTGTCCCAGAAGCGTGGCGAATGCCGAAGGAACTCCAGCCCGGCCAGCCTATGGCCTCTCTCAGTTCGAACGAGTCGAGCCACCCGACAGGCGACGTCTTGATCGGTTTGCGCATTCGTCAGGATTAGCGTCTGCGAATCATTGATATCCTCCGAGACTGTCACTAGTCCGCCATATTCGCACACGTCGATCGTCTCAGTATTTTCATGGAAGGGCTCATCGCTGAGCCTGCCATAAAGCAGGACGGGTATCGCGGCTGACATGCGTTTTGCTCGGCGCCGCTCAGGAAAGTGTTCCACTCTCCGAGTACGGCTGGGCTGGTTCTGGCGGCGAAAGAAGTTAATCCAGCGCACAGTGTACCGTAGCACACTCCGAGGAGACACTTCGGGGGCTAATCGGGCATGTGAATTACCTGCGGGTTTGGCCTGATCAGGGGGGAGCAATCAGGCGAGGGAATTGATAGATTGTCGGTAGGAATCTACAATGCAGGCCTTCACACATCCACCAATGTGGAAAACCGTGTTAGCTTTTGCGATTCTCTATTTGGTGTGGGGATCCACCTATTTCGCAATTCGTGTTGGCGTCCGCGAAGTTCCGCCGTTCCCTTTCGCGGCGATGCGATTCTTGATCGCGGGACTCGTTCTTTATGGCTGGATAATCGCGCACGGCGAGCCCTCCCCAAGCGGGGTTCAATGGGCGTCAGCATCTTTGCTCGCGATCCTGTTCTTCGTCCTCGACTACGGCCTGGTGTACTGGGCTGAGCAGCGCGTGCCTTCGGGAATCGCCGCGGTTATGATGGCCACGACTCCGGCTTTCATGGCGCTGTGGGAAATCAGTCTCCTGCGAACCCAGAGGCTTACCGTCCGCTTGGCCTTGGCCCTTTTGATCGGGCTTGGCGGGGTAGCGGTTCTGATGAGCCGTTCGCTCAATCTCGGCGGGGCGCCGATCGACATGGCCGGCGCCGTGGCGATCATCGTCGCAGCGCTGAGTTGGTCGGTGGCGTCGGTGCTCACGCGAAAACTACCGCTTCCGCCTTCCCCAGTTATGAGCTCGGCAGTGCAGATGATCATCGGCGGAGTCTTCTTGGCTATTACGGCGGCCGCGCTGGGCGAAGTTCGCGATTTTCACCTGTGGACCATCTCCCGCGCAGCGTGGCTTTCGTTGCTCTACCTGACGGTCGCCGGCTCGATCATGGCGTTTACAGCCTACTTGTGGCTGATTCATCATGAGTCGCCAACAAAGGTCGTGACCTACGCATACGTGAATCCAGTTGTGGCCGTGCTGCTCGGATATTTCCTGGGTGGCGAAACGTTTGGCCGACGAACGATTCTGGGGGCTCTGCTTGTCTTGATCAGCGTCGTGGTGATCACGACGACCCGAGTGAAAAAATCGCCGGCAACATTCTCCGCGAAAGATCTAGGCTAACTCCTTCCATGAGAAGGCCGGTGTGAGTCAAGACAGTTTTGTTTTTACTTCTGTAGAGTCTTTGCCTTCGAGCCGAGCCGCCTCTGTCGCCATCCTTCCATCCGCAGTCTGTTATGAGCGGTTTTCGCTCGCTGCAAGGTGGGCGTCCTCAATTCAGTCGGTGCTGCGACCTGATTATCGACCTTGGCTCCTATCTCGTCGATGGGAGTTGGGCCAGGAGTTAGGCGCAGTCACCGGATCTCGGCGGTTGAGCTCGGCTGTTGGGATCCCACTCTACGCTGCGGCACTTTCCACTTTGTGGTTGTTCCGCAGTGGTTCGTAAACCTCTCCGCTCACCCACAGCTTGTGCAGCAGTACGGCCAACTTCCGCGCTACGGCAACGACGGCTCGTTTCTTGGCATTCTTTCCTCCCCGCTCGGCTAGCTTGAGCCCCCAGCGCCGCAGATCGCTGTCTTCTCCAAAGGGACCCAGAATGTAGTGCGCGCCTTGCACCAGCAGTGTCCTTAGATAACGGTCTCCTTCCTTGCTGATGTGCATCTGGGGTTCGCTATTCCCAGAGTTCTTGCGCCCGGGACGCAACCCCACAAAACATCCCGCATCTCGACTGCGGCGAAATCGGTACGGATCGTCCAAGGTCAGAATGTAGGTCAACGCAATCAGGGGGCCTACTCCCTTCACTTGTCGGAGTAGTGCGACCTCCGGATGCACTTCCTGGGCGATTTGCTCGACGCGCCGATCGTATTCCGCGATTCGTTCGTTCAGCGTTTCGATTTCCGCAAGCAACGGATCCAAAACATCCCCCAACTCCTGGCTCAGTCCCTGGGCCATCTCCCGATTCATTTGCTCGGTGCCGCACTTCCGCAACCGCTGGCCATGCGATTTCGTCAACCCGCGTACCGCATTCACCAGCGCTGTGCGTGTGCTGACCAGTGCCGCTCGGGCGCGAATCACCGTCAGATGCATATGTGCTTGGGCACTGCGATGGCGCACCGGACCCAGCAACGGGGGATCGATTC
>Ga0210383_10005852_pt1 | contig 10769 bp, 17 predicted proteins | sample IncBWC14OmetaG_FD_160072 | JGI IMG/M metagenome (GOLD analysis project Ga0210383, IMG submission 160072) | Forest soil microbial communities from Barre Woods Harvard Forest LTER site, Petersham, Massachusetts, United States - Inc-BW-C-14-O ...
GTGATATAAAATACTTATCATGTGACATTGATCGCTTAAGTAAAGGCCAACACCATGTGTTATACTGTGTAGATATACCAGTGTGTGACATACGCTATGTCGGGGGTTCATAGTCGTCGCCACGGAACAGTACATTTGATCCAAGCTCTTTCGGAGTCTAGCCTACTCTTGCCAACGCTTGCCAGCTTTGCAATTGTTAATTAGGGTACTTTTCAAGAGGTCATCCATTCGCATAATACATGGTGCTCCATCGTACAATCAACTAAAATAAGCGATTCAAACGACATTACAACTCCCTCCGCGGATCAGTTGAGAAACCCTGCAGACGCTACCTTAATCAAACCCACCAACAAACCCACCAACAAACCTCCTAACCAACGGCTCCCAACACCCATCCATCCGCATATGCTCCCCTTCACAAACATCAAACACCACACCTCCCCGTTCGTCCAGGGCCCGCAGCCCAATCCAATCCTCTTTGTACAGTGGCTGGAGACGCATCGGGACTAGGATTCGTTGTTCGTTCGTCGCAGCTGTTGGGCCTAGATTGATTTGTTTCTGTTCCGACTGAGAAGGCCGGAAAATGCTATCGTCGTCGTCGAGCACGACCTCGGACGCGAACCACGCGGTCTCCTTGGGCACTACGGTTTTGTCCTGTGTGAAGATAACAAGCACGAGTGTGTTGAGCGACGCGAGGTTGCGTGCGTAGGTTTCATTACGCGAGGGGGGCAGCTCGTTGTTGATAGAGGTGAGGAAGCGATTAGCTGTGAGGTAGGTTATGAGGTTGGCGGGGTCGCGGAAGTATTGGGCCTTGAAAAATATTCTAACCACTCAAAGAAGAGAAAGGGAAACATTAACACACCTGAACCGAATTGTTCTGCGCCCAGTTGCTGTACACCGCGCCTTTTGTGGCTCTGCGTGCCATTTGGCATAGGAAGTCGAGCGGGCGGCAGAGGGGGATGTCGGAGACGCCCATGTGTTGGGAGCCGAAGGTGATGAGGTTGTGGATTGGGGGTGAGTTATGTCGTTCTACGTAGGCGCGGAGGAATTGACCGCCTGTGTATTTGTTGATGGGTAGATGAAATCAGCGAGAGCAGGGGAGGTACGGACCTTGTGACAGGCCAATCGCGTCAAACCCGTCTTTCAACTGGTCGATGGCGGAAATTTGGTCGGCAACTAGTTCGATCTGGTCATCGACGTTTCCGTACTATCTACCGTCGCGGAATCAGCATGTATGGAGATTTTGGAGGTGGGCACGCACGAAACCAGCGCGTCTGTCATTGTCAAGGTCCTGGTCAATGTATATGGAGTGGATGAATATGCCCGGATGAATGTCTTTGATTCTGGAGGCGAACTCAAGCATGCCGGGGGAGGAGTGAGAGTCACCTGATACAGATTGGGTGAGGCTGCGGAGGCGGGGTGAGGAAGGAAGGCTAACCTAAGCCATGCCAGAGGACGAGGGGCCGTGGAGACTTTTCTGGGGATGCAGAAGCAAGGGAGTAGAGGGCAAGCCAAGAGACAAGCAAGGCAAGGACAATCATGTTCATCGCAGGAGGAGCGCAGTCGACTCACCACGTGATGCGGGGTAGATGTTACCGTCACGGTGTGACATAACATGATCGATGGCTCGGACTCAGGCTGAATCTGGTGTCTCTGATGTCTCTACGCCTCTAGCAATGCAGCTCCGCCATTCGTTTTCGCGCAGAGATGTCGTCCTCGTCCTCGTCGGGGCCAGCTTCATGCATGTCTTTACCACTCTCTTCGCCTACCCTGGCTCCTCTTCCATAGTCATCAACACCCACATCCCCAGTTGGAAGGATTCACCCACGTCGACCACGACCGTAACCTCAACCCAAACAACGACTACGACCACTATACCCCACGTTAACGAACCGTCCCAGATCACCACACCCATCAATCTCGACCTGGGACTGACCCACGACCTTCCTGAAACATCTGTCATAGCCCACGCACCAGGCTGGACTCTCTTTCGCAATCTCTACATGTCCAATGGCACCCTCTTTCTCCTCTCCTCCGATCCTTCCTCTTCTCAGTTCCCTGAGATCAGGTTAATGACCAGTACAGGCCTTCCTGCGTTCAACACCCCAGAAAACATTGCTCTGCGCGAACCCACCAAGCAGGAAATGGATTTCATCAGCCCAGAAGAGGCCAGGAGAAGGTGGGGTGGCCATGTGGACCACGGCGACAGGAATCGGATTTGGACAGTTGAGGGCAATACAGTACGCGATTCCCCTAGCTCGAATTCTAATCGATTTATTCATAGCGAAACCTCACTTATTAGTTGCTCTTCAACGAGCCGGCCCAATTCCTCGACCATTACTACCACTTCGTAGCCGAGCTCTTCCTTGGCGTGTGGGCATTCTGGTTCGGTGCTTTTTCCCAGAAATATGACCACGACCTCCCCTCCCCGTCCTCCCCTTTCTCTCTTTCCTCTGCACTCCATCAACCATCCTTTAACCAACACCTCTTCCCCGCCTCAGCACCACCAATAACCCGCGCCATCTTCATCCACGCCTCCGCAGATGGATGGCGTGACGGCCCAGGCTTCAATGCTTACTTCCTTCACGCCGTCTTCCCTTCCCTCTCCGTCGAAGTATCCGCAGACTGGGCCGACCGCATAGCTGTGACCGCACCGCACCCTGGCTCCGCCAATGCGGCCGGGAAAGCATGGCATTTCCCCCTAGTGATGCTGGCAGACCGGAGTGCTGCACACAGAGGGGAGGCGTGTGGCAGTCGGACGCAGAGGATTGCGGCCGAGCCCTGGGAGCTCATGGTGAAGAGGCATGGGATTGATTTGGTCGGCGGGTGGTGGAGCGGTATCAGGGAGGCTATATGGCGGTTTGCTGGGGTTGAGCGAGGTATCAATAAGGAGGGGGGGGAGGATGCGCATGCGGTGGGCGGAGGGTGGAACTGGCTAGAAGAGGCGGATGCAGAAGGGGCTGAGGTGTATGGGAGTCCCGTTGAACAAGGGGCGGACGACGTCCCAGTACGGGATCCCCAACTTGATTTACCTTTTCCGGAAAAGGTCGTGATCACATATATAAATCGACAGGGTGTGCGGCGACACTTGATTGAGGAGAACCATGATGGGATGGTGGCAGCACTGCAAGAGCTGGTGGAGAGGAAGAACTTCGTGGACGGCAAGGAATGGGAGTTGAATGTCGTACAGGCGGAGAAATTGAGTAAAGATGAGCAGGTTAGGGTCGTTGCGAACAGTACGGTGCGTTCTTTGTCACGATGCCTCTGAATGTATACATCTCACCCGGCGACCCAGATCCTCCTAGGCGTCCACGGCAACGGCCTGACGCACATGGTCCTAATGAAGCCGACACGAGTATCGGCAGTGATAGAGCTGTTCTACCCAGGCGGGTTCGCGCGTGACTATGAGTGGACCACCAGGGCTTTGGGGATGAGGCATTTCTCAGTGTGGAATGACACGTGCGTTACCAGTGTTCCCCCTTCATTCCGTGTGACTGAATTCAAGCTTGTTTCTGCGTTGCAGATACTTTACACACCCGAATGAGCCCGAGTTGGGCTACCCGGAGGGGTTCCAGGGGACGTCTATACCAGTGCATGGCCCTGCTGTTGCGAAGCTTGTGGAGGATCGCGTCGAGGGGAGGGTTTGAAGGTTGGTCCACATTTGCGACACCCAGAAACTCGGTAAACCCAACACTCGCCATTGACGGTCATTCAATATGACCCGGATCGCAATCGCACGCACAATCCCCCTTCGTGTAAAAAGGTATAGTGCGTCGGCTTTCATTCTTTCGAACATTCATGCGTACATTCCGAGGCTTCGCATGGTAGAAACAAAATCTTGGTACATTTAGGGACTGTACGATCTACATGGTATAGTTATATCTCGGTAGGACATCAGTAGGTGTCGAACGGAAGGTTGGGTACTGAATGCTAGGTACTCGCATGAACATTTAGGACGGACATTGGTTTTCGTTTATTACTAACTTGGATCACGGATGAATTGCAACGAGATGGGTTCTATAGTTCTGGATGACGAGAATACTTACGAAGCTATGGTTGTTGGCAGAATAGGAAATCAGGGGAGGCTTTTCTCGGACAGGAGGTGTATTCGTTAGGTGTTAACCGTCCGACTGAGGAAGAGGAGATCGGAATGTGCAGTGTTCATTGTCTACAACGGAGGTTGGCTGCGACGGAAGAATTCTGCCTCTGATGAAGGGTCAGAATGTTTGGAAAGGGAAGAAACAAGCGGCAAAACTTTCGCGTCTCAAATCCTTTGGTCTTTGTAGGTCGACTGGATAAAACGAGGTTGGCTGGTTCGGAGAGGGAAGTTGTTAAGCCTTATTTCGTATCTGCAAGAGTTTTGGCCCCCGTGATAGAAAGGTTTAATCCAAGGGCCGATGAATGCCACGATCCAGAGAGAAGACGAGGGACTGGCTGTAGTTGAAGAGGCCAGTCGATGGCATTCCCAAGGTTGGCGTTCTCCGGAAGGGACATCGGAACTGTTTGGTTGACGGTTAGCGTGGGCGACCGGGACTTGAGTTACAGGGAGCAATGCGAAGCAAGCTATAGGGTTCACTTCCACACTGCAATCCGCTTCGATTGGATGGCTTTGTTTTATGGAGTATCCTTTGTGCTCACCCTCACCTGCTGGCATCAGGCAATATGAACGGAACCAATGTAGTGCGAACAAGGTTTGGTTGCTCGGCATATACGACGATGTCATGCAGGGGACAGACGCGGGCGCGGGCATTGTCTGATGGGTAAATGGCGAATCGTAAACGCGAGAATATTAATGTAGGGTGGTGATTTCGCGTGGTGAACACAACGCCAGCATTACCCGTAAATTGGTCGACTCGGTTTGACGAGAAGTCGTGAGGAAAGTTACCTTCAAGTTTGCGGGAGGAGAATATGAACTTTCGAAGGCACGCACCTACCTCAGGAAGTCTTGGGTGGGTATCTTATCGCGTCATGGTAAGGCGAAACTGGACAGGGGTGTTGGTGGGATTCCCGCCAGCTACGTGAGGTTCCTACGGTGTCGTACACAGCCGCGGGGGGTGTTGTATATCTGTTGTTAGGATGTGCGCAGCAGCAGGAGCGCTTGTAAGGTCCGAGTACAAGTATATCAAGTTGTTTTGTTGATAAGGCTTCTCTCCTAGACAGACACAAGGGTATCGGATTATCAAGTTGAAAATAATCAACGTTCAAGTCACTGAATTGTCACTGAACGTTTATTATTATAGTATATATCACGTGATGCTAGAACTTTAATTGTCCCTGTCTGACTGTTAGTAACGCAGCTCGCCGTTGTGGCGACATGGAGAGTTCTCCAAGCCACCCGCTGCCCATTCCCCGCCTCAGACTCTCTAGGCATTCTCCGCCCACCCTGTACGAATATACTTCTGCTCAAAATACCCCGCTGACAGGCCCATTACGTCTTCTCGATGGTCCTATGATTGACTTGCAAAATGACAAGGGCGATCAACAACATACTCCAAAAATGTCTTCTTCTGCCACCACTCCACCTCTGCCCAGTGCACCTCCCGCCGACACTCCTGCCGCGCGGTTGCGTGCTCTGTTATCTCGTGTTCCAATCCCGCCCCAAACCTCTGCACCATATAATCCTGCACCTGTTTCACCATCCGAGATTGAATCCGACTTTGATCCACCGAAATTTAGCCCCACGACGCCTAGTATTGCTCGGGAAAGTCTCAAAGACTTGTTCTCACACGCACTCCGTGATCCTGGAGACACACCGCAGAAGGGCAGACGGAGACGGAACAGCATTGACGTTAGTGAGGTAGAAGCCAGTCCCAGGGTTGCGCGGGAAAGGGCAAAATACAAAAACAAGCGGCGGAGCCTCAGTGATGAAGAAGCCGAGAAACCTTCAAGTACGAGAATTTTTATCAGTCTGGAACCTCGACTCAACGCGTTTCCTCCTGTCTAGGATCGTCACAGCGGTCTGAATCATCATTCAGATCCTCACAAGCGGCTACTTTTGATATTCTACGCGAACGACTTACGAATTCTCACACACAACTCAAAAATCAACGGCCTCCTACTCCCCCTTACGAACGTATGTCGTCCCCGTGTCAACCCCCGACTTTCAACTTATTTTCTGAATTAGAAGCTACCGCAGATGATAGTAATGACACGGCCACTTTTTTACGAGATTTGAACTCTTCACAAGCAACGCCACCAGCAGCCACTAGTACTCCGCAGCGATCCCTCGAATTGTCCCCTAATGCTCAATTCCAATCTCAATCCAGTCAGTTATGATTCTTACTAACATTTTATTCATTCACGTCTTGCAAAATCGTGTAGATCTACTTGAGCAAGACTCGGAAATGCACCGTGCGATGAAGGGATTTGACAGCTATGAAGGTGACACTGAACCTAGCCAACGCCCACGTAAGTTGAAAATAATTTATTGTGGGTTCATGCTAAAATTTCTCCTCCTTTCAGTAGCATTTCCCTTAGCAAATACACTTGACTCCCCGACACGCTCTCGGTCAGCGTTGTCTCATTCCAAATCTCATTTGCACGACAAGTCTCATGCTGCGAATCACTTGTCAAGGCGAGGCAGTGGGGATCTACATCGTCCTTGTAAGCTTTCTGTATGCAAATCATGAGAACGCCTCTTGATGAATACCCTGCGTCCTAGCTTCTCGCGCAAGTTCTTCTCTTTCTGGTGCTGACTGTGCGTAGTCAAATCTGACTCATCCTTCTTGTCACAATTTAAATGATATCTCCGCTTTCAGACAGGGAGCGTCATCTTGACGAAGAACACGATCGTGTCCGCGAACGCGAGCGGGAATGGAACAGACCCCATCATAGAACACCAGCTCGTTCGGATAGCCCAGAACTACATCGCCACTCGCACGGGACTACCACCAATATCGCCGCGCCCATTGTTGGGAATGGACATAGAATATTGAGGAAAGGAAGCTCTGCTTCCCTGAGAACCTTGGATGACGACGCCTCTTCCAGGGCGAGTTCATTGGGCTCTCAAGCCGAGTGTGAGCATCACTTCACCGTTTCCACCAGAAGATAAATATGAGCTAAACTTCCTATATATAACGCTAGATCGCGATCGTATAAACGAGTTAGAAAGAGAGCGTAATATCGAGCGTGAACGGGAATGGAATAAACGCCATACTAAAGTATCAACATCGCGTCCTACATCCGGTCTTAGTTACCACTCCCCTGCAGAACAACGGACACGGACTCACAGTCATCCCACGCGTCCAGACTCCGCACATTCACTCTTGTCGCCCGGTAGCCCAGATCTCCATCGACACCATTCATTCTCCACCTCGAGGGGAAGTTCCCCGAGTAGCTCTTTGGCGAGCAGCAGGGATGAAGAACAGGAACTGGAACTGGAGGTCAAGCATGAGATTGATCATGAAAGGGAACGCAATTGGAACGCCCCACGTCCGAAATGGCACGAACACCCTTCGGCTTTGGGACATAGCCATAGCCACAGTCGCTTAACGTCGCCTATGCCACCAACCCCTTCGTCCTCTTCTCATCCCCAAACCCCTTCAAATGGACGGGTGCGAGCGGAGAGCCTGCGAACTGATGGTACCACCAAAGGGCAGTCGCCCATCCATCATACACATGGCAGGAATTCGCAATCACTGCATACAAGCACGAACCATACTTCGGTGAATGCTAGTACGTCATCACCTCGAGCACCGGCCCATTTGTCACACACAGGTAATGGGAAACAGAGTTCATCCCATTCACAGTCGCGACCCGATCTCCATCGTCCCGTCAGGTACCCCCCGCGACCCAATTCACCGTTACCTCCGACTTCACAGAAAGGAAACTCGGTCAAATCTCAAATGCATGCTTCGGGTTCGGATTCGCATTTTGAATACCAGTTTTCGCGGAGCCGGACGCCCCTTCCACCTATCGAGTCTGATCAGGTTTCTCCGGAAAGGCTGGCAACTGGTGCTCATTCGAGGACTCTCTCTTCCCCCACGCCAGTTCCCAGACCGAGTAGTCAGGCATCAGAATCAAAGAGAACAAGCCATATTCCTGTGAGGTCACCCAAGAAAGCGCAGCCCACGTCGATATCCTCTGGGGAAACGAAAATGAACGGACACAGGAGGTTAGCGGCCGAGTCCACCTCTCATTCACATGGAGAAATTCTGCCGCATATCAACGTCCAATTCCTTCCCCTCACCACTGCCGATGAAGATCTCGTTTCTGGTATGTTTCCCTTCAACTTTTGGTTTTAAACGCCTTATCAAATGTAAATTAGTAACCGACGAGGAAGAGCCACCACGGCAGGATCAAGGTGGTACCCCGACCATCGCCCCGCCACCGATCGATATGCCCAAATATACTCCTCCTCGATCCTCATCCCCGCCCCCACGCCAGAGAACACCTAACACCGATGAAGCCCGACTTCAGAAAGCGCTTGCTCCTCTGGTTGTACTTCAAGAATTATCTCCGCCTCCGTCCCCTCCAACAGAAACCCTCCCATCTCACTCTCAGCCGATTCACTCTTTCCTATCAACACCTCCACGGCGTCCCTCGTTCAGCAGTTCCAGAGCGGAGTTTCAGACTCCGTCTCCACCAAAAGGCCTCCCCGAGCTTCCTGGTCCGCCATCATCCGAGGATGAAAAATATCAACAGCCTGGGACACCCGCTCCATTCAATGAGGATGCCCGCCCTGATCTGATGGCAATGAAGACACCCAAACCTCCAGGCGCTTGGTCATCGACCCCGGCCCCTCCGCAACAAAATCCTCCCACCAGAGCACGTTCTTTACCTCTAGACCAAGATGACTCTTACGATAGTGGTCTTGCCACACCTGTTGCATCGTTCTCTAGAGCGTCGTCTCTGCCTCCACAAACGCCTGCACCTCCGGGCGCTTGGATGGCGACCCCGGGGCCCAGGAAAAGTATACTGAAAGTTCGCTTTGACACACAACCTCCACCGGAATCGGAGCAGGCTGTCTTGGAAAACATTGTCGAGTCATCCAATTATCTGTCCAACAGTTTGAGAGAGAGCCCTCAGTCGGAGTCTGGACCTCACAGCGAAATGAGTCCTACGAAATTCCAGGCGAACCGGAATACAGGATCACCTGCAGTGGAAGAAGCTGATGAGCAGGTTCGAACACCTGTGCCCACAGTCTTAACTTCGCCCCGGTCTCTTCGCAAGTCACCCAGTATGCGTCTTGTAGACGCTTTTGGTAGGGAGAGAAAATCGGAAGATGCGGGTGATAATGGGAAGAAAGAGAGGCCGAAGTCTTCAAGTGTCCCCAACACACCTCGGAATAAAAGCGCTGTTCGAATTGTGGATGCAATGGGGCGTGAAGTACAGAATGTTCCACAGCCGGATAATGCGAGTGAAATGGAAGGATTTTCTTCGCTGAAACACAACGATGCCTTGGTACATGTCCGCCAGGGCCTCGCTGGTCTAGCACAGGGGCTTGATCACATGGACGGGTATTTACATTTATTGCTCTTCTCCGATTTCTCCTTGTTGATGGCCTGTATAGGCCGAGTGACCATATCCAATTTGATCGACAGCGGCTTAACGAACTTGAGGAAATTTCCAGAACCGCGCGAGGTAGCAGGGAGAAAATTTCACAAACATTGCAGATGGTTCAGAACACAAAGGGCGATCTCCGAAGTAAATTTGGTCCATTCCGAGCGAGTATGAAAAGGAGCAACTTTTTGGTGAGCGAACCATTTGAGATCTTCGATTCTTCAGTTTTAATTTCCTTCCAAGACGCCTACTGCCATGGATCGTCGCCTCCCATGGGCTCAAATGAATTCATGGATATTTTGGGGTATGATTTTTATTCAGATTCTGCTAGCCCTCATCATGTACCGGTATGTCCAATCGAGGCCTTCTACCCACCATTGTCTAATTATCTCCATAGCATCTCAACTATACGAGCAAGAGATCTCTTTCTAACAACATATTACGACCCATTCTATCCTGATCTTCACCTATACACTACCAAACCTGATACCCTGCACCACTCGATATCGTCCTCACTATCTCGGACTTCATGGTCTATCATTTCTATTCTTGACATACTGCGACGTGACGGCTGGAAAGCTCTTGCCGAAGCCATGTGGGACAACCTAGTAGTTATTGTCTCTGATTGGCAAAAACACGCTTGGGAGACTTGGGGGGCTGATGTCATCCAAGAGAACGCACCATGGCCTCCTACTTGAATTTGGTTCCTCCTTTTTGGTTGATTGTTTTATGTGTAACATGCATCGTTGTTCGTCATCTGTCTAACTTATTTCATTGCTGTTCCATTGTTGGACTACAATACTAGTGCAGGTTTGGATTGCAAGTGTTGGGTTCAATTCCACAATATGTCATGGTCCAGACATGATCAGACGCGAGTTGATGGCTGTCATGTTTATTTAATTTGGAAATACGCCAAGACTTAATATAGGTGGTACCGGTATACACACTGTTTGTTGGCGCAGCCCGCTGCACACTGAGAATATTTAATTCTAATCGACTGCTGGCAGTGGCCAAGGACAGTCCGGTGTGGTTTTCGACTCTGGTCCGGATTCCATTTACATGAATTAGGGCGAAACCTTGAAAAAGACTTTCAAGTTGACGCGTCTGAGCCAAACAACAAACGTTAACTTGAAGTTCACCTTGGATCTCGATCACTCTGTTCCTTGCGTGTTCTCCTTGCTAACTTTGCTGCGTGAAGGTTCACGTATACCTGATCACTTGATGAACTCCGAGTCACCTCCACCAGATACATTACTTTCGGCGGTTCA
>Ga0210383_10005853_pt1 | contig 10769 bp, 8 predicted proteins | sample IncBWC14OmetaG_FD_160072 | JGI IMG/M metagenome (GOLD analysis project Ga0210383, IMG submission 160072) | Forest soil microbial communities from Barre Woods Harvard Forest LTER site, Petersham, Massachusetts, United States - Inc-BW-C-14-O ...
GCCGCGGAGCGATCGGCGGTATCGGGCAAGGAATTGAATTGCACTTCGGCGCGGTCGAACTCGCCCGCTGCCAGCAGAACCTGGGCCAGCGCCAGGCGCGAAGTGGCGAGGGGAACATCGGAGATTTCCACTTGGACGGGCGGCGTGACAACCGCCGGAAGCTGGACGACGGGAAGCTTGGCTTGATCGATCCACTCGTGCAAATCCTTTGTAACGGCGTCCGCGTCCAAATTGGGTGACGCCGGAATCTGCTGGAAACCGAGGGCGTATTTAGGCGATAGCAGCAGCATTTCGGTGAGCGCCCAGCTTTCGGCATAAAACAAATCCGCAGCGCTACGTTCCTGATTCCTTTGCGCTTCCTCGGTTAGCGCGAACACATCCGCAAGCGGCATCCAAGTTCGATGCTGTAGCGTGCGAACCCGGCCCGGCAGCGCGCCTCCTAGCTCAGTGCCATGCTCGGTGATTTGAAGCGTGGCGAAAAATTCTGCCAGGCCTTCCTTCAGCCACGGCGGCAGTTGGCTGGCCGATGTTCGCAATACCAAGTGCGCGTATTCGTGCGCGGCGAGGCCAAACTTGGCTGGATCGTCCGAGCCCATAACGATGTAATCCCGCCCTGGCGCACCCACGTAATAAGCATCCGAAGTGGATCGCAAGCGGTAAGGCTGGTACTCCTCAGGCGACGCAAAAACAATGACTCGAATGGGCGTCGACGAACTAGCCTTCAGTCCTTGCTGCTGCTCAAAAAACTCGCGAAGTTGCTCGAACCAAGTCAGGATCGCCTGGGCCCGCTGGTCTGTGGACTGGGCGTAAACCTCGAAGTGCTGGGTGCGCGCTAACCGCCATTGCGGAACAGGCGCGGCTAGAGCGGGGATCGCCAGGGCAGCCAACCAGAAAACGACGAGCGCCCGCACAGTAGTTAAGGGATGTTCCCCACCATCGCGTCCGGCGCAATAGTGACAACCGAATCCTCATAGTTGCCCGGACCCATCTGCCCTTCCGGAAAGATGGCGTGTTGGGAGATCCACTCGAAGGATTCTTCGAATACTTCGCGGGTATAAGGCTCAAAGACGATGCGTTCCCCGGGACCCCAACGGCGGGTGTCCATGCGATCGAAAAACCGGGCAGGCATCTCCTTCTTGTAGTAATGCGTGTAGCGTTCGGGGCGAAGGTCGATGTCGCGCTGGGCGCGCCGCAGAGCGCGGAAATACCTGCGCACGTCATCCATATCGGCGTCGCCCGAGATCATGGACGCCATCATAAACGTGGTGTCGATCACCTTGCGAAAGCCCAGTTGTTCCAGGAAATAGTACGGGCCGCTGAATAACGACGCCGCTGGAACCTGGCCGTCAATCAACAGCTCCATCCGTTTGAAGAGCAGGCCGTCGGCGAAAGACAGCTTGATCGCGTCCTGAGGCATGTACTGTTCGAGCGCTTGAATGGTGGCGTAATGGCTGCCGGACTGATAACCCACCGAAATGGGCACGCCCGCCAGATCGGCCGGCTGGCGCACGGACGAATCGGGCGGCACGAAAATCCCGGCCGGTGAAACTGAATAGGCGTCGGCATAAAGCTTGCCGTGCCCTTTGGACGCTGCCACATTGACGGTCCAGTGGCAGGCGCAGCTCACATCGGTGGTGCGGCCTTTTTCGTATAGCTGATAGGCGCCCACCTTGTTGCCCAGATCGTGCCGCTTGCCGTCATCAGAGACGATCTCATCGCGGAACTCGTAATCCAGGCCTTCGGCCGCGAAATAGCCTTTCTCTTCCGCTACCCATTCCTGCAGACGCATATGGGGCGCTATGACGAACTTGGGCATCTGAAATCTCCTTGTGGCGCGCTTGTTCCATTGTATTCCCCGCTCTGCGGGCCTGAGGGCCCTACTGCCATGGTCCGAAACGGACGATTAAGAGACTGTCCTTAGTCTAGCCCGCACGCGGAAGCGTCACGGGCGGCCAATAAAGCGCATTGGATATGTGGAGCGGCCTTACACTCGGGTTACTCGGTGCCATCGCGGCCGGGGCGCTATGGGTGCGCCTCCACACCGTTTCGCGAAAGCTGGCAAGCTTCAAAAAATCGTCGCAGTTGCTGGCCGAGCAGCGCACGGTTCTTGAGCTGATCGCGAAGGACGCTGAATTCAAGGTGGTACTGGATTCTTTGACTCAGGCCGTGGGACGCCTCACGGGACACTGTTTGTGCGCGGTTTTTCTGGTGGATCAGCAGCAGGGGCATCTGGTGGAAGGTTCGGGCGGCGTCCTACCCAGCGACTATTTGAAAACGGTCTACGATCGTTCCATTGCGGACGCTTCCTCGGCGTGTGGTTTGGCCGCGGCCTCCAACCAGACTGTTATCGTGGAGAACCTGCCGGCAGATACCCGCTTTCAACCAGAACGGGCACTGGCCGCGCATTCCGGCTTCCGATCGTGCCTCTGTGTCCCCATTCATGACTCGCAGGGAACGCTGGTCGGGGTTCTGTCGATTTATGGCCGGCGTTACGGCAACCTGGCTGAACAGGAGCCTGCCATCGTGGACGCGGGCACGCGCCTGGCCGGTATCGCCATCGAGCAGATGACCATCGACAGGAAGCGACGGAACCACGCAGAAACCGTCAAGTTGGCCGAACGGGCCGCCACCTTCGGGATTTGGGAGATGGACCTGGTCACTGGCATCGTCAAAGGGTCGGAGGCGTGGGCCGCCTTGGAACGCGTGGAAGACGCCAGCGTAGGCACGCATGTAGACCGGGTAAGGGAAGTGGTGCATCCGGACGATCGAGCGCTGCTGGGTGAAGGGTCGGATCGCGCGTTCGCGACCGGAGAACCGTATTGCGTTGACTTTAGGATCGTGCCCGAGCCGGGCGTGGTTCGCTGGCGCCGCAGCACTGCCCAAGTGCAGTTCGTGGAGGGTACGCCGCGACGTCTGATTGGCGCTTCGCTCGACATCACCAAGGAGAAGGAAATGGTGGAGGCGGCGCAAGCGGCCAACCATGCCAAGTCTGAATTCTTGGCCAACATGAGCCATGAGATCCGCACTCCGATGAACGGCATTATCGGAATGACCGAGCTTACGCTGGATACGGAGTTGGATCCGACGCAGCGCGAATACTTGAACGCCGTAAAATATTCGGCCGACTCTCTGCTCACGGTGATTAACGATATTCTGGACTTTTCCAAGATTGAGGTCGGTAAGCTGGGTCTCGATCGGATCTAGTTCCATTTGCGGGACCATCTGGGGCAGGCCATGAAGACCCTGGGGGTGCGGGCCCATCAAAAGGATCTGGAATTAGCATATTTCATTCCGCCGGAACTTCCGGAGTTTTTCGTCGGGGATCCCGTCCGCTTGAGGCAAGTGATCTTAAACCTGGTGGGCAACGCCATTAAGTTCACAGAGCACGGCGAGGTGGTTTTGCGCGTGGAGGTGGAATCCCAGGACGAAGATGGCGCGATGCTGCACTTTGCGGTCAAGGACACTGGCATCGGTATTCCTTCCGAAAAGCAGAAGCTGATTTTCGAGCCGTTCACGCAAGCGGACACATCCACCACGCGCAAGTATGGCGGTACGGGGCTGGGGCTTAGCATCTCTATTCGCCTGATCACAATGATGGGGGGACGAATCTGGCTGGAAAGCGAACCAGGCAGCGGAACCACGTTCCACTTTACATCGCGGTTCGCAAACGCCGCGGCCGGAACGTCCAGACCGGCCAGTTTGGATCCCGCCATTCTCGACGACGTGCGAGTTCTGGTGGTTGACGATAACGCCACCAACAGGCAAATATTAGTGACCACCCTGAGGTACTGGCGAATGTCATCCTCTTCCGCCGCCGGCGCCGAGGAGGCGATTGGTATGCTCCAAGACGCGAAACGAGAAGGGAAACCGTTCGGACTCATGGTGGTAGACTGCCACATGCCGGATGTCGACGGCTTCATGCTGGTGGAACGGGTTCGGACGCTGCCTGGCTTGGAGGGTCTGGTCTCCGTCATGTTGACCTCCGGCGGACAGCGGGGCGATGCCCTTCGTTGCAAAGAGCTGGGCATAGCGGCGTACTTGATCAAGCCGGTACTGCAGTCGGATCTTCTGGAAGCCTTGCTCAACGTCCTAGGATCACGGGGGGGAGCTTCGAAGCCTCCCGAACTTGTGACGAGGCACACGCTGCGGGAAGGACGGGCGCCGCTACGCATCCTTCTGACGGAAGACAATCTAGTCAACCAGCGGCTCGCGTCGCGGCTCCTTGAGAAAGAGGGACACGCAGTTGTAGTAGCGGAGGATGGCGCGAAAGCCTTGGAAGCTTGCAGGCAGAGTACCTTCGATCTAATTCTCATGGACGTGCAGATGCCTGTAATGGACGGCCTGGAGGCGACAGCGTCTATTCGCCAGGCTGAGGAAATCACGGGGACGCATATCCCGATCATTGCTATGACTGCGCACGCCATGACAGGAGACCGGCAGCGCTTCTTGCAGGCCGGGATGGACGGGTATGTTTCCAAGCCGATTCATTCACGGGAACTGCTGGACGCAATTGATTTGGTGCTGTCGGCCACCCCTGTTACACCTCCCCAATAAACTCGCCTATGGACCCACACGTCGTGGCACACCATTGCGTTGCATACAGACCTCAAATATAATGCTGACAGTGGCTTTTGCCCGCTAGGAGGGTACATGTTGCGGTTTTCTGTAATTGGTTTGGCGATGGGAATATCCGCTATCGCTGGGACGGGCACTAGCACGCCCACCTTTAACAAGGACGTTCTGCCCATCTTGCAGAAGAACTGCCAGGGCTGCCACCGGCCGGGTGAAGTAGCGCCGATGTCGTTGATCACTTATAAAGACGCGCGACCCTGGGCCAAGGCGATGAAAGAAGCTGTTGTCACTCAAAAGATGCCGCCATGGTTCGCCGAGTTCGGCCATTTCGCGAATGATCGCACGATGAGCCCCGCAGACGTGAATACCTTGGTCACCTGGGCAAATAATGGCGCGCCGGAGGGCGATGCCAAAGATGCCCCCGCGCCACTGACGTTCCCGGAAGGATGGCAGGTCAAACCCGACATGGTGATCGAGATGCCGAAGCCCTTCCATGTGAAGGCCACCGGAACCATCAACTACCAGAACATCAAGGTGCATGTGAATTTTCCCGATGACATGTGGGTTGTAGCCGCTGAAATGCGCGCCGGGAATCCGAAGGTGGTGCATCACATGCGGGCCATCGTCACGCCGCCGGGGGCAACCTGGATGGCCAAGGCGGTATATGGCGAAGCGTACGAGGAAGGTTCGGAAGCGATGACCGGCGCCAAAGAAGGTACCGATCTGCTTGGCAAATACAATCCGGGCCTGGGCGCGCAGCGTTTCGATGTTGACGGCTCCGCCAAGTTCGTTCCGAAGGGATCCGACATCGTGTTCAATATCCACTACACGGCGGTTGGAACCGAACAGGATGACTTGTCCAAAGTTGGGCTCGTGTTCGCAAAGAACCCGCCCAAGCGCCGCTATTGGATGTCGCCCGGTACTCCGGCCGCGTTCAATCTTGTTCTGCCCCCGGGAGCTGAGAATCAAGAAGTGGTGAGCGAAGTGACCGTAGGCGTGGACCACGCCGAGTTGGTCTATGTGCAGCCCCATATGCACCTGCGCGGTAAAGACTATGAACTGCGCGCGGTTTACCCGACGGGCGAGACGCAAGAGATCTTCAAGGGCAAATGGAATTTCGACTGGCAGGTCGGTTACGAACTAGCGAAGCCGCTGTCGCTGCCGAAGGGCACGCGCCTGATTGCGATCGCGCATTACGACAATTCGCTCAACAACAAGTACAACCCGGATGCGACGAAAGAAATCCATTGGGGCGATCAGAATTGGGACGAGATGCAGTCCGGATTCCTGGGCCTGGTGGTGGACAGGGACACCACTGTAACGAAGATCTTTATCCCCTCGGGCCCCAGCCTGTTACCTCGTGGAAAATCGGGTCCGACGCTCGCAACGGCGTTTGGCCTGACGAAGTAAAGCAATCACTCCAGCTTCATTGCGCTAGACTGAGCGGATGCGAATCTTTTTCGCGTTCGCTCTTCTAGTTTCTGGGCTGCCTGCGGGCGCTCAAACGCCCGACTGGTCCAAAGTCAACGACGAAGCCATGCGCCATTTCCAGGCGCTGGTGCAGATCGACAGTAGCGACCCGCCCGGCAACGAGACCCACGTAGCCGAATACGTCAAGAAAACGCTGGAAGCCGAAGGCATCCCGGTGATGATGGTAGCCAAGGACCCGGCGCGCGCGAACATCATCGCGCGTCTCAAGGGCAACGGCTCCAAGAAGCCGCTGCTGATCATGGGGCATAGCGATGTGGTGCGCGTCGACCCCGCCAAATGGACCTTCCCGCCGTTTAGCGCTACCCGTCAGGGCGGCTATGTCTACGGCCGCGGCACGCTGGACGACAAGAGCGACCTGCTGGCCGCCATGATGACCATGCTGATGCTGAAGCGCCAGAACACGCCACTCGATCGCGACGTGATCTTCGTTTCCGAAGCGGGCGAGGAGGCTTCCACCGGGCCCGGGATCGAATACCTGGTAAACGAACACTGGAACGATATCGACGCCGAATTCTGTCTGGCCGAAAGCGGCGGAGTGCGGTTAAAGAACGGCCAAGCGCGATACGCCCTGGTGGAGACAACAGAGAAACAGCCAAAAGGCGCGCGGCTGGTGTCCAAGGGCCCGGCGGGGCATGGATCGCGGCCGCTGCGGACCAATGCCGTGGTTCATCTGGCGAAGGCCGTGGAGACGATCTCGGCCTGGGATCCGCCCATGCGCTTCAACGATACGACGCGCTATTACTTCGAAAAGATGGCGACAGTGAGCACTCCTGAGGAGGCGGCACGGTTCAAAGGGCTGTTCGATTCGCAAAAGGCGCCGGCCGTTCGCGAATATCTTGCGGAGCACGATCCCATCAGTTACTCCATGCTGCACACCTCCATTTCGCCCAACATCATCAAGGGCGGTTACCAGGTGAATGTGATTCCTTCAGAAGCCGAAGCGACGCTCGACATCCGCGCGCTGCCCGACGAAAACATTGCGGCGTTTTATGACACGATGCGCAAGGTAATCAACGATCCTTCCATCGAAGTGATTCCCGAGACCGCGAATCAGCGCCCGGGCGCAGCGCCGTCGAAGCTGGATTCCGACGCTTACCATGCGGTGGAAGAAGCCTACAAAAAGATCTATGGCGTGATCACCATACCGCTGATGAGCACCGGCGCAACCGACATGGCGTTCCTGCGCGCCAAGGGCGTCCAGTGTTATGGCGTGGGAGCAATGGTGGACGAAGAAGACGCGCCGAAAGGCTACGGACCGCATAGCGATCAGGAACGGATTCTCGAGCAAGCCCTGTACAAGCACGTGCAGTTTTTCTGGCAAGCCGTGAACTCCATCGCGGGAGCTAAACATTAACCGACTGCGATAGACTGATGCGATGCGAAGCTTCTTGGCGCTCGCCTCGCTCATCCTAAGTCTGCCCGCTGTCTCGATTGTTTTCGGGCAAGAGACGGCCAAACCGGCGAAGCCGCCCGTTCCCCATACTGCTGACGGAAAACCCGACTTGTCCGGAGTCTGGCAAGGCGGAGGCGCGGGCGGTCTGGCGTTCGCCGTAGGTACTGAGAATGCGAAAGCCACACGCCCCAACGACCCAGCGGTTGCAAAGGCGCAGGCCGCCGTGACGCCCAACCGTTTTGTGCCGCCCTACCAGGATTGGTTGCTGCCGAAGCTAAAGGAAATTCGGGATCGCAGAAACATCGACGATCCCAGCGCCCGCTGCCTGCTGGTGGGCGTGCCGCGCATCACCAACGAGCCACTTCCCATCAAGATCATCCAGACTAAGGACGAGATCACGTTTCTGTATGAGACATTTCATGCCTTCCGCGTGATTCCAACCGACGGCCGCAAACATCCCGACGACATCGATCCTTCTTTTATGGGCGACTCGGTGGCCCACTGGGAAGGCGACACCCTGGTGGTGGATGTGGTCGGGTTCAACGATAAAACCTGGGTGGGCGTGGGTGGCGCGACGCTACACACCGAAGCGCTGCACGTGATCGAGCGTTACACGCGCGTGGATTACGACACCATCAATTATGAAGTGACCATCGAAGACCCTAAGGCATTTACAAAAGTCTGGAGTCCGCCGCCATCGTTCCTTTCGCTGCGTGCCGGCGAACGCCTGCATGAGTACGAGTGCATCGAAAATAATGAGGACATCGTGCGTTTTGAGCAATTGTTGAAGGATGAGTCCTTGTTCCGGCGCAAGCCTTAGGTGGAGAAGCATTTCATGCGAAGGTTGAATCTCTTCGTTTTGGCCGCTGTTTTGACTTTAGGTCGTGGTCAAGGCGCCGATCCGAAAGTGAAGCCACTCACGGCGCTGGATTACATCGAAATCCAGCAGTTGAACTACAAGTATGCGTTCGCATTGGATAATTGTTCGAACCACGGTGAGGATTATGCCAACCTCTACACCGATGACGGCGTGTTCGTTGTGGGATTGAACGGCATCGAATACAAGGGTCACGCCAAGCTGGTGGAAGCGGCCGGCGGCCCCACGTGTGCCCGCGTGAAGCAGCCGCATCAAACGCACACCACCGAGAACCTGGTGATTGAAGCGTCGCCCGAAGGCGCAACCGGCAAGTCGTACCTGGTGTACCCAGGCGATCAGGGCAAGCGGGGCGACGCGGATTTCGACGGGCACGTGGGCGGATATCAGGATGTCTACGTCAAAACTGCGAATGGCTGGCGGTTCAAGTCGCGCGTGCATGTGTTTCCGCCGCAGATTCCGGGCGAGTACAAAGGCATCCCGAACACCAAGCTAGAGGCCCGCGGCCATAAGTAGCTAAAATGGGGTTTATCCCCATGCAGATCGCCCTGGCACAAACCAACAGCACGGTCGGCGATCTCTGCGGCAATGCCAAGCGGATCCTTGCATTTGCGCGCCGAGCGGCTGATGGCGGCGCAAGCGTCGTAGTTTTTCCGGAGCTGTCGCTCACCGGCTATCCGCCGCGCGATCTTCTGGAAAAGGAAAGCTTCCTCGATCGCACCGAGCAGCATCTGGAGCGGCTGGCCGCCGACGCCGCGCCACTGAACATCAGCATCATTTGTGGAACTGTCACGCGCACCGGTGCTCCGGCCGGCCTGCCGATTTATAACAGCGCCGCGGTGCTCCAAGGTGGACGCATTACCTTCCGCCAGCACAAAATGCTGCTGCCCACCTACGACGTCTTCGACGAAGCCCGCTATTTCCAACCGGCGGAGCAGCAATCCCCGCTCGCGTTGGGGGACGCCTTATCGGCCCTGACAATTTGTGAAGACATCTGGAACGACAAACAGTATTGGGAGCGCCGGCGATACAGCCGCGATCCGGTGGAAGAGCTGGCAACAGCTGGGGCGCGTATTCTGATCAGCATTAATGCGTCGCCCTATCACATGGGCAAGCGGGCGCAGCGGAACGAAATCTTCGCAGCTACCGCGCGGCATTTTCAAGTCCCGATCGTGTATGTCAACCAGGTGGGCGGGAACGATCAGTTGCTTTTTGACGGAACCAGCTTCGCCATGAATCCGGAAGGCGAAGTCATCGCGTGCGCAGCCTCATTTGAAGAAGACCTGGTGATGGTAGACACCGACAAGTTGGCGGGCGATCGCCACGACAATTATTCGGACGAGTGTGAAGCCGTTTATCAAGCTTTGGCCATGGGAACGCGCGACTATATTCGCAAGTGCGGTTTCGAGCGCGTGATCATCGCTCTGAGCGGCGGTATCGACTCGGCACTGACGGCAGCAATCGCAGTGGACGCCGTCGGCAAGGAAAACGTGATCGGAGTGGGCATGCCTGGCCCTTACTCGTCCGGCCACAGCGTCACCGACGCGCGCGATTTGGCCGAACGGCTTGGCATCCGATTTGAGCTGATTCCGATCACAGACGAATATGGCGTGTTTCTCAAAGTGCTGCAGCCGCTGTTCGACGGAACAGCCATCGGAGTGACGGAAGAGAACCTGCAATCGCGCCTGCGCGGCGTCACGATGATGGCGCTCTCCAACAAATGGGGCGCGCTGCTCTTGACCACCGGCAACAAGAGCGAGCTGGCCGTGGGATATTGCACGCTCTATGGCGATATGTGCGGCGGCCTGGCTGTCATCAGCGACGTGCCGAAAACACTGGTGTATTCGCTGGCGCGAGTGGCCAACCAGCGCCACGGGAACGCGATTCCTGAGAACACGTTTACCAAACCACCCTCGGCCGAACTGCGTCCGGATCAAAAGGATACCGATTCGCTGCCGCCCTACGAGGTGCTGGATCAGATTCTGCGGCTCTACATCGAGAACAACGATGCACCGCAACGCATCGCCGACGCGCTTCATCTGCCTGTAACTTTAGTGCGGGACATTGTGAACAAGGTGGACCGCAATGAATACAAGCGCCAGCAGGCTGCCCCGGGCCTGAAAGTAACCACCAAGGCGTTCGGCATCGGCCGTCGCTTTCCAATCGCTCAGCGGTTTTCTGAATAGACCAGAGGTTCCCAATGAAACTCCACGTCATCCTTGCCGCAATTATCCTCATCGCCGCCGCGCTGATCTCCACCTCGCAGCCCTCGCCGCGCGAACAAGTAGGCCCTCTCGCCGGCGGCGGATTCCTGCTGAATAGCGGCTGGCGCGTGAAGCCCGCAGGCACGCAGATTCCGCTCGACACGCTGCCGATGTCGTCGGTGCTTTCCAAAGACGGCCGCTACCTGATCGTGCTGAACGGCGGCTACAATCCGCC
>Ga0210383_10005856_pt1 | contig 10765 bp, 17 predicted proteins | sample IncBWC14OmetaG_FD_160072 | JGI IMG/M metagenome (GOLD analysis project Ga0210383, IMG submission 160072) | Forest soil microbial communities from Barre Woods Harvard Forest LTER site, Petersham, Massachusetts, United States - Inc-BW-C-14-O ...
TGTGCCCTGGATGTGCCCCGGTCGGGCCGCTGGCCTGGCATTCGTCCTGGTCATCGGGGCGGGCGAACAGTTGGAGTGGAAGTGACACACCTTCAGCCACCGGTATCACCGCCCTCGATCGCGGCTTGCTCGTGGAACAGGCGCGCTACGACGGCCCTGGCCTCAGCCCGCTCCTGCGCGCTCCACCGCCACATCTGCGCGTACTCGGTGACCAGCCGGTCGAACAGGGCGGAGATCGTGGCGCCGTCCTGCTCCAGCACGCTCGCCCGCCGCTGCTCGATCCCTAGCCTGGCCATGTCGACGGCGATCCGCGTCAGCCGGGCCTCCCCGCGTTCCCACATGGCGAACAGCGGGTGGACCCGGCTGGCCTGGGTGACCTCAACCGCCGGCTGCCCGCCAGGCTCGGCGGCGGGCCTGATCCTCCGCTGGGTCAGCCCCCAGGTCAGGTCGGCGGGATCGAGGGCCCCGAGCTGGCTCACCAGCCACACCACGAGGCCGTTCGCCCGGTCCAGCCCGTCCTGCATCGCCGCGGCCGCGGTCGTGGCCACTGGCAGGCCCAGCCGCTCAGCCGCGGCTTCCACCGCCAGCCGCTCAGCCTGCTTGGTCCCGCCAGGACTGCTACCGCCATGATTCGAGCACAAGCCCGTTCCCGGATGTGACGTGCCCGCTCCAGCACCCCGTTTGCAGGACTGCCCGGTCGAGCGGGCGTGCGCGCCGCAGCGCGGTTTCGGCGGTTTTCCATGGGGTCGGGGTGCGGGGTCGTTTTCCATGGGGTCGTCAGGCATCGGACTGGACCTCGCTGGCTTCGAGCGCGGCGGCCAAGTCGGCCGGGGTCAGCTTCAGCAACGCGAGGTCGGCAGGTGTTGCGGGCATGATGGTGCTGAGCGTCACGCTGCCGGTGCGGCCGGGTTCCGGCGGGCTGGTGCCGTCCGCCTGCCACCAGGGCTGGCCGGGCGGCGGGAGGATCCAGGTGTAGCCGGGCATGGGCTCCGCCCAGGTGCACGGCTCGGTGCAGCTGGTGAGCCAGATCGCCGACCAGGCGGGGTTCGGGTGATCGTCGCGGGTCTCGGCGTGGTCACCCCACGGGTCGTCGCCGTCGGCGTGGCCGTCGGGTCGCTCGGTGAGGAGCTGCCGGGCCTGCTGCTCGGCTTCGCCTCGGTCGTACCGGTTGGTGCGGATCGTCCACCACTCGCGGGCGGTGCCGTGGTCCTGGGCCGCGATGACGTGCCAGTGCTCGCTGCTGGTCATGCTGGTCTCCTCGGTCATGGCCTACGCCTCGTCCTGGCCGGGCGCCTGCGGATCGAACAGGCGGGCGGCGTGCTCCCAAGGGCTGATCGGGTTGGCGTGGCTGAGGGCGGCGGCCTCGGCCACGGCGGTAAGGGCGTCGGCGACGGTAACGCCGCGGTCGGCCCCGGGGGTGCCGACGATGCCGAACAGGACGGCGGCCAGCTGGCCGTGCCAATGGACCAGCTGGCGGGCCACGTCGGGCAGGCGGCGGGGGTCGTCGTGGGCGATCTCGTCAAGCGCAGCCGCGTACTCGCCGGCCTGGGCTAGCAGCGCGCGGAGCTGGGTGCGGTGGTCGTCGGCTGTCGGGCTGGCGGGGTTGGGCATCGGGCTCTCCTCGGTTGGTGTGGCCGCCGGGCTGGGGGGCTGGTGGTGGGGTTGGGCGGGCACGGCGCGGAGCATGCCGGGCCGGTCCGGCTGGGTTCGTCTACTGGCGGGATGGCGGCGCTTGGCTGCCGCGCGGTCGGCCCGGACGCGGCGCACCCGGCGGCGCCATTCCTCGCCGCTAGTCACCGGTCCCTCTGGGCTGCCGGTCCAGGGTCGTCATCGACGCCGGGGAGCGGGAGCTGGACTGGCGACGGCTCCGGCTTGGGTCTGCGCTGTCGTCGGGCCCGTGGCGTGACCGACCCGGGTGCGACCGCCGTGTCCTGGTCGCTGGACGGCTCAGCGGTGCGGCACAGCGCGCACGTGCCGACGACGGCGCCGTGAGCGCATCGCTCAGCGCCCAGGACCTCGGGGATAGGCACCGGCTGGATGGGGCGGCGGGCGCGGGCGACGCTCATGTCATCCTCCAGGTTGTGGTGGCGACTCGGCACTGGTCGCTTGGCGGCAGAGGGGGCACGGGGCGACCCCATCAGGTCCGATCAGGTCGCCGCCAGGCATGCCGTCGGGGCACGCGAGCTGCCTGCTAGCCCATTTGCGGAACTCGGTGATCTCCGCCTTGGTGGCCTTCCGCCCGGGACGCTTGGCGGCGGTGCCGGGCGCCTTCGGCGAGTTGGCCGGTTGAGGCCGTGAACTGGCCGGTTGAGGGGCCGGATTGGCCGGTTCAGGCGGCGAGTTGGCCGGTTGAGAAGGCTTGCCGAGCAGCAGCCAGCCGGACGACGCGGTCGTTCCGTCGCCGAGCCGATGCCCGCGGGCGGTCCGCCGCAGCAGTCCGGACGTCGTCGCCCAGTCGATCGCCCGCCTGATGGTGCGCTCGCTGGTGCCCGCGGCCTTGGCCACTTCCAGCATGGACGCGGCGCCCTCGCCGGTTTCCGCGTCGAGCTGGCCGGCCAGCGCGAGCAGAGCGTCGAGCTGGCGCCGCTGGCGGCCCTGCGGCCGGTCGGGACGCTCCTCGAGCTGCCGGAGCCAGGCGGCCCGCGTAACCATGCGGCGTCCTCGGGCTCAGCTGGCGGCCAGCCGTCGCCGGGAACGGGCTGGGCCGCCTCGACGGGCCCGGGGTCGCGGTAGCACGCTGACGGGCAGTCGGCCCAGCCGTCCACGGCGTACGGCCGGCCGTGCGGACAGGCGGGGCCTGACCGCTGCCGCTCGCTCCGCGGCCCGAACCGCTGCGCCGAGATCGTGTTGCGAACGGCGTCCGGGTGTCCGCCGTGCTCCAGCATGCCGGTGATGGTGCTTGCCTCGCCGGCGTTGGCCTTCAGCTCGCCGATCAGCTCCTCGGCGACATCACCGATGAACGCCGGGTCTATCCCGTTGCGCGTTGTCGCGCCTTGGCCGTGCTGCCCCGCAGCGCGGTCCCGCCGCGAAGCGGCGGTGTTTTCTATGGATGTTCCTGACGTTCTGACGTTCGTGGTCCCGCCGTCGGGACCACTTGTGGTCCCACCGTCGGGACCACTTGTGGTCCCACCGTCGGGACTGGTCGTGGTCCCACCGTCGGGACTGGTCCCACCGTCGGGACCGGTCCCACCGTCGAGACTGGTTTCCGGCGGGTTATCAACAAGGTCATCCACAGGAACGGTCAGGTCGTAATACGACCGCTTACCCAGGCCCGAATCGGCGACGGTGAGCCAGCCGTGATCACGCAGCCACTTCACCGAGCGCGAGACCTTGTCTCGGCGCTGATGGGTACAGCGCAACAGCATCGACCAGGCCACCCGGACACCCTTTTCGTCCGGCCGGGCGCCGAAGTCAGCGAATACGCGGGCCACCTGCATCGCATAGTCCGGGACAGCGCCATCGTCTTCGAGAGCGTGAAGCCATCGGCGGTGCGGCTCCGGCGGCGGCTCGCGAGTCACGATTCGGCTCTCGTGGCCAGCCACTGCTCCACGTCCCGGGCCCGGTACCTGGTCTCCTTGCCGACCTTGTGGCCGCGCGGGCCTTGCCCGGTCGATCGCAGCCAGTACAGAGCGGTCACCTCGATGCCGAGCCAGGCACACAACTCCGCGGTGGTGGACCACTCTGCGAGGCCGTGGTTTGCGGCGCACTGGCACTTACCGTCCGCCGGGAGCGATCGGGCCGGGCCGGTCATGGTTCACCGGCTGACTGGCGTCCGGCCGCCGTCCATGTAGAATCAGCTTCGCGACATACAGTTTCGCGGCTGGGCGGCCCCGGGCAGGGCCGCCTTTGCCATCTCACGAGCTCTCGCCCCTACCATCAGCGTCGGGCTCAGCGGGGACGGGCGGGAGCAGCGGGCGCAAGATCGCGGTGTGCTGAGGGGTTAGCTCGGCGGCGCGAGCCGCGATCGCGCGGACATGCGAGTCGACGCTGTGGCTGGCCCGGCCAGCCTTACTTGCACGTTCACGGCGGAAGTCGGGATCGGTGAGGTCACCGACGGTGCGGGTGATGGTTCGGGACAACGGAACCCTCCAGGTGCCGCACGCGAGACGTGCGGCTCATACCGGGCGGGCAGTCACCGGTGTGTACCTGGTTGCGGGCCGGGCAACCCGCGAAGCCCCGTGAGGGTGTCCCCGATCCTCCACGTTCTGTAGAAAAGTGTTCTGCACTGCGTTGAATCGTAGCAGACTAACGCGACACGAGGGCTAGGTAAATCGGCGCTGACTGCCTTTCTGGCAGCCGGGAGATTTCTACTCCGCGATGGGTGCACGCTGGCCGTTTGCCATTCTGTAGAACTGCGCGCGACACCCGCCGGCATTCTGTAGAAAAGGCAGGGGCCCGTCGAAACGTAGAAATGCATGACCTCCCCGCGCCCCTCAGATCGCCGCTGCCATTCGCCGTAGGAAATCCCCTAAGGGAAGCGCCGAAAACTCGCGAGCCGCCAGCAGGCGCACGGGAACGGGCCCTAATCGGGGCCAGGTCCAAGGCGACGCCGACCAGGGCCTCGCGGGCGGCGTTCGGATCCCGCGTGGCCACGGTGAGCCCTTCACAGGCGAGCGCGGCCAGGGTCTCGATCAGCATCGGCACCAGCCCCGGCCGGGACGTCAGCAGTCAACCGGGCTGGCCGCGTCCGGTCGCGGTCGTGCGCGGCCAGCGTGATGCCGATGGCCAGGCGCAGCGCACAGGCGACCGCGGACGCCTCTGCTTCTCCACATCGGCATGCGAAATCAAGCTCATTCCCCTAGCGTCTTGCACGTGCTGAAGCGCTGGGCGGCCTGGCCGCGGGGCATCCGATGGCTGGTACGGATCGCCGCTGCCGTGCTGGCGGCGGCGATCGTGTGGGTGTTGTTGGTGTCGGCGCCAGACTGGCTCGCCCACCACGACGTCGGGTCAGTCACGGGACCGCTGCACGAGACGGCGTTGGATAATGCGCGGAGCCGGCTGCTGACGCTTGGCGCCGGCCTTCTCGCCGCGGGCGCGCTCCTGTTCACTGCGCGGACCTTCACCCTGTCCCGCGAGGGGCAGGTGACCGACCGCTACGGGAAGGCGATCGAGCAGCTTGGCTCCGAGAAGCTTGACGTGCGCATTGGCGGCATCTACGCGCTGGAGCGCGTCGCTAGCGACTCAGCGAGAGACCATCCGGCTGTGATGGAAGTCCTCACCGCGTTCATCCGCGAGCACTCATACGAGCAATGGCCGCCGCCAGATCGTCCAGCCAGCTACCCGCCGGGCGAGAGGACGAGGCCCGACGTTCAAGCTGCCCTTACCGTGATCGGGCGTCGGCTTGTAAAGCGCGACATCCGGCCCATGGACCTCTCTAACACGAACCTCGTCGGCGCGGACCTCAACAGGTCGAACCTCGCCGGCGCGAGCCTCACCTGCGCCGTCCTCACTCACGCGATCCTCGTTAACGCAATCCTCGCTAACGCGGACATCGTCCTCACGGACCTCACCAAGGCGAGCCTCGCCGGCGCGGACCTCACCGATGCGATCCTCTTGGGCGTAAAACTGGCCGGCGCGGACCTCACCGGCGCGGACCTCACCGGCGCCCTTTGGTCTGAAAAGATCCCAGTTCCGGAGGGCTGGGAACGAGACGCCGGCTCTGGCCGGCTGGTTGCGGGTACTGACTCCGGGCCAGCAGAGACGGGCTAACTACTCCCACCTGGCCAGGTCTAGGGCGACACTGGCCAGGGCCTCGCGTGCGACGTCTGGGTCTCTCGTCGCCACGACCAGGCCCTCGTCGGCCAGCGCGGCCAGCGACTCGATCACCAACGGAATCAGGTCGGCCGGGACGTCGTCGACGAGCTGCCGCAGCCGTGCCCGGTCGCGGTCGTGGTCGGCCAGCTGCTTGACCTCGGACGCCGACGCTCCGGCCTGCGTCTGGATCTTGGTCATCTGCATCTGGAAGTCGATCGCAGATTTAATCGCGACCGCGCCGATGGCCGCGGCGGCCAGCACCCCGATCATGCCGAACTTGAACGCCTTGTTGAACGCGGAGGCGGTTCTCTCCCCGGCGCTGGCCCCGGCCGATTCGACGTCAGCGGAGGCGGCGCCCTCCTCGATCCCCTTGGAAGTGTCCGCCGCCACGACAGAGCTATCCACGTGGAGCCGCACAAACGCCTGCGCGAGGCCACCGCCGAGGGCCATGGCTTAGATCAACCGTCTACTAGGGCCGGCTCTGTGGCCAGCTGAGGTGGGGTGGGGCGGGAACGCTTTGGCAGCAACCGGTCGAACTCGAAGGGAAGCGCGTCCCCGCCCCGGCTAGATGGCTGGCCCGGCGCAGGCGGGGGGAGGTTGTCGACCGGCCGCCCCACGGTGGGCGCCCCCCGCCCTGGCCCATCACGCCCGAGTCCACGCGAGCGTCAGCGGCTTCGGCGCCGGGCCAGCCACGATCACCACGGCTTGAGCATCGGCCCGAGCCGGGTCTTGCTGTGGAGCAGGCGCGCGATGTCGTCGGCGTGCGCGTCCTCTGGCACCAAGTCCCCGGCGCGCAACTCGATCGTGCGCCAGGAGATCTTAGCTGGGTCTGCGCCAGCTGCGAGGCCGCCCGGACCTCCCGGGACCCGCAGACTGACCCGCGTGGTGCGTACGCGGTACCGAGGCCGCCCCGCTTCTCCTTGGCCGTGCTGACCCGCGGGCCCGCTGGCCGAAGCCGCGACTGGTACCGGTGCTGTGCTGCCCTGACCGAACATGGCCTCGTACACCTGGTCGTCGGTCAGCGCAGCGGCCGCGGCCCTGGCGGCAACCTCGTGGGCGTCCGCCGTCCGCTGGCCCGCCTGTACCGTGCCGAACATCGCGCGGTACTCCGGACCGTCCTCCTCCGGCTCTGACGAGCCGAACAGCGCGCGGTAGTCGGCGTTGGCATCTCTCGGGGCGGCTGCGGCGGCCACCGGGCCTGCCGCGGGCAGGACAACCCCGCCAACCAGCTGGTCGACGAAGGAGATGTCGTGCCCCGCGGCGGCGTACGTCCGCCAGTGCTGGGCCCGGGCTGGAGTAAGCGCCCCGCGGGCGACCGCGGCCTGGAGTCGCTGCTCGTCGCGGACAGGTAGGTTATGCGGCACTCCGGCCCTCCAGCCAGTCGTCCAGGGCCGAGGCGGTGATCGCCCACGCCCCCGTGATCCGGTTCTTACGTGCCGCGAGCCGGCCAGCGGCGGCGGCGGCCCGGATTGCCTGGCTGGACACGCCGGCTTGGCGGGCTGCCTCGCTCGCGGACAGCGCGGCTGTGACCGAGCTTGCCGGCCCGGCTCCGTCCGGGTCCAATCTCCTTGCGGCGGTGCGCCTGGCCTCGGCTTTCACGGCGGCGGCTGTTTGCGGCCCGGCCGCGTCCAGCAGCGACGGCAGCTTGACCGCCGCGGACGGCACGGCCAGCGCGATCCGGGCGGTGAGCTGGCGCAGCTCTTCACTGGCTGCGCCTTCGTCGCGCCGGGCGGCGAACAGCGACGCGTCCAGCGCGCACGCCAGGTACGTGATCTGCCGCTCGGTCAGCCCAGCGAGGTCCGGCATCAGCGCTCGCCTGTGCGGGACTCGAGTTCTGCGACGGCGGCCTCGTCGACCACCCAGTCGCGGCCGACCTTTTGGCCGGGCAAGCGGCCCTCCAGAATCCAGCGCCGGACTGTGCGTTCAGGGCGTTCCAGGCGGCGCGCTGCGGCGGCCGTCGACAGCAGTGACCTCATGCGGCCATGCTCGGCCCGGCGGTGGCATAGTCAGCCCGACGCGCGCTGACCAGCGACGACGTCGGGGCCGTGCCGAGGGAGGGCCCTCTTGGGGGTTGGATGCCTGTGCCCGCTCCCCGCCTCCCCCAGCACGGCCGTCCGGTGACCGTACCAGCCGGCCGGGGGCACTCGCAGCACCCAGCGAACGCTGCTGGCCACGTCCGGCCGACCTGGTACGGCCTCCTAGCGCGCGGCGCCGGGGGGAATAGCGCCGCGCGGTCCCTCCTCAGCCAGGGCCGCTGCCCGGCTGGCCGTCGCGCTGCCCGGTCACCTCACCGAGCCGGTCCAGCAACTCCCCGAGCCGGTGGCGGGTGATGACCGTCTCCCCGTTCTCCTCGGGGATCCGGGCCTGCCAGGTACCGAACTCCCCGGCCGCGACGTCCACGTCCGGGTACGCGGCCCTGAACCGGGACAGCCGCACCACCTGATCCCCGTCGTCCGGCAGGAGGCGCCGCACCGGGCCGGTCACCGGCCGCTCCGGACGCCCCAGTCAGCCCGGAGCACCGTGTCCAGCTCGTCAGGCGGCCAGATCCGGTCAAGGGCATCCATCAGGTCTGCCAGCTGCCAGGCAGTCACCTTCGCCCGTTCCGGGTCACCGGGCACCGATCCGGGCGGGAAGGCGGCGATCCACCAGACGCTCCGGGTGCCGGGCACGCTGATCGTGACCTCGGGATGGGCTGCCTCGAAACGGTTCCGCCGCTCGATCGCGTCCCGCAGAATAGGCCGGGCGCTCACCGGCTGATCCGCAGCGCGATCGCCAGGCCGTCCGCAGACGCCCGGGTCAGCACCTGGCCGGTCCCGTCCCGGCGTGCGGCTCGCCACCCGTCACCCCCGCGGCCGATATCCCACGCGGTGCCCCAGTCCAGCCGGAGCGCCTCGAGTACCTTAGCCTCGTCCAGCGTGCCGGTGCCGTCTCCGGCCCGGCTTGCCGCCCGTCCCATGACGTGCCTCCCCAACGCGTACCAACGTGGTGAAGTCAGTTCACCGGTAGCGCGCTGTCGTGCGATAGTGACGAGTAGGAACGCCTGGGAACGCACGGGAACCAGGCCGTGTCACTTCCCTGGTGACGGCGACGCGAAGGTACGCGCGATGCCTGAGATCAGCGGCGAGACGCTGCGCGCATGGCGGCGGTCCCGCGGATGGGACGTGCCGGAGATGGCACGGCAGCTCCGCAAGGCCGCCGGCAACGACCCGGTGCCAGCCCACGATGCCCTGGTCCGGATGATCTACCGGTGGGAACGCCTCGGCCTCAAGACCGAACGGTACGAGCTGCTCTACCTCAAGCTCGGCACAGGCACACCGCACCCCCGCCGCGCAGCTACCCAGCCTGAGGCGCCCGCGGTCGCGGACGGCCCCGGCGTCCTAGACGAGCTGGTCGGCCACGCCGTCGAGTTCGGCCGCTGGGCCGAGACGACGAACGTCGGCTCAGGCACGGTCGACCTGCTCGACGACGCGATACACCGGATCGCCCGCGAATACCTGACCACCCCGCCCGGGCCGCTGCTGCGACGCGCGGGTGATGTTGCGAGCCGCGTCTTCGAGCTCCTGCAGGAACATCAGCGGCTGCGGCACACCCGCGACCTGTATGTCACCGGGGCGAAATGCTGCGCGTTCCTCGCCTGGGCAGCGGGCGACCTCGGCCAGCTCGCCGCAGCCGCAGCCCATGGCCGCACCGCGCTGATCCTCGCCGAGGAAGCCGGCCATCCCGGTGCCGAGGCGCTCGCGCTGTGCGCCCTGTCGAAGACCTCCTACTGGGACGGCCACGCTGGCCGGGCCGCGGCCCTGGCCCGCCGCGGCTATGAGGTATGCCCGCCGAACACGACCCGGATCCTGCTTGCCTGCCAGGAAGCCGACGCGGAGTCCGCGCCGGGCGCCCGGGTCGCGATCGACCGGGCCCGGCAGGCCCGCGAAGACACCGCCGTCGATGACGACCTCGCCGGGATTTTCTCCTGCGGCGACGTGCGCCTGGCGAATTACGCGGCCAGCACCTACCTCAAGACCGAGGACCCGGACTCGGCGCTGCGCGCCGCCGATGCGGCCCGCGCGCGGCCGGGTGAGGGAGTCGGGTACGGCACCTGGGGGCAGATCCACATCTCCGCGGGCATCGCCTACCTGATGAGAGACGAGCCGGACGGAACCGCGGACCGGCTCGAGCCGGTCCTCGCGCTGCCGCCCGGGCGGCGCCTGGCGACCCTGACCGGCCGGCTGAGCACCCTCACCCCGGCGCTCACCGGAGGGCGGTACCGTTCGGACCCTGGTGCCCGTGCGCTCGCCGGGCAGATCAGCGCCTACTGCGACGAGGCGGCCGGCGCGATGAGGCTCGCGCTCCCGGCTGGGGAGGAGAGAACCGGGTGACAGGCCGCATGGCAGATCACTGGTGGTGGCGTCCCGGCTGGCAGCCGGGACGACGCATGTATACCTGGCATTTCACGTTCGACGGGCAGTCGGCAGTCCACGACCTGGCCGCCGCCTACCAGGCGCGGCTCGCCCCGCTCCCCGGCCTCGACCTGATCCCGGCCCGGTGGCTTCACCTGACCACGCAAGGCGTGGGGTTCACCGACGAGGTCAGCGACGACGAGGTGACCGCGCTCCCCAGCGCCAGCGCCGAGCGGCTCAAGGGCTTCACCCCGCAGCGCGTGATCCTCGGCCCGGCCCGAGTCACGCCGGAGGCGATCCTGCTCGACGTCGCCCCGGCCGCGGGCCTGGCCGGGATCCGCCACCAGCTCAGGCAGGCCATCAGGGACGTCCTCGGCGCTGGCCGGCTGATGGAGGGGGAGAGCTGGACACCTCACGTCAGCGTCGCCTACAGCAACGGCACCGGCCCACAGGCCCCTTACGTGGCCGCCCTGGAGGACGAGCAGACCGCGGAGACCGTCATCGGCACAGTCGAGCTGATCGTCCTCGGCCGCGACAACCAGCTCTACGAGTGGACCACCCGCAGCGTCGTCCCGCTGCCGGGAGACGGCGCGGGCGCGCTCGGCGGCGCGTAACGATAA
>Ga0210383_10005857_pt1 | contig 10764 bp, 8 predicted proteins | sample IncBWC14OmetaG_FD_160072 | JGI IMG/M metagenome (GOLD analysis project Ga0210383, IMG submission 160072) | Forest soil microbial communities from Barre Woods Harvard Forest LTER site, Petersham, Massachusetts, United States - Inc-BW-C-14-O ...
CCGGTCAAATCGCCGTCGCTGTTCATCAAAAAAATCGATTTCGTTCAGGACTACGCGGATATCGGCCGGTTTACTTTTCCTGTGCATGTCCATTCGGAAGCCACAGCCCGCATCGTCGGCCGCGCCATCGTCGATGTCTACCAGCGTGACTACCAGCCGGTTGCCAATACGTTGGCCAATACCTCTGTAGCTGCGCAACGGATTCCAGTGCTGTAATAACTGGTTTCAACAAACCTTCAACCCTCGGACGCCTCTGGTAAGGCTATAATTCCCGATTCAATCGATAAGGAGAAAATCATGAGCCTTTCAGGCCGGATCGCGCTGATCACTGGTGCGTCCCAGGGCATTGGTCGCGCCTGCGCCCTAAAGCTGGCGGCGTCAGGCGCTACCGTGGTGGTCGCAGCCCGAAACCAGGAAAAGCTTGCCGAACTTGTGCGGCAAATCGAAGCGACTGGCGGAAAAGCTTCCGCGTTTCCCATTGACGTGGCCGACGAAGAGCAAGTCAAGGTTGCGTTCAAGGCCGCCCTCGGACAAGTCGGCAAGATCGACATTCTCATCAACAACGCCGGAATCACTCGCGATCGGCTTGTTATGCGCATGAAGCGTGCCGATTGGGATTCCGTTCTCAACACCAATCTGACATCGGCCTATCTATGCATTCAGCAGGCGATCGGTTCGATGCTCAAGCAGCGCTGGGGGAGGATCATCAACATAACCTCGGTCTTCGGTCAGACCGGTCAGGCAGGGCAAGCAAACTATGCGGCGTCGAAAGCCGGCTTGATTGGACTGACCATGGCTATCGCTCGCGAGGTCGCGTCGCGCAACATAACTTGCAACGCCGTCGCGCCGGGCTTCATCGAAACCGCCATGACTTCTGGCTTCACAGAGGATTTCAGGCAGAACGCGCTGAAGGCAGTTCCTCTCGGACGAGTTGGAACACCGGACGACGTAGCCAACGCTGTTGCGTTCCTTGCTTCGGACGAGTCTTCCTACATCACGGGTCACGTCTTAAACGTCAACGGTGGCATGCTCATGGGGTAGCGACGGCGAGCCCCGTGCAGTTTTGTGCAATATAGAAGGTAGAGGCGTGTTTTTTAGCCGCAGACGAGTCTCCTGGTGGAGGCGACTGCACATGTTCAAAAGAATCAGGCGCATCGATAAATTCCTGCTCTTATTTGTCGCGCTAACTATCTCAGGCTCGGCGATAGGGTGCGAGTGGTTTCCAGAGTCCACCTTTGAACTGGCGAGTGAATCGAGGTTGCCGAAATGGAATACCCTCCCGCCGGGACTTACACGCGCCGACGTTTCAATTACGATGAGCTATTACGTTATGCCATGGGGTAGGAGTGCGACATTTATATTGCAAGACGCGAAAGGAAAAATACGGACAAAGGTAAATGGCAAAACGAGAGGCTTAGGGCCTAACCAGCTGAAACATCCTCCGCCTGGATTTCCTCCTGGCTATCCAGCATACGAAGTAATCACCGTAAACGGCATAACTGAAATTATCGAACATAGAAAACCGGAGGCAAAATTTTATATCACGGATGATCCTGCTGTTTCCAAAGAACTGGGAGTAGGGCAAAAGTGAAAGTGGAATTCCTGAGGGCGGGCCCACCCAACTCGGCGATTACATTGGTGCAAGCCGAATCCTCGGAGCAAGTTGCACAGGCACGGGAACTTTTTGTGGAATATGCAAAGTCTCTGGGCGTCAATCTCTGCTTCCAGAATTTCGAGCAAGAACTTGCGGGGCTTCCTGGCCACTATGCCCCGCCAGACGGGCGTTTGCTGCTGGCAAACTACGAAGGACAGTTGGCGGGATGTGTGGCCCTGCACAGATGGGAGGCCGGCGTGTGCGAGATGAAACGGCTTTACCTGCGTCCATCGTTTCGCGGGAAGGGTTTGGGCCGCGCGATCGCGGAAGCGATCATTGCGGAAGCTCGCAATATTGGTTATCGATGCATGCGGCTCGATACAATTGAGCCCATCATGAAAGACGCGGTGGAGATGTACCGCAAACTGGGTTTCCATGAGATTGCGCCCTATCGACCCAATCCGATTGCCGGGGCGATGTACATGGAACTGAAGTTGTAGCGCTGGCAAGCGCTAAGTGCTGAATGCTAATTGCTGAGTTCTGATTTTCGACTGCACTGTCTATTGTGCAGCAAAATTTCCTCTTGCCAGACCGTACTACTCTGGTTACTATTCACCATTCGCGGAGAACCGAACTTGGCCGTTTTCTCTATGAACATCGGCGAGACCATCAGAAACTACCGGCTAGGGAAAGGTATGTCCCAAGGTGATATCGAGAAGCGCACCGGACTGCTGCGCTGCTACCTTTCGCGGGTCGAGAACGGGCACACCATTCCGTCTCTGGACACGCTCTCCAAGATCGCTGGGGCGATGGAGCTTCCGCTATCGCAGTTCTTCGCCGAGTCCGGACACAGCAACGGAGCCAAGGGATTGCCACAACTTTCCGACGATGAAGTCCGCTTCCTGAGCCAGATCCGCCGCTACTCGGTCAGCCTCAATGACAGTGATCGCAAGCTGGTTCTGGCCATGGTCAAGAAGATGGCCTCGAATGCGAAGTGATTCGGCCCTTAGCTGTTAGCTCTTGGCTTTCAGCTAGAACTCTTTTTTCTCCAACCCTGAGGGGTCAAGCCAAGAGCTAAAGCTTAAGAGCCAAAAGCTGCCTCCGGTTACTTCCGTCCCATCCCTCCGGTGACCAATGGGTACCTCGCACGCCTGCTGTTCACGCCCTACACTACGAATGGAGAACTCTCGGTGACCATCGACGAAGAACTGAATTTGCTTGAGTCGCAAATGCGCCGGCTCAAGATCGAGTACGAGTGCTATTTCAGCAATCCGACCAAGAAGCCCCCTACCGATATCGAATGGAAGGTGCTGAGCCTGCTGCGCAAATTCAGCGATGGCGGGCGCATGAGCTTCCAACAGCGCTTCCGCTACAACGAAATGGCGCAGCGCTATGCTATCTACAGCGACCTGTGGCGCAAGAAGGCCCGCATTCGCGAAGAGGGCTATCGTCGTCCGCAGGACGCGCTGCTTTCGGTGCAAGGGGTGCGACCCACCGAAGAGCACGAACCGCAGCACCATCCGGCCTATGGACTAAGCCACGCAGCGGCCGGTGCCGCAGTTGCCACGGCGAGAGAAAACGAGAGGCCGCTCACAGTCCAATGCTCCGATGCCCGCAGCGAACATGATCAGGTGGAGAAACTCTATAAGGCGCTCACCGAAGCCAAGAAAAAAGCCGGCGAATCGGTTACCGGCAACATCGAGAGCTTCACATCGTTTGTGCAGAAGAAAACCGACCAGATCCGGAAGCAGCACGGCTGCCAATCCGTGGAATACACGGTCGAGACGACGGACGGCCAGGTGCGGCTGAAGGCGAAAGCCAAAGCTTAGTTTGTGCCGCGACGGGCGACTCGCCCGTCCCAAGTTCGATAGGCACGCAGGCCCGGACGCCCAGTCCGAGCGGATCGAGCCAAACTCGGCGGCGGTCGTCGGCCCAAGCCCTCTGCTGATAAACTTTCCAGTACGCCATCCTGCACCACCCAGAGGCCTCCATGTCCCAAAGCCAAGGAAAGATTAAACGCGCCATTCTGAGTGTCACCGATAAAACCGGACTCGTAGAGTTCGCCCGCAAGCTTTCCGGCCTGGGCGTGGAACTAATTTCTACTGGCGGCACCGCAAAGCTGCTGCGCGAGTCTGGAATCGCCGTGAAAGACATTTCCGAGCTGACCGGATTTCCCGAGATGCTCGATGGCCGGGTCAATACTCTTCATCCCAAGGTGCATGGAGGAATCCTGCACCGCCGCGAGAATCCACTCCATCGCACTGCAGTGGCGGAGCACGGGATTCTCCCTATCGACATGGTGGTCGTGAACCTCTATCCCTTTGAGAAGACCGCGGCTAAACCGAACGTACATTTCGATGAGCTGATCGAGAACATCGACATTGGCGGGCCTTCGATGATTCGCTCCGCCGCCAAGAACTTTCAGGACGTCGCCGTCGTCACTTCGGTCGGTGACTATGACCAGATTGCAGAAGAAATGGCTAAGTCCGGCGGCGAGCTGTCCTCAGCCACGCGCTGGCGTTTGGCGCAAAAAGCCTTCGCGACCACTGCAGCCTATGACTCCGCGATTGCTTCAACTCTAGAGCGAGTCAGCGCCAACGGCCGTTTCGAGTTTCACGACGAACTTGGATTCCCGCAGACGTTGCGCCTGTCGTTCAACAAGGTGATGGACCTGCGCTACGGAGAGAATCCTCACCAGAAAGCGGCTATGTATTCCGATGGCTCCGGACAAGGCGTGGCCAATGGACGCCTGCTTCAAGGCAAGGAGCTTTCTTACAACAACATCGTGGATCTTGAAGCCGCATGGGATCTGGCGCAGGAATTTGAGGAGCCGGTTTGCGCCATCATCAAACACACCAACCCTGCTGGGACCGCGACCGGCAAGACTTTGATCGAAGCCTATAAGAAGGCTCTTGAATGCGATCCGGTTTCCGCTTTCGGCGGAGTCATCGGAGTGAATCGTCCGGTAGACGGCGACGCTGCCGAAGAAATGGCGAAGCTCTTTCTGGAAGTAATTGCCGCCCCTTCGTTCGACGAGGCCGCTAAGGCCAAGTTCGCGTCCAAGAAGAATCTGCGGCTGGTCGAAGTCAACGACGCGCGCCAGAAGTGGGTGCTGAAGAACGTCTCCGGCGGAATTCTGATGCAGGATGCCGATATCCGTCTGCTCGCCGAAAGCGATCTGCAGGTCGTCAGCAAGCGCGAACCGACGGCGGAAGAGAAACGGGCCCTACTCTTCGCCTGGAAGGTTTGCAAGCATGTGAAGTCCAATGCCATTGTTTATGCCCGCGACGGACAAACCGTGGGCGTGGGCGCTGGGCAGATGAGCCGCGTAGATTCATGCAAGATCGGCGCGATGAAAGCGGTGCTGCCGCTGCTGGGCACGGTTGCTGCCTCAGACGCTTTTTTTCCATTTCCCGATGGGGTCGAAGAAATCGCTAAGGCCGGTGCCACTGCGATTATCCAACCCGGCGGGTCGGTGCGTGACCCGGAGGTAATTGAAGCCGCCGACCGGCTGGGCCTGGCCATGATTTTCACGGGATTAAGGCACTTCAGGCACTGAAGATGGAAGGGAGCACTCAGCAATTAACACCAAGCATTCAGCTATAGAGTCCCCCGTGTCAGCCGATGGACCCGATCCTGAGTCTTGAATGCTGAGTGCAAATTGCTAAGTGCTGAATTTGCAAGAAAATCAACCGTCCATCCGTCCCTGTACCTCCGAATCTTTTCAGCCCGGTTTCTGGGGGCACTTTTTGGCTATCTTCGTTGACGAAGGTTTACAATGTTTGGAGCACCCACCCGCTGCGGTTTGGCATCCAACCGCTATGGGTTTAGGATTCCGAAGGTCCTTGATGAAAACCATGCGTTGGTCTATTTTTGTATTGTTTCTCGCTGCTACCGCCGTGGCGCAGCAAACTCCGGTTCCCTCGGCTCCCGCCGCAACTTCAAAGCCGGCAACGACGCCTGCACCGCGAAAGCTGGATCGGGCTGCCGCGTACTATCACTACACCGTGGCGCACATGTACGAAGATCAGTTCGCGGTTTACAACCGCAGCGATCTTGCGACCAAGGCCATCGAGGAATATCGGCTCGCCATCGACGCTGACCCGACCTCCGAATACCTGACCTCGGGTCTGGCTGAGCTTTATGCCAAGACTGGGCGCATTCGGGATGCCGTACTCGAAGCCCAGGACATTCTCAAAAAGGACCCCACCAACCTGGAGGCGCACAAACTGCTTGGCCGTATTTACCTGCGCTCTCTGGGAGATGTCCAGAGCGGTAGTGGCTCCGACAGCGTGCTGAAACTGGCCATTGAGCAATATCAGGAGATCATCAAGATCGAACCCGATAACGTGGACGATCACCTGCTCCTGGGCCGGCTTTATCGCTTGAACAACGATCTCCAAAAAGCGGAAAACGAATTCAAATTAGCGGTCAAGCTGCAACCCGATTCCGAGGAAGCGGTCACGACGCTGGCTTACCTGTACAACGAAGAGGGCGATACGGCTCGCGCCGCCGAGGCATTGAGTTCGGTTCCGGATGCGACGCGTTCGGCTAAGCTTTATTCCGCGTTGGGTTACACCTACGAGCAGCGCAAGGAATACAAGAAGGCCATTACCGCGTATAGAAAAGCGATTGAACTCGATCGCGACAATCTCGATGCCATCCGCGGTCTGGCGCAAAATCTGTTGAACGATGGTCAGACCGACGCGGCGCTCGAACAATACAAGATCATCGCGGATGCGAATCCCGAGGACGCGCAGACTTACCTGCGCATGGCGGAGATATATCGCAAGAATGGCCAGTTCGACCTGGCGCTGGAGAATCTGAAAAAAGCCGAGTCCATGGTGCAGGACTCGATGGAAGTCCCCTACAACATTGCTGCCGTCTATCAGGCGCAAGGCCGCTACGACGATGCCGCGCAGATTCTGCAAGATCTCGTCAAGAAGACCGACAAGGCTGATAACAGTTACAGCCAGGGCGAAAAAAATAACCGGGCAGTATTTCTAGAGCGTCTGGGCACGGTCTATCGCGACAACAACAACGAGCAGATGGCGATAGAGAGTTTCCGCAAGATGTTGGTGTTAGGCGACGACAACGCCGAGCGCGGCTACCAGCAGATTATCGACACCTATCGTGAAGCCAAACAGTGGCAAAAAGCTACGGACGCGGCCAAAGAGGCGACTGAGAAGTTGCCTAATGATCGCGGCCTGAAGATGGTGTATGCCGCGCAACTCGCCGACATGGGTCAAGTCGATGCCGGTCTGGACCAGGTCAAGTCCCTGCTAAAGGGAACCCCGGAAGATCGCGACGTCTATATCACTCTGGCTCAGATGTACACCCGGCTGAAGCGCTGGCCAGACGCCGAAGCGGCTCTCGATAAGGCGGCTGAGTTGTCCACCAAGGATGAGGACAAAGAGTACGTGGACTTCCTGCGCGGGTCGACTTACGAGCGCCAGAAGAAATTCGAGCAAGCGGAAGACGTATTCCGCAAGGTCCTGGTTACGGATCCGCAGAATGCCGCGGTGCTGAATTATCTCGGATACATGCTTGCGGATCGCAACGTCAAGCTCGAGGAAGCGCTGATTCTCATCAAGAAGGCTGTCGAACTCGATCCGGCCAATGGCGCGTATCTCGATTCGCTCGGCTGGGCCTACTTCAGATTGGGAAAGTACGAACTGGCGGAAGACAACCTGATGAAAGCCTCCCAGCACATGGGTATGGATCCCACGGTTCAGGATCACCTCGGCGACCTCTATCAAAAAACTGGACGTCTGAAACTGGCCGCTGTGCACTGGGAACGAGCCCTCGACGAATGGAACAAGACGGTTGCCGCGGAAGTGGACACCGATAACGTAACCTTGGTGACCCAGAAGCTTGAGTCCGCCAAAATGAAGCTGGCCAAGGAAGATCCAGGGAACAAGTAAGGCGTGCAAGCATTCGGCACTTAGCACTCAGCCCATCTTCACTGCATCTACGACAGACGTTGTCTGGCTAATTGCTGACTCCCGCTTCTGGTAAACTTTCTCCATGCTCGCCGACTACGCCGTGCGGGTGGAGCAATCCCGCGGACGCCGTGTTCCCGAGCCGCAGCATCCCTACCGCGACGCCTTTCAGCGTGACCGTGATCGCGTCATCCACTCCAGGGCCTTTCGCCGTCTCGAGGCGAAGACGCAAGTCTTCACCCGCCGCTACTCCGATCACTTCCGCAATCGCCTGACCCATACCATTGAGGTCGCGCAAATCGCCCGCACCATCGCGGCCCAACTTGGACTAAACGTCGATCTGGTCGAGGCTCTCGCCCTGGTACACGACGTCGGACATCCACCATTCGGACATGCAGGCGAAAAAGCCCTCGACATCGCCATGCGCGAGCACGGCCTTTTTTTCGATCACAACTTGCATGCGCTACGGATTGTGGAGGACTTCGAGTTGCGCTACGCCGCCTTCCGCGGACTCAACCTGACTTTCGAGGTCCGCGAGGGCATCATTAAACATTCGCACGACTACCCGCCTGCCCAGTTCCCGGAACTCGCCGAGTATCTGCTCGATCGACGTCCGCCCCTAGAAGCTCAGCTCATCGATGTGGCTGACGAACTCGCTTACAGCACCGCCGACCTCGACGATGGTTACGAATCCCGCCTGCTCACGCTCGAGCAAATCCGCGATGGCATCCCCGTATTCGAGCGCTTCTATGGAGAGGTCGAATCAATCTATCCGGACGCCATCGATAAGCTGAAATTCAACGAGTCGCTCAAACGCATGCTCAACCGTTGGATAGGCGATTTAATCGACAATACAAAACAACAAATCCGTCATGCCGGCGTCGGCAGTCTTGAAGATGTTCGCTCCTTTCGAGATCGGCTTGTCACTTTAAGTCTCCCGGTCGAACAAGAACGGCGAGGGGCCAAGGAATTTCTTTACAAGAATCTTTATTTCAGCGCGACGCTCGAACCTGAGAAGAACGATGCTGAGCGGGTGGTTAGCGAACTGTTCAAGTTCTGGATGGCCAAGCCGGGAAACTTGCCGCCCAGTTACCGGGAGAAAGCCACGCAAGAGCCCCTGCCGCGAATCGTTTGCGACTACATTGCGGGCATGACCGACACTTACATCTTCGAACAATACGAGAAGCACTTCGGACGCGAGCCATGAAGATCGAAATCGCCACGGATTTGCGCGGATCTTCACGGATAAATCTTCCCTCTTCTTCTTGATCGGCGTAATCCGCGTAAATCCGTGGCGAAAGATTTTCCTATTTACCGGCTACGGCAGTCACCACGTCATAAAGAACCCGGAACCCGCGCCGTACTTCTTCCACCCGGATGCGTTCATCGTTCCCGTGCTCGGTGCTGCCTTCTTCTTCAGTTGAAGTGTAAGGCGTGAATCCATACGAGTGGATTCCCAGCGGACGATAGCGCTGGTTCTCGGTATAGCCGCTATCAAGCCGCGGCACCACCGGTGTTCCCGGAAAATACTGCGCACTAACTTCTTGGATCGCGCTGAACAAAGCTGTATCGATCGGCGAAGAGTTAGCCATATGAAAATCAGACTCCAGAGGTTCGACGCTCACGTTCGGATCATTCACCACATGCCGGATGGATTCGAGAAACTGCTTTGGATCGTCTCCCGGCAGCAGGCGCACATCCAGGTTGGCCCAGGCTTCCGGTGGAATCACGTTCGTCTGTTCCGATCCGCCCAGCATGGTCAGTGAAATGGTATCGCGCAGAAGGTAGTTGAGAGATTCGTCTCGCTCTACTTCATGCTGAAAGTTCTTGTCCTGCAGCGCTTGCCGGATGTTGCGAAACTTTTCAGCTCGCGCAGGGGGTTCATAGGGTGCCATGGCACGCAGGAATTCCTCCACTACCGGCAGCACTTTCAGCGGCGTACGATACGCGACGATCCGATTCAATGCCTGCACCAAGCGATTGGGCGCCGAATCTGGGATCGGAAGCGAGCCATGCCCCGCTCGCCCATGCGCTACGATGTGCAGCCAGAAAGCCGCCTTTTCGCCCACATCCACGCCGATATACTTGACGTGACCGTTGTGCTCCAGCAGATTTTCGCCGCCTTCATTTATCAGGAACTCGGCATCGCCCAGGAGTTCGCGCTGATGGGAGATGAACCAATCACTTCCCGTGCTGTTGACTTCCTCATCGCCGACGGCCAGGAAAATCACATCGCGGTCAAGTTCGACCTTTTCGCGCTTGAGCATCACCATGACCATGAATTGCGCCAGGCCTTCGTTCTTCATGTCCTGGGCGCCGCGGCCGTAAATCGAATCATCGACAATTTCGGCGCTGAAAGGCGGAACCTTCCAATGGGAGGCGTCGCTGGTCACGACATCCATGTGGTTCAGCAAAATGATCGGACGCTGGGAAGACGGCGTGCCGCGCGCTATTCGTGCCCACAGATCGGCGCGCCCCGGAGCATAATTGAAAACCTGGTTCTCGATGCCTTCCTGGTCGAAGATTGTCTTAAAGAATTCCGCCGCGCGATCCTCATTGCCCGGAGGATTCGTGGTGTCGATTCGGAGATACTCGCGCTGCCACTGTACCGCTAGATCGGCGTACACTTTCAGACGGTCCGTGGGAATGCTATCCGACGCTAGCCCACGCTTGGGGGCGGCAGTTTCGGACCAGCCGAGCGCTGCGACCACCACGCAGACGAACCCTAAGACGCAAACTCTTCCGTTCCTTGTGGGCATCCAATCTCCTGTGCTGCGTGAGTCACCGACACGCAGTTTTTATATCAGTTTTGCCAAAATTACCCTTAAAGCGGACTATTATTCTCTTGTGGTCCTGCAGCAGGACTACAATGTTATTGCAATCCAAGGAGTTAGCTTAGCAGCAGTTTGGCAATCGACCTGTTATAGACACCTGTGAGTGCCAGAGTCAGTCGGCCCTAGATTTCCAATGGCTATACGCCGCGTCAGCGTTGGCCGGCAATGCGAGAAAAGCTTGCTTCAGTCAGTCTATTTTGGAGACGCAATCAAAAATCACGCAACACGCCCGTAAGGCGTGCCGGAGTGGAGCCCCCAGGTGCTCCCCCCCTCGGAGGAAGTTGAAATGAAGAATCGTGTAGTTGTCGCGTTATTCGTCGCAGTCGTGCTTGCCCTGCCGGCCTTCGCTCAGCAGACGAGTTCGACCTCCCCGGACCAATCCGCCGCCCAAGCC
>Ga0210383_10005859_pt1 | contig 10762 bp, 9 predicted proteins | sample IncBWC14OmetaG_FD_160072 | JGI IMG/M metagenome (GOLD analysis project Ga0210383, IMG submission 160072) | Forest soil microbial communities from Barre Woods Harvard Forest LTER site, Petersham, Massachusetts, United States - Inc-BW-C-14-O ...
CAGGGTGAGAACTTCCAGAAGAATCTCGACCTGGTCGCGCGTGTCGAACAAATTGCCAAAGAAAAGATGTGCACGCCCGGCCAGCTCGCTCTCGCCTGGCTGTTGGCGCAGGGTGAAGACATCATTCCCATCCCCGGCACCAAGCGCCGCAAATATCTGGAAGAAAACGCGGCCGCTCTGAACATAAAACTACTCGCCGAAGATTTGCGCCGTCTGGAAGAAGTGGCCCCGAAAGGTGCGGCCTCTGGTGCTCGATACCCTGCGCAAATGATGTCATTCGTAAACGGATAACCTGGGAGTACGGCGGCTGGCGTCGCATTTGTAGGGCCGGCTTTCTGAAGCGGGCCGTTCTGTGTGAATTTATATCCTGAGTCCGCGTTTTTGGTGGACGAACGGGAGAATCCGGTCTAACGTCCACCAACCAATCCCGGCAACGTAAACCCAGCCTTCACTTCCTTCCGCTTCCCCCAGTCATGATATGTATGGCACTCGAAACACCGAGACTCCGCATGCTCCGGTCCCGATGCATGGCACGTCTGACAATTTGCAATTCCTGGAACTAAAACGTCGCTCACTTCGGTGCTCGTCAATGCTTTCACATGGCAACCTGTGCATGAAAATCCTTGGTGCGCGTCATGATCGAACTTCGCATGTGGCAACCATTGCTCTCGTTCTCCGGCCGGCGGAATCGACGGCAGGGAAGCGCTCGCCTCAAGCGAAATCGCATGGCACTGCTTGCACGTTTTTCTCCACAATAGTTCTTCGGCGTCAGCCGTGCGTGCCGCAACCCATCGGACCGGCGTCAGCACTCGCATCTCTGTTGGAATCGGCTTGTCCGTCAAATCGCGATTAAGATCGCGCACCACGCGCACATCCGCCGGATGCGCGGCAATGTACTCCTGAAATTTCTTCACCAGAAACGCGTGCACCACTTCCGGCTTGTCGTGCGGCACGCCTTCATCGAATCGCTTGTCGAAAGTCAGCAAATGACATCCCGCACACGCCGTGGCGAATTTTGGGGGTGTCATTCTCTCTCTCCCGGTCAGGGGTTTCGGACCCGGCAGTGAATCTCCGGGCAATGGATTCTTCGCTTCCAGCGAATACGACGTTTGGACAAAGACATAAGCCCGATCCTCGTACAGCCAGGGCGCATTCACAGCTGCTGGGCGGTGACAATCCCCGCACTCCAACTGCACCATCGGTCCATTCGGACCTCGACGGATCGGTTTCATATGGATCGCATGGTTCAACCGGATCGTGCCAGGGTCCTTAGCGCCGTCGCGCAAAGCCGCAAATTCTGGATGGCCGTCTCCGAGACTATGAATTGTAGCGGCATAGTGAACCACCCTGCTAGCGACCTTCAGCTTCGCATGGCATTCCGCGCAGCTTCGATTGCTTGCCGCGCTGAGTTCAATCCGCCCGCGATGTTCCGCATGGCACGTCACGCAGCTAGGCACTGCGGATGGTACTTCATTCGCATGGTGCATCGGTCCATCGTGGCAAGCCACGCACGCGCTATCCGCGGCATTCGCCGAAAATTCCCCAGCCTTCTCTACATGGCACGCTGCGCACTGCCGTTCCAACACAGCATGCGCTTCGCTCATCCGGCCGCTCGAGTACACGCGCGAATCCCGTGCCAAGCCTCGCCATGCGATCCAAGCTACGGCCACCAGCGGCACAAGAACGCTCAGCCAAAATTTCGCGCGCTTGAACGCTGTCGGCCTCTTGAAATAATTCAAGTCGACCCGCTGCGCCAGCTTCTTCGTTGTTCGTAATCGCGCCACTTGTCACTCGCCGCTTTGCTTTTCCTATACTTTCTTCACGTTCGGTACTTTCACCTCTAATATCTCAACGCCACAACCGCATGAATCGCTGCGAGCACCATCAGCGCCAAAGACAGCGGTATATGTACCAGCAACCATCCATGCATCCAGCGATGTAGTCTTTCCTGCCGCACCAACTGCCGCGTCTCCTCGCAAATTTCTTCCAAGTCGTTCAGCGTCTCGTGAGCCGCCACCGGCAACAATGTCCGTAATCCGGCAAAAGCCAGCTTTGCCTTGCCCGCATCGGCCAGTCGCTGGCCACGCCTTTCTGGCCGCTCCAGAAGCACGCGAAGCTCTTCCAGATAGAAGCGTTTCAAAGGCGCACCTTCCGCCTCGCTCAACAAAACCGTTTCCGTCGCCGGAGCAACCGCCGCGCTTGCTCCCGCGCTTACCGCCGCCGAAGTCCTCAAAGGCACGACCGAAGCGGCAATCGGTCGCAACGCGCTGAATCCTCCGGCGCGCTGACTCTCCCCTTCACTCCGTAGCAACCCCATCGATCCGCAGATTGACTCCATCGCGCGGTCTGCTTCTTCGCGCAACAATTTCTGCACGTTTCCAATTTCCGCGTAAATCGTTTCCAGTGGGACCTCTGCTGTCATCAGCCGCGGCACATAATTTTGCAGCACCGCTCCAAACACGCCGCTTCCCACGGTGATGATCAGCAACCACATCAGCACGCGCGTCAATGTCCCGCCAAAATGAAATCCTCCATGAAACAAAATCAGCGGCAAGCTCAGCAATCCCAGCCACAAATGTCCGCGCATCCAAGCTTGTGCGCGCCCCACTCTCCACGTCGGCACCCGCTTTCTCGCCCCCAGCAGCGCCGCAAAAATCATGAACGCGAATCCAAGCACTCCGAAAATCAATCCCATCGTACTTCCGCCGCGTGGCCCTTCAGGCGCCTGCCGCGCATACGCCATGTAAGCAATCGCGCTAACCGCCAGAATTCCTAGCGATGCCCACGCCCACCCGCGCTGTGTCCGGTCGATCCTCAAGCGCCTGGCCCCTGTCCCATCAATCCCGCAAAAAAGTTTCTCGGATCCACGCGGTGCGCCGCGTCATGCGGGCACGCATATACACAGCTCGGTTCCCTCAAATGCGTGCACAAATCGCACGACGTGGCTTTTTGCTGCACGACCGCCTTCTTGCGTCCGGGGTTTTCCAAATCTTCCACACGCACCTCGAACGGGTGCAAATTTATATTTCCGTACGGGCAATTCCGCGCGCACAATCCGCACCCGATGCACCAATCCTCAATAATCACTTCCAGCGAATTGCGCCGCCGGATCGCTCCCACCGGGCATCCCACCATGCACAAGGGATCGCGGCATTGCCGGCAGGACGTGGCCACCAGAAAGTTTTCGAATCGCAATCCCTCGCGCACCAGTCGCGTCACGCCATCATGCGCGTCGGCGCAAGCGTCCACGCAAGCATCACACCGAGTGCATTTCTGCAGGTCCAGTACTAACAGGCTCTGCGCTTCCATTAGCCCCTGCGACAGAAATTGATCCAGCGGCACGCTTTGCACCATCTGCATACGCTGCGCATTTGCTGACTGCCGTTCCGTCGCCACCGTTTCCAATCCGCTTCGCAACCCCGGGAAGCGCGCGACCATTTCCCGGAAGTCGTCCCCCGAAATTCTTACCAGCTCCACATGATCCAACGCCGTGCAACTCGCCGTTCGCACGCCGCCTCCGAGTAGTCCGATCTCCCCGAAATAGTCTCCGCGCGAAAGATAAGCCAGCACCAGTTCGCCGCCTGGATATTCCTCGAAGATCTTCACGAACCCGATGCGCACGAGGTAAAAACTGTCCGCGGCTTCGCCCTGCCGCGCAATTATCTGTCCCGGTGCGAAGCGCACCAGTTCCACGCTGCCCTTCAAGCGCTCGACAAAATCCGCCGAAAGCCCCGCAAACATCGGTACGCCTCGCAAATGCGTTTCCAGCGCTCGCCGCCGGTAGTTTTCATCCAATTGTGCGCGAAACGTCTTGTTCTTCATCATGATGTCCAGCACGTTGCGCAACATTTCGTACGTCACCACCTCCGTCGTCGCTCGCACCGTCGCCGAGCGCGGATAAAAATTCATGCACGTCATTTCGCCGAACAAATCGCCGGGCCCCAGCTCCGCCACAGGATTTCCATAAGCTAAATCGACTGACGCGTCGATCGGAATCGTCCGGTCGCGCGCCTCTCCTTCGCGCTTATCTTCCTCTCGTCCCACCAGCACGCTGGTCAATCGCTTGAAAAATCCCTGCCCGCCTCCGTGAGTCTTCACGTGCGCAATTGGTGTGGCGAGCGCTACCTGTGCATGGCCTTCCACGATAAAAAACGCCGTGGATCCGAAATCGCCCTCGTGGCAAATCACTTCTCCCTCGCGATAGTGCCGCTTCACAATTGCCCCGCGGTTCAGCTCCAGAAATGTTCCCGACACGCCTGCGAACACCGGCAGTCGGTGTAGTTCCTCCGCCGTCAACGATTGCGTATCCGCGCCTGAGGCAATCGATGTGCCGGCCACGCTTTTGTTCGTCAACGCCCCTGTGGGGCAAGACACCATGCACTCTCCGCACGAAATACACGTCGAATCTCCCATGGGCGCGTTTAAATCAAACGCAATTCCCGCGGCGTATCCCTTGCCCATTCGACCCAATACAAAATTGTTTTTAATCTCGTCGCACCCGCGAATGCACCGATCGCACAAAATGCACGCGTCGTGGTCCACGGCGATGGCCAGTGAAGAATCGTCCGTTCCTCGCGATGTTGTTCGTCGCGCAAATCGCGGCGTGCCCACTCCCGCCTGCTTGGCCAGCGTTTCCAGTTCGCAATCCCCGGAATGTTGTTGCCGCGCGCACGGTGACACGTGATCCGCCATCAGCAATTCGAGCAGCGTCTTACGCGCCGCGAGCACTTTTTCTGAGCTTGTGCTCACCTTCATGCCCGTTTCCACTGGCCGCACGCAGCTCGCGCTAAGCACCCGCGCTCCGGTGTCCACCACGCACAAGCGGCACACCCCCACTGGGGTCTGGCTCTGCAAATGGCACAAAGTCGGAATCGCAATTCCATTCAGGCGCGCGGCATCGTACACGGTGGTACCCTCCGGCACCCTTACCGCCTGCCCATCGATCGTCAATTCCACCAACGCTGTGTTCATCGCGCTCATTTTGGAGTGCAGCGGCTGGCGCTGCCTACCATCTCAACTCTTTTCAGTTCGACCACGAACCCCGCCTTCTCCGTGTCCTCTATGTCTGATCTCTGTGGCCACTGTGTTAAATCCTTCTCTCCTGTTGTCTGTCGCATTCACGGCCGAATCCCCACCCTCGCTAACTCCGTCATCCTTCCCGCCTCCGAAAAACAAATCCCGCTTGGGCAATCCCCCCGCAGCACATGTGCCTCAACCTCCGCCCGAAAATGTTTCAATACGCTTTGCACCGGTGCAGGCACAATTTGCCCCAACCCGCAGATCGAAGTGAGGCTCATCGTCTGAGACAACTCTTCAATCAGCCCCAGATCCGCCCGAAACGCGGCCTCGCTCACGCCTCCCTGCGTCCACCGCGTCAGCAATTCCACCATCTTTTGCGAGCCCACACGGCACGGCACGCATTTCCCGCACGATTCATTCCGATAAAATTTCACCGCCGTCAGCGCCATATCCAGCATGCACGTTGTCTCGTCGCACACGACGATCGCGCCCGATCCCAACATCGATCCAGCTTCCGCCAGGGCCTTGAAGTCCAACCGCACGTCCGCCATCGACGCTGGCAGATACCCCGACGACGGCCCGGATGGCGCAAATGCCTTCAACTTCCGCCCGCCGCGAATTCCCCCTGCGTTCCCGTAGATCACTTCGCGCATCGGAGTGCCCATCGGCACTTCGTAAATGCCCGGCCGTTCCACGTGCCCGCTCACTCCCACAAATTTCAACCCTCGAGATCCGCCAAGTCCCGCGTTCTTGTACCACTCCGCCCCACGCGTCAAGATTTGCGGCAAATTTGCGAACGTCTCCACGTTGTTAATCACCGTCGGCTTCTGCCACAACCCCGCCACTCCCGGAAACGGCGGCTTGTTCCGCGGCTCCGCCCGGTGACCCTCCATCGCCTCTAGTAGTGCGCTTTCTTCGCCGCAAATGTATCCGCCAGGGCTGACGAAGACCTCCAGCGTAAAATCCAGGTCGCTCCCCAGAATCTTTTTCCCCAGCAATCCTGCTTTTACGCACCGCCGCAGCTCTTCCCCAAGAATCTCTTCCTGCAGCGGGTACTCATGCCTGATATACAAGATTCCTTTCTTTGCGCCCGTCACCAGACCAGCAATCATCATTCCTTCCGCGACCAGATGCGGCAGGTGGCTCAGGATGAAGCGATCCTTGATCGTTCCAGGCTCGCTTTCATCGGCGTTGCACACCACATACTTTTCCGGTCCCGGCTGTTTCCGCACCAGATCCCATTTCAACCAGGCAGGAAATCCCGCGCCGCCCATCCCGCGCAGTTCCGCCTCTTTCAGCGTTGCCAGCACGCCGTCATAGTCGCGCGTGCTTACCAATTTCCTAACCGCGCCGTACGTTTCTCCGTCGCCGTAAGGGTCGGAAGCGCAAGCCACTCGCGCCGTTTCGGGATGCTCCGCGTGCAATTCTTCGCCGCGTGCCGCCCGTCGGGCCAGTTGTTCCACCTGTTCAGCCGAAACTCCCTCGAAAATCGCATCGTTGATCGCCACGGCCGGCGCGCGGTCGCAGCGCCCCAGGCAACTTACATCTTTGATCTGTACATCCTCCGCACGCGTCCCTGCAAACCGCGCCGCCAGTTCCGCGCGCAATTCGCAAGCGCCATTCAACCGGCAACTCATGTCCGCGCACACCAGAAGTTCCGCACGGCTGGGCGGTGTCAAATGAAAATGAGGATAGAAACTGGCCACACTGTGGATTTGGTACAGCGGAATCTGGCTGCGCTGCGAAAGTTGTTTCAGCTCTGCCTTGGGCAGATAGCCGTAGCGCACTTGGATGGCTCGCAGTTCGTCAAAAATCACGGTGGAATATTCTCGAGAACCCGCGCCGCTGCTTGCCGGGACCTTCGGGCGCTCGATCAGGTCTACGCTATTTCCGCACACTCATGCCCGCGACGCTTCCACAATTCTTGGCCCGTTGTCTTTTCGCACAATGCCCTCGAAAAGCCCGCTCTTCCCGTTGACTTGCCGCGTTCCCCAACGCTATAAGCAAAAAGAACCGATTTGTCTCACCTCATGCCGCTCCGTAAATATAACCTTTCTCGCCGCGCACTCTTCTTCGCCGCACTTTTCTTCATTTCCTCCGCGGGCGCTTCCACATCCAACGATTCCAACGAGCCCGTAAAATATATCGGCCCCGGTTCCTGCGCCGCCACCAGTTGCCACGGCAGCGTAAAGCCCGTCGCCGGTAGCCGAATCCTTCAAAATGAATATTCCACCTGGATTCTTCAGGACAAGCACAGTAGGTCGTATCAGGCCCTCACCGGTGAAATCGGCGAGCGCATGGCCCGCATCTTGAAGCTGGGCGCAAAATCCGAAGAATCGCCCAAGTGCCTCGTGTGCCACGCGCTTTACACCACCGCCGAGCAACGCGGCCGTCCCTTCGAAATCTCCGAAGGTGTCTCCTGCGAATCCTGCCACGGTCCCGCTTCAGCGTGGCTTGGTCCGCACACCACCCGCGATTGGCCGCACGAAAAATCCGTCGTTCTCGGCATGAAGGACACCCGCAACGTTATCCACCGCACAAATCTCTGCCTCGAATGTCATCTGGGCACAAAAGAAAAATTCGTCGATCACGAAATGATCGCAGCGGGCCATCCCGATCTCTATTTCGAACTGGATTCATTCTCCGCCGTCATGCCCCGGCACTGGAAAGTTCCGCGCGAATCGGCGCCCGGCAAACCGGTCGAAGATCCCGCGTGGGCGGGAGTCCGTGATTGGGCCACGGGACAAGCCGTACAGCTACGCGCGTCGATGGAGCGCCTGGCCTGGCGCGCGAACAACCAGCGTGCCGACAAAAAAGATGCGTGGCCCGAATATGCCGAACTTTCCTGTTTCGCCTGTCACCACTCGCTCGGTCCCGCAAAAGATAGCTGGCGCCAGGAACACGGCTACGAAGGCCGCCGCCCCGGCGATCCGCCTTGGAACGCCTCTCGCTACATTGTTTTTCGCGATTTCGCTCAGCAAGTCGATCCCGCGTCCGCGCAGGAACTCGACCGCCAGATGCTCGCCGTCTCATACGAAATGAGCAAGCTCAATCCCGATCGCAGCGCCGTCGCCAACGCCGCCAGCGCCGCCGCTCCTCTGGCGCAACAATTCGCGGATCGCCTGTCCACAATGCAATACGATCAGGCCATCACGCTACGTGCGCTCCAGCGCATCACCGACGACGCCGACACTATCTCGCTCGCTGACGAACGCGCAGCCGAACAAGCCACCATGGCTCTCGATTCGCTCTACATCGCCTTCAGCAAAAACTCCAAGCCGGCCAACGACGTAGAAATCCGTTCCGCCATCAACGCGCTATTCCAGCAACTAGAAAATCCCTCCATCTATAACGCCGACCAATTCGCCGCCTCCCTCCATCGCCTCCGCCCCCTACTCAACTAATTCCGCTCGCCATAGACCCGTGGCTTTCGTGCCAGCCAACATGGAGTGCGGGAGCCCAGCTCCCGCCTTCCTCTCAATTCCGCCCCACCACCAACCGTCCAGCGACAGCCCTGCTGTCGCCTTCCAAGAATCTTCCACGAGCTCCAATCATTCTTCTCTGAGCTCTGTGCGCCCGAACTCCGAGCCCTCTGGGTTATTTCTCTTCCGGTCCTATTCGTCCACCCTCCGAAGGAAGTCCCGAAGCACCATAATCCCGGCAATCCCCGCCAACCCAATCGTTACCGCCAACCACTCGTGATAAGGCTCATAGAAAAACCGCGCCGGAGTCACATTCCCGATGGAGAATAGCTCCCAGAACAACCCCATGCCTTCTAAATTGCCTACTTCGCTCGCGCGATACTCCGCTAAGATTGCCGCGAAAGGTCGAAAGCTCCACAAGAAAACCACGCTGGAAATCAGAAACAACGCCGGCCCATAATCCGCCGTACGACAGGCGATCCATCTCCCGATTCCCAACCGTGTCCAGCGAAACAGCGCTGCCGCCTCCAGCGTCAAGAAGCTGAGCACAACCGCCCGGCAAACAAGATCGACAAAATCGCAGAGATTTGCACCACGAACACCCTGCGCCGAACACCATTCACGGCGGCGGAACGCGATCCGATGTATGAATGCATGCGGTCATTCGCGTTTGCCTCCACTTCCTGCGATTGAGCCTCTATTTTGTCGCCTCGCTCGCTTGGCCCTCCGCGCGATAAAGCTTTTCGAATCCCCCTAAGCCACGCTTGGTCAATCCAAGTCCAACCATCTGGACAAACGGCGTTGGATCAGCGCCCGAAATTCTAGTTCCCATTCCGGTGACCTCGCCTAACATGGCTTTTGCCTCATCCACATTTCCCGCCGAGGCCGCTTGCAAGGCTTGCTTGACCCGCAAATCCGCATATGTCTGCACTTGGAGCGCATTCGGAACGCTGCGGGCCCACAAGCTGATCGCCACCAGCCCTGGGGACAGACCTGGGTTTTTCTGCCACCTTCTCGAATCCATTCTTCGTGACGCTGGTAATAACCGTCGTATCTCGGCGCGCGAAACGCCTTCTGCATCTCCTTCATCCACTCATTGTCACTCGCCGGCGTTTCGGGATCTGAGTTTTCTACCCGTTTCAACCGTACTGCAATTCTCGACAAGTTTTCTATGCGGCCTCCGTAATAACGGCTGGCGTAGATCCATACCAAACTTGGGTCCAGCGTGGTTGCGCGATCCGCGAATTGGATGGCCCGATCGGGATCAGGATAACTGAGCGCGACAAAGGCTAGTTCGCGGGCATCTTTTTCTTTCTCGGCTTGCGCCGCAATCGCCGCAAGTTCCGCCCGGTCTCTGGCCGAAGGCCGGAATCCTCGCCAGCTCGCGGCCACCGTGTTTCTCGCCTCACGCCCGATTGGAAGAAGCGGCAATGCTATCGCCCCCAGCAGAATCACCGCCGTTACCAATCGCGAGTTCTTGGGAAATTCCGGTCCCTTACCGCCGGGCGCGATGGGCACGCCAGAAAATCCCTTCCCTGCCGGTAATCGCATCCATTCGAAAAGTTGCGAAAGCAAAGCGCCTAAGAAAAGCGCGATACCTCCCGCTGCCCAGCTCAGCGTCGGTCCCGGTTCGGAGATTTCCCCCATCGCCGGGAATTCTCCGGCCAATAGCGCACGGCAAGATCTACCGAACTCACCGCTATTCGCGTCAGTAGGGAATTTTGAGGAACGCTCATATCCCCGCCTTCCCTTGTGCGGGCTTCCAGAATTTGCTCTCCCTTGCCGCCCGCCGTTCTTCCCGCGCCCATTCTTTCCCATTTCCGGCGAGCCGGTAAAAATGCCTCGGAGAACGCCCAGGGACCGGCGCTTCTTCCCACTTCGTTTCCAGCCAGCCGGATTTTTCCAGCCGCATCAAGATTGGGTAGAGCGTCCCGGAAGCAAGTTCCGTCTGATGGCTCAGCACATATCCGTGATGCCATTGCGCGGGCTGGACCAGAAGGGCCTCCAGCAGCGCCAGCGATTGCCGCGAAATGCGAAGTCGAATACCCATACGGATAACTCGACATAGGTAGATATATGAAGTCAGCGTCTATTTCTCGTTGTTTCTATACCTGAAAATGAAACTGTCATTCCGAACGGGGTCCGCGGAGTGAAAAACTACTTCGATCCTTACGTCGTGCCACACCTTTGTCTGCGCTACACTAAATTTCTTCCCATGAACGCAGCCGAACACTTTATCTGCTCTTCGTCTCTTTGGCGGCACCTCACCGCGCGCAAACTGCTCCCTTGGATCCTCAGCGGCGCAACACTGGGCGATCATC
>Ga0210383_10005862_pt1 | contig 10758 bp, 10 predicted proteins | sample IncBWC14OmetaG_FD_160072 | JGI IMG/M metagenome (GOLD analysis project Ga0210383, IMG submission 160072) | Forest soil microbial communities from Barre Woods Harvard Forest LTER site, Petersham, Massachusetts, United States - Inc-BW-C-14-O ...
GATCGGTATCGCATTTGTCGTGGTGATGCCGCCCGCTTCGCGCATGACGCCTCGGTCCGATGCCGAGGAACTCGGCATCCTGTTTTGTCTGATGACGGTGGCATCGCCGCTTGCGCGGCAGTATTATTTCATGTGGCTGTTTTTTCCCCTGACGGTCCTGATGCACCGCGCCGCCCTTGATCCGAGACCTGCCGTTCGCAAGGGAACGTGGACAGTTCTCGCCGTTGCAGGCCTTCTGATTTGTCTATCGCTCCCGATTTTTCCGAATGACCTGCAGGCTTTCGGAAACAACTTCCTGGCGACCGCCTTGTTGGCCGTTGCATTGGCGTGGCATCTTTTGAACCCGTTGCAGAGTGTGAAGACCAGCGCCTCGTCTGCAGCGACCGGCGCGTTACAGATCGAGACCGGGAAAAGCTGAAAGCACATGGAAGGAAAATCGGAGATGGGCGAATCCTCGCAACTTCAGAAGGTGCTCGACCGTATCGACGCCGATTTCGACAATAGCCTGCAACGGTTGTTTGCGCTGCTGCGGATCAAGTCGATCTCGGCCGATCCGGCATTTGCCGCAGACTGCAAGGCCGCGGCCGAACATCTCGCCGCAGATATCGCGACGCTCGGCTTTGCCGGCGAAGTCAGACCGACCGAAGGCCATCCGGCCGTCGTCGCCAAGAGCAGCGGCAACGGCCGGCCTGGTGGAAGCAAGCGACCGCATGTTCTGTTCTACGGCCATTACGACGTGCAGCCGGTCGATCCGCTCAATCTTTGGCATCGGCCGCCGTTCGAGCCGGTTGTCACCGAACATGCCGACGGACGAAAAATCATCGTGGCGCGGGGCGCGGAAGACGACAAGGGGCAATTGATGACCTTCGTCGAGGCCTGCCGGGCCTGGAAAACCGTGACGGGTTCGCTGCCCCTTGATGTGACCATGATCATCGAGGGCGAGGAAGAGGTTGGATCGAAGAACTTCGTTCCGTTCCTCGAAAAGCACAAGGAAGAATTCAAGGCGGATTTCGCGCTTGTTTGCGACACCGGGATGTGGGACCCGAACACACCGGCGATTACGACCTCGCTTCGTGGGCTGGTGTATGACGAGGTCAAGATCAAGGCCGCCAATCGCGATCTGCATTCCGGCGTGTTCGGCGGCGGCGCGCAGAATCCGATCCGGGTCCTGACCCGCATCCTGGGCGGCATCTTCGACGACGACGGACACATCACCATCCCGGGTTTCTATGACGGCGTAAGGGAGCCGCCGGCAGACGTTCTTGCGCAATGGAAGAAGCTCAACCTCACGGCGGAGAGTTTCCTCAAGCCGATCGGTCTTTCGATTCCGGCAGGCGAAAAGGGGCGTCTGCTGATCGAACAGATTTCATCGCGCCCGACCTGCGACATCAATGGCATCGTCGGAGGCTACATCGGCGAGGGTTCGAAGACCGTGATCCCGGCGGAAGCCTCAGCGAAGATTTCGTTCCGCCTGGTGGAAGGACAGGATCCCCAGCGGATCCGAAAAGCCTTTCGTGAGTATGTCTCGGCGCGACTGCCCGCCGACTGCCGTGCCGAGTTCACCGATCATTCCAGCGCGCCTGCGGTCGCGCTCGACTGGAACATGAAACCGCTTGCCGCCGCCAGGCGCGCCTTGACGGACGAATGGGGCAAGGAGGCAATCCTGATGGGGTCGGGTGCGTCGATCCCGATCGTCGCCGATTTCAAGCGTACGCTCGGTCTTGACTCGGTGCTGGTTGGTTTCGCCCTTGACGACGACAACATCCATTCGCCGAACGAGAAATACGATCTCAAGAGCTTCCACAAGGGCACGCGATCCTGGGCGCGGATTCTCGCAGCATTAGCGGAGCAGATTTGACGTTCGCTACCGTAGTCACCGCGGGCCAACCGCTAAAAAACCTGTATCGCTTTACGCAAAAACGCCGCCCGGGATTGGGCGGCGTTTGATTTTCAGTGCAGAGGTCGTTGACGCGACACTACACCCGTTTCCGGATTTTTCAACTCTTGTAGCTGGCATCGAGCCGGTCAAGCTTGCGCAGCAGCGCCGGCCAGACCAGCATGGTCGATCGCAGTTCCTGCCGCTCCGGGTTGGAGAGCAGTTTTGTGTTCTTGTCTATCACCACCGCATCGACGGGATAGGCCACCGGCCCCAGCATGCGGGTGCGCACCTGCATGGTGCAGGCGCGCTCGAGGTGGAACATGCGCTCGAAGGCGGAAGCCACCGAGCGGCCGACCGTCAGCGTGCCATGATTGCGCAACAGCATGTGGTTCTTGTCGCCGAGGTCCTTCTGAAGGCGCGGGCGTTCGTCGTGGTCGAGCGCAATCCCTTCATAATCGTGATAGGCGAGATCGAAGGTGACGAGTTGTGCGGTCTGGTTCAGCGGTAACAGGCCTTCCTGACAACTCGCCACGGCAGTCCCGTCGGGCGTATGCAGGTGGATCACGCAGCCCGCATCCTCGCGTACCTCGTGGATCGCCGAGTGAATCGTGAAGCCGGCCGGATTGATACTGTACGGGCTTTCGGTGAGCTGGTTGCCGTCCAGATCGACCTTCACCAGACTGGATGCGGTGATTTCGTCGAACATCAGGCCGTAGGGGTTGATCAGGAAATGATGTTCCCCTCCCGGCACCCGCGCCGAGATGTGGGTGTCGACGAGATCGTCCCAGCCGTAATGGGCGATCAGACGGTAGCAGGCGGCAAGGTTGACGCGCTGGCCCCACTCGGCTTCCGTCATTCCAGACGGCACTTCTTTCAATCGAGCTTCCGCTGGCGACATGGTCTGTTGGCTCCCATTGAAAACTTGTTGGCCGTGAAACTTGTTGGCCAAGCCTGTTGCAACGAGCCTATTCCCGTCGCGTCTTCGCAGCAAGGCGCTCCTGGAGCGTGGCTGTCATGTTGTCGTGGCGACGGTAAGCTTTCAGGGCGGGGGGATCGACAGCAGGCTGGAGATGCTGCGCCCACGGATATCGTAGACGCGGGCAAACACCACGTCGTCTCGCTTGATCTCCACCATCACCGGCGCGGTCAGGCCCTTGCAGTAGAACTCGCCCAGCGTCATGGCAAAATCGGCGCCGGAAGAGTGCCAGTCGATGCTGAAATCGGGGCCAAGTGCAACCTGGGCCGGCCGCTGCGGGCCACACACCGCGACCTTCCACTTGCGGCCCCTGGGCGGTGTTTCCTGTTTCTCGGCGAGCTGTTCGCGCAACTCGTCGGAGGCCTGCTTGAATGCCAGCCCCCAGTAATCCAGCATGAAACGGTCGTCGGCGCCGCGCACGGTGCCGGCAATGTAATTGAAATGGGTGTATTGATACGGGTGCAGGCGGATCATTTCGCCGAGGGACAACAATAGCCCAAAGCAGAACGCAGCCAGCACTGCAGGCTGCCAGCTTCGGCGGCTGCCTCCCAGCCGGCCCATCAGCCAGGCAAAGGCAGTTCCCCCAAGCACCGTCATCGGGGGGATCACGAAGACGAAGTGACGGATGCCATTGTAGAGCGCTGGTCGTTTCACCATTGCGATGGCAATCGGCAGCGTGGCGGCGAGCGTCAGCATCAACAGGATCGTCTTTCTGCGGGCGGCCACGTCGGCGCGCGGCAGCACGACGAAAGTGCCCACGATGCCGGCGAACAGCAGCACCAGCAGGACCTCGGGAAGTTGCAGGGCAAACAGCGTCGGCAGATATGACCATGGCATATCCGGTACAGAGACCAGCGCGCCGTCGAACATCTCCTTCCAGGGCTTTTCGAAGAAGTGCGAAAAATAGGTTGCGGCTTCGAAGGGATTGTCGGGCCTGATGATCGACCACGGCCAGATCAGACCCATGACCAGGTATCCCAGCAACAGGCCCGGCAAAAGTACATACACCACGCCAGCGAAACGTCGGAGGGCCTCGCGCCCGCCTCGCGTGCGAACCTCGTCCATGAACAGCGGCACGAATCCGGCCAGCGCGTAGACCAGGGCCAGCCCGCCGAGAATGCGCGACCCGACCGACAGACCGGCACCAAGACCGACAATGAGGACCGTGCGCGGCGAGGGCTGCGGGTACTCCTCGGCCAGGCGCACCAGGCCCAGCATCAATATCACCATCGCCACGGCAAACGGCGCATCCTTCGGATTCATGAACATGTGGCCGTAGAAGGTCGGGCACAGCGCCAGCAAAAGCAGGCTTGAGAGACCCGCAAGAGGGCCGCCCACGCGACGCCCGAGGCGCCAGGTGACCGCAAGTCCGATCATGCCGATCACCGCACCCAGCAGGCGGCGCGTTTCAAACAATTCGAGCGGAATGACCTTGTGCAGCAACGCCGCAGCCATGTCGAAGCCGCCGCCATACATATAAAGATTGGCAAACGAAAGCGCGGCCGTGTCCTTGAAGCCGGAGCCGTACATCCGCAGCAGCAGATCGGCATATTCGGCGTGGGTGTAGTCGTCCCATCCCAGCCCGTAGTCGCGAAAGGTGAAACTTGCGACCAGTCCCACCACGACCAGCACCATGATCGCGAGATCATCGCAAGTTCGCTCCACCGAGCGCCGTAGGGGCGTATCGATAGCGGAGGTAGTGATGGATGACATTGCTATTGGTAACCCGGTGTCCCTCTGGCCCAATCGGTGCCCTTGGACCTCTTCCCCGACTTCCATATAGCGCAGTTGCATTACCAAGTAATTGGGAATTGTGGCGTGTTCCCGATTCCGGAGTTTGCATCATGGTGCGGCGTCCTCGTCCTGCGAAGCTTGGAATCGGAATACTGACAACCTATTGATTCCATTGTGGCTTTGGTTCCGAAGTCCGCGTGGCAGGCAAGCGGCAGCAATGATGCGGACTTCCGATCGCCATACTGGTGCAATGCAGCAATGGTCCTCGACCAAGCGGCTGGTGCCGCAGCGGCCAGCATAGCAGGAACCACTCCCGCGATTGTCGGTTGGCCCGACGCACAATATGACGGTATCGTGGCATCTGGGGTTCGCGACCGCTGCGACTGCGGCCCAAGGGTAGGTTTGATGATGATTGTGATGTTGCTCGCGGGGATTGGCTTTCTGTTGGCCGGGCTCGTTGCGATCGGTTTCGGGATCCCGGTGAAGGAATTCAGCTTTGGCAACACGCTGATCCTAGCGGGTGCAATCGCCGCGTGCACCGGGATGGTGATGCTTGGGTTGTGGTCGGTCGTTCGCGAGCTCCGGGGGATCGCCGAACGACTTGGCCCAACCTTGCCCGCGGATGACCTGGGAACCGCGTTGTTGCCGACCGTCGTGCCCATCCCTCAGGCTGCTCAGCCGGCCGAAATGGGCGCCCCGCGGTTCACCCGTGACGAGCTTTCGGAACAGCCAGGCAAAGCGGAAGCGGATTTGCATCCGGCTGCTGGGGAAGCGCCGCAACTCGCTGAAGCTTTTGAGGCTCGGCCGGCTTCCAAGCCGCGGCGCAACTTGATGTTTTCTTCGAGCTCCCGGAGGGAACGCGAGCGGGCGCAGGCGCGCACAACCGAGCAGTTCACGACCGCACCGGATGTGATGCCGCCACGGGAACCGCCTGCGAATGAGCCGGGGGCAGGAACATTCCCGGACGCTTGGTCGAAACCGGACCGCACGAGACCTGCCGAAGCGGCGGTTGCGCGCCGCAGCGGTCGCGCCCCATCGACCTTTAGTGACCCGCCCGCGGGCGGAGGAAACGAGGATCAGCCTCCGGTCACCGTTCTCAAATCAGGTGTCGTCGACGGTATGGCCTACTCATTGTACTCAGACGGATCGATCGAGGCGCAAATGCCGGAAGGCATGATGCGGTTTGCCTCGATTGACGAGCTGCGCGCGCACCTGGACCAACGTCCCTGACCGTTCCACATTGATGGCGGAATCGGCTGAAAAATTGGCCTCATCTTCTTGTCACGGTCAAAGTAATCCGCTCATATCCAAAGCACAGACCCGAAAGTGCAGCGTATTGACGCACGCGATTGCTGGCGGAAATCAAGATTTTATTTTGCGATGAAGTTGTTCAGAAGGTTCCAGTCATGACCGACCCAGCGGGCAAGAATTTCATCGACCTGACTGCGAATATTGTGTCCGCCTATCTGAGCAACAATCCGACGCCTGCCTCCGAGATACCTGGCCTTATAAACCAGATCCACGCGGCACTCGTGCGGGTCTCGACGGGCCGGCCGGAAACGCCGATGGAACCGGCCAAGCCCGCAGTGTCCGTGAAGAAGTCGATGACCCCTGACTATCTCGTCTGTCTGGAAGACGGCAAACGCTTCAAATCGCTGAAGCGCCATCTTCGTTCGCAATACAACATGACCCCCGAGCAATATCGCGAGAAATGGGGTCTGCCAGTGGACTACCCGATGGTCGCGCCCAACTATGCTGTGGCGCGGTCACAGCTTGCCAAGAAAATGGGGCTCGGCCAGCAACGACGGCGACGCAAATAGACCCCTCAGGAAGCTGCAGCCAGCGTTTCGCGCGCATCGGCGCGAATGCGTTCCACCATCGCGCGCAGGCCGTTGGAGCGCTGCGGCGTCAAATGCTCGCGAAATCCGAATTCGTCAAACACCGCAAGGGCATCGGTTGCAAGGATTTGCTTGGGCGTACGGCTCGAAAAAAGCGTCAGCAGTATGGCGATCAACCCGCGCACGATATGGGCGTCGCTGTCGCCGCGATATTTCAGCACCGGCTCGCCGGTGCTGCCGCGCTCGACATTCCTGGACAGCCAGACCTGGCTGGCGCAACCTTGCACCTTGTTCGCTGCGGAGTGTTCAGCCTCGGGCATTGGTTCAAGCATCCGGCCGAGTTCGATGACATACCGGTAACGGTCGTCCCAGTCGTCCAGAAGCTCGAAGTTTTCCCGAATCTCGTCGATCGTCATCGTGTTCCGTCCGTTTCCGACCCTAATATAGGGTTGAAAGAGACCGAAAGCGATATCGCCGCTCGAAGGGAGATCGTTCCGAGGAACGCGGGATCAGGGCAAGGGCGGGGTCGCGCCGCGCCATTCGATCTGCGTATCGTCCGGTGTAAGTGTGTCCGCCGCAACCGGTTCCCCCGGCGCCTCCCCGGCACTGCCCGCACTGCGAATCGAGCCGGTGTGATCGGGCGGCCGCTTTTCGGTGATGATCTGGTACAGTTTGCGCGCGCCGGCCTGGGCGCGTTGTCCGATCACGGATGCGGCCTGGCCGCCAACGTCACAGGCCGCCGGTTGGCGTTTGCAGAACTGGCTCACGTCGGAGACCGCCGCGGTTGCGGCGGAGACGGCCTCGGATGCACTCAACTGCGGCGCCTTGTCCGATTCAGGCGTCTTGTCTCTCGGCAACAGCACGAGCACGAGCCCAATCCAGAACGCCAAGCGAAGCAGAAAACGCATCTTGCGACTCCGGTCGCCCTGGTTGGATCCCGCGATCCTCTCACTAACAGTCGTCGATAAATCGCAAGTGTTTGCATTGAAGTTAAACCGATGAGAATTTTCGAAGATTTCGAATGTTTGGATTCTCCGTAAATTTTCGATTGATGCCGGATCGCGGCGGATAACTGTGCCGGTTCCCCTACATCCACCAATTCGAAACCATACCGCCGGCTGGCCCGGAAACCCGGCGTTCACCATTCGCATCGATTGGGATGGCTGGCAGTGCCTGGAATCGTCCAACGGATGCGCTCACCGGACGAGAGGCTTTCGGCCTTAGCGTTCGCTTAATTTCGCTCTGACACGGTGGGCCACCAGGGGGCGTTCCGGCGCGTCTTTATCACGCATGGGCCGAGGCGCGAGAGCCGTGACAGTTTTGAGTATCATCCGCGATTGTCTCGATGCGCTGCTGCATCCATCGGCAAGATACGATGCGCTGACGCGCGCGCGGCATCGCTCGTTCATTGCACCGAGATTGCTTGGAAGCCTCGCGTCGCTGGCGGCCTTCCCGGTCTATCTGGCGATGCGGGGCGCGCCGACCGCTCTCGAGGTCGTGGCCTTCGCCTGGCTGACCGCGCCAATCCTGCTGTCATGGTTTCTGTCTCGCACCGGCCGCTATGAAGGTGCATGTATCCTTTCGTCGCTGGCACTTGCCGGGCTCGTGATGACACTCTCCGTGACCGGCGGCGGCATAGAGTCGTTTGCCGCGATCTGGCTCGTCATCGTACCGCTCGAGGCGGCGCTTTCGACGTCACGCCGTGTCGTCGCGTTTGCGTCCGCGCTGGCCTTCAGTTGTGCGTCGTCGCTGATCCTTTTGGGTTACTTTCATCTATTGCCGGCTGCTGAAGCGCCCCCTGCATTGCGCACCGTTCTGACGGCATTCGGCGTGGCGTCGGCCACTTTCTATGCCGCCGGGCTGGCGTTCGGCTCCGAGTCGCTGGCGCGCATCAGCGTCTCGCTGCTCAATCTCGAAGAGGACCGATATCGCCTGCTGGCGGAAAACATGGGCGACGTCATTTCGCGGCATCATCGCAATGGCGCGGTGCGATTCATCTCACCCGCTGCGGCGGCCATGCTGGGAACGCCGGTTCCGCGACTGTTTGGACATGGCCTGTTCGAACGGGTCCACGTGGCCGACCGTCCGGCCTACCTCACCGCGCTTTCGGATGCGGCGCGGGGCGGGGAAGGGCGCAGCGTCGAATTTCGCCTGAGGCAGGAAGTTTCAGCGGGACGTGAGCGGGGGCAGGGCAGTCAGATGGAATTCATCTGGGTCGAGATGCGCTGCAGGCGGCTTGAGCCGACGTTGGAAACGCCATCGGCCGAAGCGGAAGTGGTTGCGGTGATGCGCGACATCACCGAGCGAAAGTTCCAGGAACAGGCGCTCGATCTGGCCCGGTCCGCGGCCGAGCAGGCAGACGCATCCAAGACACGCTTCCTTGCAACCATGAGCCATGAACTGCGCACGCCGCTCAACGCCATCATCGGCTTTTCGGAGATGATCGCGCAGGAGGATACATTGATGCTGGATGCGGCGCGCCGCAAGGAGTATGCACGACTGATCAACGATTCGGGCCAGCATCTCCTGTCGGTGGTCAACGGAATTCTCGACTTGTCCAAAATGGAGTCCGGCAATTTCGAAATCAGTCCGGAGCCGTTTGCGCCGTCGCAGGTGCTTGTCAATTGCTGCAACCTGCTGGCACTGAAGGCGCGGGAGAATGCGATCGACCTTGTCACGAGCGCGCCTGATCATTTGCCGCTGATGACTGGCGATCCGCGCGCGTTTCGGCAGATCGCCTTGAACCTGGTGTCCAATGCCATCAAGTTCACCGAGCGAGGCGGCAAGGTGACGGTTTCCGCCGACGTCGAAGGTTCCCGGTTGGTGCTTCGCGTCGCCGATACCGGCGTCGGCATCGAGGCAGAAGATCTCAAGCGGATCGGCGATCCGTTCTTCCAGGCCGGCAAGACCTACCAGCGTCGGCACGAGGGCACTGGCCTTGGCCTGTCGATCGTGAAAAGCCTGGTTGGGTTGCATGGCGGCGAAGTGACCTTGCAAAGCAGGATCGGCGAAGGAACGACTGTCGTGGTTGCGCTGCCCTTGACCGTTGCGCCCCGGCCCGCGCAGCCTTCGAGCAATATCGCAACCCTTAACCCGGCATCGCGCGCGGCATTTCCTGATCAAGCTCACCAGGTGAAGAAACGTGCCTAGGAAGATTTCAGTTGACGACGAGGCGCCGCGGCGGCGCCGTGGCGCCAGGACGATCGCGGCCGATGAACACGGGCTGGTCATGCGGATTTTCCTGCGCAGTCCCAGGGATGTGATTGCGGGTGCGCTGGCCTTCGCAGTCGTCACCGCGATCATCACGAATGCCTTGTTTCTCCAGGCTGGGCGCCATCCAGCTCCGATGTTCGGCTCGGTCACCGCATTTCCTGTCGTGGCCTCGGCGCCGGTCAATCCATTGCCACGTCCTCGCCCTGCGGACGCCGATGCTTTCGAAGCGAAGGTTGCGGAGCAAAGGGCGGCCGATCTCATGACCAGCCTTGTCAAGACGACCGGTACCGCGCCGCGTCCGCCCGTGGCTGTTCCGGTCTCAACCCACGCCGATGCCACCTCGCCTGCGGGCGCGCGACGCATAGCGGCAGTGCAGCGGGCGCTCACCGACTATGGCTACGGTCAACTCAAACCCACCGGCACGATCGGCTCTGATACCCAGGCCGCCATCCAGAAATTCGAGCGGGCACGGAAACTTCCGGTGACCGGGCAGGTATCGGATCGCCTCGTGCGCGAACTGACCGCCATGATCGGCCATTCGATCGACTAGTGTCCTGATTTCGAAGTTCGCATTGGGTTGGTCCGATCGCGATCACATACGTTCAGGCCTGATCCCTCTCAAGGAGCCGATGTCAGCTTTTCCGCATCCCGCTCTGGCGTCTGGTTGAGCGCTCTCCTATCGTCGTTCCATGCGATTGAAATCCAGCATTTCAATATCCTCCCGGAGAAACCCTTATCTGACATGTTCGGCTTTCAAGGTAGCAACCGTTATCCGTCCACCGAAGAATATCTCGCAGGGCATCCCGCGCTGCGGCGGGTGTCGCGCTGATCGTACAGGACCATCGGATGGCGCATGCCTTCTACACCATCGGTCACGGCAGAAGGCCGATCGGCGAGTTCGTCGACCTCCTGAGAGAGGTCGGGGTGACGTTGCTTGCTGACGTCCGCTCCATGCCGCGCTCGCGCGCCAATCCGCAATATACGTCCGACAATACGTCCGACCTGGGTCTGCTGCCGACTCCATCCCCCGGACCATCGCGCAGCCGCTCGATGTTGATGCCGCAAGGCAGACAGGCCCCCACGGCGGCGCAGTGACGGACTCGGAGATAAGCTCGTTA
>Ga0210383_10005863_pt1 | contig 10758 bp, 8 predicted proteins | sample IncBWC14OmetaG_FD_160072 | JGI IMG/M metagenome (GOLD analysis project Ga0210383, IMG submission 160072) | Forest soil microbial communities from Barre Woods Harvard Forest LTER site, Petersham, Massachusetts, United States - Inc-BW-C-14-O ...
GACGAAGGCAATCGTTTCTCCGTACCGATGTTCAGCGTACCAGACCCTGCTTTCAAATCGTTGAACCGCCTTCCTTTCCCCGAATTTCTACCGACTGGGGGATATCGGATAATTTACCGAAACATGCGAGGTATCCGCCGTTCTTGCTACGTTTTGTTCACTGACAGATATTGTCCAGAGAGTGCATGAGAGCCGATGAGCTCCTGCTGCTGATCAAGGAGTACAATCTAAAGTTAAGGGCCAGAAATAAACGTGGCTATCGCGAAGTGCTGAAAGAATTCAGCAAAAGATCGAACGAATGGGACTTGTGAATTTCCTGTCCATCTGAAAGCCGCACCATGTTGATCAAAAGACAGGAAAGAACAGCCTCCTCTTCGTCATCACAAAGGACCTCACAAGAAGCGACAATGCGGTCCAGATGATCCCAGCGGAGTAGAAGACACTGCGACTCCCCATGTCAAGCGGGTCAGAGTCTCTACTGCTCGTCGAGAGCAACTCGTGCACGATGGTGGTTCTAGAAGTAGTCGAACTGTGCCAAAACGAACCTCCGCTCAACACTTACTTGGGTGGATAAGTTTCTCGATTCCCGGGTTCACCACCTAATTTCGCGAGAGTTAAGGCTCGGATCGTTGTGGAAAAGAGTAAGGCAGGCGGGGTCGACACAGCCTCAGGCAGATCCACAGACCAAGCGAGTTCTCCCATAAAGGCACAACTGAATGGAATAGAGGTAATGTTGCAGCAGATCGTATCCCGTCAGCACGCAGACTTCACTCTGAATCCATCCGAGTCCGTAAACCGATCTGAGTCCATAAATCCTTCCGAGTCCGTCGACGCTTCGCATGTGATGACTGAATCCATAACTATGTCGTATTCACGCCGGGAGATGTTGAGGTTAGCCAACAAGATCGTTCTCTTTTCCAAGGAAGGCATCCCCGATCCTCCAAATATGCCATTCTCGCAGGACATTGCAGAGCTTGACAGCGTATGGGACGATTTATCACCACAATGGCGCAACTACTAGCACCTCTCAGGATGTGACGGTGTCACTGATCACGGGAAAGTTGTTATACTAAATAGTCACATCCAAATCAAGTTGAAGAACCACTGGCATGTCGCTGTTTGACCAGCCAGGAAGCCGCCGCTGGACTCACTTTCGTTCTGCTCTACAACTAGCAATACAGCGCTCCGCGCACAAATGGACGTGTGTATCCATACACATCTCCTGTTACACCATGTTGGGCTGATTTGTTTCCTTAGGTTTGAAGATTTTGCAGAATGCTTTCCTCTCTATGTCGAGGAAGAGAGGAATGGCTCATCAGCAATATTTAATACTATCTCTGAGCACATTGAACGTCAGAACTCTGTATGCCGTCACGTTAAAATTCGGTGCAATGACTGACCGTTGTGCATCGCCAGACTGACCTCGATAAGCTGTTCAAAGAATACGATGTGCAGGAGAACATCGACATCTTGCACACTATCGTGAATCAGGCGAAAGAGCGGAAAGCTAAGGGAGATATTGGGAAGGATGTGTGGCGGGAGGGCTTAAAGCCTCGCGCTGCTGTTTGTGCGAGAACAGTGCCGATGCTAGAGGCTGAGGCTAAGAAGCTTCGTAGTACGCTGGCCGCCGTAAGCATTTTTCTTTCTTCCTTTCGCTATTTGCTGAACTCGGTTGTTGATATTACTCTTTTAATTCTGTTGCAGATGGAAGACGAGAACCAACGTCTTCAGGCTCAATTGGAGGATGACGTGAGAGCAACTAACGAGTCGCATGACGGAGTCATAGAACTCATGGACAAACTCGACAAAGTACAATTTCCTTTCCTTCTCCTGATTTCTTGTTTAAATGTTCGATTTCCAGGTTCACGAAGAATGGATGAAACTCCCAATGGGCGAAATCGAAGCGTGGACAGTTCGGACAGCAGAATCAGCAAAGCCAATGCAGCGTTCATGATTCCTTGGACCCCCCTATCCAAACTTCATTCGTCTCACATGATATCTATGGTTCCATCTGTTTTCAGATTTCCCCCTGTATCACTACTGACTTCTGCCGTGTAAACAATACAAGGAAGATCCGATTTGTATCCTTTGTCGAACCTCGCTTTTGGAGGAACTGGACCGTCCTATTACTATTACCAAGAGCACTACCGTGGAGTCTGTCTTTACCCTTAGACCATCCCAGTCATCTTGATGCCGTTCAGTCACCAGTTGGTTTGTATGCATATACATTCGTCATTCCGCGAGCGTGGTTGTATGATATCAATGGTCACTCTTGTAGTTATCCTGTGTTATTGAACTACAAACACCGTCTCCGTCGCTGCGTATCAGGTCAAGGTCCGAGCTATAACTTCATAATCCAACATCCTACGTTCCAAGTCCGAGAAAAGAAGGACCTGAGCTGGACTTGCAAAAATACATGAAGATAACCTATATGCTGAAGTTCGCTCCCGATAACTTGTCGCGGATGTAGTCGCCCTCGTAGACTGTCAGACATACTGGCATCATGATAACTTATAATTAAATAAAACATTATATGAGACATCATCGTATAAGCATCCTGGTAATCGGGGTCTTGCTAAGAATGTGTGCCCACAAAACCTAATTAATGAACCCACGAAGAGAAACGATGAAATCAACGAAATTGAGCCATGCCAGTGCCAGTGCGGCCACGGTGGTACATTCAAAGCTTTCAAGTTCTCACGGCAGACTGGCATCCGGACATGAACCGTAGCCTGAGTCTCAGCAAATTCTCAGGCTTATTTTCCGACTAGGAGAAGCACCAATCTCTTCACGCTTTATGCTACCGTCCTTCACAACCTTGCTTGCCTCGTGCTAGTATGGTGAATTCCGAGTCCTGTCCCTGGTTCGATCATGGTGTTGTAGTGGACGATGGAGTCCCAACACCTTACTTACGGCTCGCACACCTTGGTTGATGGAATAATCCTGATTCGGGTCTTTCTCTGCGCAACCCTCTTTGTCTTGATAGTCTTTTTCCAAGAGCTCTACTTTCGGAGATCGTCTGAAACAACGTCACCCATCAACAGGATCGGGAACTTGAATCACTCAAGACGGACACGATCCTCCTTCCCATGATGCTGAACGATCAGGCTGACCGATTCCATTCAATTCCACTTGATATCCGTGACCCTCTTCGAAGTTGACTCTCCAATTGCTGCTCGTCAGCGGACGACTATGGTCCAGGCTTATGGATCTATATATCGCGCTCAATGTCAAGGTCAAACCCCCGACTGTTTTCATCCTACATCGAAGTCATATCCATCACTGCGAATGTGTTTTACGATCCTGCTCTACCAAGAGTACGCATGTGGCCACCAATGCATCACGAGGCGGCAGAAGGTGCGCAGTATGTTTAAGGCTCATTCGACCCGACTCCAGCTATACCAGGTTGACTGTAACAGCGAAAAATGTGGACTAAGTCAACTGCACATGTCGCAACCTCACGACTGTGATGCGACGTGTGCCCACAGGTAAGAGTTTAGGATCTATTCAGCCACGCGACGTCGAGTTCACTATCAAGTTCAGAATGCTACCAGATCAAGCAATGGTCACGAATAAAGTGGCAGAGCGGTGTGATGTGTGCCGTTATGGTGGGAATTGATTTTTAGGGCTGGTATTGAACAACTTGGGGTACTTTCTGTAAGAAACGCAAATGAACAAGTTTTAGTATGCTGACTGGATCTCAACTTTAATATAAGGTTGGCCCTTGAGGCCGCTCCAAAGTACAATCATTGTGGCATCCGGCATCCCCTGAGTCCGGTAAGTGTTTTTGAATCTGGAATCTGCTCTTGGCTAATGACAGGTGATATAAAATCGTTTCTGCGGTGATGATAATACTCTGTCCTCAGTCGCAGTACCAACTTGTCCAAAGATATTGCCCATTGATAGATGTCAATACAATTCTCAGGACCGTCCAGGCGTGTCAGAAATAATCCACGCGGATAAATTTTATCCCATGCAGAGGATCGTCGCAGCCCCACTTGGTCTTTGCATAGTCTTCTCGAAGGCAGCCAACCCAGCGTCCGTTAGTGGAATGGGACCCTGTCGCCTTGCTTACAATGCATGGTAGAATCCCCATCACAGACAACACAGCCTTAGGCCCACTGGTCGCTCCTGGACGGCATTGGTAAATTCTAACTTATCCCTTCCTAACTGGACATATACAGAGGTTCGCTCTCCATTCGTAACGACTTTCTTATACGGGCGGAAATCTTTGCTCAAGGGTAGCATGCGATGGAACTCGAACCCATTTACCTATCTAACGGTGTCACGGTCGTACTGGATGGCGACCCATTGCCGATTACATACTAGTGCACTTTGTGCCCTCATGACCACCACTCGGACATCAACACGAGCCTCGTTGTACCGTATTTACAAGACACATCGCCACAAGACAACCATGTATATCTTCCCTGAGGTTTTGATAACTTCTCCTGAATCAACAATGATCCGCGTCCAGAGTGTTCCAGCCATGCAAACTGTGCCATATCCTCTACTCCGCATTCCATCAATTCCAGAATAGGAACGATGGGGAAATAATATTGGACTATCCCAGAACTTGTATGTTAGCGAGCGGTACGGGATCCATAATTCCCCATCAAACCATCCTAACTTCAGCGCTCTATCTGACACAAATAAAATATGAGAGGTTTGTACGACGAGGGAAAGGCTCACCTGAAGGATTTATGTAGGGCTAGGGTAAGTCCCGTTCGTCACCCTCTAAAACATTGAGTAGGTCCTTTTTCCCGCTCATTTCGGTCCAAATCGAGATTTTTTTCCAGCCGAGGTTGTCGCGGTAGCATCCAATATCAAAATCCTGTCGAAGCTTGCCCGTCAAGTTCGCATCTCGTGTGTTTAGTTCATGGGTTAGAGAGCGGAACCCGCCAGAAGCGCCTTCTCGGAACCAATTTTCTGGGTATCTTTCTAGGCCAGGATTTCTTTCGGACGCTTGTCACGAAGTCCAAAATGAAGAATATATTGACGCGAATTATGTAAATCGTCTCATGTTTGTTAAGTATTTTCATTGTCTTGTGTGCCGAATACGCTCATTCTTGGATGACTTATTCAATCGCCATTAGACTTCCATGACAATTGCGCGGTTGGATTCGTGGCCGAAACCGCAACACAGTCCTCATTTGGTGGACGGCGATCATACATGTGTCTTTTGAACTGTCATTTAATTCCGCAGATCTCCCAAATCCAGCACGGAATATGGACTAGGGTTCGTATGGTGAAGATAAGAAAACCATGCATCGTTCCCAATGGGCCTATTTGATCAACGCTCGTTCTTTCTCATGTCGATCCGCAATATCGTTGGGATGCACTCGTGGTCATGCATGGCCCGGGCTTGCAGTGACTTTTTCGTCACCTCTGGCTCAGATATATCGATTCTGCTGTATCCATACACCGAGATGATCCAATAGTTTGGCGATTGGAGTGGATCACGTCGCATCACTGCTCGACGAATTTTTCGGACCTTCACACACTTGCTTCCTGCCCCGGTAAACATCGAGCGGAATCTCATCGACACTCATGACTAGTGACTTCTTTGGCGAAAATTTAGCTTCTGGTTATTGATCAGAATCATCAGATACTTGGCTTCAAAAGGATTTGAAACCCCAGATACATTATTTCTACTCACTGGCGTGGCGTTCAGCCTCGAGGCTACTTGTCCGGTGCGTTAATGTTCATGTTCGATTTGTTTTTATTTTTATTTTTCCCAAGTCCCAAATTTGAAGTGTCCGCTCTCTTGGTACTATCGTGGGCCGACCTATTTTCGGGTAGTTCTGCCGGCAAAAGTGGCAAAACGGCGATTGCCAAGGGTAGCAAAACTCAGCGAAACATTCTTTGGCTTCTTTGCAGGGTTTACAGTAACTAGAAGCAATGGCAAAAGTATTCGTTGTGATAAAACACCTCCAGAAGACATAAGTTCACCGATGCCCCCTAACCCAATGATGCTAACTTCCTCTTCGAATGCTGTAGGTACCAATCCACAATCGACACACCCCAACTCCTCAAAATCATAAACGTTGCCTTCGAGATCTTTCCTACCATCCAATTCATCATCCAATCCCTCCTGGGCCACCTCTTTCTCGAGACTGTCAAATGCCTCATCATCAATCTCATCCAAACTAATTGCTTCCACACCTTTAAGGTAATCATTAGCATGTGCAGCTTCAGCAGCAAGAGATACGAATCAAGCCAAATCATGATTAGTCTCGGGTTGGACGGATCTTTTCAAGTGTGTGTCGACGATACTTAAAAGGGCTTCCCAGCGGCGCAAGCTCTTTGATAAACTTAAAGAGGTTGCAACGTTAACGTTTGATAGTTTGACTTCAAGTTCTGCAGTTTTGGCATGTGGCAGAACCGCAGAGTTCGGAGTTCTGCTAACACTCAGGCTAGCTCTTGAGCTTGAAATTCCGGGTGACTACCGGTAACCTTCCTTGGTTGGTCTAACCAGATCCAGAATCACCTTTGCAACCCCCAGGTTCCAAAGGCTCAATCATTCAGGCTACGCTTTGGATTGGCAGTGCCTACGCAGTTCAGAATCTCCAGGTCCCCGAGGAGCTGACTGGTGGTCAAGTGGCGGTCAAGTGGCGGCAGTCATTGGGCAGTCATGTCAAATTTTGTCCCCTACGCTCCATTTCCATTCCATCTTCTCGACAGAATCACCAGTCTCCTCGATCGCTCCGTATCCACGTATAAATGCAGAAGGAGAGATCCTGAAATAATACTCTACATATACCACTCCAGCTCAGCCATTTATGTATGTTGTGTTTCGACGGAACTGGTTCTAAGTTTGACGACGTCGACGTCTCAATCTTTTCATAACATCCAAATTTTACTCTGCTTAGAATTCGGTCCTGTTCGATGGGACTCTGCTTTATCTGACGTACTTAACCTAAGGTTATGGAATCTATGTACCTTGTCATCTGTCCCAAGTCCGTTTAGTCCTGACTATACTACCCTCTGATTTCAATAAGTAGACTCGTAACCAAGGGAAAGTCTAATACCAGATCTGCTTCCTTACGTAAGCACTTCCCACCCGTCTCCTGAGCCCCGTCACCGTGATACAGCTGGATTCTCGGCATCTGACTGTACCATATTTCTTTCATACGGCCTTCCTTGCTAGACGTTTTTGTCGGACAGCGCACCCCAATAATGAGCCCATCAATGACCGAGGACAGATATTCTTCAACTGCTTGGGACAGTGCCGATTACTCTGATTTCCAGCCATCTGCTCCTACCTTGTATCACCTTCCTCACCCACTCGAATCACCAGACTCGTCGATACCTCATGCGAAATCGACCTCACCCCCTCCCCGTTCGAGTACGGATTCAATTGGAAGATCCCCTACATCAAAGCACCGTGACAGCCCGACTGCCAACGGTGAAACACGCGAAGGCCCGTCGACCATTCCAAATGATACAGGCGGTCTCGTTGAACCAAGTTTCGATGAGAATGTGCTCAGGGCGTTGTGCGAATTGGACGTATGTCATCTTGTTCCGTTACCCTGTCTCCGCAGCTTAATCTCATGAACGTAAGTGTGGAGTTCCTCTTTTACTCGATCGAATCAAGCAGAACATGGTGTCATGTAGAGTGCGTAATTATTTTCCTTTGTTTTATTTGCCTCTCATTTCTGCTTCATTTGGTTCACCATAGGAAGCATCTATCTTCCTCAAGAAACGCGCGGTCATAGAGGAGGAGTACGCCAAGAACTTGCAGAAACTCTCTCGAGCTACTTCAGATGCGTATTCTATGAACGAGGGAAAGGCGGGGTATGCTTTCCATTTTTTCTATCGTCGTAATTATTTACGTCAACCACCTGTAGGTCGTTCGTGAATGCCTGGCAGTCGTCGATGAGAATCCACGATCAAATGGCGGAAAACAGACTTCAGTTCGCACAGCGCATCAACGAGATGGGTGAGGACCTTGCCATTCTTGCTAAGGAGGTGGACAAGAATCGGAAACAAGTATGTGATATTCACGCATAATCAGCCTGCTCCGCACTCCTGAATACCGAGTCAGACCAAAGAACTTGCGAGCCGCTATGAACGTGCCCTGCAGGAATCAGAAATTGCGACAGATAAAAGCAAGAACCGTCTCGACATCACGTCAGAAGAGCTGGAGCGTCTGTTACTTCAGAAAGAGGGTGAATCTTTCAAAGACAACGCCGTGCAAGTGAGGCCGGGAGGAGCGACCGGGAAGCGGGCAATTGGAAAGGCTGTTGCGAAAGGCGGGTTACTTTTGAAGGGAAAGAACCCCGGAAACGTTTGTCTCTGCATCTTCTTCGGTGGTTGCTACGTTCCGGCTCAATATACTTGCACTCACAGATTCAGAGACAAGAGGACGACATCAGAGCACGCATGTCAACGGCATCGGATCTATATCGGAAATCCGTTACTGATACCCAGGCTATGAGACAAGAGTACTTCAACTTTCTATTACCACGGATACTACGCGCAAGTACTCAATCTACCGGTTTCTTGGCTATATTTAATTTCCTGCTTTGAACAGGCCCTCAAAGAGTGTACAGACGAAATTGACCTGGGGATTCAATATCATCTCACACGATATGCATTTCTCTATGAGAGCTTGGTCCTAAAGGATGGATCGACATTGGCTCCCCCTAGCGAAGAGGGTTTGGTGTTTCCCCTGCTCGCGATCAACGTATGATTAACTTTTTTTTGTAGGAGTTCCGTTGGTGCTCGGTCTCAAGGCAGTCCTTGAGCAGATCGACAATCGCACTGACTTCAAAATATTCATGCAGAACTATGCGTATGCTCGTGGTACCACCGCGCCTCGAGGGCCACGACGTGATGGTCCACCGGACGAGGGCTTCGTGAGTTGGCCCACCAAACTCTAGTTCGAGGACGAAGCTAATAACCTCCACAGCTACCTCCGCTGCCGACACACCATGCTGACAAAGTATTTGTCAAATCAAATTCGCTAAATGGTCACAACGTGCCACAGGTCAACGGCCGACCGACGTTCGGAGTAGATCTTGCACATCAAATGGCGAGGGACAATGTCGAAGTTCCGCCCATCATGGAGAAATGCTGTCAAGCGATAGAAAAGCACGGAATACTGTCCCAGGGCATCTACCGGCTCAGTGGGACGACTAGCAAGGTAGCAAATTTGAAGCAGCGGCTGGACAAAGGTTCGTTGTGCCTTCCTTGCTGTTCCTTCGTTCGCTTCAATTCAACCTTTTTGGTGGCATTCAGACCTGGATGCAGTTGATCTAGACGCGCCCGAGTGGTCATCGGATATCAACAACGTCACAAGTGTCCTCAAAATGTGGCTACGAGAACTGCCAGACCCACTGTTGACGTTCAATCTTCGTCAAGGGTTCATAGAAGCCGCAAGTTAGTGTAAACGCTTTGACTTCCCACTGTACCCCACTCATCAAATTCACAGAAATAGAAAATGATCGACTGAAACACATTCGATTGCATGAGCGGGTGAATGAGCTTCCGGACTCCAATTACGCGACACTGAAGTACCTTCTGGGTCATTTGCATCGGTATGGGCTGGTGGATCATTTTCGTTGCCTGATTGACAGACAATTTCTATAGCATAAACCAACAAGCGGCCGAAAACTCCATGTCGATGCAAAACCTTGCAATCGTTTTCGGTCCAACGCTTTTCGGCCAAGTCCTTCCCACCAATGGGCAAATGAACGGCGGCATGGCGGATGCTCCTCATCAGAATCAGGTCAGTTTCACAGGGATTCCCCTTGCATCCCAACTGAATCCATGGTGGACGGAACAGGCCATTGAGACAATCTTGAACCATTACACTGACATTTTTGTCGACGAGTCAGAGTAACCTCTTGACCGTCGAGCTTATTATATCTGGTCTGATACCCAGACTTTGTCTAACATGCGCATGCCATGGTCATGGACGCTACCCTTACCCCTTTGTTCACCACTTTTTATTTACATCAGCAGGTATTTGGAGTGTATTATTCTATCCCATTGTATAAGACCATTATTGTCGGTTATTCGGGCATGTATTCGGGTATGTATTTGAGATATCCGAGCATGATAAACGGAGAACATGCCGTCGGACGTTATTACACTTTCAGCGATTTGATGTCCTGGATCGGAGTCGTATCCTCCGAATACAAAATGTAATCATGCGCAGCCTCTGGCAGAAGTCGCAGATTGAAGGCGCGAAGTGGAGCCCGCAAAGCAGCCAACCAAAATGACGAACCTGTATGGTAGACTACAAAACTACGCCAAGACAAAATGTCGGGCGGAATGACCAGACAACTTTAGACTCCTGAGTCGGAAGTTAAGACGCATTAGCAGTCCTTTTATCCACGCGGCCCTAGAGTGGCGTGGGGATGTGGAAGGAATTGACTGAAAAAAATCCATTGGACGGTGGCTTGGCTTGCTCGTCGTCGAAAACCCTCAGTGCCTTTCACTCTTCGTCCATTTCTGCGCGGAACATTGGACTACAGATGGTACCGTGGCAATAGCGGGAACCAAACGTTGAGCAGTGGAAACATTGGATAAGGGTTACATTACTCACCTCCTACCTTGATCCCACATCAATGTCTGAACAAAGTGCCAACACGGGCACCACCACTCGTCCAATACACTCACAACTCAGAGTACTTGGGATGAATGCAAGGGAAATAAATAATATTACAGTAGGGATACAAAGATAAAAGAATCAAGACAACATCTATGCTCCGAAACCATAAAGTGTACGACCCGACCGCTTAAGAGCAT
>Ga0210383_10005864_pt1 | contig 10758 bp, 7 predicted proteins | sample IncBWC14OmetaG_FD_160072 | JGI IMG/M metagenome (GOLD analysis project Ga0210383, IMG submission 160072) | Forest soil microbial communities from Barre Woods Harvard Forest LTER site, Petersham, Massachusetts, United States - Inc-BW-C-14-O ...
CGCCGCCGCTGCCGGTCAGGGTCAGCAGCCGGGTCGTGGTCAGCAGGCGCTTGACCTCGCGGAGCTCTTGGCGGCGGCCGACGAAGCTGGTCACCTCGGCCGGCAGGTTGGACAGATGACGCTCCACCGGTCAGACCCTCCCAGCCGACGCTTCGGCCAGCCAGCGGCTGAGCTGGATCCGGGAGTTGAGGCCGAGTTTGTTGAGGATATTGGTGATGTGGGTTTCCACGGTCCGTTCGGACAAGAACAGCCGGTCCGCGATCTGCCGGTTGGTGAGATCGCCCGCGATGAGCCGGGCTATTTCCAGCTGCCTGGGGGTGAGTACGGTATCCGAGGCGGCCTTAACGGATGGCGCCGGCTTGGGCGGCTGCTCGTCGGCTACGGCGAAGGCGACACCTTCGTCGATCGTCATCGCGCGGCCGCGGGCGAACGCGGCGTCAAACGCTTTCTCGCCGATCGCGTGGACGGTGGCCGTGACCGATCGGTCGTGCTGGGCCCGGTACACGTCCATCAAGGTCACGGCGATCTGGCCGCGCACCTGTTCGGCGCAGCCCAGGAGGGTCGCAGCACGCCCGTGCCGACCGCACTCGGTCGCCATCCAGGCCAGGGTTTCGAGCACCATCGCCAGGCCGTGGCGGTCGTCAATCATGAGCTTGCACGTCGCTGCCTCACGCGCCAGCGCTTCGGCATGCACTTGGTGGCCTTGCCGCCAGGTCGCCTGGGCCAGGAAGGTCAGCAGGTAACCGCGCATCCACAGCTCGCCACGGTCCTGACTCAGCGCCAAACCCTGCTCACCGACGTCGACAGCGCGATCCAGCTCACCGCGGGCAGCCAAGAGCGGACACAGGGCGTCCAGGGCATTCAACTCGACGTGGTCGAGGTGCATGAGCCGGGCCAGCGACAGCGCGGAATCGATCTGTTCGGTCGCGCCGGCCAGATCCCCGTCAAGCCAGCGAGGTATGGCTGCCACGAGCAGAGACCAGGCCGCCACCTCCACATCTTTCACCTCGGTTCCGATGCGGAGGCTCTCAGCGCTCAGCGCCCGGCAGGCGTCGGTGTCATTCTGGTTGGTCGCCATGACCGCGGCCACCCAAAGCAGGCGCGCACGCGGAATGGAGTTCTCCGGCGCCAGATCGGCCAGGGAAGTAAGGACCCGTCGCACATCGCCGAACGGCCCGCAGGACGCCCAATACGCCATCAGGTGCTGCGCGGCCTCGGCTCCCGCCGCCACCTCAGCAGGATCCGACGAGCAGAAGTCCAGCGCCGCCCACAGGTTGTCCCGTTCGCCGGACATGCGTTGGAACACCTCGGCCTGCCTGCCATCCCACGCCCCGACCTGCCGGGCCAGCTCGCACATCCAGGCCAGGTGCCGCTGCTGCATGGTGGCCTGTTCGCCGGCCTCGTTCAGGCGCTCCCGGCCGTACTGGCGCATCGTCTCCAGGAGCCAGTACCGGGGCGAGCCGGCGCCGGTGAGCTGGCGCTTCAGGATGGACTTGTCGACCAGCGCCCCGAGCAGGCCCGCGATGTGCTCAGCGGGAATCCGCGTATCGGAGCAGACTTGCACCGCCGCGTCCTCCTCGAAGCCGCCGGCGAACACCGACAGCCGGGCCCACAGCAGGCGTTCCTGCTCATCGAGCAGGCCGTAGCTCCAGCCGATGGTGGCCTCCAGCGTCTGCTGGCGGGTGTGCGCACCTCGGTTTCCCGAGCCCAGGATGGATAGCTCGCTGGCTAGGCCCCGGTTCAGCTGGTCCAGGCTCAGCGAGGCCAGCCGGACCGCAGCCAGCTCCAGCGCTAGCGGGATGCCGTCCAGCTTGCGGCAAAGGGCCAGGACCTGCGCGGCGTTGGCGGCGTCGACGGTGAAGCCGGGCACAACGGCGGCGGCGCGTTCGCTCAGCAGCCATACCGCGTCGTAGCCGAGCAGCTGCTGCACCGAGGTGTCCTCCCCTTCGGCGGGCAGCGACATGGGCGGCACGACCATCCGGACCTCGCCGGCTACGCCCAGGGCTTGCCGACTGGTGGCCAGTATGTGCAGGTCCGGGCAGGCGGCGAGCAGCGTGCCAGCCAGAGTCGCGCAGGCGTCCAGCAGGTGCTCGCAGTTGTCCAGGACGAGCAGCAGCCGCTGGCCGGCCAGATAGTCGGCCAGGGAAGACAGGGACAGGCCTGAGGAGAGGTCATGCACGCCCAGCGCGCCAAACACCGCCTGGGTCACCAGCAGGGGATCGCGCACCGAGTCGAGCAGGACCAGGCAGGCGCCATCCGGGAAGCCGCGGGACATCTCGGCCGCGGCGCGCAGGGCCAGCTTGGTCTTCCCGGCGCCGCCGCTGCCGGTCAGGGTCAGCAGCCGGGTCGTGGTCAGCAGGCGCTTGACCTCGCGGAGCTCTTGGCGGCGGCCGACGAAGCTGGTCACCTCGGCCGGCAGGTTGGACAGATGACGGGTCATGGGTCAGCTCTCCCGGCCAGCCAGCGGCTGAGCTGGATCCGGGAACTCAGGCCGAGCTTGTTGAGCGTGTTCGTGATATGAGTTTCCACGGTCCGTTCGGACAAAAAAAGCCGGTCCGCAATCTGCCGGTTGGTGAGGTCCTCCGCGATCAACCTGGCTATTTCCAGCTGACGGCGGGTCAGCTCGGTGTCCGGGGCGGCCGTAACGGCGGGGGCGGGCTTCGGCGGGTGCTTGTCATCGACGGCGAAGGCGACACCCTGGCCGATCATCATCGCCCGGCCCCGGGCGAAGGCTGAGTCAAACGCCCTGCGGCCGATTGCCTGGGTGATCAGCGACACCGATCGCTCGTGCTGCGGACGGAAGACTGCTATCAACGTCAGCGAGCTCTCGTCGCGCACCCGCTGTGCTGAGCCGAGTAGGGTGGCCGCGCGCTCGTGCCGGCCGCTTTCTGCGGCCATCCAGGCCAGCGTGCCAAGCGCGAAGGTCACGCCGTTGCGGTCGTCAATCGCGTGCTTGCATAGCGCAGCCTCGCGGGCCAGAGCTTCGGCCCGCGGCCTTTCGCCCCGGACCCAGCTCGTCTGGGCTAGGAAGTTCAAGAGATAACCGCGCATCCACAACTCGCCACGGCCCTTACTTATGGCCAAGCCGTGTTCGCCGAGTTCGGCGGCGCGGTTGAAGTCTCCGGAGGCGATCGAGAGGCCGCACAGGGTGTTCACGATGGTCAGTTCGGCTTGCTCGAGGTGCATGAGCCGGGCTAGCGACAGCGCCGATTCGAGCTGCCGTGCGCTGTTCGCCAGGTCCCCTTCCACCCAGCGGGCCATGGCGTCGTGAACCAGCGCCCAGGCCACCACCTCGACGTCTCTGACCTCGGTTCCGATGCGGAGGCTCTCATTGCTGAGCATGCCACAGCCGTCGTAGTCGTTCTGGCTGGAGGCCATGACCGCCGCCACCACCAGCAGCCGTGCGCGGGGCAGCGAGTCTTCCGGCGCCAGTTCGGTCAGGGAGGTCAGCATCTGCCGGACCGCACCGAACGGCCCGCGGGACACCCAGAACGGCATCAGATGCTGGGCCGCCACCGCGGCCGCGGCCAGCTCGCCGGGCTGCCGCGCGCAGAAGTCCAATGCCGCCCATAGGTTGTCGTGCTCGCTGGCCATGCGCGCGAACGTCTCCGGTTGCCTGCCGTCCCAGGCTCCGGCCAGCCGAGCCAGCCCGCAGATCCAGTCGAAGTGCCGCTTGGCGGTCGTATCCGTTTCGCCGGCCTCGTTCAGCCGGTCCAGGCCGTACTGGCGCATGGTCTCAAGGAGCCAGTAGCGGGGCGGGTCCGCGCCCTTCAGCTGGCGTTTCAGGACGGACTTGTCTACCAGCGCCCCGAGCAGGCCGGGGATCCGCTCGGCCCGAATCCGCGCGTCGGCGCAGACCGAGGTGGCCGCGTCCTCCTGGAAACCGCTGGCGAACACCGACAGCCGGGCCCACAGCAGCCGTTCCTGCTCGTCCAGCAATCCGTAGCTCCAGCCGATGGTCGCCTCCAGCGTCTGCTGGCGGGCCTCGGCGCCCCGGTTGGCCACGCCCAGGATGGAAAGTTCGCTGGCCAGGCCCTCGTTCAGCTGCTCCAGGCTCAGCGAAGCCAGCCGGACCGCGGCCAGCTCCAGCGCCAGCGGGATGCCGTCCAGCTTCCGGCACAAGAGCAGGACCTGCCCGGCGTTGGCCGCGTCGACGGTGAAGCCCGGACTGGCCGCTGCGGCACGCTCGCTCAGCAGCCACACGGAGTCGCAGCCGAGCAGGCTTTGCACCGAAGTGCCGTCCGCCTCGGCGGGTAGCGACATGGGCGGCACGACCATCCGGACCTCGCCGACGACGCCGAGAGCTTGTCGGCTGGTGGCCAGCACGTGCAGGTCCGGGCAGGCGCCGATGAGGGTGCTGGTCAGCACCGCGCAGGCGTCCAGCAGATGCTCGCAGTTGTCCAACACCAGCAGCAGCCGCTTGGCGGCCAGGTAGTCGGCCAGGGACGACAGCGACAGGCCCGAGGACAGGTCATGCACGCCCAGCGCGCCGAAGGTCGCCTGGGTCACCAGCAGCGGATCGCCGATCGAGCCGAGCAGAACCAGCGAGACGCCGTCAGGGAAACCGCGGGACATCTCGGCCGCGGCCCGCAGGGCCAGCTTGGTCTTGCCGACGCCCCCGCTGCCGGTCAGGGTCAGCAGGCGGGTCGTGGACAGCAGCCGCTTGACCTCGCGAAGCTCCTGCCGGCGGCCGACGAAGCTGGTCACCTCGGCCGGCAGGTTGGACAGATGACGCCCCATGGGTCAGGCCCCTCCCACGACAGCGTCAGCGTACGCCGACAGGCCCGTCAGGAGAAGGAACCGTCACTCGCGGGAGACCAGGGCGTGGGTGAGCTGGGCAGGCAGGCCGTACTGGGCCCGGTGGTTACCGCCGTGCGGCGAGAGGGAGGCCAACGGCGGCCCCTACCAGGACGGCTGCGATGAGCGCGATTCCCCACTCGGTCAGGTGAGTGTGATGGCTGAGCGATGCACCGGCGATGGCCACGGCGAGGCCGATGACCAGCCACACAGCGAGCCCGAGCGAGATGGCCACGAGTCCCGTACGCCCGGCAATCAGCGCGCCCAGAGCGCAGGCGACCGCCGTCACCGCGACCGTAACGATGAGCATGACGGCGTATCCGTGCGGGAACCTTACAGCGGCACCTGACCCGTGAATGTCGGTGGTGAGCGCCGGAAGAAACGAAACAGCCGGGGCGGCGAGGGCCAAGAGCGTGGCGGCAGCAGCCCGGGCGAGCGTGCTCGGGGCTGACATGCGAGTGGCCCGCGTTGGGGTGTCGACGTCGGTCATCGAATTGTCCTTCCTCGGGATAGGCCGCTCAGGCCGTACCATTCACGGTCGCGGAAGGACGGGTGGCGCGCATCAGGGGAATCCCGGGTCCTGGTACGTATCTTCGACCGACTTGTTACGGTTCCGGGCCGGGCAGTTCGAGGGCGGGCTCGATGCTGGTGAACGGGATGAGCGCGGCCTCGTTGAGCGCCCGGACGGTCTCGGCGCTGTCCGCGACGAACAGGGAGAGCACCCGGTCGGTGCGGGCTAGGAAGATCGAGCTGAGGTAGCGGACTCCGTCGCCCCGGGAGTTGAAGCGGCTGGCGGCGCCGGTCAGGGCGGCCTGGAGGACCTCCAGCTGGTGGTCGCTGATCCTCGGCAGCCGACGCTCGACCACGAACAAACTCATCGCCGGCTGACTCATGCTCGCAGCATGGCAGAGGGGGCTGTGGCCGGCATCGTGGCTAGCCCGTAGCGCGACTCGTAGATCTCGTACGTGGCCCGCGCCGCCGACTGGTGCCGGGCGCAACCTCAGTACCGATCTACGGGTCAGCACGGATGGCGCTGGTCGTGCGGCCCGATACCGTCGCCCTCAGGTCGGGACGGCATCTCGCGGAGGTGCGCATGTGAGCCGGCAACCGCGCGCCCTGGTGTATGCCGCTGGCCTGGCGTGCGCCTTGGCCGTGACGGCCTGCACGGCGACTGGCGGCCCGGGCCAGCCTGCCTCCACCGCCGCGACGGTGGCCGGCCGGCCCGTGATCGAGGTCGGGTCGTTCAACTTCCCGGAGAGCGTCACGCTCGCCTATCTCTACGCGGACGCGCTGGCCGACCGGGGCTACCCGGTGCGAGTGGTGCCGGACCTGGGTCCGCGGGAGCTGGTCGATCCGGCGCTGATGGCCGGGCTCATCCAGCTGGTGCCGGAGTACACCGGGTCGGCGCTGGAGTTCGTCACCCTGGGCCACGTCCCGGCCACCGCCAACGTCGCGGCCACCGCCGCGGCGCTGGCCACGGCGATGACCGGGCGGGGGCTGGTCGTGGGCCGGGCCGCGGCCGCGCAGGACGGCAACGCGATCGTCGTCACCGCGGCCACGGCCGCACGCTACCGGCTCCGGACGATCTCCAGCCTGGCCTTGGTGGCGAACCGGCTGGCGTTCGGCGGTCCGCCCGAATGCTCGGAGCGCGCCTACTGCCTGCCGGGCCTGCGGCTGACCTACGGCCTGCGGTTCCGGCAGTTCGTCACGCTCGACGCCGACGGCCCGCTGACCAGGCAGGCCCTGGCCGCAGGAGACATCGGCGTGGCCCTGCTGTTCACCACCGACCCGGCGATAGCGGCCCAGCACCTGGTCGTGCTGGCCGACAACCGCGGGTTGCAGCCGGCCGAGAACGTTGTTCCCGTGCTCCGGCAAGCAACCGCCGACCGGTACGGTCCCGGCCTGCTGGCCGCGCTCGATGCGGTGTCGGCGCGCCTGACCACCGCCGCCCTGGCGGATATGGACGCCGAGGTGGAGCTGAGTAACCTCGACCCGCGGATGGTGGCCCGGCAGTGGCTCCGGGCCGCAGGACTGGCGGCCCCATGAGCGATGCCGTGAGCGATGCCACCGTGAGCGATGCCACCGTGAGCCCGCCGCCGACCGGCCCGGTCCACCGGACCAAGCGGCAGCGCCGCCCGACCGGCGCGCCGCCGCCGCTGCCCCGGCGGATCACCGTGACCACCACGGCGTGGCTGCTGCTCGTCGTCGTCACCGTGGGCGGCGGGTTCCTGGCCGCGGCGGACACGCCCTGGCGCCGGTTCGGCAACCACTTGAGCACCTGGCTGCTGAGGATCCCGGCGGCGATCCGGACCCCGTGGCTGACCCACGTGGCCGAGGGGATAAACGTCGCCGTGCTGGACTGGCAGCCGGTGATCGGGATCGCGGTGGTGCTGGCCACCATGGCGTTCCGGCGCTGGCGGCATCTGGCCGTGCTGTTGTTCAGCCTGGTCTTCCTGGAGATCGTCGCCAACGTCATCTACCAGGGCCTGTCCCGGCCGCGGCCGTACGGCGTGTGGATCATCGGCAGCTGGGAGGGATACTCGGCCCCGGCCACGGTGGTGGCCGCGCTGGCCTTCTTCGGCATGGGCGCGGTGTACTGCCTGGTGGTGCCGGGCCGGCCGCGGTCGTTCGCGAAGGCCGCGGTGGCGGCGCTGGTGGCCGCGTTCTGCCTGTCCCGGCTGTACCTGGCCGTCGACCACCCGGACGACGTGCTGTTCGGGGTGGCGCTCGGGGTGGCCATCCCGGTGACAGCGTTCCGGTTCTTCACGCCCAACGAGGTGTTCCCTGTTGCGTACCGCCGGGGCCGGACCGCGCACACCGACGTGAGAGGGCGCCGCGGAGCGGCGATCCGGCAGGCGCTCCGCGACCAGCTGGGGCTCACCGTGCTGGAGATCAAGCCGGTCGGCCTGGCCTCCTCGGCCGGGTCGATGCCGCTCCGGCTGACCGTCGAAGGCGATCCGGATCAGTACGTGTTCGCCAAGCTTTACACGCGGGGACACGTGCGCGCCGACCGGTGGTACAAGCTGTGGCGCACGATCCAGTACGGCGCGCTGGAGGACGAGCACCCGTTCTCCTCGGTGAAGCAGCTGACCCAGTACGAGGATTACCTGCTGCGCCTGCTCCGGGACGCGGGAATCCGCGCCCCGGCGCCGCACGGGATCGTGGAGATCACGCCGGAAAGTGAATACCTACTGGTTACCGAGTTCTTCACCGGGGCGGTCGAGATCGGCGAGGCCGAGGTGGACGACGGCGTCATCGACCAGGGACTGCTGCTGGTCAGGAAGCTGTGGGATGCGGGCGTCGCGCACCGCGACATCAAGCCCGGGAACCTCATGGTCCGCGACGGCCAGCTGCTGCTGATCGACGTAGCCTTCGCCCAGGTCCGCCCGTCGCCGTGGCGGCAGGCGGTCGATCTGGGCAACATGACGCTGGTCATGGCCGTCCGGACTAGCCCGGAGCGGGTGTACCGACGCGCGCTGGCCTACTTCACGCCCGATGAGCTGGCGGAGGCCTTCGCCGCGACCCGCGGGGTGGCCAGCCCGACCCAGCTGCGTTCGTCCATGCGGCGGGACCCGCGTGACCTGCTCGCCGAGTTCCGGGCGCTGGCGCCGCCGCGGCCGCCGATCGCGCTGCAGCGCTGGGGAGCGCGGCGCGTCGCGCTCGCGGCGGCGATGCTGATCGCGCTCATCGCCGCCGTCTGGATCGGCGGGAGCACGCTCAAGCCGGCCCGGCTGAGCGAGATATCCCCGCCGGTGTGCGGGCACGGTCACTCGATGATCGTGTCGGCGCAGGCGGTGCCGTCATCGGCGCTGCTGCCCTGCATCGCGGCGCTGCCGTCCGGATGGACCGCCGGCGTCGCCCAAGTGAGCAACGGGCGGATGACGTTCTGGCTTGACTCCGATCTGGCCGGCGCGCGGGCGGTCATGGTCACACTGACCGCGGCCTGCGACACGGCCGGGGCGGTACGCGTCCCGTCTGACCAGCCGGGAGCGGCGCGTTTCGAGCGGCCGCTGGCGCTGGAGCCGCGCTTCATGCTGGTGCGGATGTACACCGTGGCGGGCGGGTGCATCACCTACCGGTTCAGCTTCGCCGCCGGCGCCGCGCAGAGCCTAGCCATCTTCGCCGACGAGGCGGTCACCTTCGAGCCCCGGTCGGTGCTGGTCGATTACATCCGGCGCAGCGAGGGCCTGGCCCTGTGCGGGCGGGGTGCGGCATGTCCTGGATAAGCAGGTGGGCCGCGTGGGCCAGGCAGGGGCCGCCCGAACCGCCGCTCCTGGCCGCGCCCCGACGGGACGCGGTGATCGCCGCGGTGGCCGCGGCCCTGACCGCCGCGGCGTTCATCGTCGCGGCGGACCGCAGCGCGCTCGCGCACATCCAGCACCTCGACGATGCGTGGCTGCGGCTGATGATCTCCGGGCGGACCGCCCCGGTCACGGTGATCGCCAAGGTCTTCAACGTGCTGGGGCTGGTGTTCGTGACGCTGCCCGTCCGGATCGCGGTCATCGGCTACCTCGGGTTCCGTCGCCGGTGGTGGCGCCTGGCCGCGTTCGGCTCGGCGGTGTTGTTGTCGGAGCTCCTGATCGGGACGCTGAAGGGCGCCTATGACCGGGCCAGGCCCCCCGGTTCCCTGGTCGCCACCAGCGGCGCGTCGTTCCCGTCGGGGCACTCGATCGCGGCGTCGGTGACGGTGCTGGCCATGGTTATAGCGCTGGTCCCGGCCGGCCCGCGCCGGGTGGCCTGGGCCGGCGCCGCGGCGATCTTCGCGGTGATGATGGCGGCGTCGCGGGCCTACCTCGGGGCTCACTGGCTGTCCGACGCGATCGCCGGGCTGCTGCTCGGCACCTCGTGCGCGCTGATTACCGCGACGGCGGTGGACCAGGCGCAGCGGCGGTACGCCCGGCCGGCGGCCCCGGCGGCGGAGCGTTCGGTACCGTCGGCGGACCGGCGATGAGACGCGCGGAGGACACGGGCCAGCCTGCTGCGGGCGAGCCGACTGCGGGCGAACTGGCTGCGGGCCTGCTGGCCGCGGTGAGGCTGCCGCCGTCCCGGTACCGCAACCCAGGCGACGTGATCGGGCTGATCGCGACGGCGGGCGCGCTGGCCGCCGCGCTGATCGCGGTGAGGGAAACGGGCGAGCCATTGTTCGGGCTGGCGTCCGCTCTGGCGGTGGTGGCGGTAACGGGCTGCGTCGCGGCGCTGCCCTGGTTGCGGCCCTGGTGGCGCCTGGCCGCCTGGATCGTGCTGCTGGCCGGGGGTGCGGCCGCCGTGGCGAGCGGCGCGGCCGGTCCGGCGGAGCTGGCGGCCGGCGGTGCCGCCGGGCTGCTGGCCGGCTTCGGCGTGCGCGTGGCGCTTGGCGTCCCTGACCGGAGGCTCGGACCGGACGGGATCGCGGCGGCGCTATCCGAGGCCGGCCTGCCGGTCGGCCCAGTCCGCCCGGCCCGGGTCCCGGCCAAGGGCTCGCGGCCGTTCGTAGCGGTCGCCGCGGGCGGGCGGGAGCTGTTCATCAAGGTGCTCGGCGCGGATCAGCGTAAGGCCGACCTGCTGTACCGGGCCTACCGCGCCGTCCGGCTCAAGGACGTGGGCGACCGGGGGCCCGCTGCCTCGCTGCGGCAGGCCGTCGAGCACCAGGCCCTGGCCGGCGTGAGGGCCGAACGAGCGGGCGTCGACGTGCCGCGGGTGCACGGCGTCGTGGTGGCGCCGGACGGCACCGCACTGCTGGTCATGGACCTGGTGCCGGGAAGCTCGCTGGACCTGGTCCCGGCCGGAGAGATCACCGACGACCTGCTGCGGCGGCTCTGGACGGGCGTGGCCAGGCTGCACGACGCGCATCTGGCCCACCGGTCGATGCGGGCCGCCAACGTGATGGTCGAGCCGTCCGGCCGGCCGTGGGTGGTCGACTTCAGCTTCGCCGAGCTGAGCGCCTCCCGGCGGCAGATGGACCTGGACGTCGCGGAACTGCTC
>Ga0210383_10005868_pt1 | contig 10751 bp, 10 predicted proteins | sample IncBWC14OmetaG_FD_160072 | JGI IMG/M metagenome (GOLD analysis project Ga0210383, IMG submission 160072) | Forest soil microbial communities from Barre Woods Harvard Forest LTER site, Petersham, Massachusetts, United States - Inc-BW-C-14-O ...
CACATTATGCTTGCAGAACAAGACCATCCAGCAAACTATCGAAAGTTCGACGAGACCCAAGATTCTTCGTACCTCGATGTCGTTTCTGTTGTCGATTGCATTCTAGATGGGTGCCATGTGACCGGGGATAGCAGCGGGCGGGACGTTTCTCTTAAATTGGGGGTTGACACCATGGCCATCGCTCTGAACGTGGTTGTTGACAAGCAGATAAACCAACCTGACTTCTCGAACAAAGCGGTCCTTGCTTTATCTTTATCAGGTTTCACCGGGAGTTTCATGCAGGACAACATCGAAATCCTCTGGGGTGAGATCGCTGCACGAGTAGACCATCTCGCTCCAGAATACATGACAGCTACTGGTATAGCTTTTGGTAAAAGTATCCAGCAGCTGGCGGACATCCATCGGAAATGGAAGCTTCATACCTCTGCCACGGCCCAAACTATCATATATGATATTATCCATTCTTCCGACGATAAGGCAATCATCGATCCACTCTCGACCATCCAGCCATCATATCTTGTCCAGAGTGGTACCCCCCACGAGCTACGCACCAATACTACTTTCAGGTTCTTGTTTCATTTACGCAACTGTCTATGGCACTTGGAAGGCGGTGAGCGCCGAGTATTTCGCTCACTGCAGAATGGTCTCCAACTGGTCACAATGGAGGAAGTCGTTCCTTTGTTGGAATCTCGTTTGATGAGCCTGGATGCAGATGCATATAACATCACTTCCTTGGAGCCATTATTCCCGAATTTACGAGCCCCTAGCACCAGGGAATGGCGTCTTGCAGATCTGCTCACCTTTGTGTCGATACGATTCCGAAAGGTTGCCGTTCTGGTTGTAGATCCACTGGGCAGTTCATCCAGTAAATTCACAGCGACTCATTTGATTTTCGCCGCACGCATGCGCAACCTTGATCTCATCCAGACCTCGACAGCCCATCCGACGAGCATTTCTCAAACATCATTGCGGGACCAGGAATGCCAAAATATTCGAAAAATCTCCGTATCCATTTCTCTTGGCGACATCAGCTTGACAGTCTTCCCTCATCTGATGCGCTTTGCTCAGCAAATCTTGCGTGTGCGTAGACACTATGGTGCTGCCGTCACGACCAGTAGCGAATCTGTCCCTCCAAAATCAGGCGACAGAGATATTGTGGAATTGACGAGTACCGATGTCACATTTACTCTGCGCCGACTTCGTATTCAAGCGGCCGCTGAGAATCTGACCTTTGAATTTGGAACATCTGGCGTCCAAGTCGGGTCGGCCATATTTTTCCGATATCAAGTCCCTCGAGAGCAATCTATGAATCACTCTATTCTCTTTGACGATCTTTTCCTCCGGGCGCGCTCTCCAGCTGATCTTCCCAAACAAAATGATCAAGACATTCTTGCTTCGATCGTACTCACCAATGGGAAGATCAGTGCTGTCTTACGCCAAGAACAACCCTCGAATATAATACTACGACTCGTCTTTGCCATCGGCGGTTTCCAGTTCAGAGTACCCCGCAGTGCTCTTCGCCTTTACCGATTCGTCGAAGAATGGAGGGCCGATTTTCTTCCGGAAATCGAAGCGACATTGCAGGCACTTTTGTCTGAGCTACACAAGGGTCCTACGAAGTCGCCATCCCCAACCCCATCTCGTTCAGCACAGCGATATCCTATTTTTCAAGTGCAAGGACAAATCGCTTCTTTCGGTGTATCCCTTCAGGTTATGCATGGAACTTGGCTATCATGGGAAGTCAACGATACCGTAGTGTACCTGAAATCGACCACTGCTCCACCTCGAGGCTCGACTCAGTCTTTTGGCTTCCAAATAGCCTCCCAGGTCTTCAGCATATCGTCCAAGCCAAACGCACAAGATATCGCCCCAAGTACTCGAGCAAGGCTTGAACTTCCAAGGTTATCGTTGACGGGCCATTACGATGGGTCCTGTATTCATACTCTTGCATTATTCGACTTCTTTAATATCAAGGTGAAGCCTTCACATTGGGACACTCTCCTTGCAGTGCAGCAAAAATTCGGACACGATTTCAATGACCTTGTCAGTTTGATCCAAGAAACACGCCTAAAGCAGTCTGCTCCATCCACCCAAAAATTCACTCCGTCCAACAAAAATTCATGGAAATACAATGGATTTTTAAAGGTGAGGGGTTTCTGCATTGGCTTGGAAGGGCTTTCTTCCACGGTATTCCTGGAATGTCTGGATGTCGGGGGCGGGATTAACAACAACAATGGACGGGCGTGGCACATAGCACTGTCGGACTTGGCGCTTTCCCTGGCGCCTCGCGCTGCCATTGATCCTCGTCAGTCTGCCTTCAACAGACGACATCGTTCTGCATTTGTGATCATTGACTTCCATACCAGCGCTGGGAGTCGAAGCGCTGATCGCTTACCGAGCGAAGTATTGCAAATTGCAGTGACCAAAATACATGCAGTCATGCAACCTAGTTCAATCGGAGAAACAGGTGATTTTGTTGACTACTTGCAGGTAATGCCGTCTTTACATATTCGTGCGAAATCTCCTAAACAAGAATTCAGGCAGAAATGCTCGACCGCAAGGAGCAAAGGGCCCTTGAACTGGCAACTTTCAAAGAAAAGACCAAAAGCATACTCAGGACATTCGAGGTCAAAGTTCAAGATGCGGAGCCCATGAAGAAACCCCCCTGGTTAAATAACTATACCATTCACTTCTCCATCCGCAACATCGGCGTTGCTTTCCCTCTTATTCATGATCACGACCTGGAATTACCCCAGACAGGGAGTCGGGACTCCAGTGCGGTCCGCGCCTTCCTGTTCTCGATCAAGTCTATCGAATTCGGTACGCAGCGTGGCGAAACGGGGCAAGCCATCATGAAGGGCTTTTCCTTCCAATTTGTTTCTCGGTAATTTACTTCCCTTTTTTCGTTCGTTGTATTCGCCTCACCAGTGGCCAGTTTCAGACAATCCGTCCCAACTGACTTCTTGGGTGAAAATCATCAGACACGAAATCGACTACTCTATCCAGAGATGAAAGCCCAACTTCGCTCCGACGGCTCAACCACATTCCGGCATATCTGGATTCGAGCCAATGTTAGCGGTTTTATTCTTGACCTGGACTCCACCATCCCAGATTATGTTTTCTCTTTGATTGATGTATATCGTCAAGGAAAAGACCGTGTGGATCGATTATCTACTGGCCTTCCTCACACTTCATCCCTCGTGGATTCGAATCCAGAAAGCGGAACGATATTGTTGGAAAAGCAGTATAGTGCCCTTCCGACATCCATCGTCCTCGCATCATTGACTTTTCTGAGTGGCAAAGTGCGAGTTTATAGTAGCTCCGCATCGAAGTTATCTCGAACAAGGTCATTCTCACATGCCATCCATGAACCGTCGGACGAACAAGTTCTGGAAGTAGGAGCCGAGATATTCAAACTGCCGGTTGTGTCTGTTTGGGCCGAATACCGTGCTACGTCCGCCTTACACAAACTCGGTGCTGGCCGCGAAGCAGATCCTTCAATTTTATTGTTCAAAAGCACAGTACACTCCAGCCAGAATACTTTAAGGCCTAGCTTGTTAGCTTTTCTAACTGAACTTGTCAACCATGTTGAAGTTCGGATGCGAAAAGTCAGTTGGCAATCTTCAAATCCACCGTTCTCGAGGATACCCAGCCTCCCAACAGTCGTCTCAACCCAAAGCGATCCCATTCCTGATCCAATATCCAGCATGCAGATCAGCTTCAGCCTACGCATCGATCAATCCAAACTCGAACTAACATGTCAACCCGACGTGAATGTCATCGCGGGACTCCATTGGGACAGCGGAGGCTTCGTTATCAATGTTTCACCGGGCGCACGGAAAGTCACGTTCACCGGGAGTGTTGGTGGATTGACGGTGGGGCTCAAACATGGCTTCTTAAGCGAGGATTGCGTGAAGTTGGATGCGCGTAATTTGGCGTTCTCCGTGACTTTCGCGAAAATGGAATTTGGCGCTGGTCATTCAATAAGCTCCGTCTTGCTTGTGTTAGACACTGAATTTCTTGGTGGAGTACGCTTTTCTCGTTTGCAGGATGTTCTCTGCTTCAAAGCCGTCTGGTTGGACCGTATTCCGATGTTCAACGGACAAAACGCAACTGTGACGAAAGCCCCGTCGAAGTCGTCCGTCGACCCGTCTCTCGACAGTCTACCATCCAAGCAACAGTTTACGACTGCAATACTCATTCGGATACGTCAGATCAAACTTGATATTGATCTCGGCCAGTCGATCAGTGCTGTCACTCTTGATCTCAAGGATGCACTCATGCGCACCAAGCTCACAGAAGCTGTAAACGAGGTTTCGTTGTCTGTTACGGATGTGACTGTCGTAGCCAAAGGTAACGTCGCTGGTCGCGCCGATGTCTCGCATTGCGTTTTCCAGACTATCCGTCATACAGAAAGTATGTCGCCAGACGGCGTTGGAAGGAACAGGATGTTAGAGCTCCGGATGACCAGCGGTGCCCTTATTGCTTTGCTAGAGTCTGATCATCAAAAGTTACTCCACTACCGGTTAGTCTGACTTAGAATTCTTTACTGATAACATTGCTGAGCTTTCTTCTCCTGGAGCGCCGAACCACTAGAGGTTGAAATATTCGACGATTGGTCTATGGTTTCATCTCGAGTCCAGCTTGAACAGCGTCCCCTGCAGCTCTCTTTCACTGTGTCGAGCCCCGAAATCGTTGCGATGGTCACTGTTGGCACCATTCCCAAACTGCTGTCCTATATAAATAAATTCAAGGCAAACATGGATGCTCAGCGAGAAGGTGCCAGTCGTGAATCCAAGGCATTTTCATTGACTCGTTCACCGCAACCCGACAACCCGCTTTCTGCTGTTGCCAATGCCATGTTACATTCAGCTCGAAGCCGATTCAAAGAGGCTGAGACTGGATTATCATATGTGATTAGACAACATATGAGCCTTCGTTTGGACTTACTTCGCTTGGTGGTATTTCCTCGTACAATGGCTGATCTCGAGATAGCGCAGTTCATCGGTCGTGAAGTTCGTGCCCGCTTGGATCGTGTTGTGGAATCGGACACCCTACCAGCGAAAAGAAATCTTCACCTTTCATTTTCATCGATGACTATCTCGAAGTTTAGTCAACTTAACCACACCATCATCGCAGATTCTGCTCCCCCGGATGGAAATGAGTGGTTAATGTCACTCTTAAAGGATGCACCGGAGGCAATCATTGTGGGCCTGCCTTCGATGAACATGCACATGTTCAGCGAGGAAATTTTGGATGAGCTTACAAAAGTTCTCGTTTATGATTTCCACAGCCAGTTTATCAGACGGGAAGGAATGAAGGACTTTGAGGATATATACATCACTTTGAATGTGTCGTTGTATTCGTGGCTTACCGTTCTTCGGAAAACACTCTTCAGGGAGATGGAACAAGTGCGGGCGACGGCAAACTGGCGAACAGCGTTGACCATTGTGCCGCCGACCGTTCCATCACTTCGCAAGAAAGCCCCTGAACCCTTGCAGCTTACAGAGTTACCAAAGCCGGCAGCAGTTCCCCGCCCGCCCAATTACCCATCAGCGTTAACACCAAGGTCCTTTAGGGCCGTACCGGAGCAATCTAAATCTGCGTCCGCGGCCTATCCCTCATTTGCTCCACTCCCTCGCGATCAGCCCTTATCTACCTCCCCTCCATCTGCTTCACTTGGATTTCCTCAGACACCATTCCCTATTCCGGACGAGATCACCAGTGATTTGCCCACGTCTGTAAAACCTGCTGGTATGATTTACCAACCGCGCAGTCGTCACATCGAGCGACTGACGATGCGACAGTTGGGTGAGGCAACACCAGACGTCATGCACCCTTTCTTCATGAAAAAGGCTGGGTTTAACTTAGAGGATTCTTTGCCACAGTACGTCCATGAATATGCCACAGGACCGCTCGAGGAAATTATGGAGGTACTGCTGAAAATATATAGTAGGCAGCTCCTCGCAGGTAATGACATGGAGTAAACCGCATTTTTCTTATCTTCCATATCATTTGAGGTAGCACTGACCTTTGCAAAAATTAATATCGTATTTATGTATATAATACTGTCTGGTCATTCGTGTTACATACCGACAAAGCTTGCAGAATGTTTATGTATGGCAAGTCATGGCCATACGTATTTCATGAGGAAAGATTGGGATGGCAAGTCGCGTCTTGGAACTGACTATTGGTCCATATCATGATTGTGAAGTCCAAGTGAAGTGTTTCCGAGAAACTATCATGCTCGCAGATGACTTTCTCTATTATTGGATCTGGGCTACGCTGCCACAAATCTGGATTTTCCACTAGCAGATTATGTAGCTTCTACGCGTAATGTATGTAAAACGTATGTCCCTCACTTTCCCGAGCTAGGACCGCTAAAAACGCTAAGCAACGCGAAACAACCATACAGGAGTCCGACAGGGTACGCAACGAGAAGGCGTTGATCAGACATTCGGAGAACAGCAACAAAAATCCCAGAGGCCGCATACGTGCACCAGAAGATTGAAAGCACCGACAACGTGTACCCAAGCACACCACTGTAATGATCAATGATAAGCGTGCCAATGTCCAATGAGGTAGAACGACATACTCCAACGTTATCATGACACTGATAGCACCTACGCCAACCATTGGTAGTAAACAGTAACCCAGCACAGAAGCAACGCGGTATGCGTCAATGCGCTGCTCGGACATGAGGTTGAGGAGGGTGTAAATGGACGCGGAACCCAAAAGGCCGACACCGTAAATGTATCCGAATTGGGGATTTCCAGACTGCACAAGACAACGGTTTGGTTAATCGCGATGAAAGGGAGTATAAAATACAATGAATGACTCACAAAAAGGAGGGATGTTCCAAAACAGAAAAAGAAAAGAAGCGGACCGGCCAGATCGGCATCGTCCATGATATGTTCGTCGACACGACGTAGTGGGTTCAGGACCGTCAATGATTTTGCGCGTATATGGGAGAAGTTGATTCCAAGTTCTTTGCATTTGTACGAAAACGGTAAATCAAATATACAAGGAAAGCTGGGATCCTTTCGCACCTTCTAATAGTGGAGGTTCTCCCTCGAATCCTCCAGTCCCAAATGCGGTCCACCAGCCACCAGCGGCAGGCTGAATGTTTCCCCCGTAGCCTGGTGATATACCATGCTGAGAAATTGTTCCCTGTGCCCCTACGTTTCCTTCTAAACTTGGGCGCGAGCCCGGGTAGAATGGCTCAGAGCCTGGTGTTGGTGCATAAAACTGTAGGGGTGCTGCCTGTGGTGGTGGAGGAGCTTGAGAATAATATGGGCCATGAGAGGACGATGCGCCGTAAGGATTGCTGCTGTCTTGCCACATGAGTAGAACGAAAAGTGAAGTCTCGGTGCAAACACGTAGAATTCTTGAGCTCACGTGTCGGTGCGTTATGCCACCATTTTTGTTTGCCTATCTTTGTTCGCAAGTCTTCGTTCAAGCACTCATGGTAAGAAAATCTGCAGCCCGTAAAACAAACTATTAATTATTTTCTTCATTTCAGCCTCAGGTAATGGCTATTTCATTCAGAGATACTATCGTCTCACAAAGACGTTCCAGAACGAATACATAGAAGAACATATCAAACGTCATGGACGACGGTTAGATTACTATGAGCGCAAGTACGCATTGACCTTTTCCTGTTCTGTGTACTTCCCTCATTTGGTATTTATCAGACGTAAACGCGAGGCTAGAGCCGTGCACCGTACCTCCGCAACTGCTCAGAAAGCCTTCGGTATTAAGGCGAAACTTCTCCATGCAAAACGGCATGCGGAAAAAGTACAACTCAAGAAAACTTTGAAAGCACATGATGAGCGGAACGTCAAGCAGGCCGACTCCTCGGCGGTACCGGATGGTGCACTACCGACATACCTGCTCGACCGTGAAGGTCAAAAAGATGCCAAAGCGCTCTCCAGTGCAATCAAACAGAAGCGGAAGGACAAAGCAGCCAAATATGCTGTGCCCTTGCCCAAAGTTAGAGGAATTGCAGAGGACGAGATGTTCAAGGTAATGAAGACAGGAAAAAGCAGGAGCAAATCATGGAAGCGGATGGTTACAAAAGCTACATTTGTTGGTGAAGGTTTCACACGAAAACCTGTCAAGATGGAAAGATTTGTGCGGCCTATGGCATTGCGGTACAAAAAGGCGAACGTTACGCATCGTATGTGCAACTTTTTCTGGTCAGGCTTTATTGCGCACTGACTGAATTTATTTTACTCAATAGCTGACCTAAAGGCGACGTTCCAGCTGCAGATCCTTGGTGTCAAAAAGAACCCCCAATCGCCAATGTATACCCAACTCGGCGTGATGACAAAGGGTACTGTCATCGAAGTTAATGTTTCCGAGCTCGGTATGGTCACTACGGGTGGCAAAGTCGTTTTCGGAAAATACGCGCAGATCACAAACAACCCCGAAAATGATGGATGCATAAATGCTGTCCTCCGTACGTTTTTTCACTGCTTCCTTGTTTCATCCCTCTGACGTTTTGCGTTATCCTGTGCTGCAGTCGTATGATTTGCTAGAACGCCCATCATGTTGTATCGTTAGTTTTCTATCCCCTCCCGGTAACACACCATATTGTCCCTTCGGAGTCCGTTGTAGTGCCGCCTCCTAGAAGGCCACATCTTAATCATTAATCATTATACAGTGAATGAGTGGTCAAGGTCTCGGAATCGATTACTGACAAATCTCACAAATTGTTTGAGGGTTCACCTTGTTTGCACTATCTGTTATTTCTGAAGGCCGATGATCAACATGAAAGTTTACCAAACCAATTTGGCCTTCCCGTGTGTCAAACGCTCATGTCCCACAGTTGCGCCCAAGATCTGAACTCAATAAGTAATCCTATCGTTGACAACTGATACTGGCTCGACAGCAAATGAAGAAACTCCCAATGTGGGCCGATGCATTCCTGCAAATAGCTGTAGCCCACCAATCGATATGTGAACCAGCCTGACAGCAATTTTGGACCACATTGTTGCTGAAATCACTCCCCGCGTTGCGCGACGTATTGACCCCCCCGCCGTGATGCACCTCTCAGCTCTCTGTATCATTCCCGCGCCATTTTTTCCAGAATTGCTACAGGCAACTCCTTGCTTGACTCTCGTAGCCAAGGTTCTCCCTCTCTTGACCCTCACATCAGGATTTTCTCCACTCCGAATAGCGACAGTAGCCCGACCATTGCAACCAATCTTACATAGAACACACAGCATATCTCAATTTCGTGAGCCATTTTTCAAAATCAATATTTGCATGTCTCTGACACTCGAATTGTAAGTCTAATCCAACTTCAGAGCCGCTGGGATAAATTTTCATTCGATGTCGACTATCTACTAACATCCCGCGGCCAATAAAGGATAGTAACATACAGTGGCTGTTGACGTTGTCCCGCGTCCGTCGGTATTGGCGGAATGTTATTATCGGGTCCCCGAACTTCAACAAAAGAAAACCAACATGTTTGAACGTCCCAAGGATGCGCCGCTTACCACTCGAGGAGAAGACCCAGTGGCAGTGTGACGTTGTCTCTCCCGCGACTGGAAAAAATAATTCCGACCACCACACCCTCACTCGTGATTGTTATTCGAGGTTCCCAGACAATATTTTCTCTACATGCCTTTTCTCTGGGAGAGAGAAAAGGTAGGAGCTTGATGAGTCGCTGTGTAGAGCAAGGCTATTTGACCTGTCCATCAAACCAAGCAGCCTGACAGCTTTGAAGCACCCCAAACAGGCAAACACACCATGATCATGTACAAAATATATTATTGCACGTTACAAATTTACTCTTTTCAAAGGATGAATTATTCAATCGCTGATGGAGCGAGCGCACGTCCCGGAGAAAGGGCGACGGTGGCCTCTCAGAGTCTCAGCAGATAATATGCATTGTCGTGTAAATCCAGATGAGACAGAATGACTCAACTGGAGATGCGCATCCATCTCAAATACTGTAAACCCCCGAATATGGAGTTTCATGCGGATCACGGTCTAGCTGCACTCCACGGATGTCACTGGTGGTCTGGGGATATCTATCGGTAGTCGCAGACCATGTGACGAGGTTATCTGAATGCTCGACCGTGGGAGCAGCATGCTGATGATTTCCCCAGTCCGAAGTTCTTTACAACAAAGAGTCAGATGGCGCCCCGACTTCGTAGAAGCTGTTTAAACATATATACCTGTAGCTGTTCTTGTCCCAAGGGCTCTGAGGCTGTAACTGACTGCGGATCGCGACATCTGGTGGTGGTCGATAATAAACTGACCGGCCATCAACTTCATCGCCGTAATTTAAGTTGGTGTTTTCGGGCTTCACCAGGCTGCGAGTATTGGAATATCTCTCATAGGATTGACCACCTCGTTCCCCGTCCTGATTCCCGCCAGAGAATGACATTCGGCGCATCGCGCTGATGGATGGAGGTGGTAGCTCCGTTGAGAAAAAACGCGGAATTGATGATACAGAGGAAGGACGGATCCGACTGCGGTCCGAGTGTGAGGGTTGCGATGAAGATGACTGCGAGAGTGGTGGCCAATTACTATTTTCATGTGAAGAGAACGAAACGTGAGGCTGCCTAATATGATTGTACATATTCTGGTGTCCGTCTGGATACGACGGTCGTTGAGAAAATTCTTGCTTAAGGGCAATGGATGAATTGGGATCAGTTTGATGTGGTGGGCGATGTCGAGATTCAGTATTTGATGGGCCGACATATGATGTATGCGGTTGCAGGAAGTCTGATTGCCCC
>Ga0210383_10005869_pt1 | contig 10749 bp, 6 predicted proteins | sample IncBWC14OmetaG_FD_160072 | JGI IMG/M metagenome (GOLD analysis project Ga0210383, IMG submission 160072) | Forest soil microbial communities from Barre Woods Harvard Forest LTER site, Petersham, Massachusetts, United States - Inc-BW-C-14-O ...
CCCCCCTGCCCCCCCCCCCCCCACCCCCGCTCCCCGCGCCGCGCTCCCGCGCCCCCCTCCCGCCCCGCACCACGTGCCCACACCCGCACCCGCAGACCCTCCGCACCACGCGCCGCCCTCCCGCACCCGCTAGGCCCCCCACCGCCAATTCAGCACCTCCGGCATATCAATGCCCTCGCGGTCGATATACGCCCGATGCATGATCAGCTTGTCCTGCATCTCCTGCTTGAGATACGCATACCGCTCGCCCAGCTGCGGCAACCGGTCGATCACATCCATCACCAGGTGGAACCGGTCCATATCGTTCAGGACAGTCATATCGAACGGCGTCGTGATCGTCCCCTCCTCCTTATACCCCCGGACATGAATATTATCATGGTTCGTCCGCTTATATGTCAGCCGGTGGATCAGCCACGGATAACCATGGAACGCAAAGATGACCGGCTTCCCCTTCGTGAACAGCAGATCGAAGTCATGGTCATTGAGCCCATGCGGATGCTCTGTCGCCGGCTGAAGTTTCATCAGGTCCACCACATTCACCACCCTGATCGCCAAACCCGGCATCTTCTCCCGCAAGATCGACACCGCCGCCAGCGTCTCCAGCGTCGGCACATCCCCGGCGCACGCCATCACGACATCCGCCTCCTTCCCCTGATCATTGCTCGCCCAGGGCCAGATTCCAATCCCCTTAGTACAATGCAAAACCGCCGATTCAATATCCAACCATTGCGGCGCAGAATGCTTCCCCGCAACCACCACATTCACATAATGCCGGCTCCGCAGACAATGGTCCATCGTCGACAATAGACAGTTGGCATCCGGCGGCAGATAGACCCGCACCACCTCCGCCTTCTTGTTCACCACATGGTCAAGAAAACCCGGATCCTGATGCGTAAACCCATTGTGATCCTGCCGCCAGACATGTGACGACAGCAGATAGTTCAGCGACGCGATCTTCCGCCGCCACGGCAGCTGGCGCGTCACCTTCAGCCATTTGGCGTGCTGATTGAACATCGAATCGACTATATGAATAAATGCTTCATAGCTGTTGAATATCCCATGACGCCCCGTTAGCAGGTATCCCTCCAGCCACCCTTCACACTGATGCTCGCTCAGTACTTCGATCACCCGGCCATCATATGCGAGCCACTGGTCTGTCTCCAGCCGTTCCGCCTCCCACTGCCTGTTCGTTGCCTGGAACACCGCATCCAGCTTGTTGGACACCGTCTCATCGGGCCCGAAAAGCCTGAAATTTCGGCGGTCGTCATTCAACCGGATCACCTCCGCCAGCATCCGGCCCAATACCGTCGTATCGGAAGCATCCGCCTTCCCGGGCTCTTCCACGCGCACCGCAAACTCCCTGAAATCCGGCATCCGCAGGTCCTTCAGCAACAACCCACCGTTCGCATTCGGATTCGCCCCCATCCGGCGATCCCCCGCCGGCGCCAGCTCCGCCAGGTCGGACACCAACGCACCACCCGCGTCAAAAAGTTCCCCCGCCCCATAGCTCCTCAACCACTCCTCCAACTGCCGCAAATGCTCCGGATTCGTCGCCGGATCGGCAATCGGCACCTGATGGGACCTGAACGACCCTTCCACCGGTAACCCGTCCACGAACTTCGGCCCCGTCCACCCTTTCGGCGTCCGCAACACGATCATCGGCCACCGCGGCCGCTCGATCGGCCCATTCGCCAACGCCTCGCCCCGGATCCTGCCGATCACCCGAACGACCTCATCCAGCACTCCCGCCATCAGTTGATGCATCACCTCCGGATCATCCCCTTCTACAAATAACGGCGTCCACCCATACCCGCTCAGCAGCTGCTCCAGCTCGTCCCGGCTGATCCGCGCCAGCACCGTCGGATTGGCAATCTTGTATCCATTGAGATGCAGGATCGGCAGCACCACCCCATCGTTCACCGGGTGCAGAAATTTGTTCGAATGCCATGCCGTCGCCAGCGGCCCGGTCTCCGCTTCGCCATCACCCACCACACAGGCGACAATAAGATCGGGATTATCAAACACCGCCCCGAACGCATGACTGAGCGAATAGCCCAGCTCCCCGCCTTCATGGATCGACCCCGGACACTCCGGCGATACGTGGCTCGGGATCCCGCCCGGGAAAGAGAACTGCTTAAAAAGCCGCTTCAAACCTGCCTCGTCCCGGCTGATCGACGGATAGACCTCCGAATAGGTCCCCTCCAGATACGTATTGGCAACCAATGCGGGGCCACCATGGCCCGGACCAGCGACATAGATCATGTTCAGATCATAGGCCTTGATGATCCGGTTGAGATGCACATAGATAAAATTCTGCCCCGGCGTCGTGCCCCAATGCCCAAGCAACAACCGCTTGATATCCCCCACCTCCAGCGGCCTTTTCAGCAATGGGTTGTCACGAAGGTAGATCTGCCCCACCGACAAATAATTGGCCGCCCGCCAATAGGCATGCATTTTTTGCAGCAGCTCGGCACTCAACGGACCTGCCACCCTGCTTTCAATAGTCGCTATCATACATTTAACAGTTTTAGTGTCTGACGCGCGATCATCCTTTCCTCATCGGTTGGAATGGCATACACCCGCACCGCCCGCCCGGCCCGCGAAATCAATACCTCGTTTTGCTCATTCGCCCGCTGATCGAGCGCGATTCCCAGATACCCCAACCCGGCACAGACCCGCGACCGGATAACCGCTGACCGCTCTCCGATCCCACCTGTGAACACAAGCGCATCTATCCCTTCCAACACCGCCGCGAAGGCGCCGATGCTCTTCCTGATCTGGTAAGTGAATAACCCCACCGCATCCGCCGCCGCCGCATCGCCGCTTTCGCGCGCAAGAAGGTCCTGCATATCCGAACTGACACCGGAGATACCCAGGAGCCCGGACTGATGGTTCACCAGGTCGCTGAGCTGCGCCGCCCCAAGACCCTCCTGCTGCAGGATCCACCAGATCGCCCCCGGATCGAGATCACCTGATCGCGTACCCATCATGATCCCGCCCGTCGGTGTGAACCCCATCGTCGTGTCCACGCTTTGTCCGTCTTTCACCGCCGCCAGACTCGCGCCACTCCCCAGATGTGCCATGATCACCCGCCCCGCCGCAACCTCCGGTCCGGCAATCCGGATCAGCTCCTCTGCGATATAGGAATACGAAAGGCCGTGGAACCCATACCGCTGAAGACCCGCCGCTTCATACCGCCTTGGCAGCGGCAGCAGCCGCGCCACCCGTGGCAGGGTCGCATGAAAGGCCGTGTCGAAACAGGCGACCTGCCTCAGCCCGGCATCCCGCTCCCGGATGAGCCGGATCAACCCGATCTCCGCCGGCAAATGATCAGGATCATACCCGCTGATCCGGTCCAGCTCGGCCAACAGTTCATCGTCGATCACCGCAGGCTGCCGCCGGGGTCCGCCGTGAACCACACGGTGACCAATAGCCGAAAAACCAGAAACCCCTACCCGACCCTGCAGCCAGTCCATCAGGAAATTTGCCGCCTCCTTCATTCCCACCGCCTCCTTCATCCCCACCCTACCCTCCTCATTTGTCACATGATCCATGAACGTCAGCGACGCGCCCTCCAGCCCGATCCGGTCTATTTTACCTTTCAGCACTGTACTTAATTCTTCGCCACCCGATCCGTACACCGAGAATTTAATACTCGATGACCCTCCGTTTATGCACAAAATATTTTTTTTGCCCCGATCCATCTTTACCCAACCCATATTTAGCTAAAGTTAACTAACTTGGAGGGTTGCTAAAACGGATTGCCGCTATATTATTATTATCAAAGCAAAGCATCCGATAAAATATTTTAAGTCAACCGTTGAAAAATATGAAGCGTTTATTTGCCATCGCAATCGCGGCGATTTGTTTTTCCTCATGTCAATCCATCCGTGATTACGACAAGATCTTCAAAGATCCTTTCCTCTATTGCTACACCGTTCACCAACTGAACACCGTCGTCATGGGCAACAACTTTAGCCCCATCGTCGCCTCCCGCAACTACCTGTACGCCGCCGTCGCCGGCTATGAGGTGATCGCCGGTGGCTATCCCGGCAAATGGCAGTCTCTTGCCGGCCAGATCCGAGGCCTCAACGCCGTGCCCAAACCCACCCCGGGCGCATCGATCGACTTTGAACTGGCCTCCCTCCTGGCCTATTGCAAACTCGGCGAAGCCGTCACCTTCCCCGAAGGCAGTATGAAGGACTATGTGGACAGCCTCAAGAACCTCGCCAAAGACCACGGCATGCCCTCGGACATGTTCGACGCCTCCGTACAATACGCCGACACCGTCGCCGCCATTGTTATGGCATGGTCAAAAAAAGACCGCTACCTCGAGACCCGCGGCGCCCCCGAATATATGGTCACCGACTCCCCCGGCCGCTGGGTTCCCACCCCGCCCGCCTATACTCCGGCCATGGAACCCCATTGGAGCGAGATCCGCTACCTCGTGATGGACAGCGTGCGCGAATTCATGCCGCCTCCCCCATACAAGTTCGACATAAGCCATAAGCAAAGCCCGTACTATAAGGAAGTAAAATTAATTGAGAATAAGGGAGACAGCCTCAGCAGCGAAGAGAGCTGGATCGCTGACTTCTGGGACGATAACCCCTTTAAGCTGAATGTCTCCGGCCACCTGATGTTTGGCACCAAAAAGTTCTCTCCCCCCGGTCACTGGATGGGCATCGTCGGCATCGCCGCCAAAAAGGCCGGCGCAGACTTCCAAACTACTGCTGCCGCCTACGCGAAGACCTCGATCGCCCTCTTCGATGCCTTCATTCAATGCTGGAATATTAAGTATATCTACAATACCCTCCGTCCCGAGACCGCCATCAACAAATATTTTGACCCCAACTGGCGCCCGCATCTGCAAACACCGCCTTTTCCCGAATACACTTGCGGCCATTGCACCATCTCCGCCGCTGCCGCAGAGGCGCTCAGCAGCGACTTCGGGGACGATTTCCACTATACCGACACCACCGAACTCGAATTCGGCATCCCGAGCCGCTCCTTTACGTCCTTCCGCCACGCAGCGACCGAGACCGAATATTCCCGCTTCTACGGCGGCATCCATTACAAATATTCCACCGTCGTCAGCCACAAGATGGGCACCCAGATCGGCGAGCTCGTCGTACAACGCCTGCACATGAAGAAATGATCCGCCTATAATTTGACGAATTTGATACTCCGGCCTGCCGCATATAATACATACATCCCTGCCGGCAGCGCCGAAGCGTCGATCGTATAGCTATTCACCCCCGCTGCCACCGGCAATTCCTGCTGTATCCACACCACTCCCCTCATGCTCACCACCTTTACGTCCAGCTGCGATCCCGCCCCCACACTCGTATATTGCAAAAACGCCTGGCCGCTCACCACCGTGTTCAACAGCCGCAAGCTATCACCCCCAGTGGCATCCAATCCAATCACCACAATATTGCTGTAGGAAACCACCTGGTTGACATCCGTCATCTTCAGCCGGTAATAAGCTGCCTTCGCCCCGGGCAGCGACGCATCATCCGTATGCGTATACGACGCCGTACCCGAAGCGGCACCCATACTGTCAATCGGAATATAATTCGTCTCATCCGTGCTCCGCTGCAATTGGAACCATCCGCCCCCCGATGGCTGCGACGCTGTCCAGTTCAGCACACGCCCAAGCTCCGTCAACACCCCCGAGAAACGAAGTATCCGGATCGCCAGCGGCGCCGGATCGGCCGCCACCAACAGCGACCCATACATTGGCGACTGCCCGTTGGCCCCCGTGAAACTAAATTGCGTCAGCGTCGCCGCGGACAAAATGATCTCCCCATCATAATTGTCGCCGCCAAACGGCGTCGTCCCGGCAATACTTCCGTCAGGAAGCGCAACCGGCGCCGCCAGCGGATACCAACCCCACGAGCCGACAGTAACACCCGCGGCCATCGGCGCACCCCAATATATCTGTTGAAAGGTGCTGCTCGCGGGGTCGAATTTGAACCAGCCCCCGCCATCCCCGGTTAGACTGCTGTTCTGCCCCGACCCGTATAGCACTCCATTGTAGACCGACAGACCGTTCGGATAAATGACATCCGCCGTAGACTCACTTGCCTGGTTAAAGTCATGCACATCCGTATAGGTATAGGTAGCCGGATCGAAAGAAAAGATATCCCCGATCTCTCCCCGGTTGATCTCCGTCCCATACAATAAATTATTAAACGCCACCATTCCCGAATGCGGATATCCAAGGGCTGAAAAATTGTAGACATTGGTCACCGTCCCCGCCACCGGATCCAGGACGGCGATCGACCCACCGTTGAATCCGCCACTCTGCGAATTGATAAAATACAGCTTGCCGTTCAGTAGCGTGATATTCCCATATGGATTCGTTCCCGTCGCCGAAGTCAGATTGAACAGGTCCGACAAAACGCCTGCCACCGGATCATAAGCAAACACTGTCCCGCCATTGCCCACACCTCCAAGCGGGGCCACCCCGTACAGCATCCCATCGTAATAGGTCAGGTCCCCGGAAGGACTTGCACCATTCGCCCCTGTAAAGTCCGCCAGCTTGGTATAAACGTTTGTAATCGTATCGTAAGAGAAAATGGTTCCCTTAGCCATTGTCCCGCCCGCCCGAGTCGTGCCAAATAATTTCGAGCCTGGTGCAATGGTCAGCCCGCCGTAAGGCCGGGCACCATCCGCGCCCGCCCCAAAGGAATATAGCAGCTGATAACCACTCCCATCCGACAAAATGCTGTAAAGCACACCAAGCCCATTGACACCGCCATTGGCCGTTACACCGTAAAGTTTGTAGGGCTGGGTTTTCGCCGCCACCGTGGCAGCCACTAGCAGGAACAATAGTATTGATCGCATAATAAATTATTGTAGCAGGAACCCACTCTTGGGACCACCCCCTGTGGGCGTCCAGTTAAACGGAAAAAGAATATTGTATGCACTGGCATTGAGGTCGAAACTATAGATGACCCCCGCGTTATTGGGGCCGTCCGTCGAAGTCTGACCATAGATTATCCCGGTCGTCGAGTCGATGGCGACGGGCCCTACGGGATTCGCTCCATCGACAGTGGGCTCATTATCCTCCTGCCAGTCATAAAGTTTTGTGTAGACGATCGCTATCGGATCGAAGGAATACAAAGTCCCGCCAAGCCCCGACTCCCCCCCATACAATGCCGTCCCGTAAAGGACTCCCTTATAGACCGCCAGTTGCTCCGGATACTGGCCCCAATAATAAGAATCGAAATTATAGAGATCCTTGAAAGCACCGGTCCGCGGGTCCAGCGAAAAGATACAGCCAAGCGTACCGGGCACGCCTTGCGTGGTTGTCCCATACAAAAGACCGTTATAGCCAACCAGTTGCGCCAGGATCGCCCCTCCCGCTGGATCCGGCCCGAAATCGTAAAGATCGACTGCTGTCCCTGTCGCCGGATCATAGCTCATAATACAGCCTGCCCCATAGGCCGCTCCGGCTACGCTCTCGAAATAAAAGACATTGTTGTAAACGGTGATCGTACCGGACGGCGTGCCACCCGCTGGCGCGGAAAAATCATATACATCCGCCAGCGTGCCAGAGACCGGATCATAACTGAAGAGCGTACCCAAATTATAAGCCCCTCCGGACTCTCCCAGGCCATAAAATTTTCCATTATAGTAAACCAAATCCCCCTCCACCGTTGCCCCATGCACACTGTCCAAATCGACCAGTTTCGAATACACCTGCGCAACCGTATCCCAGGAATAAAGGGCTCCCCAACCCAATTTACCGCCGATTGCCGTCGCCCCATATAACTTGCCCCCGGGACCCGGGATCATTTTCCCGTACGGCTCCCCACCGTCCGGACTGTTTTGAAAATTGTATAATACTTGATAATTGGTGCCGTCTGTATTCATGCTATATAGCACGCCGACACCATTTGCGCCCCCTAAAGTAGTCGTACCATATATTTTGGTCTGCGCGGTCAACCCATTCCACAAAGCCAGGAACAGGAAGAGGAAAAGAGAATGGTTCAAAGGACGCATAAACAGCCAGGTTGTGAAACACCTAACTGCAATTCCCATACCCGCCTCAATCAACCACCACGCGCGTTTCCCTTCCGGAGAATTCCACCACCTTATCAGCAGCCGCTTCTACCCCCACCCCAACTCCATGCCCCTCCCGTACGACCACCGCCCGGAACACTCGATGCTTCAGCATCTCCGGGAATGACCCCTTTACCCCCCGCACCACCAATTCCCTCCGCGAATCCACCCACTCCAGCCTTGTCGTCGCAAACTGACCCCGCTCATACTGATACCCGTCATTCCCATCCTCATACAGCGTAAATTCTCCATCTGTCCCCGGATAGATCCGCAGCTCGATCGTATCGGCCGGCCGCTCCGTCGCATATTCCATCATCGGCCCCATCGGAACGATCGACCCCGCCCGCACGTAAAGCGGCATCCGATCCATCGGCGCCGCCGCATCGACCACCTTGCCGCCCGTAAGTCTCACCCCCGTCCAGAAATCATACCATCCCACCTCCGGAAGATAAACCCGCCGGGTCCGCGCGCCGGGCACCGTCACCGGGTTGACCAGAAATGCCGGCCCGTACATATATTGATCGCGGATCGCATAGACAGCTGTGTCCGCGCGGAAATCAAACGCCAACGCCCGCATCGGCGTATAATTCTCCTGAGTCACCGACCCCGCCATCGAATAAATATACGGTAGCAGCCGATACCGCAACCGGTCGAAGGTCAACAGCGCCGCCCTCGTCGCCTCATCCCAGTTCTTCGAGAACAACGCCCGCTCCCCCTTTCCATGGATGCGGAAGATCGGACAGAAGGCCCCAAACTGGAACCAACGCACAAACATCTCCCGCTTATCCGGATCTGTCCAGTCCGGCGCCTGCCACCCCAGGTGATACCCGCCGATATCCGAAGTCCAATACGGTATCCCCGAAACACAGGCATCGAGACCCTGCGGGATTTGGTCGGCAAAATCATGCCAGGTGCATTGAATATCCGACGACCAAAGCGTAGCGGAATTACGCTGCTGACCCGCAAACGCCTGCCGCGTAAGGAAGAAGGCCCGCTTGCCCGCGATATCCTTCCGCCAGCCGCCATACACTCCATCTGTATGCATCAGCGAATAAGTGTTAAAGTAATCAAATCCCCGGCCCGTATAAAATGTAGCCTTTCGCCGCTCATCCAGCAACATACCATTGTCCGGCTCGCACTGATCGATCCACCACGCGTCCCAACCATATCGTTTTATCAGACTGTCCCGCGCCTGCTCCCAATAAAGCTTTCGAGCCTTAGGATTATGTGCATCGTAATAAGTATCGAACGTATGCGTCACGACATTATCCCACGTGATCGTCGTGAGCCCACCGATCGCGGCCAGCGCATCGTAATCAGCAGTGCCTTTTCCAAAAACCGGCCAAATAGAGATCATTCCATGTAAATGCTCCCGGTGCAGACTGTCCAGCATCCCCCGCGGATCGGGATACCGCTGCGGGTTCATCACATGCGACCCGATCGGCAAAGGTTCCCAGTAATACCAGTCCTGAACCACCACATCTACAGGAATGTGCGCATTGCGATATCCCGCACCCGCCGCGAGAACTTCCGCCTGTGTCTTATACCGGTCCTGTGACTGGAACAACCCAAAAGCCCACTTGGGGAACATCGGCGCCTTCCCCGTCAGTCGCCGGTAAGAATCGATGATATGATCAAACTCCGGTCCGTAAAAGAAGTAGTAATCGACCATCGACCCGCTTTCCGAGCCATAGCTGTACTTTCCGGGCAATGTCCCGTCGAAGAGAGAAGCGCTATAATTATCCCACAATAACCCGTAACCGCGGCTGGACAACAGGACCGGAATGGCGCCCGTCATGTACTTGATCAGTAAGTCCTGCTTGCGCCCTCTGTAATCGATCGAGCCGGAATCGAGGGGATGACAGCCCAACCCGAAGAGCCCCTCGTCCGCAGGCGAAAGAAACCTCGTCCCGCAGCTATATGTCTGCTCGCCCACCAATGTCACCGGAACCATTGTCTTGCCGGCCCGGCCATCCTCCGCCAGAACTACCTTGCCCCGGAGATCACTATACGCAATACCGCCCGTCGAGCGGTCTACGCTCATCATTAGCTTGTCCGTAATGATCAGGATCTCATCGCCCTGCTCGCGCACCGTAAACGCCGGTTTCGGCGGCAGCGCCGAAGCCATGACCACCAACGACTGCTTAGTCTCAAAAGCATTCAGGCTCGTATATCTCACCCGCACTACATCAGCGCTCAGGGGATCGATCTCCATCAGTCCGTTGACCATCTGGAATCGCACACCTCCCGGCGCCGGGCCATACGATCGGACCTGAGCGGATAACGAAGAAAATAGCAGACTTAAAGAAACTGCAGCAAACAGGTGCTTCATAAGTTAATGTCAATTCATTTCTTTTCGATCGTCAGACAAATCGCGCCATGCCCCGGAACCTTCACCGCCACTCCTCCGGCCGTCGATGCCGACCAGGCCGGCAATGTCGCATAGTCATCCGGGCCACCCGCCACCGCCTTTGGGCCCTCGCCGTTCACAAACACCCGGCGTGAGAATTCACCGTTGTCATCACCCCCCTCCAGACTGTACCAATAGTACCGTTTTCCCGGCACATACCCCTTACCGTTGATCCGGACCGTCTTCGCCTGCGATGAAACATTCACCAGCGTCACATTTACCTCCCCGGAAGACCAGGTCGATCCGTAGGCCCGGATGCTGCTGTCTCC